>Ga0179591_1207624_pt1 | contig 13457 bp, 14 predicted proteins | sample CZOMad2_1_08_16f_FD_182891 | JGI IMG/M metagenome (GOLD analysis project Ga0179591, IMG submission 182891) | Vadose zone soil fungal communities from Angelo Coast Range Reserve, California, USA - CZOMad2_1_08_16fungal (PacBio error correction) | ecosystem: Environmental > Terrestrial > Soil >...
CATGGCTTGAAAGGCGAAAAAAGGGGGGGGAAAAAGAAACTTCGAGTCTCACATTATCATTTTCCTTGAAGGGAACGGAGCTGGAGGATGGTCGCTACGGCTCTCTCGCGTCTAGTGAGGAAAGTGGAGTCAATTGCGAATGGGGAGACGAGGAATGGAAGAGAAAGAGATAGAAGGTCAAGCACTTCGATTTTAGAAATTGCCAGCAGAAAAAAAAAAAAGTAGGCAAGGGAAAAAGGGGCAGGCAAAGGCTCGACAGTTTCACCAAAAGAAAGGCCGTCTCAGGACTCCATCTCAGCCGCGAAGTGACTAATGAAGCGAAGGGGATCAAGGAAGGAAGTCCTTCTGAGGAGGTCTCGAAGAGGCGGAGAAGGTATTATCCTCCTGCAGGAAGAATGGGGCAAGGGCAGGGGCTCGTCAATTCGTGAACAGGAGGAGTCTAGGAAAAGACATATCTGTTCTACATTTAAGCGAGAGAAACAGTAGTGAACGTAATATTCCATCCAACCAAAAAAAGGGGGGGGGGGGGGAGGCGCGAGCCTGCAAAAAAAACAGAAAAAATCGGAGCTGCGCAACAAGAGGGTGTCGAACTAAAATCAGTGTACCTTAGAGTTGAAGAACGGACAGTCGGTAAGCGCCCGTCGACCGCACTCAGAGAAAAAAAGAAAGGAGGGGAAGGGCTGTGTGGCTTGGTGAAGGGAGTGGATCCGATACACTCAGTGAGGAGAAAAAGCCAGAAAGTTGACGAGGCCTTCGGCTCTTCAGAGAGGGTATGCAGCCAGGCCGAGAATGACAGACGTGAGGAACAGGCTCAGCAAATTCGCCGAGAGGAATGAAAGAGTGAAGATAATAGGGCGCGTATGCCCCAACAACCCAAAAAAAAACAGAAAGGGGCACCGGGCAGGCAATGACTATTATTCTCATCATGGGTTCCAGATCGAGGGAGTAAAAATGTCTCGGTGTTTGAGAAGGAGGAAAGACACGACAGCATATCGTCAAGGAAACCGAAAAGAAAAAAAAACAGCGTGTAAAATCTCAAGCGGTCAGCCATTTTTAGGTGCTAGGGGGAAAAGAAGGAGCCCTGCGGAATCCCGAAAACAACCAACCGGGAGTTGTGACGCGATTGCGAATTGGAGGGTCGGTTCGGTCCGAAGCGAAGGTCCAAAAGAAAAAAAAAAACCACGCGGCCAAGAAGGATCGAGACGCATACGGAATAGAGGCGGATTTGCACGCTCAGGGACGAAAGGGGGGGAACATCAGGCTTCGGCGTCTCGTCTGGTTGAAGGGGTTGAATCAGGGGACGATAGAATGCAGGAAACCATGGAACGCCATATGGCTGAGAGGGAGAAAGGAGGTGTGGGTGTAGGATCAGGGGGAACCTTAGGAGTGAGAATAAAGGAAAGGGTCGCCGAGCATTCGGCTGCAGGAATCGTAGGGGGGCCAGCCTTGGCCTTATCCTGAAAAAAGGAAAAAAGAAAAAAGGGGAGCTTTTCTATGACACGCCAAGGCGGGTGCAAGGTGCGAATGCCGACGTCGTCGGTCAGCAGACCGCGAAATGTAGGGAGGAGGGAAAAGCATAGGTAGAAAGAAAACGTCCAGAAAAAGCTGAACGAGGAGGAAGAAGCCTCTGGCGTCCGCTCTGTCCTGACGCAGGAAGACCAAGGAAAGAGGGGGAAATGGGAAGGCAATTCGCCACAATCGGTCCGGAGTCGGGGGAGGAGAGCAGGCCTCCTGCGCGAGCTCTTCTAGGGGGAGAAGAAGTCTTGCTGGGGTTTCCGGGGCACATAGTCAGGGAAAGACGGGAAGCGTCTGACGATCCTAAAAAAAAGGAGGGGAGAGAAACGAATCAGCCTTTAATTTACACGAGCAAGGAAACCCTGACGACTCAGTTCTGACATGGGGGGGGGTGGAGGACGCGAGACCAAATCACTGGCCCAGGAAGATCGAAGGAGGGATGCCGGTATTGATCCTTCGGCTTTGGTCGGGGGAAAAGAACCACAACCCAGTGGAAAAAAAAACATAGATGAAAAAGAATAGCGGGGGGGGGGGTTTGCCTTCTTCCAGAATGAGGGAGGGGGGGCCAGGGTCAAACTTCAAGCTCATGAAAGAAGAAGGAGGGAGGGAATCTCGAGTTTAACGAGCTGCAGCAAAAAGAAGCGTCACCAACACGACACAAGAGACACCAACAAACAGAAAAAAAATCAAATAGGTAGTACAGATCATAAATCTCCTGAAAAGGGTAAGGGATAGGAACTTTTCCCTCAAAAATCGCCGGGGGGCAAACAGACGCTCAACAGCCTACGACAGGGCCTCGAGGAATGACGGAGGAGTCAGTGCGTTCAACACAATTTAGATGAGGGAAGAAACACGACTGCCAGGGGATTGCAGTCCCACTCAAAAAAAAAGAAGGGAAAAACAAATTGCAGGTTGCGCTTGAGAGAAAAATGGGGAGGGAGGAAGGGACTGCCGTGCGGCCCGAAATAAACCAGGGAACAGATGGTGAAAACGTCTCGAAGCCGATTTGGACTGTCGGGGCAGGTGAAAAGATAGAAGAGAGAAATGCGAGATAAATTCGCACACCGAGAGCCGAGACCCAAAGGAAAAGAGACGTGGCCATGGCTTGAGAAAACAATAAATCTGGGGGGGGGAAAGCCTCTCCGCGCACGTCGACATCCGTCGCGCGATCCAGGATGGAAAAGAAAAAACAACAAACGGAGGAGAGAAAAGAAGAATATGACTGTACGCGACCAAAAGAAACTAGCGAGAGTATGTAAAAACTTTAATTCGCATGCGCGCAGTGCCACTTCTTGAGCAGGGAGGAGGGAAAGAGGTAGGGGCTGGTACTCCCTTTATAGCTCAAGGGAGAGCGTCAGGGGAGGAACATACACTTCATCGCATCAGAAAAAATCTGAGAAAAAAAAGAGGATCAAAAGGACGGGGCGAGCACGTGCTGGAAAAATCAGAAAATTCGTCGCGGAAAAACAAAAACGAAAAATGGGTTCGGAATTCTGCCCGCGGGTAAAAAGGGGGAACATGGCTTGTTTCTTTAGACATCACATCCTGCTCAATTTGGGGGGTGGAACTCAATAAGTCATCGGCAGTATACTTGTCTCGGGGGACACGCGTAAAAGATGGTGAGAGCTTGGGTTCCTGCCCGCGATTTGGAAAAAAGGGAGGGAAAGCGGAGGGCCGATTTTTATTAGGCGCTGAAGAAGGAGAGGAGGGCGGGCGGAGAGGGGGAAGGGAGAGGGCAAAGCTGCGAATCGTATATCTCTCCTAGGGAGGAAAAGGTCAAAGGCAGCGTCCGGGGTACCAGGACTCAAAAGACCAGGAAGAATCTGTGATTGTATTTATACTAAATCATCAAACAAAAAAAAAGCGAAGTGGCAGGGAGGGGGGTGGTGGGAAAAATTCTTGGCGAAAAACAAAGCAGAATGGAAGGAAAGACCCAGCCAGGTCTATCTTGATCAGATGCCCTACTTTGAGGGGGGGAAGCAGGGGAGAAAAACAAAGGAGTCGACGCTTCAGGTTTGGACTGGAGAAAGTTAAAGCACGTCTGATGACGTTATAACGCCGGAAGGGGGGGGCGGGGCGGATCTACGGAACGTAAAGGGGCCGGGAAATGACGGCAAACCAAATAAAGCCCTGATGCGAAAAGGAAATAAAAAGACTCAGCCTTAGGCGAGTTGCCGGCCGCAACAGAAAGTAAAGATGTAGGAAGATTGCCATTCCCATTACCGAAGGTTAGAGGGGGAAAGCAGAGGCTGGGACATACCTAAACTTACGCCTGATTCCGCGCAAGAGGAGGAGGGTAGAATGTTTGCGTCTAGAGAGACTAAGCGACCAGAAGGAAGGACGGGGAAGAGGCGAACCGATCACAGCACGGCCTTCGGGGGAAAAAACTGGAAAAGCAAGTGGGGGGAGGGTGGCATATGACAAGCCGACCAACGTTCGTTATGGAAGAAGGGAGGAGGCAGGTAAAGACCAAGTCTTGCCATACGGGAAGACGAAATGTGAGAAGAGAGCCAGACGCCTATGAAACGACTCGAACAATTAGATCAACAAGACGAAAAAAGAATGTCTAACATCATCAAGAAGCCATAGGGGCGTTCCTGGTTTAAATGCACGAAACGGGAGAAGATCAGAAAAAAAAAGATGAAGCCGCGGCGTGGAACCCTTGAGAGTATATAGGAGAAAAAGAGGAAGGAAACTATCAAGTATTCGGAGAGAGAATCCCTAGAAAGGAGAGGATGGCTGAGATGTCGTACTCAACCGAAAGAACTAAAAAAACAGAGCTACCGAAAAAATCAAAGAGGGGGGAAAAAGCAGGGCGAATTCGAGTAGTCCACCGAAAACCCAAAGGGAAAACTGCTGGGACGCTTGCGATAAGAAGCATGTTGTGGAAAAAATAGAAGGGAAGCGGAGGAAGTCGCTCGGTCTCGATGGCCGCAAAGACACTTACGGGGGGGATTTAAAAGACATCTCGCACTCACAATGGAGGCGCAATATCCTGCACGGAAGAGAGGAGTGCCGGAGGATTTTGCCAATGGAGAAGGAGGCGTAAAGGTCAACGCGGACATGACGACTCGCTAATGGGGAGAGAATTTAGAAAGAAGGGAAAAAAATAATTCGCTCCTGGTGCTACAACAAGGGGAAAAAGCGGAAGAAAATAACGCGTCCACATCACGATCCCTGGCATGGGTAATGAAAGCGAAAGCGGGGAGTGTATATGATTCAGCAATTACCAAATCGCCATAAGCAAGGCACAAGAAGGTCTCGACGATTTAGGCTATCGGGAAGAGAAAAAAAGAAAGAAGAAAACCATTTAGAGGGGCACATCATCCTTAAACTTCGGTGGGGGGACTAAAGAGAGGAGACTCGCTATCGATCTGTTGCCGGATGAAGTGTACGGTCCTCGCGCATCATTTTGCGCGTGAGAGTTCGGAAACGAAGAAGGTGTCCTAAGGGGAGACAGCGGAGAAAATTTGCCGGAGAATCGACGAAGACACTAAACGACGGACTCCGTGCAATCAAATTGCGTCAGAAGAGACCAGGGAGATCCGAGCCTCGGAAAAAAAACAGACGAGACTCCTATCGTTATGTACGGAAAAGGGAGGTAAAGGTCGAGGCCAAGAGGGAGAGACCTGTGGTAGGGGTAGCCGTGACCCATGGCTGGAAGAGCCTGGCACTTTTCTAAGATAAGAGGTAGGAAAATCCCCGGCAATGTCTAAAGAAAGCTGTAGATTCTGGACGCAGAAGGGAAAGAGAAGAAGGCCTTCGCATCGCAATCGCACGAGAAAGGGGAAAAGAACGACAGTCTCTACAAAAAGGAGAAGAAGAGACCTCAAAGGCTCTAACCCGGACATCGGGGAACACAGTACAAATTTATAAGGTCTATCCCAAGAGGAGGGGGGTCCTTTTCACTTGGGGGAGCCATTGAGAGAATAAAACAACACAAAAAAAGTATGGTATGAAAGAGTAAGAAGGCGGTCAGGAGACACTCTTCTACCATCTGCCCTTAGAAGGAGAGACCGGAGAGTGGAGCCGGAAAGGGCCAGAGTCTTGCTGGGCTTAACGCGGGAGAGACGAGATTCAATGAGCGCAGAGGGGATTCCTTTCGTACGGGCAGATGAAAAAAGGACGGGGAGGACGCTCCTCGATCGGAGGAGGAGAAAGAACTGAAGATGTCGAAATTGCCGGGGACCTAAATAACTGAAGAAGCGGAAGGGGGGCAGAGCGAATGGGTCACTAGAGAGAACAGACGATAGGAAAGCGACTTCTCTCAAAGCATAGAAGGGGGGACGGCCTCGAAGATCACGGCTCGGAAAGCGCCGGGGGCATGGCTCTAGCTTAATGCAGGAGGAAGGAAAGAGTCCGCATGCCTCATTATTGACGAGGAGAGGTCAGGTCGGTGCGCAGTCGTCGGACGGAAGAGATCTGTTTAGAACTATGTACTCAAAAAAAAAGCAAAGGTGGCCGCCATATGAAGAAAGAAGGAACCAAAGAAAAAGGGATTGCGCTATGCCGGATCTGTAGTCAAACAGAGCTGTCGAGAATCATCGGGGAGAAAGAAAGAAGTTAAGGAGTTTTTGCCATCCGACATCGGGAAGAAGAGGAGAGAAGAACAGCAGATTCGAGACTGCGGGAAGGTAGGGGGCAAAGTGGGGCCGTCTTGGCAGAAGAGAGGGGACGCGGTCATGAACGCCAGAGAATAAAAGGGGGAACTATTCCGGAGTGATCGCGAGGTGGACAGGTGGGTATACCACCAGGCGAGAAGGAACGAGAGTGAGAACAGCTCATCAGGCGACAGAGATCGGATGGCGCACTCTTGAAAGCGAAAAGATATCGGTCGAAGGAGCAAACAGAAAAGGGTCGGCAATGCTAATTTCAGGAAGTAGGATATGGAAAAGGGTGCGCGAGATGTCGGAAAAGCCCACCTCGGGGCCGGGTTTGGGGGAAAGCGACACTACCGGCAGGAAATATTCGAAACCATAGAGCGGGGAAAAAACAAAAAGAAGCGGTCTTATCCCTACTGCAGCAAGGGTAGGACAGGGACCACGCCTTCGCCAACGGCAACCACCGCCGTGGATTTTTGGACGCTAGTGCGGAAAGAAAAGGTCTTTAGTCGTTTCGGAGGGTCAAGAAGATAAAGGACATCAGGAAAAGTAAAGAAAGGGGGGATCGATCCGCATAAGGGAGGGGAAAGAAGGTGGAGGAGGATCCTCCTGCTCAAGGGGGTTTCCATCGCGGCTTAGGAAAATCGGCAGGGGGGAGGGATCGTAGGAGGGATGAAAGTTCAGAAAAATAAAGCAGATGAGGAAGAGAGGGGGAAGGAGTGGGGGGGGGTTGTCGTCGTCGGCTTCCTGCTTCAGGCATAAAGTCGATGCGTTTCGAAGAGCAGCGCAGATAGCGGGAAACCTTGGCTACAGAAAAGCAAAAAGAATAACGTTGGTCGTATTGCGATGAAAAAAATGGGGGCGGGGAAGGGGCGAAAATGCCGTCGGACGTCGGTCAGCTGACCCGAGACGGAGAAAAGGGGTTCCGCATCGGGAGGGATCTCGGCCTGAAACAAGCAAGAAGAGGGTGAAGGGGAAGAGGAGGACGGCTCTTTAGGCCATCAGTCGAACAAAGAAAAAGAGAAGGGGAAAGGGCAAAAATAGCTCCAGAGGGACCGGCATGTATGGTTCGGGGGGTCCGGAAATCTTCCTGGCGGAGCTAAGGAGCAAGTTGAGGACATCAAAGGTCTTCTGTTTTCCGAAAGCGCGGAAAGAGGCAAAGTAAGCGGCGACTATAACGGCTCAAAACCATTGACATGGCTAAGGTCATCCATTCCGAAATTGGGAACAGTGGCAGAGGCACTAGACTCCTTCGGAGAAGGGGGGGGGCTTCACGCATACACGAATTCTGGCAGAGGAAAGCAGACCGTTCTGGGAGAAGTAAAGGAGGAAGTTTCTCAAAACGGTAAAAAATCTTCGAGGCAGAGCTGGTGGTGTTTTGCGAGGGTACAGAGTATGGCTGAGTTTCAGGGTGAAACGTCCGGACGAAGAAGGAAAGACGAAAAGATATTCGATTTCGCAAAGCTGGTGCAAGAAAAAGAGAAACGATCCTCGAAGAAGAAAAAGAAGTAGGGAGCAGAGAATCAATAATCGGCCGTATTAAGGGAGAAAAAGGGGTAAAAAAGACCTGGCAGAAACCAAGCCGAGCCATAAGAAGCAGCGTCCGCTAAAGTATAATGTCGATCGAGAAAAGGAGTTAAGCAATTGCGACTTCTTGAGCAGCCGAGAGAGAAGGGAGGGCAAGGAACAACCGGTCCCGAAAAAGCCGAACACCATTGAAAAAACTGAGTAAGGGGGGAGGAGAAGGTGTATTTCCTGGAAGAAGGAGGAAGAGCAAGACGCTGGCGAAGAGTGAAGGTATAGATCCTTGGGGAGGGTATGGGGCGGAGAACGAAACAAGAGCCTTGCGCTAGAAAAAAGAACGGCATGAGGGGGAAGCACTCGACATGAGAAACTGCTCAAGATGTGGCCCTGCTAAAGATAAAAATAAAGCTTTTAAAGGCCGCGAAGAGAGGCTTCGAAACCACAAACGCGATGACGAGAAAAAATCTAGACAAAAAAAACAAACTGATAGTAGGAAAATAGAGGAGGCGGAAGAAAGAAGAGATGTCGCTCCTCGCGGAGGATTCTGGAAACGCTTAGGGACAGAAAAGGCCACGAATCTGGCGCAGTCTATTTCGAAGGAGAAGAAAAAGAGCAGGGGATCGCTCAATGCTCGCTGTTCGCTGGGAAAAGAAAGTCAATCGGCATTCACTAGAGAGAAAGGAGAAAGCTCGGCGTGGGAAGGGGCGGGGCGCTCACTTCGGCCAGAGAACGAGTCGCTCGCGAAAGACTCCAAGAACTTGGTGTCTTCGGCAGGGAAGGAGGGAAAGGCAAGAATTCGGGGAGGGTACGCAACGCCCGATATGTTGGAAGACAGAGTAAGGCGGATCATTACCTTTCGCGGCCATAGAGCTGGTGGGGGGTAAGGCTTGGTGGTTCCTCCCGTGAGGTGCGGGAAAGAAGGTCGAATCCGGTACTTATGTCCGCTTTAGGAGTCGCTTACGAAAGGGGTTCGCGGATCTGATCGGGGGAAAGGACAAGCTGGGGCTAAATAGATGATGCTGTCAAAGGCGGGCTTGCTGACGCCGGCTGCGGAAGACCAGGAAAAACAAAACGACTCCTCATTCTTTACGAAAAAAAAAAAAACACCCAGCGATAGGTAGGATGTTTTTGACAAACGTGACCTTGCAAAAAAATCAGCATGATGCAGTAACAGGAGAAGAAAAAAGGGGGGGGGGTCAGAATTATGCCTCAAGGAAAAAAAGAGGACTCAGAAAATCCACCAATGCAGCGACGGCAAGTGAAAATAGCAAGTTGAAATTCACAGCGGTGACGAAAAAGGACGGTGGCACGGATCGTAACCGCGGACTAGGATTGCCGGAAGAGCGGGTCCGGGAGAACTCAAGCCCTGAGGAAAACCCTTTGCGCCGAGCGATCGACGTAGGCGAATTGACGGAAGGGCCAACATAAATGGGAAGAACCTGGGAGGAGAGGAAGTCATTACCTAGTCGCGGGAGAGCGACTTGATGCAGAAAACACTAACGTACCCGAGTAAGAGGACCGCTCGGAAGTCTCTTTTTTGAAAAAGAATCGAAGAATACGTCTAATCCGAAATCGCGGGAGGGAGGACCTACTAACGCCGCATTCAAACCAGAAAAAGCAATTGGCGTGACATCGGAAAAGACTACCACGTTCTTTGTGGTCAAGGGAGGAAGAAGCCCAGAGGGGAAACACTATGTCTCCGCGCAGGAAACAGGGAGAAAGGAAGGGGAACATATCCTATAAACTAGAAAAAAGGAAAAGGCTACAAAAAAGCCTTTCTAAAAACGCAGACTCTAATATTTATGTCCATGTTCCTGACGATCGCTACAGATCAACGGAAAAGACAGAAAGCAAAGGATATATGGGGTAAAACCCATGACAGTAGATCCTTGGGAAAAACTAAAGGACATGGACGCTATCCTTATTCGGAATCGATATCCAATGAAACGGGGAGCGGGGAGGAGGGGACTTATATGGTCGTACAAGCACGACCAACGACAATCCTCGCAATAACTACGCAAACTCAAATCGGTGGTGCCGGGATGGCGAATTCTACGTAAAAGAAACGCAAACTAGAAGGCGAGACGCACGAGGGGTTGGGGTGATGGGAGAAGAGGGAAATCAAACCTGGAATTCGTGCTCGAATGAATAAAACACCAGGGAGGGGGCTGTTCAAAAGAGGCGCACCATGCTGAGAACAGAAAAATCGCCGAAGGAATCGGCTAATTTCATACGATGGTTGAGAATAGCGCCAGATATCGTCGCGGTAAAAAAAAGAAGGAAGACAAAAGGGCGCATTGATGAGCAATTGTGAGAAAAACAGCATTCCGACGCCTGGGTTTGCTCCAACGAGAAACCTCAGGACGAGTCCAAAGAAGACTCCCATCCTCGATATCCTTAGGTCATGAAAGAGAAAAGCGCTTGTAGACGGTTCAAGCAGGAAAACGAATAAGTCCCTTCCCACTACTAGCGACTGCGTGCGGGGAGGCGGGAAAGAAGTGTCGAGGCCACATCAGCCGAAACGCTTGATAAGGGACAGATATGCACTGCGTCGGTCGATACTGTAGGAAGAGAAAATAAAGAGCGCCTCATTTTTGACGCGGGGGGGGGGGATGAATATTGCGGGGCACAGACACAATGGGTGTAGATCTATTACCGAAGGGCAACAAGAAGTCGGAGATCGAAGACTAGAAAGACATCGACTAGAGAAAGGGCATCATGCCGACGATAATTCCTTACATCGGCCTCCGCCGCGCAAAAGCCTCGAGGACGTCACGCTCTCCAGGGACGAGAGGTTGAGGGGGGCACTGGAGGCCTGAGAGGATCTAGACGCTGGGGAGAATAGAGGGAGAAGGAAACATGTTCGCCGCCCTTCCTTGCGAGAGAATTTATTTCATTCAAGGCCCTTCAATTTCGAAAGACGAGGGTGAAAGGGAAGAACCGGCGAAGCATCGCATTCGCAATCGTCAAACGAACGCGGCAGGAAACAAACCGCCGCGCAAACACGCGTAGAGCCTCAGTCGGGGAACCCCCCCCCGCCAGATCCTGTCACCAGGGGCACAGGCGCAATGAGATGCGAGCCCGAGAGGAGACTCTTCAGATGGAGCCGGGAGCAGAAGCATTATCTCTTCTCAAAAAAAAAAACGAGGGGGGGGGGAGAATCAGGGCTTTCACTTGCATAACCTTCTCCATCGCCCGGGAGAAGGAGGACAAAAAACGTCCCCAGACAATGGGGGGAAGGGGTTGCGGTACCAGCGATGATTGGGCTGAGCAGAAGTATACTCTGCGCTGCGTCACCGAGGAAAGGGGAACCTTTCCGGTGCATGCGAGAGCTCTTTAACGCAAGAACGAAGCACACTGCGAGTTAGAAATTTCAAGGGGGGAATGGAAGCTTCGCCGAACAACCTGTCATGACGAAGAAAAAATGGGTGGACACGAAAATGGAATCAAAGAGTCAGAAGTCCTTCCGTTCCTCAGCAGTTGACGAAAACCTAGCCGATCAGACATCTGTAAGCGGGGGGGATCGCGCGATTCGATAAGGAGGGGACCGCAGGAACAGTAGTCCTGCTCCGTCGGGCAGGGCGCTGTCGTCGAGCGCCTCCTACGGGCTGGTTCGACATGTCCGAAGGGGGTAAACCATAACGGCGGGGTGCAGACTAAGGAGCAACCACAACTCCAATGTGACGCGGAAGCTGAAGTGCGCAACAGATCGAGAGAGTAGCATAGAGGGGCAGGAAAAGAAAAGTTTCCAGATGAAAGTTTGAAGAACGAGCGGTAGGCGCTCAAAGGGGAAAGGGAAAAAATCTAGACAGGGGAAGGGAGGGCTGGATGCCTCAGGGGGGTCCTTGCTTGTCCGAGACACTCGCTTTCGGTTAAAAGGAAAAAAGATCGGATGGGGAAAAGGATTCCTCGGGAGAAGGAGGAGGGGGAGGGGTGTATACACACAAAAGCGAAGCGACCGCGGGGAGTTTCGAACAGGAGAAGTCGAGAGCTTGGATGTCGCGCTTTCCCTCGCGATAGAAAAAAAGTCCAAAAATCGGGGGTGTGTCACGTCGGCAATGCGAAGGGAAGGTTCAGTGGAGGTATAGGGGGGGGAAAAAACAGTCAGCGCTCGAGGTCTGAAAAGCCAAACCTCTTCGGGGGGGAGAAGAAAAACGACCTGCATAGCGTCGCGTCAAAGTTCCCCGGCCTGTCATCAAAACGTGCGGATCTCAACGCGTCAGCAGAGGGAAGGCGGAGAAAGCATCTACTTAGCCATGCTGCACCACTCCTTGAGGGGTGCGCTTGGGGGAAGAAAGGGGGGAGCTTAATCTGGGTGGATCCGCCCGCTCAGTCAATCCGCTCCAGAGGGCAGCGCAGGGATCTCGATTGCCGCATACTTATCGTTCGTCCTAGTTGCAAAAAGAGATAAAAAGGGACAAGGGGCCAGGGAGGAAGTCGTCATCTTCAGGTTTTCGTGATCGGGCAGAAAGTGCAGACATGCCAGCCAGATTGCTTAGATTATGTCGAACTTCTGGGGTTTGGGGGGGGTTCGGCGTCGCTTAAGGGCCAGAAGGAAAAGTATGTCAGGGCTATGTCTCCGGAAAATGCGAGAGGCAGAAAAAAAAAGAAGGACAGCATGGCTTACCTTTCGACGCCGAAAAAGACAAGAGTGAAAGGCCTTGTCCGATGCCACGCCAAGTGTCGGGAAGGCAATGGAAGAGTCTGGCTTTCATTCAGACCGAGAGGTCGGAAGAGGGGGGAAGAGGGGCCGCAGCGTCTTCTCAGGGGGACGCAACGCGAGAGGAAACTGGATGAGGCCTCTTCGTCAAAAATCTAGGGGTCTGCCAATCAGGCACAAGAAACGTCGGGGGGGGGAAGGGGCAAAATACTCTCCATAGGTCCATTGCATGTTGTCGCAGAAATCGAAGACGCGAGCGCGACGAAAGGTGGTTCGATAAAGGCGAAAAGGGGGTCCTGCACGCTGGCAATCATGAGGGAGAGTCTACAGAGACGCGACCACCATTGAATGGATGATAAAACGTAAACAAAAGGAATTTCACTTGAAATGCCAAAAAAGGAGAAGCCTTCGATCATTTTGTTGGGGGCTGCCGCGAACCCTAATTCTTTGAAATAAGGGGAGAGAACAGGGAATGGGATCGCCGTTAATGAGGAAGGCAGAAAAATTTCGTGCCAAGCGGTCAAAACAGAAACAAAGGAAGTGCAGCGCGGTGGTTTTTGTGGGGGAGTTAGTTCAGGAAATATGGGGGAGTTGGGCGGGAACCGGCCGAGGAAGAGCCAGCGGCGTCGATCTAGGAATGGTAAACAAATCTTGCAAGCGACCCGAACCAAGAAGAATGACATCGTTCTACCGCTCAGCCTAAATCGAAGAAACGGAGGGATGTCGACCTTTTCCCGCAAAGGTCAAGAGTTCAGGAAAAAACCGCGACATCCAGCCGCTAACTCGTCGGTAGGAAAGAAAGGGGGATAGATCACGACCGGGGAAATTCAAGAAAACAATTGCGAGTCTTGCCAATAAGCAAGTCCATTTCTTGGCCGTACAAAGGGCCCGTCCGAACACAAAAGGAGGTGTTTGTGTCCTAAAAAAGAAAAAGGACTGGGCGGCCTGGCACGCCCTCAACCGGGGACAGGTCTGCAGATTAGGGTGGATCAGGGGAAGGTTGACAGGTCTTTTCTCTAAAGCAGGACGAAAGTGAGACGATCAGGAAAAATCTCGCCCTCTTACATGCGCCCTGAGGCCAATCATGGCCCTAAAACGCCTGCGCAGAAGGATTTCCTAACGAAACGCGCGGCGTCGCAGCATCGAAGGCGTCCGGC
>Ga0179591_1318538_pt1 | contig 13457 bp, 11 predicted proteins | sample CZOMad2_1_08_16f_FD_182891 | JGI IMG/M metagenome (GOLD analysis project Ga0179591, IMG submission 182891) | Vadose zone soil fungal communities from Angelo Coast Range Reserve, California, USA - CZOMad2_1_08_16fungal (PacBio error correction) | ecosystem: Environmental > Terrestrial > Soil >...
CATGAGAGGCGTACCTTAGGGGAAGGGGAGCCGGTGGGGGGGGGTTCTTGAATCCTCTCTTAGGTGCCAGAAAAAAAGCAACACTCCGCACGAGGGAAAAGCACCAGTCAAAAACGGGAAGACGCTGAGAAAAGAAGCCGCTGGGTCTTCTGGAAGCAGGGATGAGACCGGACCTACCGGGGAAGTGAAGGGGAGAGCAGGGGAAGAAGTAGCTAACTTCCGCAAGGGGCCTCTTCTACCTTCAGGTTCTTGAGGAAATCAAAAAGGAGAGGGGGAGGGAACTAAACCAGCAGTGGCTTGCAAGTTTGAAATTTTGTTGAATCAACCGCAGATACCCGCAAATAGAATGTGGAAGGAGGGGGAGGCGCTTTATAGGAACGATCAACTTCTTCGTAACAGCCAGAAATTCCTCCTCACATTGAAAGGGGGAGAAGACGAGAGGCCCAGCCGGAAAGAGAAAAAAAAGAGGACCTCAACCCGAACTGGGTATAAAAAATCATTCGAAGGGGAACGGAAATGCACTTTCCAATTAATAAGAAACCAGCCCTCACGTATAGTCAAGAAGGAGGGGTCGGCGTACTCCAACCAACTGGCTAGAAAAGTTCGGACCGGGCTCCCGTCAAAACAACAAGATTCGGGATCTGGGAAAAACTAGACCTCTGTGCGAACCGTTCAGCCGCGGGCCATTACCTCGCGAATGGGTTCGAGGGCACCAATAAGGATAATTTGTCTATGGGAAGATCGAGAAAAAACGCCTTCCAGCAGGAGAAGGGATGAGAGAGAAAGACTCAAGGAGCTCCTCTTATTGATATTCTGAAGCTCGCTTCAGCTTCATCGAACTATACAAGAGAAAAAAGGGATGAGAGGGGAATCTAAGATTACGTTCTGTCCTAATCGTGCAAAAGCGGGGAGGAAAGGGAGGCTTCCAGGTTTTGGATCAGGCCATCAACATCACGCGGAGGGCAATCCACACAGGCGTTGTTCTCAGGATAATCCATATTGGCGAAACGCGCGCTAGCCGTCCAGACGTAGGCAGCAGTCAGGAAAATGGAGGTTAGGGGCCTTGGTTATGAGAACACGATCTCCGGATCATGGGATCGGCAAGACCAAGTGGTCCAGGCGGGGGACAAATTTGTTCATCCATAGGGACGGCGCTAAAAAGAGAAACTTAGAGCTAAGAGAGCAGCAGTATAGAAGGGCCGAATTGGTGTATCTTTGATATAAAGCGCTCAGCGCCGGCTGAGAGAAGAGGATTCGATGCAAAGAGGAATTCAAAACTGCCAACAAAAAGAAAAGATCATTGGGGCCCAGCATTCAAAAGTCAAAAAGTGGAGGTTCAAGAAGCAGGGAGGATCAGTGATTCGGCGGGGTTGAATGCGACTCCGCTGGCAAGGAGGATCGCGCTGAGGGTGTGAAAAAGATCTGCGACTGGAAACACTCGGGCGGGACGTGGATTAAACCAAAAAAATGGGAAGGCTAGGTGGGAACTGTCAATGGAGGTCAAGACGGCAAATTGACACGGGGAGAGGGGACAGGCCCCGAATAAATTCAAACCTTCAGTGTCTATTACACAAGGTCGCATATGAACTGCTGTGGGGGGGGAAAGGGGACCAAACCAGCGCAGGGAAGGGAGGAAAGGAGGAAACAGATGCATCCTGCAACATAAGAAAAACCGCCATCAGGGGGGAAGGTTGCCGGGAGCCCAGTAGAACCTCTGCTACCGAAAAATAAAGGGACCAAACCAACACAACCAAAATATAAAAAAAAAACGTCGGCGGGGGTCAGAGGGTGGAATGGAGTGCCAATTCAAAAAAGTCAGAGACTCGAAGAAACAGTGGGGGTTGGCGACAAACTCGGGGGAGGGGGGGGGCATCTGGTGTACTAAAAGTTTCATGCAGACGTGGAAAAGGAAGGCGAAGGGAGCGATAGAAGGGTTTCACCACAAACGCCGACGATGGGGGGTGGTTGGCGGGGGAGCTGCTGGTGGAAAAAAAGGGGTCAGACGTGTGTTGCCGATCCGGTCTCGGGGCGATCAGCGTGTAAGGCTGCATATTCGTCTGAGCTAGGGGACTCCGGGGGATTCGGCGGAGTCACGAAAATCTTGCCTCACATGGGGAAAAAGGTCTTAAGGCCTGTCATATCCGGAAGGGTATTCAGCAGAAAACCTATCAGGAAGACACTCGTCGACCGGCCCCGGGAGACGAAATAACCAGATATGACATGGGTTTCGTTGTTTGCATCGAGACCAGATGAAGGAAATCTCGAGAGCTTCTTTACCATTCTATCAAAGTCGACTAAATGGGAGAAGGGTTTCGAGAGGCGGATGAGGAACAAACTCTCCTATTGGAAAGGGACGCGGACGTAAGAAAAAAAGAGTCAAAACCTCTGGGAAGAAACCGATGAAAGGAAGAGGGGGGACGCCGTGTGCGAAACGTAACTTAAGAGGCTTCAGGTCTACAAGGGGAAGACAGCCGAAAACACCTGCAGGCAGGGAAAAGCTCTCCGGGGAAATGTCTCCCAAGCTGAGCCACCCGCGGGGAGGACGGGAGAAGGAGGAAGATTCACAGCGGGGCCTGGGAAAACGCTCGCTGCGCGCAAAACCGGGCGGGAGATCTAGGAGGAGGACACGCGCGACTCAAAAAAAAAATGGAACGAGAGAGATTTGGGGAGAACGAGACAACTAGGTCTGCGCTCGCGACGGCATAATGAAAAGGGGAAAAAGCCCAGTCTGGCAGCGGGTCCAACGAGCACCATCAACACCTGTGAAGAGCTCCACCAAATTCCGATCAAGGGAAAGAGAGCAATGTAACCGTCCTGACAAACAGGGGAAAGGGATAGGGGAAAGGAAGATCTTGCCGAGGCCAAATTACGGGGAGCCTAGCGTACATCGTGAAGAGGGTTTGACTAAAGAAAGAAGTGGCAGAAGTGGACGAGGGGGGGGGGAAGAGGAGCTCTAGAAGTAACCAGGAGGAGTCTAAAGAGGAGGACGAATGGTAACCGCTCATCTCGCTCGCCGGGAAAAAAAGAACGACCTATCAAAGGTACGCCGCAACCAAGGGGGACCGGATCTGACTTGAAAAAATGCGGTCGCCTATTCCGTAGAAGAGAGAGCGGAATCTGCGCTGAATCGCAAGGAATCGGCCAAAAAGGTACTTCATCTGTCGCTAAAAAAGAAAAAAAAGGGGAAAAGGAGGCAGCTAACGGAAAGCCTCGCCGCCCAGAAACGATGATCGCCATACAGGCAATCGTCTTGGCGAAAAATGCTGGGAGAGACCCCCTAAATCAAGGAAAAACCACACGTCTGGAACTTTTCTGGGTGGAAAAGGCATCATAGAGAAAAAAGGCGCCTAGCGGGCCCGCTGGCATCCAAACCAAGGGGGGGGGAAAAAAACCAACTTTTGAACAAGCGGACAACAGGACCCGGGAGGGGGTCTGCACACATGATCTAGATTGGCGCTGAAGACTGCCTTTAAAAGAGCGCGGCCTTAAAGAAAACCTCGGAGGCAAAAAAAGGCTCCTATGAAATGAAGTCCTGGTAGCCTATTAGTGATAATGGGGAGAGCAGAACGGGCAAGGGTGTGCTCGGGCTGAGAGAGAGGGAATCAGGGTGACCTACTCCATTCGCGTGTCCTTTGAACCCCATAAAATATTGAGGACTTCGGTCAGGAAAAAGTCCTCGCGAGAAATAGGCTATGCGCTGCCGCCGACCTGGAAGGGCTGAAAGAAAACGCTCTCCAGCCTCAAATCTTTCATAAAAACTAGGGGAAAAGTACAGTTAAATAAAAACTAACAGCCCTAGGGGGGCAAATCGAGGCCGAATTGGCCCTCAGTCGAGAAGGAAAGCGACCACCTGATGACCGGGCAAAAACTCTTAAAACAAGACAGATCATAATAAAGGCAACTCCTACAGTGGAGGGGACTGATTGTGTTCATACAGAAAACGAGCATTGTTGCAAGGGGTCCAAAGGGGGGGGGCAGTAAGAGGGGGGACAGAATAAATTCCAGCTATACTGCCGGATATGAGCGTCATAAAAATGTCTCCATCTCCCTCACAAAAGTCGTGGGGGGAGAAGAAAGACTTACAACTTTTACTTCGCTTCTAAAAAGGGGTGCCAAGTCCAAGGGAATGTAAAGAAGGGGGGAAAAAACCGTGTAGGGACGGCAGCTCCAAGCGATAGAAGGGGTCTCCATCATGAGTGCTAGAGCTTTTGCACCACCAAATGCGTAAAACAGCCCATCCGAAAAGAAAAAGTCCGGTTCGTCCCCGCCGGGCGAGGGGGGTCAAATGGAGCACGAAACCCCTATAATGAGGTTTCGGGAGAATCGGACTGAGTTATCCAGAAAAGTTCAAGAGAGAAGTTGCATCAGTGGTTGAAAAATCAATTGGCGCCAAGGCCAAAAAGAGAAACTTCGCTCGGGGGAAATAGGGATCCTGATGGTCGTAATGCCAAGGCGAAGTATAATCAGCTATATCCAAGGAGGGGCTAGGACCGGCTTTCTTAGCGGAACACCCTCGAGAGGTCTACAGATAGCACTCTAGCAGTCCTCAAAACGGATATTAGATCAAAAGGAAAGGGGAAATGAGCTAGTGGACATACGCAACGCCGTGTTTTCATCACCGTAAACGGAGGGGAGGAAGAACAAACGCCTGAGCAAATTGTGGTGGTTAAGCCAAGGGACAGAAACGCTGATCGCGGCAACCAGGAAAAGAAGGCCAGCTCCTGGTCCGGCACGCAAAAACTTGTTTCGAGAATGGTGAAAAGATGTGATCAAAATGGGAAAGGGACGGCAACCGTAGGGAATTTGTTCGACTCATCACCAAACAAATGGATTAGGAATAGTAGTAGGGGCAGAAATCTTAATTTTCAAAAGCCCGGCCTGCCGCAGGGCCTGGAAGGGGCCTGAGTCGACAACCTATCCCTCGAACCCTAAAAAAAGATCACGAGAGAAAATCTCGGGGTGGAGGGTAGAGGTTAGAACAAAAGCAACGTGTGCAACAGGCCCCTTGGGGAGGAACCCACCATTCTTTACTTTGAAGTACAGGCTTAGGAAGGAGGTTCCTAGGTCAGAACCTTCTACAAATGGTTTGGTGGGGGGAAAAAGGGGGGGGGTGGGGTAGAGCTTAATCTTCAGGAAAAGCAGGCGGGAAAAACATCACTCTGAAAGCGTCTTCAGGCAGTGAGGCAGGGAGCATCTATTCATCGGATCTTCGAGCGCTCAAGAGGGGGGGCGTCAGACCACTCCTATTGGTCTTCGTAGGCCTGGCAAGGAAAAGGCTCGGCCAGAAAAGAGGGCCGAGAAAAGCAACATAAGTGATTATACGATCGGAATGAGCGAATCCCCTGATATCAGAAAAAACCAACAGTAATGAAAGAAGGAGAGATCTGGAAAAACATCGCGGACAGAACTGGTAGACTTCTGCAATTGAAAGGAAGACTCGGAGAGGGCCAAGTTCCTAAGGAACAAGGCCTGAAGCTGAAACAACTGTCCGGGCTGAACAAAACCCAACTGGTCTCCGAACAAGAGGAAGGCAAAGATTGCGCAGAAGCTTCTTAAGGACGCGGCAGGAAAATGCCTTATATCCGCTTAATCAGGGAAGAGAAAGCCTAGCTCCTCACTCCGCCAGGGTCCTAAGACTCAGAAATAGTAAGAAGGACTCAGCATAAGACAGGATACACCCCCCAAAAAAAACAACCAAAAAACAAAATTCTGGCCTCTCACGGGGGCGCCGGTGAGGTTGGGGGGGGATCCACCTAAAGTTCCAAAAAATCGGTAGGTGGGAAGATGTCTCTTGAAGGAGGACCATTCTCTCAGGAGTGTACCACAGAGTGCAGGGTGTGAAGGGCAACTCAGTCCAAGGAAGACGGAATTCAGTTACACCGCCCTCACGACACTTCCTCTCTTAAAAAACTCTCTCTAGACGGGAGGGGCTAAGGGGGATGCGACCAAATAAGTTCTTGACACGGGAAGGAACATTGGAGCGGGTCTGGACAAGGAGAGGGAAAAAACGTGACCATTAACAGAATAGCGGCAATACATGGTGGTCGAAAAAATCGGTGCAAGAAAGGTAGCAGTAAAAACCATATAAAAGTCGGCGCGATGAAAGAGTCACCAGATTAGTCTTTATGACACAAACAAAGGGCCCGCGCGTGCTAGTGACCTCTCTCATTGGCGAGGCACAGAAGGAGCAGGCTTGGCTAATTTGCTTTGGCTAAATTGGGGGGGGGTGGGGGGGCGCAAAAACGCTGCAGTAGCGAGGTACTTCGTGCTTCATAAAAAAAAACGTCATCCATTCTTCGGGATTTAGCGAAGAGAATTACCTTCTCATCAGCTCAAGAAAAGTGCGAAATAGAGAGGGCCGTCGTAAGATGAAGATTCACTTCTCGTGCTCTTGTGAGAAAGAGGGGAGGTCCAGCCAAGAGCATGGCTTCTTCCAGGGGGGATTGACTAACATGGGTACCTATCAGGGCCGAGGCGAGAAACAGAAATTAAAAGTGGACGTCGGCCTCATCTGAGAGAGTAAAAGTAAAAAAACCGCTGGCGAGGACTAAGGCCAAAGGTAGGGGAAGACAGAAATGTAACGTCGGGTGAATGGAGGAGAACCCCGATCTCCGGCGAACAGGGGAGTCTCAGCCGACGCAAGCGATTTTGTACTCCAGGGGGGGGGGTCACAGAAAAAAACTACTTGGACGGTTTTTCCCTTGCAAGGAATATTCGAAAACGAGGGAAAGAGTATAGGGACCTGCTATCGATTGGGATTAAGACACTAGCCCGAACAAGAGGGAAGCTCGTCGATAGGGGGAAGTGCTTACATCCGAAAAAAGCTTCCACCGGAAGAATTCGGCCAATAGTATTTTCTCACAAACCACCAGGTAGGGGGGGGGGGGGGGGGGGGGGGGGGTGGTGGGTGTGGGGGGGGAGGGGGGGGGGGGGGGGGGGGGTGCAGGTCCACACCTCTGGATTGAGAGGGAATTTGGGGGGTCCAGGTAAATCCGAACTCCGGGAAAATGCGGGGGACTTCTCGCTGAGTCAACATATGGGGGAAAGGAGGCAGTCCCAAGAGTGCGGAAAAGATGCTCTGTCATATGTGGCGGGTATTTGGGGAAAGAAAAGGGAAACCGCTACGGGGCTTGGCGATCTGATTTAGTCTTCCGAATCGAAAGCCCAGCAAGAGGGAGAGATCTTCGAAATAGGGGAATGTGGAAGGGAACACAATAGTGACGGAACTTCAGAAAAAAGAGAGAAGTCGTTGAACGCCATACATACGTCAGGGAAAACGAGGACATACTGAGGCGGAACCTAAGTACCAAATAGCCGTTTGAACCGCCGCCAGATCACATCGGAGAGAGAGAAAAAAAACAGAAAAAAGTATTGATAGGGCCAGAGGCATTTTTGTCAGGGGTGGCCTTGGGCTCAAGGGCGTTCAGGGCAGCGTGCCTGTACTGCCTGGGGGGGGTGGGGGGGGGGGGGGGGGGGGGGGGGGGGGGGGGGGGGGGGGGGGGGGTGGGTTTTTGGTGGGGGGGGGGGGGGGGGGGGGGGAGGGGGGGGGGGGGGGGGGGGGTGGGGGGGGGGGGGGGGGGGGGGGGGGGTTTGGGGGGGGGGGGGGGGGGGGGGGGGGGGGGGGGGGGGTGTTTTGGGGGGGAGGTGGGGGGGGGGGGGAGGGGGGTGGTGGGTGGGTGTGTTTGGGGGGGGGTGTGTTGGGGGGGGGGGGAGGTGTGTGGGGGTGGGGGGGGGGGGGCACAGGGGGGGGGGGGTGGGGGTTTGTGGGGGTGGGGGGGGGGTGTGGTGGTGTGGGGGGTGTGGGTGTGGGTGTGGGTTTTTGAGGCTCTCACCCACCCCCGTTCGTTGTAAGGTTACCTCCTTCGGCACTTTTCCATTCTGCGGTCGCTTCATCTATGATTGGAACGCTTATAGGGGGTTGTATCCACCTCCCTTCTGGTGGTGACTTTTCTCTCGGGGGCGCTAAAGAAAAAAAAATGCTTGGGGGGAAGAGGGACTGGTTAAATAAGCGATCAGCGAGGCCTGAAGATATTCAAACACGAAATCTTTTGAAAGAGGGGAGGGAACTAGAGTCTTCGGAATCTTTCACAGGCCGATTCTTCAAGAGTCATAAAAAAATGATTTTCCGAGAGATCGAAACGATAAGAAAGAGGTAGACTTGCAGGGAAGTGGGAACAAATACATAAGGGAAAATGCAAAGGCAATGTGAGTTGGAATGGGCTTCGGAGTAGAAGACAATAAAAAAAAGACTTTATAAATTCTTCATGCAGATGGTTGGGAGGACTAAATCTGGGGGGTTCTGATAAAAAGGTGGGGGGGAGTTTCTTAATGAGGAAACAACGGAATAAAAGTCGGGGAAGGACATCTCTTACAAGGAAACCGGGAGACCTAGAAAAGAAGAGGTGGCGCTTAAGGGCGCATTTCTAATATATTGTCAAACCCCTACAGCTCTCCACCGGGTGGTGCGTCAAAAAAAAATCACTGCCGATCATTAGAAGAACTGGCCGGAGATTCAAAAAAAGAGTTGGATGGAAGCTCCTCTCATGGAAACTATGAAAAGAGTTTGAAGGAATGAAGGCGGCTCGGGGCGCGCGGAAGGACCGGGCTCTAGTCTCATCAAATAGCTACTCAAAAAAAAAAAGAAGGTTAATAAAGAGAGAGGGGGGGATAACCGAGATCAAATCAATCGCCATGTCGACTAAAAGCAGCGTCGTCAAAAATAAAAAAAAGGAACACTAGTCCGGCTTCGCATCGGAAAAAAAGGTCAGGCGATCCCCACAATTTTGATCCAAAAAAAGGGGCGGAGCGTTCGACGCGGGCAGGGTCCGTTCAAAACAGGTTGGGAGCGAGGGTCGGTTGCCCTGGGCATGAAGGGAGATCTTCAAAAGACGCGCAGCGAAAAAACTCGCTGTCCTAGGAAAAAAACGGTTAAAAGCGTCTGTCCGTCGGTCGCTCTAAAAAAGGGAGAAAAAAAACAAAAAAATGAATTGGGGAAAGCGAGAGGAAACGATCTAACAATGGGTCAACGCGCCTGGCAATGGGTAAGAAACTCGCAAAAATGACATTGACGAAAAGAAAGTAGCAAATTGACGGACCAAACCGAAAGACGCATGGGAATCTTACTGTACCTAGCCAGGTATCCTGATTTCGATCGTATATCCTGGGAAGAGGACTGATAAAATTCAAAATGAAAAAAAATACGGCAGTTAATAGTCGGGACCAGCGGCAGAGACTTGTGCTCTCCGCCGACAAAGGTAACTTCGCGATCGAAAGGAAGGACACCTCCTCCTAAAACGGGAGGGTGAAGAAGTAAAAAAAACCTCGCTTGTGAGAAACAATTCTGAACAATAGCTCAGAACGTCGGCTACAACACAAGCGGATGGACGACGGGGGGAGGGGGGGGTGAAAACAGGCAAGAATCTCTATCGGACGACGAGATTTAATAAAAAATTCATGAATTTAAGGGGGGAATCATAACAAGAGGAAAAAAGACGTACACAGGAGGTGGTCGCGGACATGAATAGGGTACTATTCTCTAAATGAAGAGAAAGGGGGGACCCTGAGCATCAAAAAAGAACAGTCTCAAACCTCTACAAACTGGAGTGTCGGGAAAGAAATTCATTTATTACTGGTAGGAGAAAGAAGGTCGGCGGGGAGGGGAGATCTCAACGGACGCAAGTTAGAAATTGGCGCTTTTACTAGGAGGAAACGATGGGTCATAGGGTACGACGGGGACCGTGGAAAAGGTCATTTCAGCGAAAAAAAGCGTTCTATCTTAACGAGCGAAGAGGGGGGGCATCGGGCAGACTCAGAAGATTTATCGAAGGGGGAGGGTCTGGCACTATCGCGCTATCAATACTCTCAGCCGCAAACAAAAGGCTGTCGGATATTGGAACTAAGGACCATAATAAAGAAAAATGCCACAAACAAATCAAATGGGTGACAAAAGAGGAACCATCGAGGGAGTTTACAAGAATGAAGAAATTCGAACCGCGTCTGAAACCTTACAAAATAGAAATCAGACCATTTCTGTGTGCGTCAATGACTCTTCTGACAGGCCTGGACAAAATCTCCGGGGTCTTTGCCTATTAGACGGGTTGGAAGTAGAGTTTGCCGACGAATTCCGAATAAACTCGATAAGCTGGAGCTCTGTATGGATGCAAGAAAATCTTCTCCAATAGGGCTAAAAAATACGCTTTTGCAGCAAGGGTGGAAAGGCCAATTAACAATAGCCCTCTGGTGAACACGTGGAGAAAGAGAAGAGAAAGAGAGGTAGGACTGTCCTTGGCGCTATCCTAACGGGAGGCGCGGATCTTTTACTCGAAATCACGAGGGTAACATGCTTACGAAGCGGGTACTGGTCGGCCGGCGGGATGCTAAAAAAGCGGATGATAAAAAGATACCTCCTTTGCAAGCGCTGCTGCTGTTGGGTAATTCTTGATGATGGGTCTCTAGTCCATGAAAAATAGCAAAAAAAAATTTGCGCATGGAGCGGGCGAGCTCTCAAAAAGGTCCTCGCGAACGGGGATAGGAGAGCTGACGCTATTCTTGAGCCGCCTTCATAGGAGGGGAGGACGGTTAAGGATTAATATAGACCAAAAATCAGTGATGGCTATGCGCGTCAATCAAGTAAGAATTTAGCAGTGAAAGATCGGAATGGTAATTAAGAGGGACGAAAAAGGACGGGAAAGATGGCTCTCGCCACCCTAGGGACAGGAGAGGAGAGAAAAATCCGGATCTTAACATTAGGCGAGTAGGATTTGGGGGAAAGCGGAAAAAATTGGTTTTGGTCAGGCAAGAAGAAGACCCAAGAGAACTGCACTCAGCCCGCCGTAAAATTTTGTGTGACGTCGCCAAAGGGGGCTTCCATTATACGCGGGCCCATTGGCGTTGCCAGCACGATACCAATAACGGGCAGGTCAAAAATTAGTGTGTTGCTTTGGACTCGGAACGTGGAAACAGCCTTGCTTAAAAAAGGGCGAGGCTGTAAAAAAAGCAGTCTCGAGATAAAAAACCGGCGACAGCGGAAATTAGGTTAGGTTGGAATGGGCAGTTTCAGTAGGTCTCGCTAGGGGGACAGGGGGGGCGAAGGACCAGAGCTCCTCAGGAAAAAAGGCCGTTCTTTCGCATCTCAGAAAAAACGCGAGATCAATCCTACCCTTCCCTCGACTTGGGGAGGGGAGAGGAGGATTTTCTAACAAAAAGAAAAAAACTGTTCCCTGCCTCCGGGGGGCCGCTTCCAGTCTTACGGGGGGGGGGGGGGGGGGGGGTTGGACGTCATGAGGTTCTTTCAGGAGGGTCATTGTCAGGGCGTAATGTCGCGGCACGGATCATCGCTTCTTTAAGGGCAAAGGATAGCGGCGTCAACGAGGGAGGATTTAAGTAGCAAATCTGGGACAGAGCACGCTTAAAGAGGGCGGCAAAAAAACGAGAGAAAGTTCATACAGCGTCCTTAAGTGGACTAAGGAAATAATTCCTTTTTTCAAGGCAGATATGCGGCCAGAAAAGGAAGGGGGACTTGGACAAAGAAGTGATTAATCTTCATTGAATGGCCGGAAACGAAGAGACTCTTCGTCAACTAACAACAAAATGGGAAAAGATTATTTCAGGGGAGTGTAGCCATGAGGGAAATAATCACCTGGGTGGGGGGTGTGGTGGGGGGGTGGGTTTCCGGGGGTTGCACGGTCTAGGGAGTTTCGGGGGAAAAAGGAAAACTCTCGGCTAAAAATCAAGGCTAACTCCGGCCTACAGCGGCTGGGCGGGGGCTTGCCTCTCGAAACATCTTTCTCATCGGGGTAATCTAGGAGTCCCGGCATGAATCGTTCCGTCCGGAGAGACATCTTAAGTCCTTCGGAGCCGGCGCGTTAGAGAGCGTCTGCTAGACAAGGTCTCAAAAGGAGGGAAAAAAGAGAACTGGATGCAAAGATCACTGGGAAAACTGCTCTTCATGGGAAAATAAAGGTGACAATCACTTGGATTTAATCCTAAAAAAGCGACGCAAATAATGGGGAAAAAGGGGAGGGGAGAGGGCGGCAGGGGTAGAAGCTAACTTCGAAAAAAAAAACCAGATCGTGCTGGCAAGTCCTTGGCAAAAAATCCTATGACTATAAAAGAGTCACCAACATAGAAGAGCCCTCTGTGCGAGCCGGTGGAAAGAACATCAGGCGAAGTGACGACTCACAGGGGAGAGGCTGTCCAAGGAAAGGCGAGAACTGAATAAAAGGATAACTTAGCTTATCGAGGAGGGCAGCACCATTGGTAACCAGCGATAGCTCAGTACCTTGGGGGTGACGGAAACAAAAAACCTGGGCGGGTACGCATGGAAAGACTAAATCCCTAGGATTGTGATTAACCTCATCCTGGAAGCCTCCTGCCATGAAAACTCGCTACTGGGAGGGAAGAGTAGCGAACGAATTGCAGAAAGGGGGGTATTATTAAAAGACAAGACGTCGTCCTCAGTAGACCAAAAGCAGGGGGGAGGGAATTGTCAGGGTTCAAGAACTCGACTCAGAGCCAGCGGCTTTATATAAAAAAGGCCAGTATTCAGTTAAAGTCTCCATCCAGGCAGAAAGAGGGAGGACATCTGGTGTCTAAATAAATCCGGGGAAGGGGCGACCTAGAGGGCACCAAACGTCAAAAGACTTCTTCCATGGGGGGAGAAAACGTAAGACATGCAGAAGAGAGAAGAATCACTCCAAGATTGAGGTGTGAACTACTAAGAGGGCTTGTCCCCACGACCGAGAGGCTTTGAGGAGCCAGCTGACTCAGTGAAGGGTGGGTGGAAAACACTCGCTTCCTCTCCTTGAGGAGAAAGAAAACTTCTTCGTTGCGGTGGGTGGACTAACGGGGTTAAGGAGGCGACGCGGAATGAACTTTGTCCTGGAAATCGAAAGAAGACCTGGCAATCGTAATCGGGGCCGGACCGTCTCAAAAACGGGGGTAATGGCGAGGGGGCTCTAGCGGCCCTCTCAAAAATGGCGAGATAATAATTCAGTAGAACAAATAGAAAGACAGTCAGATAATGAAAAATTGAAAGTCGACAGAGTTGACGGTGCAATTCAAGCCGAATATCAGGTGTACTGAGCAAAAAAGGATTATCAGGAGATTCGAGTTGGGGGCAAGGTGACATACTCTTTAGTCCTAGGGGGAAAACCATAGCCGCTATTTGGGGGCTGCTGAAAAACCTGAAGTGAGGGGGGTCAGGGGAGATCCCAGGGCAAGACTGTGGTGGCTCTCAGGAAACGCGCAGAGAGGGAGGCGAGCGTAACTTTATCGGTCAAGTTCCTGGGGTCGTGGTGCCAAAGCCTAATACGGCGAAAGAAAAACGATTTGTTATGGAGGGGGGCGCCTGGGACGTTCAGATCCGTATGGTTGTTGGGGGGGGGAACCTTTTGGTGAATCAGTCTCCATTAAGCGAAAAGAAAACTGAAACTTATATCGCCATAACCTGGAATCAA
>Ga0179591_1333384_pt1 | contig 13457 bp, 17 predicted proteins | sample CZOMad2_1_08_16f_FD_182891 | JGI IMG/M metagenome (GOLD analysis project Ga0179591, IMG submission 182891) | Vadose zone soil fungal communities from Angelo Coast Range Reserve, California, USA - CZOMad2_1_08_16fungal (PacBio error correction) | ecosystem: Environmental > Terrestrial > Soil >...
CAAAGAACAACGGACTCAAGGGAAAGCGATATTGGGGAACGGGGATTCCTCAACCGAAAGTGGGTCAGTGAAAAGGAGAAAAGCTCACGGGAAGGAACTCGGATAGGGGAATGTGGGAATGAGGGGGGAAGCACATTTGGGGACGCCGTTTTGCAGATCGCAAGATTTTGCGATGAGGTCTCGATGATTTGGGGCACAAGACCCAGGTGCAAACGAAAATTTGCTGCGACCAGTAGGCACCACATCTCCTGGAGCAAAGAAGTGCGAATTTCTGAACCGCTCGTTCAGCAAAGCTGTTACGGGGATGAACTGTCAGAAGTTATCCTCAGACGAATAACGTGACCCAACCGAAAAGGCCGAAATTACAAAAAGTAAAACGTACTAGTCGCTGAGGGAACATGTGTGAGACAGGAAGGACGTCTCTGTTCAGGAATTAAAACGTTGGGATGGAGAGGCACAGCCCAACAATTAGAATTAAAAAGGACAATGAAACGTGATAGGAAAGAACAAACTTCCGTCCAAGTCGCTTGCAGGCAGGATGGCGGTGCCCGCTGCCGACAGGCGAAAATTTGTCAGAGAGTTGTCCGAAAAGGCGGAAGGGTAGGCAAGTCGAAAATCTTCAGCACGACTCAATTTAATGGAAGATATTACTCAGACGATCGAGAGAGAAGCTGGACTGAATCCTGTTGGATGAAAAAACTAGAGAAGCACAGGGTGAAGAAGTATATAGGGTGCATGAGTGACATCAAGTAGGGGGGGAGGGGAAAGATATTCCCAGAGAACAACAAGAGAAGAAGCTCAGCAGATATGAATAATGCGGAGTCTCCGGGTCACAAGGAGAACAGGGCCGAAATGAAGCAAGGAAGAGAAACCTTCAAAAACAGGCGATGATGTGACCGAGTGAAAAATACCGGATATAAGCCGAATCCATAAGAGGCTTTATACCGCTAGGGGACAAAGAGGTGGCATCACGATTAATCTATACTAAAGGGGGGCATCGTCGAAACCAACAACTAACGAGTATACAGCAGAGAGGGGGGAGGGAGGGACTTAGACCAGCAGATGCATGAGGCACTTTGGGGATAAAAAGGAAAAAAGGAGCCAGGTGACAGAAATAAGTCGCACACAGGGGGAGCAGAAATAAAAAACAAAAGAAAAGAAAGATAAACTAAAGATGAAACTCAAAAAATGGTATGCGTGGAATGGATCGGGAAGGCGGGGGAAAGAGTCGTGGGGAGGTAGGATGCTGTTGGTGCAAAAAAGACATTCCTTGTGCGAACGGAGCCGTTGCAAGGTGAAACGAACCAACTTGGGAAGGAAACCAAGGAGACGACTTTCGGAAGGGGGAGTCTGTCAGAAAGAAACTTCTCGTTTGGAACACGACTGCAAAGAACTCCGAAAAGATAGAGCAAAAAACACTTAGAGGGAGAAAAAGGAGACGACTATTCGCAGGGTTAAAGACGCGCGGAAAAAAAAATAAAATGGGACGGGCTGAACTTCGAACCCAGACACTGGAGAAATGCAATTTTCAATTCCAGGTTCTCGTAGAGTCGTCGCCAGGGGGAAAAATCAAAAACCCTAACCTCAAAGGACATCATGGTTCGCGATATATCCGAAAAACAGAGCACGACCTACCAGGATGCCTGGAGTTATCGAGGGACAGGATTGGCCTATCGTGTTGTGGGACACTGGCTCAATTGGCGTGCGACCAACTGGAGCAAGAGGTCAAGTGCATGCAGAAAAAATTTGCCTTCAGGATGCAGAGGATGGAGACGCTCACAGATCACTCTGCGCCTGTCTCGTTTCCGGGGGGGGGGGGGGGGGAGAAATCACAAGCGAAAATATCGTCGTCCACGAAAGAATGATGTCAAGAGGGCGAGGGAATGAGGTCTGATGAATAGAATCGTTCTCGGAAGGGTAGGACACCCTTCACCAGAGAGAACGGGGGAAGGAAGAGAGAAAATGGCGGATAAGAGGAAAGGGCAGGAGCAAAGCTTTTTTCACGCCGCGGAAGGAGACATGCTCTTTACTCGTGGCTCGCTGACGAAAAAGTCTCTCTTCCTAAAAATCAAATACTAGTCACGTATTGAAAGACAAGATGGACATAGAAGGAAAACATATAAACAGGCGGGAGGGTGGTCTCTAGAGAGATGGAATCATTAGTAGGAAAGCTGTTCGTCGGCGATGGAGATCGGCGAAAGGAATCCCCATAAAGGGGATGCCGGAGGAGTATCGATGGTAAAGAGTCGACACTGACGCCGGGGCGGAAAAAACAGGAAAAAAACTAGAAATGTAGGACTAGGGGCACCGCCGCACTCAGCAAAAAATGAAGTACTTACGGTTTCAATTGAAATCGTCTTATTCCGAAGGGGTGCCGCCAGTGAAGGGGGAGTCAGCATTGTGGCCGAAAAACATCAAAGCGACGCCGAAGATTGAACGCGCGTACCAAAAAGTAAAAAAAAATGTCCCTAAGGAAATGCCGTTAAAAGAAAAAATGGAGGATGTGATCTGCTAAAGGGGCAAGGGAAGAAACGTTATCATGGGGAGTGATATAGCAGGGGATGACTGAAATAAAGGGGTACAAAAAAGTGCTGGATGAAATCCTGTATCAAAAAAAGGCTCACGCAGCAATCCAAATTCTGTGTGAACGGCCAAATGGTGCAGTGCACCCCATTTCGATATGCCCTCAACTGGGGGGGGGCGTCATCGTGCAAAAGATCTAGAAGAGTAATCGAAAATAAATGGTTCAAACCGAACCGAAAAAAGCAAGAAAAAGGGTTTAGTGGGACCTTCAACCCAAGAAAGGAAAGCTGTGAAGCGTGGGGGATACGCAAAGAGACACGCGAAGATCTGGGAAACGAGGGAGAATAAAAAATACGACACCCCAAGAGGACCTGAAAGCGTGAAGCTTAGTTGGAGGATGGAAGCTGTGGGGGGAAGAAAAAAAGACTAACAAACGGAGGAGGAGGAAAGGTAGATAAAGTAAAACCGAAACGAGGAAAGTTAACGCGTGCTCCTAACGAGGGGGCACTGATCCCGGGGGCAGAGAGGAAGGAAGAAAATCAAAGGCTGACGAGGAGAGAGGGTGAGCGTAAACAAAGGGGGCGCCTTGGGGTTGGGGCGCTGTGGCGCAACAGGTTAGAGGGGCGAAGTTTTCGAACGCGGATGGGTTTGCAGAATCTTACAAAGGGTCTATAGAGAACTTGTTCAGGGGAAAGGGGCGGGCCGGCGGGAAAACTACGTTGGGGGCTCTCTTGATAATTGGCTTGTAAAGAGAAGGTAAAGAAATTCGTGTTTTCAGGTGAATGGAAAAGCACGGGGATCATCGCAGAAATGGAAAGGTCTGAAAAAAAGGAATAATAAGAAAGCATCTAAATAAGGATCGTCCTGGAAAGGGTTGAGGCGGTCAGGGCATCTTTTCAAGGAGGTGGACGGGACGAGGACGTGGTTGAGGGGAGGAGAAAACCGTAAATAAGAACACTGCGCCAGAAGAATCGGAAAAATCTTTCCTATTAACTCATACAAACTAGGAGGGGGGGGCTTGCGACATGAGGGTTGAAAGAGGCAAAGAAATGCGGAGGGAGGGGGGATCGTTGAAGAAAGAGAAAAAGTTCATATTGGAAAATCAGAGGGTAAAATTAGATTCAAAAATTGAAGGGGGCAAAATCCAGAAGAAGGAAAGGGGAAGGTCAAGCAAGCGTGCCGAATGAGGGGTCCTGTAGAGAAGAACATGAGGAAAGTTGAGGGGGGGGAAAGAAAATCGGTAAGGTCTCATCTGCTGAAAGGGGGGAGGCCTCAAGCACCGGGAGTAATCATTAAACAAAATCACAGAGTGAAAAGCCGAGGCGAACCGAAGGGGATTGCAGTAACGGGAGAGGAAGGCCAAAGCAATCACCGGCAGGAACAAAGGGGCGATGGTAAGTTCAAAAAAAGCAACGTATCTCATCCGTCCAAAGACAGCGCAAGAGGTATATCCGCTCTTCCCAGGCGGAAGGGAAAAATTTGCAAAAGAGATCTCCGATGGCATGGCAACCAAAAAAAGAAAGTAAGAAAAGGCAAAGAGGAAGGAGGGTGGAAACTAAAGCAAAAAAAATGAAGGGCACATGAAGAAATGTAACATCCGAAATTCAGGGGAGGCAATCAGGCGGACAAAGAAACAAAAAAAAAATTATTAAAAAACTGCCCTCTGAACGCCTCAAGAAGAATACCACAGGAAGGGGGGAAAGAGGAAAGGTCGTGGAAAACTGCGGATTCAGGGTATATGGGGGCAGTTTTATCATTTCCAACAGGACTACCTTGGGGGGAGAAATGACGAGAAAACCCTTGTACTTGAAAAGGAAGAAAAGGAGGTTCCGGCCGTCAGGGCCATACTTCGCGTTTCCGTCAGACTACAGAAGGAAAGCGAGATTCCGAAGCATCCTCTCCAAACAAAACAAAAAATAAGATAGAAACGCTCGCATATTTTCATAGGTCGTCAAAAAACGCTAATTGAAAGGGCCGAACCGAAAGCTGGGGGGGCTAAAGTGTTCACTGAAAAAGGGTTCGAACGTCGACAGAAAAAGAGGAAGAAATAGTTTAAAGAGAGACAACAACCCAGAAAGTTAAAAAAAGGAACAACGAGGGCACAGCAGAAAATATCAGGGGCCAGGGAGGGAGGGGAGAATCAAGTGTCATTCATCTTGTGGGGTGGGGGTCTCAGGGGGGAGTCAACAGACCAACAAAGTTGAAATGAAATGACCCTTCTAAGACCTTGGGACGTCATGATGGCTGTACAGGAAAAAAAAATAAAAACTAGGCTGTCCTTGGTCTCGAATTAAGGGGGTGGTGGAGAAGTCGATGAGGGAAAGAAGAGTTAGTCACACATGGGGGCAAAGGAGGATGCGATGCTATGATATCGGAAGAGCTTCGCAAAAATCGTTGACAAAAAAGAGGATAACTTGGTCAGTCGTTGTAGCCTTCGTTGGGGGCGGAAGAGAGGAAAAGGGGACTCAGCAGGAGAAGGGAAAAAGTAGGGCCGCGGGACTTGATGGAATCTCGGGAGAAGGGGTTACGCAAGCTATCACTCACCGGGGATAGAGGCCTACAAAAATAGCAATTAGACATAAGACCAATGCTCGAGCAGGAACAAGTCCTAGGGGGGGAGGAGGGATTACGATGGGGAAAATCGGGGAGCATCAGCTTTTCTTCACTTCCTATCTGAGGCTGGTAATGAGGCCAAGCTGAGTCGTGAAGGGATTACGAAGAGGGTCATGAGGGGGGGACCGAAGGGTCACACTCTAGGAGCCCGAGCGCAAAGTCACCGAAGAAAGCGGCAGCAATGAAGTCACGGACAGGGGGGGAGGGGGAGAGTCGGAAAAGGGATGGGAGGGACAGTGACTAAGGTGGTCGCGAAGGGGAAAAACTCTCAAGAAAGAAAGATATCAAAAATTGAAAAGACGCGGGGGAAAGAGAAAAAAATTTCAATACCGGACAGAGAAGGAAGTCCGGTCGGAGGGGGAGCGGGGAAACGGTCACGTTGTACAGGGAGGGGCAGGAACTCCGTTGCTTCTGAGAAAAAGACCAGGAACAAACTTCTGAGGATCGAGGGTCTCCAACGACAAATTAAAGACAACGGTAAAATGAAAACCTTGCGATTGAAGGGCAAAAATTTGACCATGGAAATCCCTTTTGACGAGAGGGCAGGAAAAGACTTTAGCAGCGTGTAAAACATCCTAGAAGATTAGAATCATCAAGGGAGAGTAAGCCTCAAACGGCGCAAAAATGGCTTGGGAGACAAGGATCTACACAAATAAACAGGGGACAAGGAACTGCAAACTTTCTCGCAGTAGATCGAAAAAATTTGATTTACCAAAAAAGGACAACTCCGCGACAGAGGGAAAGCATGAGGTGGGGGGGCGGAAGTGGAGCTGGGGGGGGCGCTCTCACAAAAAACAACTTATTAAAGAGAGAGGATCGAGATCCGACGAAATTGTAGGGAGAGGCTAGGGGGGGAAAGGGGGAATTCTCAGCATTGTCAATATAGAACTCGGATAGAGGGCGATCTTATCGGGAATGGTCTGGGGTCCAGGAAAGGGGGAAAAGTTTTGCGGCGTAGGGGAAAAAGCTGGCGAAGAGAATGGCTCAAAAGGTTGTTGGGTAAAATAGTCGCAGTGGGGAGTGCAACGAACCTGGTGTGGGCCAAACCATTTCTGGGGGGACAAATCGCCGGGGAAAGGAAGGCGTTTTCGGTGGGGCTGGAGAACCGAGCAGCATCAAGGCAGCGGGTGGCCATATGGGAGAAAAAAGGATCATCTCCGAAAGGAATAGAGGAAAGGAAAGGCAGCGAAAAGAAATTCTAAAAAACTGGGAGCAGTCCTTAGAAGGGGGAAAAAGCGGCTACTTGTGGAAAGCTTGGGACCGGGCTGGTGGCTTTGGCGAGGGCACCAGGACAACAAGTCGAAATGCCGGACAGAGAATCCATGCCGTGACTCGACCTTCCTCGTAAGGAAAATTCGGAAAGATCGGGGGGGACAAGGAAAAAAGAGTGTCCAGGAAAGAAAGGAGAAGGGGTGATTGCGGTGAAAAAAATCTTAAAAAAGGCACGAAGGAAGGGGGCATAATTCTCTCCTAGAAGCAGAGGAAGAAAGCTGGTCAAGAGTTGGGGAGGGAAGCGATCGCGACTCACCATTTAAGAATGGGAAGAAGGGGTGAAAAAGAGGGGCCATATGAGCGATGCTGGGAAAATCTGAGGTTGAGGACCAGAAGCCTCGTCACCTGCGGGAAAAGTAGGGAAAAAGAGGAAAAGGAGGGAGCCCGCTGCGAAACGAAGACCTATTTGTGAGAAAGGGCGATGATTGCCTGGAATCTCAAAGGCGGAACGTGGATTTGAAGTGGCGCCAAAGGCGAGACAGGGATGAGCCTCCGCCGCAGAATCGCCTTATTCCTGTGACAGGGCAATTGGAACAAATTGTCGATCGGAGGATGGAATTGTCAGAAACACCCTTCAAACAGGAGAAAGGACGAAGAGGGAGGGAGGGTAGACGTAAAGAATCAGCTGATGAAAGGCAAGGTTATCGCAGGATGGGGCCAGGGAAGCAGGTCATCACCCATTTCTCAAAGAAAAAAACCAAACAAGGAAGAAAGGATCCCAGGAAAAAAAGAAAAAGTGGCCGATTTAGGATTGAGGGGGGTGAGAAGACGGAGGTGAAATAGGGGGGAAAGGGCTGGGTAGGATTGGGTCTGGTTTGGGTCGGTTGACCATACCAGGGAAGTCGGCCTTTTGCTAAGGAAAAAAAAATGGGGGAGGAACAATTATAACGGGGGGGGTAGAGGGGCTAAAGGTTCAACCGTCAGAAACGCTTTCCGCGACGAAAGCAAGCAAAATATGAGTCGCGAAAGTCTCATAAAACAACAAGGATGTAAAAATATGCTCGCAATCGGGGGGGCAGGATGTCGCTGTTAAACTCTAATTCTGAAAGAGGAGAATCTAACGAACTCGTTCTAAGGGGCCATTCCAAATTTCGAGGAAGGGATTCGGGTCGCCAGAATGGGGAAAAGATCAAAAGACAATCCTAACCTACCAAGAAAGAACCACCCCTGCAAAGTTAACCAGGAAAAGGGTCGGACAAATGAAAAGGCCATTAAGACTTTACTGTGATAGGACTTGGCCCGATCGGGGGGGGTTGGGTGAATGCGCAATTGATGCTGGACCTTGGGAGGCAAATGTCATGAAAACTACAACCTGGGGTTGAAAAAGACAATGAGGATTTACGCTCAACGCAAAGGGAGTGTCATTGGGAGATAGAAGTTGTGTGGTGGTGAAAAGAGGGACCATCGTCAGGAGAGAGAAAAAAGAGAGTCTTCCCACGGACATGGGTGAATATCCTATTAAATCTGGAAAAAAAGGGAGGTCTGACTGGTCGCGAACCGGGGTGAGAAAAGATCACAAAAGCATAGTCCTTGGTTCCTACCAGGGGAGCTGAAGGAAGAGAAGCAGGCAATCAACCCTTCTGAGGAAGGGAGCAGAACCTACAAAGAGCGTTAAACGGGAATCAGGATAACGATCGGCCGAGAGAATAAGGATTCTACCCGCATCTGGAACTAGGGAAAAGAAGACATACCACATATATCAAAGGGCCGGAAATTTAAAAAAAATCAGAGCAGTATTTTGCCTCTGTGCGGCTTCCGAGCTGGGTCTGCGGCCAAAGGATGCTTCAACCCAAAAAAAACAGGATCCTTCTGAAATTAAACCTAGAGGGAATATCAAAACGCAACGCAATAAGTACCGGACGAGCATGGAGGAAATTCCAACCAAAGAAAGAGGGGCAAGCAGACTTGGACAGGTGGAGATTTAAGAGAAAGATTATTTTCAGGCCTGGTCTAATTGGGGAAAAAAAATGGGGGCAATCGCAAGCCAGGAAACTAACGAAAAAGGGAAAGTGGAAAAAGAGGTAATTCCTTCTCCAAAAAGTTTAACAGACGGAAAGAGGGCGTTGGAGGGAATCTCTGGGATTCGCGGCCTGCCAGGGAAGGACACTTTGAAAAGGGTCTCGGTATGAGAAGTGGATGACCCCTAACAACAAAAAAAATCTGCGTGGAATGCAGAAAAAAAAGAACAACTAACATCTAAGAGAATAACGAGATTGGAAAAGCAGAAGAATTGGGAATTTCAACCCATTCAGAGGGGGGGACTCACAACTGGGAGGCACATCAAGAATCATCTATAAAAAGTAGAAAGAAGTTAGACCTACGGAAAAACGGATAAAAAATTTCTTACAGTGGTAAAAAAGAACATCACGCGTCCTGACCCGAGACGGGGGCGCAGGGAGATAGGAGAAAACTATTACCAGTGCCCATCCGCTACATCTTAAATGGGAAAAAAGGAGGTTTGTCTGTGAGATGGGGGGGTTCTCTACAAAAAAAAACGGAAAGAGAGGAAGAGTCAACATCCGCAAGTGGATGAAGGCACGCTGTTATCATGACGGGAAAGTTAAATGGGCCCATCTTGTCAGGCGGAAGACATCCTCCGTCTTACGAGGAGACGGTTGGGTCTAGAGGGGGGACAAGGGGGGGCGCTTTTTTGCGGGAAGGTCGCCCATCTGGGAGAAAATAAGGTTAGCACCTGATTGGTTTGAAACGAAAAGTCCTTCAAAATAGCTAAAAGGGGGGTCAAGAAGTCAGGGCCCGGAAAAATCGCCGGGGGTTGGAGCGAGGGCGAGTAGGGAAGGCATTTCAGACAAAGAAGCTTGGGTGGGTCGGGGGGGAAGGTCAGAACATAAAGAATAACGTGACAGCCCGGAACAAAACCGAAAGGCTTAAAACTGAGAGTACAGTCGGGAGGTTGGGAAGGGTCAAGTAGAGAGGGGAAATGGGCCGTGTAGAGAGAGTGGGGAGTTTCAAAATTGCAACATTAAGGAAGCCGTCTTAATAAGTGATACACGAACACGGGGAGGTTGTAATTCATTAAAAAAGGGGGAGCATGGTGGATTGGGAAAGGGGGGAGGTCTTACGTCTCCATAGGGTTGACTCCCGTCGAATGCGAAAGATTGAGAAAAAAATATCATACTGAAAGAAAATGCATGGGAATCACATTCCGCCGAAGATCGAATAGCGAAAACCGTTAAATCCGTAGGCGTCCAACGCGGATCTAACGCACAAATTTGAAAAAAGGGGGGGTTAGGGGTCATTATCGGAAATAGCGGTGATAGATCGCGAGGAGACATTAGGCCGCGCACTGGCGTGATGGCTCGAAAGAAAAAAGGAGAAGGAAAACGGACGGCTGCGGCAACGAAAGTGGCAATCGCTGAGCCAGACCATGAAGCAAAAACAAGGAAAACTGATATTATTTTGAAAGAGGGGGCGACCAGAGAAGAAAAAGGTGACTCAGAAAAAAACTCCATAGAAGATGTTATATCAAGACGACTTGCCAGAAAAAAAAAATTTGACACAATCTTTCTAGATCGAACGAAAGGTCAGACCACAGAACAAAGAAGAAGGATCATCTTATTGATTGGAGAGGAGCAATGAAAAAAATGGGAAGAGCAGAAAAGGGAAGGTGACAGTGGGGTGCCGAAGTGGGGAAGGAAAGCAAGTTGAACAAGAAAACCAAAAAAAAAAATCCAGAACCGATCAACGGAGAACAGGGAAGATGTATCCTGGAAAAGGGTGTGATCGAACGTCGGGAATGCTGAAGGGTTGAGGGGGGAGGGCTTTGGTTGGGATAGGGAAAAGGAAGTGCTACTCGGACGCCGTTGGAGAGTCCATACCCTGAACAGGATAACGGGGTCGAGGGTCGGAGTGATCAGAAACTTCAGTGGAGGTAGACGCCCATCATTCACCGAGGCTAGAGAGAGACTCTAAAAAAAAAATGAGAGAGGAGCAAAGCTGATGTGCATGCGTGGCGTGGAGAACTCTATGGGGAAAGGAGGGAACGGGCATACGACTGCTTTCTAAAGGTGTTCAAAGTCCAAGGGGGTCTCGGACTCGGGGAAAAGAAGAAGCGTCGCCAAGAATTAAAAGAAAAAGACAAGACAAAAAAAAGAAATAGTGTTCACGTTCAATAGAAAACACCAGACAAGAAAAACAATTCGGGCCTGGGGGGATCGGATTGGCCGTAGAGGGGAAGTTGTGCGCAATTTAGTGCAGAACCTGATAATAGAACGGAATGGACAGGATGCAGATGCACCGGGTGAAAAGTAAGGGAAAAGGGGATTACTCAATCATCTTTCATGGGAGCGTGGAGATCGGGGGGCAGGGTCGAAAATTCCATCGGGTAGGAGAAGAAATATCTGCCGTAAAATGCGCGGAAAGAGAAAGCGGCGATGGGAGGGACAGGAAGCGTTCTCGGAGGTCTCCACCGCGAACTTCATCGCCGTGGGTTAAGGGGGCGTTTATCTTCATGTTAAGAAAAGGAGTTAGGAAAAGCATAGGCTTGACAGGGAAACGCGCCGGTCTTAAAGAAAAAGGGGGGGACAATTGAGAGAAGAAATCAAAAAGTGAGCAGGGATCTCAATAGCTATTCTTAGCCCGAACGAGGAAAGAGGACCACCGGAGTCGGGTTGAGGAGGACGAATCGGGTACAATCGGAATGAGGGAACGGGGGAGGGAACAGCGGAAGGGAAAGGACTGCGTAATTATAGGCAACCATGCTTAGAAAAAGAAATAGGTGGGTCGACCTCTAGGGGGAAGATCTGTCCTGACAAAGTACCACCATCGGGCAGGAACGCGGTCAAAAAAATCATCGACAAGCAATCTGATCTTGAATGGTTAAGAGTTCACATCGTGAAAGGAGTCCGAAAAAAGGCGGCAGGGGCGAGGGTTCGTAGCGGGCGCCAATCAACTGGAAGAAGCGCCAGGATTGTGTAACAGCGGGGGACGGATGCCGCGGAAACTCACTTTCAAGACTTCTAGGAAGGGGTGCCAGTTTATTCGGGGAGACTTTAATAAAGTATTCAGGGTCGGGCGATTATCATAAAGTCTGAAAGAAAAGGAAACAAAAGATCAATTAGCAAGAAAAGAAACGCGAAAGGACGAATGTCCTCTCAGAAATGAGGGAAAATGGTGATGATGTCATGAACAACTTTTAAAAAGGGACAGAGTTGAATCATCTATAAATGAGAATGACGAAAGAGTTCAAACTGCACCCCGCAAAACGGTCTCCAAATTTGAGTTGAAACTTCAAAACCATACAGTAATCAGTTCACCGAAACTAGAGGGAGGCGGAGCGATCTTCACAAAGAGGGAGAATTGGGAACTGGCACAGGGGGGGCGCCCAGAGTTCCCTTTAAAGTCGGGTGCAGAAGGTGAGAAAGGGGGTGGGACCTCAAAGCAAAAACAACAAAACGAGGGAGGAGGGAAAAGTACTCCAATCTCAAAGACAACAAAAAAAAAAATAAGGGCACGCTGGGGAACAAGTCAAGGGAATTGAGTCTCCAAGCGGGGGGGGGAATGATCCAGTCTACCGATGCATTCTTAAAGTAGAGGAATTTTTAGGAAGGAAGACAAATTGGTCCTGTGGCAGGGCAGGGCCCATCGTGGAGAAGGGCGAATGTTCTCTGGTTTGGTGAAAGAAAAAGGTTTTGGCAATATCGACGGTTGGCAAAAAAAAACGGGGGGGCCGAGGCAATCTCCTGGGAAAAGGAGAAGGGCGATTTGCGTACCGGAAGGGAATCACCTCTTGTGTCCGTTGATTCCTCCATCCTTGAGAAGACAAGAAACTTGAACGTCAAACCACGCACCTGAGAAGAAACTGAAACTGAATCAAGTATGGAAAGGGTAAGCTGCATTACTCTCTGTTCAAAATTGTAAAAGGGACGCGCCTGCGTTGATTGACGAGGACACCTTCGGGGAACAACAATTCGCCGGACGCACAGAGGCGGGCGGAAAACTATAATCACCGAAAAAAAGTAAGTGAAATGGCTGCTTCTCAGGATGGGGGAAAAAGACAAGACGGTGGAACTCGTGTTTGCAGACGTAGGAAGTTTAGATTGAGAGAGGTCTAAAGATAAAGGAAACTAAAAGGTCGGGAAGCCATACAGCCGCCGATCGCAAGATCCAACATAGGGGGACCGGGGGTAATACGAGGGGTCTTACCATCGGAATAGGCAAAAGCATTACTTTGAAGGGGGGTCATTCGGGGAGCTCGGCTAGGAGGATAATACTATGGGGATCCATAGGAATGCGCGTTTATCATTCCGAAAGGCAAAAAAAGGAAAAAAAAAGGAGTCAAGAAGAAGGTTTAAGAAAGGAATCGGGGGAGGGGAAGACCATGAAATTAACGATGTGTGAAGAAAACGGACAGATATCTCATCAAATAAACCATAGGACTCTTTATATCCAGAGATTGATCATTTTACTAAAGGGAGGGGGAGAAGACGATTGCATCGGAAAAGACCCGGCGAGACAAAAAGGAGCAAAGGGGAATTTCGAGAATGAAGTTCCTTAAGAAAAAGGTGGGACAGAAAAGGGGGGAGAAAAGTGCCGAAGGAGGCTGAACCAAGGTCGCAGAAACAACACAACAACTGGAGGACAAGACCTCTCCAGAAGGGACGAATGGGGGTCGGGGTTAATTGTTGAGACCGTCGTGAAAAAAAATCTGCAAGGTTTCAGGGGGGGAGGCCTGGGGGGGGGGAGATTTTTGAAAATTCGTTTAACGCCCAGGGAAAAGAAGAAACGACCTTGGACTGGAAATTATACGCTTGAATCGGGAGGAAGAATGCATACCGTTCCTCTACTCCATCGGCACAGAGGGCGATCAAAAAAGATAAACAACAAAAGGAAGGGCGGGAGAGATCGCAGATGTTCAGGAAGGGGCAGGACGCGGAAACGCGAAGGGGGAGATGGAATCGACCTGCGTTGGGAAGGGGGAGTCCATTTTCCCGGAAGGGGAGACGTCCTAGTCGTCTCAAGGATTGGAAAATCAAAAAAGAAATCCTACCAAAAGGCCAATGAAAAGCAGGGGTCAGACGTTCTATCACACC
>Ga0179591_1260948_pt1 | contig 13456 bp, 9 predicted proteins | sample CZOMad2_1_08_16f_FD_182891 | JGI IMG/M metagenome (GOLD analysis project Ga0179591, IMG submission 182891) | Vadose zone soil fungal communities from Angelo Coast Range Reserve, California, USA - CZOMad2_1_08_16fungal (PacBio error correction) | ecosystem: Environmental > Terrestrial > Soil >...
AATGGCCTTGCACGACGGAGGTCCTGGTACTGTACGTATAGCATCCTCCGCTTGGTATGAAGTGGGTTTCTGCTGGTTGGGAGGTTTGTGATCACGGTGGGACAATTCTTCAGAAGAGGTCCTATCGCAAAAATGCCTGCGTGGAGAAAAATCCGTTATTACAGGGCTCAAGGATAGCGGGGGGATCCGAAGGTCATTTCGGAAAAAAAAGAGGCGAACGTGACTGGCAGGACACTTTAACATGGTGTCTAGGTCGGTATGAGAATAAATAGAACGTGTTCTCACTTGTAAATAATCAGGGGGGTCATTCGGAGGCAGAAGGGACAGCCGTCAAAGGATAATAAAATCGACTGGGACACAGGCCAATCGCACTGGGGTTGTAAAGGAGTGAAAGTACAAAGGAAAGAGGTCGAAACACGTCTTCTTTCTTTGCCGGTCGAGCCCGTGCTCTTGGACCATAGCGGGTCCGGGGGAGGGGAAATTTCCTGTCACGGAATTCCACTAAAAAAAACATTGTCAGAGCGCCGGTAATGGCAGTAGGGACTGGGGGCTCCGCGTGGGACGCGCCCTGAGCTCACATTTGTCTAGTGGGCTTTCAGTCACAGCAAACCTGTGAGAGGTGATACGTATAGGGGGCGAGAAGTTGTGGAGAGACGGTAGCTAGGGATCTAAATCAGTAGAACCTTATGGAGCTAGACAGGGAGTAGCCCAACTCCACGTTACACTGGTGGCCAAAGGCAGGCTATGTGGGCGGGGACTCAAGTGGTCAACCACAAAAGCAGCGGCGCACGACCTCTTGGCTAGGGACAGGGAGTCCGATGGGGAGGATCGCCTCGCCCACGAATTATTTCAGGAAAACGCGAGATGTCGGGGGGTAGGAGAAAGGAGATTACGAGAACAGAGAACCTTCTTGGCAAAAATAAGGGGGGATTGAAAATATGCCACGGCGAGGTGAGAATAAAAATGTTAAATGGGGGGTAGGGAAGTCGAAAACATCGGCCATACAAAGTCTATTAATTTCCCTCATTGTAACGAAAAACTCATCTGTTATTACATTGTGTACCATGGACAGAAAAGTGTTCAATTTGTCTATAGTGTGAGCAACATTGTGCGATGGGGGGAAGGGGTAGTAGGGTCGCAGGATGTGCTGAGGTTGTCGGCTAGTCGTCGCGGGGGGGGTCGGGGTGGGAATGAGGTGGTGCGAGAGAAACAGTGCCCATAAAAATCCTCTGGAGCTAGCTACGAAAGGTTACGCAGAGTTGTCCTTGCATCAACCGAGGAATGGAGGAGGACTCGAAGGCTAACCGGAGATCCTTGGCGGGTCTCAACAACACACCGCGACAACCGTAGGGAAAGCAGAAATGGGAATGAAAAAAAGATTTGGACCTATCGTGTATACTTAAGAGGGGACGAAAATTACGAGGGTTGAGAAAATAGTTGAAGAGGACAAGTTGGAGATGTGGTCTTGAAGGTGCAGCAACAGGTGACACTTGATCGCTCGGGGTAGAGGGGTTTGAAGAAATAGTGATCTCCGCTGTGATTGCAACGGTTGCGGTTGTCCGGATAATCCGGAGCTATACATAATGTGACCGAGAAGGTCTGGCATTCATCAATTGCAGTGAAACAGCGCGAAGCGCGGGCAGTCATAAGTTGAGGCCAAGGCGCACCGGCCAGCCCGGACGCGAAATCCCAACCGCGGAATTGGGGTTCAAGTATCAATCAGGGGGAGTGCACGGGACAAAAAAAAGCATGGACGAACGAACATCGATCTAAAGGGGATCGGAAAATAGCCAGCGAAGATCAAGAGAGGGAGAAGAAAAGATGCAAGATCTCCAACCTTGAGATGATTTTCGCGCCACTCCGATTCCGTGTGGGGCAACATGGAACGGGAGATCAGGAACACGTTGCAGCGGTCGGCATCCAAGTCTTGGCAGCGAGTCTCTTTTACGGCACTGGGGGGATCTAGCTGCGAAAAAGAAGAAGCTGATGACAGAGCGAGTCGACCCCAATGAACAACCCGCAATTGATAAACTTCCGGCTGTCGTAAGGACAGTGCGGGCGGATGGTGTGGACTTAAGGAACATCCGATTAGTCAATCAAAAGAAAACAAAATTTGGTTGGGGGGTAGGCGCAGAGATAGAGTGGACCGGCCAATTAATAATACGAAAAGGTTATTATATATAAGGAAAGGAACACGTGGGTCGGGTGGCGGGGTTGTCCGACAAAGATCAAAGTATCGTGACGTAGTTTCGGAAAGGGCTGTCCCCACCACCTGAACGGGAGTGCGAAGAACGACGCCTGCGGGTCCAAGAGACTCTCAGGACGCGGTATAGCGGGGGTAATCGTTCCCATAGGATGAAAGGAAAAATCCGCCCGCCTTAATGTAAGAAAACGCGGAAAAATTTAGTGGCCCAAGAGGTAGAGCGAGATCAGAAATCTTCGATGCCGGAACAACCGAAGGACCACGCCGGGATTCGGAGGATCGCCATGGACTGGAAGCCTGCAAGGCAAGCAGCGAGGAGAAACGGAGAGCTCAACCATAGATGTCGCTAAAAGCGCTGCTAGGTGGAAAGGTTGCAAAGTGGAAGCGACATCCAATCTGTAAACAGTCTGACGATCGGGGTCAAATGGGGTTACCTTCGTGATCGGCGAGACATACAAGCAACGGAGCTGTAGGGAGTAGATATAGAGAATGACTCAGGCAAGCGCTAGGACCGACTTTTGTCAAATAGGAGGTCGACTGAAGGACACGCTGGGAACAGCAGTATCTGTGTGGAGCCACAAGGGCGGATGGAACGGGCATGATCAGAAAGTCTCAGGATGGTCTCGGCGTCAAGCAGGGTACAACTCACGAAGGAATGCTGAGTCGTGAAAAAGCACTCGGAAGCGTCTCGGGAAAAGGAGGCTAACTTGCTCTCCTCTCCGCAGTCGCGAGATGGTGGGGACAGTTGGAAAGAACTCGAACTATCTCAAGGAGTACGCAGACGAGGTGTAAGTTACCAATCGCAGAAAGAGGTTTCCGCATGACAGCAGTTTTTCGCAAATATGGTGGGGGGGGGGAAGAGGGGACACACTGGAAAAAAGGGGCCCGCAATTATTTTAGCACGAGAAACCAAAAAAAGACAAACACCCCAATCACAGACGCATACACCGACCGGCCAAATAATAAGAGGGAGGGGCTGGTAATCACGGGCAAGCGCCTATATGACATAGCTATCCACAGGCGGGACCCAAACAGGAGTGCAACATGGGTGAATGTAAAAAGAAGGACAGTCAGCGGGGAGCATAAGACAGTCCGACAAAGTTGGTTTAGTAAAGTGGGCGGAAAGCCGCAATCAAACGATCATCGATACTACCCCCAACAAGACCTTGGCCTCCCAGCCGAACAACGGAGGTATCGCCGGAGAAGGTTAATATCGATAGTAGGGTAGAGGAATCAACTACGGTGACATTATGACGAAGATATATGTGAGTGCATCTAATGCATCGGAGACGGGGAAACGTATGCCAATAAGGGTTAGGGTCATGTGTTCGGTTTTAAGGGAAAAGGGGGCAGCGGGAATATTCTCGCGCTCAATCCCTAGAGGAAGGGATAGTGAAAAGGCCTTGATCTGATAAGATGATTGGGGTCAACACAGATTTCTGCTGGGTTTCAAGGAGAAAAACCGAAAGTGACGGGAGGGTGACAAAAAATTCAGGCTGCGGGCGGGCACGAACGAGTTCCACAGAAATCACGGGGGGGAAAAACATCAGGTCGAACAGGGATGAGACGATAAATAAGAAAGTAAAAAAGGGGAACGGGGCAAACGGACCAAAGCAACCTGGAAGCCATATCCCGTAAAAAAAAGATGAGTGCGGACGTTCCTCACAGCCACGAACGACAATAACGAAAGCCGTGGAACGATGATCTTTTCCACACCTCCGCACGACCATAGAAACACCGGAACGAACAAAAGCTGGAGGACACAACGGAGTTAGCACAGGAGAACAAGGCGACAAATTTCGGAAACAGTGATAAAAGGGTAAAATGGTAGCTATTCTCTTCGTGGTAAAAAGACACAGAGTCAGGCAGAAGCAATTCCCCTGAACCGGGATATTTCCAGGGCAACATTCATAATAAGGGCAAGTCGGAATGTGTTCCGGGGCGATGGTGGGGACAAGGATGGGGTGGTAACGATGAGGGCGATAAGACGGCTGGATTAAACGCAGAAGCAAAAGACAATCATAGGGGTAGGTGACTCCCCAACAAGAAGAGGAGGAGGGAGGACAGGAACTTTCGTCAGCAAATGTGACACCGCGAATAGGGGGGGCCGAGAAAGATCTGAGACATGGGGGGTGAATCAGTTCAACCAAGGGCTGGCAAAGATGGCTAAAGCGTGGATAGAGACCAAACTCTCAGATATAATTGTGAGGAGGAGAAGACGGGAAACAGAACCCTATGCGTTTCCGATCCCAACCACCCGAACGCGAACAGGGCGCAGATATAAAAGCGGAAGAGAGGAATCGGCATAATCTCAAAGTACGGATCGCGAAGAAAGGACTACAAATAATACAAGTGGGGCTGACAGTGTCCGAAAGCTGAAGATGCGAACCTAAGACATCACCTGGAGCCAGCTGGAAGGGTGCGGGGAGCGTGGGTGAAAAGATCAAGGGGTCTGGAGTTACAGTCGATGGTAAATGCACCAAGGCCGGAATGGAGGTTTTGGAACAGTATAAGGTCCATCCCGGATAACGGAAAATATTCGGGGAAAACCGGGGTCAGATGGGAGTGCTTTCAAGCGAGCAACAAAGAGAACGGGTTAAGAAAAACTCCGGGAAGAGAAGCAGGCTGGAAAGGGCGGCAAAGTCAGCGGCGGGCGATTGGCATCGGTCGTAGGAACTTCGAAATCAAAAAGGGGGCAAAAGGAGGAAAATCTGGTACCAATATCAAACACTCCTGAGAACAAAAGACATCTCCGGAAGGAAGAACTCGGTCCACGTGCATATCTTGCAAAGGCAGTCCATGGTGAGGGTCATTCGATAAGCTCAAATTGCGCAGCCCCCTGATTAGGGTTACAAACGTTGACGTCTCAAAATCATGAACACGTCACCATAAATAGAAAAAGTGGTAAGTACAAGATCGGCGAGAAGAAATTATAAAGCACCGAAACTCAATACACTTCATCAAAGAGGAAAGTACAGTCTCCCCTTAGCCTCGAGGACGATAACGAAAGAATTAAGGAGGGTTGATGATATAGTGAGAGGGGAAAGGTGACAATATAACGTGAAATTTTTGCAGAAGACACAAGAAACAACCATGACCAGGAGCTGGGCGTGTCAAAGATAAGAAAAGAAAACGTTTTCAGCCAGCGAGGGAGAGATCTCAAAGAGGAATGGGAGATGGAGGGAAAGATGCAAGTCGCGGAAAAAACGTAGACAGGTCTTATCTGACGTGAGGATATCGAGAGACCGGGGTGGGGAGGTGGGAGTCAGGGCTGTTGTCGGGGAAAAAAAAGGAACACAATTCCTTCACGGAAAATTTCTGAGGGAAATGCGTTTGTTCAGAGAAAACAACAGTCAAACCAGGGAGGGCGTGTTATCGTTATACGGGGCTCAGAGGAGAACAGCTGCGCTCTGCGGCCCGAGATGAGGAACAAAATTGGCTCTGCTGTGCGGCAGAGTGCAGCCCGAGAAGCGGAAAGAAGTCGCCTATGTTGGAAAATGGGGAACAACTGTGGGTGACATCAGGTAGCGTAATACGCGATAGGTTGTTTGGGGGGAGCTTATCTACTGAACCCAGCAGGAAGGTGCCATTGGGTAGGGTCAGAGGAGAGGGGGAGGAGTCTGCTGTGTCTTCTGTTTATGGAGGGTGGTGTGTGGCTCCAGAGCTGTGGAACCAGTCACTGGGTAGTGACGAATGAAGAGAAGAAGAAGAGGAGACGTTCAGACTTGACGCCAGGAGGCAAGCAAGTAAACCGAGCCCACTTAAGAATGAAGAATTTATCGTAGCGGTCTTTCATCAATAGAAGCAAGATCTGGCTGCTGAGAGGGTAGAGCGCCAATGTAGGGGGGGTATATACGGGAAGGTGTGAAAAGCACCCAAAAGACGGCGTTATTATAATATACAATGATGGCACGAAAAGACTTCGAACCATTACACGGGTATACGGGGCAAAAGGGCAAAGCGGAGTGTTGAGTGATGGATAAAAAACAGGGCCCCTAGGAGGAATCGCCAGCGCACCATTTATGCGGACGCGTTAAACGGATACACTGGGATAACTAGTTGGCACGGGGGGTAAGAAAGCGCAGCCGACATGGTAAACAAGCCTTGTCAGGGGGACAGTTTATATTTAGGATGGGGAGTGTACAAAAGAATAAGGGGTCCGGAGTTGCGGGGTTTGTTGTCCGACATCCAGAATCTCACAGTCATTCGGTCCTATCTGCAATCTAAACACGCTAAAGATGAGGGTCATAATTCGGTGGGACGATAGTGCGTACAGACGACGGTATTAAAGTAAAGGGGCGATTGATGAGATGAGGTGGGGGAAAGGACACCGCCACATCAGGGAAGCAGTCGGGGGAGTTGCCTGCAGGGGGGATCCGTAACGAATGGCGGGCGAATTCAACACCAAAAGGCATGGAAAATCAGCACAAGGAATCAGGGGGCAGGAGATGAATGCATTTTCAAAATCTATTTTAGTTCGAAGCTGCATACGGAGAGTTTTCAAACGCAATATGGGCGGAAAGAAAGGGACAATTGGCAGGGGGGGCCCTGTTGGGAAACTTGACGGCTTTAGAAAGTGAAGTGGAAAGGTGCAAATAGCTTGGTGAAGGTGTTTGGTGAAGCGAATGAAAAGCCACGATAAGAAGAGGGGGGGGGCGGGGGTACAAGGGGGCTGGGGGAATTAGGGCTTCCCGTTAGCGGTTGCCGGCAAGTAAAATGAATGGTGAGGGAGAGGGGATGGACGTCATCATTGCAACTGGAAGAAGAGTCTCGTGTGCATGCTCAAGACGGGGAAAAGTGTGTGAAAAAGTGCGCAAACGTCAGGGACAATCTAAAAAAGCAAGGACTGACTTTTCAATAGTCTAGGACTAAACAAAACAGGTACTCGCGACAACCTCGAGAGACAGGCGGAGAAAACACATCGAAGAGGGGGGGCTGCGAATAGGTAAGATCAGGAGAAGGTGCGCCGGCCCATCGTCAAAACCCTTATATTAAGGTCGGTGGGAAGGATTTCTACGTCTTGCCCCTCGAGGGTAAATACGAGTTAGATACGATTACAGAGGAAGTTACAACGACTGCTGTGCATTCTGTAGTGAGACGGACTGGCCGTCGATCACTGGCGCAGGAGGAACACTCGCTTGTTCGGCATACGGTGGTGAAGGGAATTGTCGGCAAAACAACGGATTGGGGGCGAAGAGGGGTCGGAAATGGGGGGTGAGTCCCATCGCTTTCAATCCTACTACAAGCGGAATCACTCATGACACTTTGGGAGCCGAACGAGGGAAATCAGACAAGGCACATACACGCTACGGTCGGCCGGGCATTCAATCAGGTTGGAAATATGGGACACTCCGGTTTTCGGGGGTTGCGGTGGAGGTAGAGAAGAGGCGCGAACCGGCCACACCTGCCACACGGGGGTGCTGATATTTATTGCCGGAGGACGGTCCTGGTTTGGTAGTTGCAAAAGATTGGGTTAAACCGGTGTGTCAAGGGGGCGAGTAAAAGGCAAAACGGTCAAGACGTTAACCACGGACACCCATGCCAAGAGGAGGAAGCTGGAAAATCAGCGTACATGCGGTCAAGAATAGAGCCAACCTAGACGCGGGTATAAGCGGTCCGAGCGGGGTGACAAATAAGTGAAATTGTCTCTAAGGGGCCGGGAAGAATACACTTTCATCAAGACAGGAACACATTGCGAAAGCTCCGTAGCAGAGATTTGCCACATCATGGAACAGGGTAATGGGGATCCATGCTTCCAGGGACAGGGGAAAATGTTGCAGCCTCACAGGTATCGGGCGGTAAGACATCACGAATAGTCATTGCCGAAGAATCGAAATGCGGGGCAAAAAGGAAGTTTAATATGTTCATCGGTGTCTCGCCATACAAAGCAATTTACCCCGGACTATCGGAAAAGGGGGACATTCGTGTGAGTCAAACGAGAGAGTAATAACCAGGCAAACACTGAGGAGGAGGGAAAAAGGCATATTAGTTACAAGCTTTAGTAGCGTGGGGCCCACTGCAACATTACAAGTGAGAAAGGCATGACCTAGCGTAAAAGGCCTCTCACACTTATAAGTAAGGGGGTTGAGCATCTTTATTGAGGATTTCTTCACAAGGGGGGGGTTTCACAAGCGCATTGTTGGGGCGGCGACACGGGGGAAATACTTCAAAACACGAACGAAGCATGTATTTGTACCGGTCGGGAAGTCAAGCCTGAATGAACTCGGGGACGGGAGTAGGGCAGTCTACTTTAAATAATAACTGTAATTCAGGGAGAATGGAACGCGCGATTGTCGAATACAAGGGGTGCCGGGGACTCACAAGAAGGCAAAGGGAGGGAGGCGCAAAGCTGATACGAGACCTGGATCTTAGGGGCAAATGCTAGCAAGTGGTAGAAAATGAAAAAAGGTTGAGGCAATGGGGGGGACAAACTCAGAGGAAAAAGGAAGGAAATTGTTGGCGTACGGCTTCACCAGACAGGAAAATGCACGACGGGCTTAAGTGTTGGCTCAATAATAAAGCCGTATTCGTGTTGAAGTTAAATGCAGGGGGGGCCAATGATATGACTTTCGCTCTATAGCCACCAAATGACAAGGGACGAGGATGTACAAATGGGGAAATGCAATGAAGGCTACAACGGCAGCCAATACGGAAGAACTCGCGTCAATTGCAGGAGAATCTACAGAAGTATGGACCGGACGTCGAGATTCGGACATCTGTCCTCGCCGGCGTGGGGAAACAAAGAGACGGGGAAGTAACGAGGGAAGACTCCTTCGTGAACACGAACAGACGGACAAAGTAGCGACTCTCAGCAGGAGGGGCTTCAATCGAAGGCACCTGCCGAAATCGATTATGCTCGCAAATAGGATAAGGAGGGACGCGGGCCTAACGTAGGCATGACTTGATATAAATAAAATGTCGGTCAATAACTAAGGCAGGAGAGCACAAAAGGCGTGGGGTGTATGTAACGCGTGAAGAAGCTCCGTTGGGTGTAAAGAAAGCGGTATACGGAAAAAAGAGCGTGGGGGAGGGGCAGTGCATATCTTCCCCAACAGGAGGAGAGGGAAGACAACTTACGTGATTCATAAGCCGCATGTGCGGTTAAATGCTGAAGATTCTCTGGCCTCGCGCCATAGAGAAGGGCCAGAAGACAGAATACAAATGTTAGGCGCGAAGACAACAGCCACCCCGACAAGTCCGTCTCATGCATTATGCACAAAGAAAAGAAAAGAGAGAAGAAATGGGGTCTCCAGCTGCCGGCGTCACACCTTCAAGGAGTAAAAGGGATAACAAGTAGAAAAAACCAGGCGCTTCCGTCCGTGATGCTAGTGATAAAAAAAAAGGAGAGAGATTAGCAGAAGTCGCATAGGCATGAGATTTTGCGTCCTCGAACAGGCAGGGAGGAATGGTACAAAAACATGATTATAACGTAACGATGGGAAATGCTGCGAACAGGCGGTAAAGAACGGGCAAAAATAAGAGGAGCGAAAACTGACTCGAAAGAATACTAACATTAGTGGACAAGGAAGACAACAGTACAAAAAGGGCTGCGAATGGGGATGCCTGAAGCGGGTGAACATGGGGCCGATGGGCGAAAAAGGGGACACCAACTGGCCAAATTCCGTATTGAGTCTGTCGGGGAATAGACATGGTGGGTCGCACACCAGAACTGAGAGGACGAGTGGGAAGATCTCATCTTCACCCTATAAGGGGAGGTGGATGCACGACTCGGGCGACACAGACATCCGGAAGCTCGACTCGATAGGCGGTTAGGTAATGAGACACCTGGAAGCGCCTGACGCTTAAAGGGTGGTAGACAAATAACCATGGTCAAGACTAAAGAGTGCGGCACTACGCGTGAGTTTGAGCGGCCATGAAAACTTGGCAGGGCAACTACTGCAAACAGAGCCGGCAGACATGTAACGACAGCGGCAGACGTAGAGAAGAGAAGTCGAAAGGATCATGTCTGGAAAGGCCTAATACTGCATTGCGGGCACAGGGAAAATAACGGTCTAAGGAGGGTACTTCGAAACTTCTCGACAGGACGGCAAAGGTAAGGACAAGTCGGGGTGGTAATGGTCCTGTGATTGGTAACAAGAGACCAGGCATGCTATCGGAAACGTTAAGACGATATCCGGATTGAATTGAGAAAAGAAAAAGTAACGGTCCAGTAGGGGAAGGGGTTGAACGTCGATAAGCTCCATTTCGGGAAAAAGCCCTTGGAGAAAGGGTAACCATCGTGAGAGTCGCAAATGGGAACACGCGCCCATGACAAGGTAGACAAGATGAGGTCCGAAAGAGGGACCGCACAAGCGCTGCAATGGCAACGGACAAACACCGGGAAAAGATAAACCCATCCTCGAAACGAAGGTACAACCACAGCAATAAATGAACGGGGCATGAACTGAACGTAATTCTTCCTGAAAATGTTTAGACAACGAAAGAAATCACACAAAGCCCCGCGGAGGAGGCCGGCAGACGAAAGAACATCAGTCAAAACCGGAGGGGCCCTGTCCACTCTAGTTATCACTTTCCTCTCCGACCGGAGAAGTAGGAAAACTATAACTCTGCGCGGAAAAAAGGAAGTGCTTATCTTCTGCTGGATCAATCCTCCTCGTCATTGGTTTATTAGGTGGTTGTCAGGAGGCATGGACTGGAATTAGGTTACGCAGGGCAGCGTTCACAAGAGATTCCTTCAAAGCAATAATGAAAAAAGGCCGGGGCATCGGGGAGTGGGGAGTTGAGAGGGGCTCATTTGAGATAGTGTCCTAGGGGGGGGGAGGTTGGAAAATTGCGGCGCTGCTGGGGAGACCGGTAAGCACCGATTACGAAGAGAGGTTTTAGGTGGAACTGTGTCAACTTTTTTTCCCTTAACGAAACAAGTCGTATTCAGCAGAGGGAGAGGGCGAAAAATTAAATGATCCTGAACCCAATCGCCTGGCAGGGGGACTCGCGGGGGAGGGAAAGGGGAGAGTTCTTTTCTTCTGTTGAGAGCAAGTTATAACGTGGGTACACTCAAGAAGAGATGTCCAATTCACGGACTGCCTCAGCATTCCAGACCACTATCCGCCCCAAAGGGGCATACAGGAAGGTCAGACACAGAGGAGCTCATCGGAGCCGAGTGACATAAGAGAGGGTACTGCGTACAAGCAAAGTGGGGGGGTACGACAAGCGGAGAGGGCCGTTGTGACAATGTCGATTGTGACGGCCGGTTATAATACTCCGGCTACGGGGGGAGAAAACCCGGTTACCCTCACTAAGCATACGTCAGAAAAGTAAGTGTGGAGGATTGGGTCTCATGGATCAGAAACGGAAAGGCGAAGAATTGTAAAGGTGAGGGTGTTCGGCGGTACCTTGAACTTTGCCGGAACAAGGTTGTAAGTGATTTCTTCCTTAATCGGGGGGCAGGAGACGAGGGCCCGAAATCGAAAGATCGCGAAGAAGGGTTAGGGTAAAGTAATAAAATATCTCGTAGAATATAACCGGGAGTGGGTGAAACGAGCAGGATCGTTGAATAGTTCGTACGACAGTATGTGGGGTAAGTAAGGGGAAAACAAAATTTTCCGAAAATACCAATTGCCGGTCAATGCTGAAGTGGAAACAATGGGGGGCCTTTACTTCCTTTCGGGGTTGGTGAGAGGCCTAAAGACAAAACGATGGTCCGACCTTCCTCCAAAAAGTTAGGATGGCAGTTTTTAAAAAAGGGGTAACAGTGAGACCTTGACAACTGAAAGACCACATGGTAAAAACGAGGGAAGGTATCTCTCTCGGCATTGAAGGTTCTGCTGAGGGGTTGGCTCAGTGGGAGCTAGTACTCACCATCAATTAACAGAAAAAATTCCAAAGAGGGGGACAGGAAAGAAAGAGCCGGGGAACCGTACACTTAGTGTTATACCAGCCGGGGTTATCAGGGTGAGAAGTATGGGAACGGTTAAATGACCGTAAGGGAGCAAAGGGGGACAAGGGGGCGGTTCCGAGGGTTTGTTTTGAAATAAACAGGAAAGCTCCGGGGCTTAGTACATGGGGTTGATTTGGTGGGAACGCCTAACTGTTTCTGATTAGATGCAAATACGGGGGGGGGGGAGTCAAGGAGTCCTGTCTCATGATGTAGGACTTGAGAAAAATATGACTTGGCTCATAAATGCACGAAGTAAAGAAGGGAGTGGGTTAACTTGAAAAGAATCCAAACTGTGTGAGGTGGGGGAGTACAAAAAATACTGAAGCAAATGACGAAAACAAAAAGTAATGGCGTAAATTCCCGCCCAGTCGCTGACGGGAATGTGCCGGGAAACTGTATCAAGGTAGTAGTGGGGTGTCATTAGGGCACAGGGGAACCGAAGAACAACCTACAGTCTCATGCAACTCCTTTCCTTAATATAAGCAAAGGGAGAAGGTATACACACTCGGCGAAAGTTGCATCTCAGGATACTGTGATCATAGGACAAGAGCAGGACCATAACCCACATTAAGGTTAATTGGTTAAACTTGTGACGGGTAAGACGAATTAGGTCTTAATCACTAGAGTCGGGCTGAGGAAGGGGTGTGGGTGGGCGGTCGAGCCCAGATCAAATACGAAGGTATCGGTTCTCTCGAATGCACCGGTCTGGTGAGGGGGTGACTGGGGGACTGCCTCGCGGGCGGAGGGTAAATCGTGAGTAGTGGGTGTTGAAATTCTTGAACGCAATTTAGCGGGCCGACTAGTTATGTAAGGGAATGCCTGGATAACGCACAAGCTATATGACCAGGTGGGGGGACATTGGGGCTCACTCCTGTTTTGTGTGCAGGGGGGGTTGGCGCAAGAAATAAAGGAGATGCAACCTTACCGACATAAGTTACGATTAAGACCCCTGATTGACGTGGGGCCTTGGATGCGGGGTCGCTGGTTTCATAAAACAGGCTGACATTGAACGGGGCATGTCTAATAATTCGAATGAGTCCAATAAACCCATTGCCGCACGAAAAAGGGGGGGGAAATAGAGGAAAAAGCAGGCGCTAAGAAAAAAGTGTGACCTCAACTAACGGAGCTTGTGAGCAGGTATCGATAGAAAGATAAACCAAGACCAGAAATGCTCAAGACAGTACAGTGCGGCGTAAGAACGCAGAGGAGATCATAGTGATCGGACCGGCCGACTTCGCCATACAGGCGGCCGAAGGGGGGTGCAAAGGACATCCAAACGAGCTAAGGCCAAAATGAAGTCAGGAGGGAGTGAAACAAATGTCAAATGGTTTTATGGCAGTAAAAAGATGGACGAC
>Ga0179591_1301787_pt1 | contig 13456 bp, 10 predicted proteins | sample CZOMad2_1_08_16f_FD_182891 | JGI IMG/M metagenome (GOLD analysis project Ga0179591, IMG submission 182891) | Vadose zone soil fungal communities from Angelo Coast Range Reserve, California, USA - CZOMad2_1_08_16fungal (PacBio error correction) | ecosystem: Environmental > Terrestrial > Soil >...
TAGTGCGGAGGGAAGGCGTTAAAACTTGAGGGTCACTAACCAGCCCAGAAAGGGAACACTAGGCAGACTAAGGGGAAACATAAATCACGTACGAGGCGGACTCTAAGTAAGGGAGAACCGGAAAGAGAGATAAAAAAGAAAAATGTCGAAAGACGATTATAAGATTAAAAGAAAAGAGGTCTTTCTCGGAAGACTAAAGAAAAGGCAAAAGCTTGGCTATCTGTAAACCCTATTTGGGAAAAGAATTAAAAGAGTTAGAATAAAATTTTCCAGAAGCTCTACAAAGTTCTCAAGGAAAAGGTAAAAATGCAACCTAAGACGGACCAATGGGGGTCTAACCAACACCCTAGGTCAAAGGGGGGACCTCTCTGGTACTAACCTTCAGCTCCGCCGGTGCGATGCCTATTACACCAAATCTTGTGGAGAAGCGGAAGGTAGCCAAGACGCCTCGCAGAACGAAATCCAGAGCGTACAATGCGGGGGTGCTAGGATAGAAATTCCACAAAACGGATATAGCAAAAAAGTGCGGAGAAAAACCGATCAAAAAAAAGTGAGCATGCTTGAGGGGTTGCCGCAACCGGGGATGTCGACAACCGATGACCTTGGCTGATTCAGGAATCCTGCAAGCTGGTAGGATAAATCATTGGGGAATGGAATTGAAAGGGCCAGAGCTATTGTGAGAACACAAGCGACATTTTTCCTAATGTGAAAGAAAAAAAAACAAGGAAGTTCTAGTAACGAGACGGAGACGGAGACAAAGTACACCGATGAAGTGAGAAAACGCAAAGGGGTGCACAAAATTAACCATCTTAAAAAACCAAGGGGCAAACAGCCCAAACACCCGCAACTGCAGCACTAGGAGGGGGGGGGGGGACAGTTGGGGAGACCTCAAAACCCGAAGGACCGTGCAGAGGTTAAGAGCAAATATAATTGGGAAGATCAGCGAAAATCGTAGGTGTGCAGCGGCGGATTGGAATGGAGGGTACCACAGATAGAAAGGGGGGAGAGAACAAGAGTTACACAGGTAACTAGGGAGCGAGCGAATCTGGCTTAGAACGAGGGGGGGAAAGGATGGAATCTTTTATCCTGGATTGGGAGTAACCGCAAAGGCGATTGAGAAGAAGCTAGAGGGAGTCGCTTCAATAGACCAGTAATGGTGTAAAACAAGCAAAGAGAGTATAAACCGTCGTGATCACCTCGGGCTCCTCGGTCGGTTGTGACACTGAATCTCAGGAGTGCAAAAGGGGCGAGACTTGAAAATTGGCAAAAAAAGAAAAAGATATCCAGGGACGCGTTGGTGCTGGGGCAAACACTAAGAAGCGTCAGAAGTCGGACGACAGATCACCTGTAGACCGTACGGCCGAGCGTTCTAGCTATTGCTCTGATTTTAAAAAAAACAGGGAGGAGAACAACAAAAGACAGGTCTGACAAGTGTAGAAGGAAGAAAAAACTGGCCGCCTGGGGCACACTTCGATTAACTTAATTAAAAAGAGGTTCTTTGCGAAGAACTTGGTAAAGGAAAAAAACTGTAACCTGAAATGGAAGAAGGGGTCGAGGAGCGAAAGAAAGAGCTAGTAAAGAAAACTGACTCCACAAAAAAATGAATGGTATATAAGGGTAAAAAAAATGGAGCCTTATTCTCGGGGGGGAGGGACTAGGAAAATAAAAACTAGAAAGGGAGGGGTATTGCACAAGAAGGGAGACCAGCCACTAAATGCCTAGGAGCAGCACTCACCTGCTACCACGGACCAGAAAATGAAGCCAGAAATCACGAGGATAAAAAGAACTCTAGTAACGGTGTCTCAATGAAAGAACGCGGGGCGCGATGAAATCCCCTATGCAGGGACGACGGCGCAAGTCAAAAAACAAAAGAAAACATATGCAGAGGGAGAGAAAATATAAATCCATAAAAGATTGATACAACTATTCGATATGGGGGTCGCTGTGAGGAAACCGTGGGATCTGATGTCCTTGAGCAGGCTTCGTTGCCGGAGATTTAACGAACGGGTCAACATTACCGCTATCCCAGTACCAAAGATAGAACCCGAGGACATGCTCATATAGAGCCATAAAAAAAAGAAGGGAGTTAAAGGAAAACTATGAGTTTTTTAGCAAAAATAACGGTGGAATGGTCTCTATTTCCCACGGAAAGACTAAAAACGCTCGAACTTTTGAGCATAAACACATCCACTACAAAAGAAGGGGGGGAAACGTCGCTCTGGCAAGGTACTAAAACAATGAGGGAAAAGGGCACGACCAAGGAGATGTCACAGGGGGGACGCCGTTAAAACCTCCATTTCCCTGTCGTCGAAGAGAGTCAAACATCTGCTACAAAGTTCACGGCTAGCAAAACTTAGAGCATCGTACGAAAAGGAAAGTGGCAAAGAAGAAAAGGAAAACCTAAAAATCCTGGAGCAGCATAAAGGATCGGTGGGAAACCATAAAGAGGATTCATGGGAGCTCGGAAAAAAGACCCTAGGGGGGGAGAGTTCTTTTAGGGGGGCACAGGGGAACACCACGAGACCAAAGACGCGAAGGGTGCCGTTACAGGCACGGGGCGAGCTATGAGCGTGCGGGAGAGATCACAAAGTCCGGAAAAGAAGGTGACCCTGGCATTGAAAGGGCAGGGGGAGAGGAAAAGCGGGCCGGTGTGAAAAAAAGTCTTAGGGGAGATTAGAAAATATGCCTTGCTTCCCGAACGGGGGACACTTCGATAAATTAAAGAAGGGGAGGGAAAAATAGCCAGACCAAGAGGTAAAGGAGAAAATACTTCAGGTGGCACAATAATCACCGAGACTGGGAAAGGGGGAAGAAAGGACCAAGGGAAGTTAAACATCCAACCTGCCCTACTAAGTAGGTGGGCACAAAGGGACACCCATTAAAAAAACACACCCAAGGAAGACGTAAGGTCCAGCAAAGACGGTAACTCTCAAAAGATGTCAGTAAAGCGAATAAACAGAATCACTCCTGGTGACTCCAATGAAAAGGAAAAATAAGATTGACAAGACCACCGGCCATATGGCAATGAATCACCGCTGTGCAGCGGCAAAAACGAAAAAGAAAGGGGGGACTCTCAAAACTCCGATTGTAAGAGAGGTCAAAAAAGAATTGCTGTCGCGAACAATGCCGGTTCACGGATGAAAAAAGCAGAGGGGACTATAGAATCTCAGCGTCGTGAAGTGAGAGTACATGATGGGAAAATTGATAAAGAAAGAAGAAAAAAAGTATGGGCGATCGCCCGCTGACCGAAAGATCCTTGGTCGGTGGGAGGGGAGTCCGGTTCGGAGAGGGACCGCCTCATTTTGCGGGGAGTGTTTGAGGAAAACGCAGAGAAAACCGGGTTACGCGGGGATTGGGTCCACTAAAAAACGTGATCTGCTCACAGATACCGCGCGGCCGGGAAAAACCTTATGTACTGGGGAGGGGCAAGACCGAAGAGGTGGTACTGGGTGATCGGGATGAGACGTCCGGGTTGAAAACCCTTAAACAAAAGGAAAGAAAAAAAACCGCCGCCTGGGCAGATCAATCTCTTCAACATGACCGGTATAATGATATCGAGAGGTTCGGGGGTGGAGGAGAGAACATATAAACTTTTAGATTCGACGGGGGGGAAAGCAGCTGGGGAACCGAGGGGTTGATAAGTAAAGGGGAGCGAGAAAAATCAGGAAAAAAAAGACAGTCCTAAGAAGCCCATCAATTAGGGGGACTCTGGGAGCAGAAGTAGCTCCAAACCCCGGCAACCACATGCCAAGAGGGACGAAGAGTCTGAATTAGAGAAATTCGTGGAAATTCGGGAGGCTCAAAACTATCCGAGGAAAAGAAGGTTGATACGTCCCAAAGAAGACATTTTTTTGAAGAGGGATCCTCAGCAAAGAGAGGGAAAAGACTTCAGAGATCTTCTGGCACCAAGCGCGGAAATCGAGGTGGCCTCGTCGCCCCATGACGTGAAGCGGTAGAATCCAAAATCATGGCCCGAGAGGAGACAAGCGAAAACGTCCAAAAGGGGGAAAGAGCAGGAGAAAGTTCGCGAGATTTTACTAAAACAAAGGCTTTAGAAGGGGGGAAAACTAAGAATGGATAGTCAGCCTCCGGGGACGCAGGATTCTCTCGGGAGGACGGGGATTAAACCGTTGAAAAAGGATAGTGGATCACCTTGCCCCCGGATTGAAAAGAGGGGGACTACTTGGGGAAACTCACAAACGAGTAAAGGGCGAATTACTATACTCGCCTTCCGCCAGCCCTAGGGGGCGAGGGGAATTATTGAGTCGTGAGGAATCATAGTCAATAAGAGAACGTGCACCGTGTTCTACGTAGGACTGGTAGACTTTGGGGCAGAGAATAACTGAACGGAAAAAAGGCCTAAAAAAAAAAGGGAAAGGGAATGGATCTGACACGGCCGCATCAGGGACCGATGGGGCAAAAGAAGAAGAGGGGAGATGTGGGATTGAATTGAGGTCGCAGGTAGGAGGGGGGGGATCGGCCAGTAGAAGAGGGAGTGGCGGTTGAAAGGGGGGGGAAAGGAAAAAAAACAAGGATCGGAGGGCCATCAACACGCGGAGTCCGTGCGGAAAGCCTTGAAGTTGGTCAAAACCAGATGATGAAATAATGCTGTACAGAGCGTAGGGGAAGGGGGGGGGAGAAAAGTTTTCTATAGAGAATTCGACTGGCCGTCCAACGATAAAACTGACTGGGGGGATAGGTGACCCGATCTTGTAGTAGGCGAGACACGCATTCGGGACAACACCTGATCTGAAGAGGACTGGGGAACTTTATTGGTCTTCGATCTGGCTGGGGGAGGAAGTGGGAAAAAACAGGGACTCCTAGGAGAGGAGAATCAGGAGTTACTTACACTTCGAGTCGGCCCGGGCAATCAGCGTGGAATCTTGGTACTACTTAGGGCGAAAGACAGGTTAAGGGACAGACCGAAATACTGGACATCTCTCTCGCAACGGAGGATGTGGTAAAAACAGGAGGGGGAAAGGAAGGGGATATTATACGTTTAAAACCTTGGTAAGAGGGGTACCTATCCGCCCCGGGCCAGATGACCAAAGAGAAAAACCAGGAGAAGAGGGGAAAAAGGAAGAACTGGAGGACGACGGCACGGGGCACCTACTATCGAAGAACAAAAAAGAAAGGGATAAAAGCAAGTAATGACGTTCATCAAAAAAGAAAGCTAGAAAGATCAATTTGGTACAGCTTAAACGGGTTGGCTAGGGGGGGAAAAAGGGTCTATACAATTCAGCCTGAGGGGAAAAGTCAAAAGAAAAAACACGAATCACGGTTGAAAAAAGGGAAAGGTTAAGAAGGAAGGAATCCGCTTGACAAATGCCCTTTTAAACAAAAATGAGTGGGGAGGAGAGTCATAAAAGCCTCTGGCCGCTCCCGCGTAAGGTGGAGCTAAAAGAAAGGCACCCGGGGTTCATAAAAGGAAACAACTGGACGCGCTATGAATCAATGACCAGAGGGTCAAGAGGCATCACTCCTACGACGGGGTCCTCCACTTACCCGGGACAGATGGAGACACAAGGCGACACCTGGTCCTAGGGGAAGAAAAAAAAAAAAAAATCTTTCGCCGTAAAGGATCGGGGAAAATAAGAAGGGGTCATGATACGAAGGATGGCTAGAAACATCGCGCACGGTACGAGGGGGGGGAATGCTCAAAGGGAAGATAAAGAGAAGGGCAAGTTTACCTAGCCCTTGGGCGAACACAGGGCAAAAAAAGAAAGAAAGAAGAACAAGGAGTAGAGCGAGGAATTCGTAAAGGGGATGCGTACTCCTTGTGGTCTGGTGGAATCAACAACTTCATCACACCGACTGAAAACCTAAAGGGGGTGAGGGGAAGAGAGGAGGGGATCACGTCCCATCGCGTCGGACGAGAGACTGAGGAAAAAAAACCAGAATTGGGAATGAAAAGGGTGGTTAACCAAAAAGAAGAAAACTCATCCTCCAGCGTCAAATAACGACGTTGGGCGTAGGGGGGAAGCAAACCCGAGGACCAACGAAGGGGGAAGGGTTTCCTAAGAAACGAATCGTCGTCGGAGCGAAGACGCTAGCACAACGACTCGCGAGTACCTCAATCCCATGAGTGTTTTAGGGAATTTTCTGGTGCACGACCAACGGGAGTGAAGAAAGAGCAGAACAGAAGATGGAACATTGGGGTCAGGGAAAAGAAATCTACTCAGGGTCTAGGAGACTGGGACTGAGTGAGAGGAGGGAACTAATAGCACGGGAAAAAAAATCACTGGTAAGGTGGGGAGGACTAGTACAGAAGCCAGGGCCCATTGGTCTCTCATATTAGAAATTGGAATGCGAAAAGGCGGCCGGCCGTTTAGATGAATGAGGATAAAGCATTCAACGACGGGAAAGAAGGACAAGAAGAAAAACCGCGCACCCTCGGCGAGCTGATGACCCAAAGCAGGTTCTTGTGGAACCGAAACGAAGGGAGATCGGGTTTTTAAACCGGGTTGGGAGATGGACAAAGTAAAACGCTGAAGGGAAGGAAAGGGAGAAGTCGGCCAGGAACCAACTTCCCGCGAAAACTCCAGGAGGAAAGGGACACTCTATTGGCTCAACGGAACTGAAAAGACTTTAACCAGGTCAACAGAAGGACGAGACGAAGAAGTGAATGTGGTCGTTGATGATCGGGAAAATCAATGCTAAGGCTCGATAACTGTAAGGAAAGCTAAAACGACCGTCGCATCGCTTGGTCCAAGCAGACTTGACAGAACCAAATGAAATGAGGGAGAGGCACCGTCACCTCTGTGGGATGAACAATCTCGGAGGGGATTTCCAAAACTAGGTCAAAGGGTTCCAGTGCATGGATCCGGCCAGGGGAGGAAGGGGCTCTGACCGGGGTAGAAGGGACGGTTCTATCTACTTCAGGAGTCTAAAAAGATATGAGCGCCCAAGATTGGACCACCTCTGGGGTTAAAATTAGGGGAGGGCCTCCAATCGTGTAATTGACACCACCTAACTTGAGCTGTGAACGAAAAGGGGCATCCGGTTGCGCAAAAAAAACTTGAGGGCATGAATACATAAATTACACTTTTATGCGATTGAAAATTGGAGGAGAATAACGAGGTAACCTTTTAGAAAGGGAAACTTGAGTGGAAGACTAACTTCTTGGCCCCGACAGAGACTAGAGAGGTGGGGAAACGCCCCTCTTTTCCAAGAGGAAGAGAATCCAAAAAGGGTGACAAAACTTAGACTCATGCGAGCGGGATAGCCGAAAACCGACGAGAGAAAAGGGGCACTAATGAAGAGCTACATTTTCCGGAGAAAAGAAACCCCTTAAGAAAAAAAAGACAAGAAAAAGAGGGGACCTCTACTCAACTGACTCCGATTGTCCGACCAAGGTCACTGCATTGGGGAAGAAAAGGAAGTTGGCCGGTGGGACCGGGGCCGCCGAGACTGAAGAAAAGAGCATTGTGGGGGGGAGGAGACGAGGAGGGAAAGGGTCTAAGACCAAAAAAACGACCATGAAAGCTAAAGAAACGCGGACAAGTTGGGAACTTGTGAGGGCCTCTTTGGGTCTAGAAATGAAACCTATTGAAACGGGAATAAGGTCCTTTTTGTTAAAGGTTGGGATCAAAGGGGAGGCTCATCGGCCGAGTGTGGGGGTACTGGGGGACGTGGGGAAATAAAGCTGCAACCGTTATCGGGCTCAAATTCCGCGACTGGGAGGGAAAAAAAACCCAGGTAAGTCAGTATCACCCGAACTGTTGTACGATAGGGTTACGATAAGACTTCCTGTTGGGGATTCCTGGGGGGACAGAATTCCGACCGTCCCCTCCTACTAGCCCAAGCTGCTGATTGAAAAAAAGAACTGGCACTCTCGCGTTTTTTGTTGTTTGAGAAGGATCGGCAAAAGAGGGGGGTTCAAGAGAGGGGACAGCTATCTGGCGCAACGAGCACGACAGGGTATATGGAAGGACCGTCCGAGAGACGCTGCTGGTGCAAAGGGAAGGGAAAAAAAGAAATAAGGTGGGGGGACGCCCAAAATACCCGGCCAATCAAAAGCAAGAGAGGAATAAGAACTGGAAAAAAAAGGAAATCACGCATGCGTTACGTGGATAAAAAGGAGGGGAAGAGGTCTCATAAGGAAAAGAAAGATAAAGAGGGGGGAGCTGAGCCAGGAGCCAAAACGTTTGGGCTAGGGGCTTCACTCCCATCCAGAGGGAGTGGGAAGCGTCGTCTAGGGGGGGGGCACCAACGCAATCTGGCAGTTGTCCTCCACTCATCAGACCGTAGGCGAAGCAGAGGAGGCCTTAAAAGGGAAAAGTAAAGCAGGAAAGAGGTCAAGCAAGGAAAACTCGTATGCTTGTGAAGAAACGTAGAAAAAAAATTGGGACCCGTACGATTACAGATCGTCTCAAAGTAGGAAACTGCAACGCTAGCACGGAGGCTGGAGGGTCAGTGAGACCCATGGGTGATCAACCGTGAAAAACCTCCAAGTAGGATCAGGGAAGGAGACTTACACAAACGGAACGCTGCGGAGTCTAGTAGAAAAAAGAGCCTGTCAAAACCGCCAGAAAAAGGAAAAAATTGGGAAGGTAGTAACGTGCTTTCGAAAAAAATCTTTACGAAAACAGAACGGACGGGGGTCATCAAGGTAAAACAAGGGGGAGAAGGGGGGGACGTCGCCAAAAAAGAAGACAATCGGAGTGACTGAGATGGAAAAAGCTCCGTCAGATGAAGTGTTTTGGAAGGGAAAGCCGAGGAGGTTTCGTGATGACGGGACTCGTTAAAAAAAACGAGAAGGGGGAAATGATGGGTACGGCCATTGCGAGACGCTCGGGAACCTGGAAGAGCCAAAGGGGGGGGAAAACCGGATCTCGGCAGTCTGGAAAAAGGAACCTGGGGGACACACGGAGGCACAGGGGGTTACTGTTAATTCCTCGTTGGGGGCAAGGGTTTCAAAACCCACCAGGAGGCTGAAAATGTTCAAGGCCGAAAAAATCGCATCCCAGGAGGAGGGGAAACGAGACACGATTCGTACCATCTAGTAGAGGGTCAATCCGGGCCCGCCTGGTGAACCTTATAGGAAGGGTATGAGGGGGGGAGAGGTAAGTTGTTGATATTCGATACGTAGGGACCTTGAAGTAAGCTCAGCAATGGGGCCGGGGAGAGCGGCAGGGGATCGATTCTATCTTGCCCGCTTTCAAAGCTACAAGGAGGCAAAAGTAAAAGAAAAGCATAATCCAGCATCGAACAACTAAAAAAGAGAGGGGGGGAAAAAGAAGGGAAAATAAAATGAGTTCACAACACACGGGACTTTCACGATGCCAGAAAAGAAGAGACTTCATAAGACGGCGTCGTATAGGCCAGGCTGAGGAAAAGCGCAAGGGGGAAAACTAGTTAGAAAGGGAGTGAAAAAAAAAATCAAAAGGAAGAAGAAGGAAAAAGGGGATTCAATTCAAAGCGAGCAAGAGGGCGTTCTCCCCAAAAAGAAAAAGGAGGTCCAACTGTGCTCGACCTATGCTCGGAATAACAGGGGAACGCCTTAACCCACCAAAAAGAGGGACCCGGGAAAGGAAAAGAAACTACGAAAAGGTAAAAAAGTCAAGAGGGCAAGACCGAATCCACGCGATTTAGACCTGGAAAAAAGTCAGACGGAGGATCGCAAGAAAAAGCCCGCTGGGACCAAAGTCCCTTCTAGTGGCGCGATGGAGTACACCAAAAACGTTCATAAAGGGAAAAAAAATTCCCGTATGTGAACGTCCCAGGGCGAACTTCCTCGCCAGACAAACCAAGATGAAGATAGTGAAGGGGAGAAGTTTAGTGTATAAGACACGCAATAGGACCGGGGGGGGACAAGAATCGTGGAAAAAAAGCCAGGGAGTACCCAAAACGGCCCGAAAATAGAATCGCAAGAAGGTCAAAAAATGAAGGCCACTATTCGTGGAGGAGATTAACTTAACCAGGTTGAGAAGTCCTGGTTCCTAGTGGAGGGCAACAGAGAAGCCTCTAAAGAGGATGGAAGGTGGAGACGCCACTGGGGTCGACACGAAAGCCTCATTAAGAACAGAAATATCATCTTAAAGTGAGGCACATGATCGTAAGTGGTCGGGGTCAGGAAGAAAGCAAGGCTGTGGACTTCATAAAAAAAGCGCTGCACAAGCTCCATCTCTTTAAGAAAGGGGGGGATTTGATCCGGAAAGTCGCCTCGGTGTCCCCTCACTAGTCCGCTGGGGAGGGGGGGTTTGAAAAAGGGGGTGACCGCCAGATTCCGATTGGGTCAAAAGAATACCCACTGTCAAGGATGGAGGCACCGAGGGCCAAAGAAACAGTTAGTTCTGGAGGTTCCTAAAAAGGGGAAAAAGAAGAATTTGTCGAGACGCGCAACCAAGGGGTCTAAAAGAAAGAACGAGAAAATCTCGGCCGTCATCAGGTACATTTGGGGGTGGGGAAGGGTGGGGGGGGAATGAGAACCTGAATCGAGCAAGAGCACCCAGAAAATTCTCAGAAGACGGAGGACGCGAAAGTCCACAGCCGGCGCGAGGAATAGGGACTCTTCAAAGCTTCTTGGAGAGAGGAGTGAAAGAAGACACAAAGCACATGCACAGATTTATACCGACCAAGAGGAGGGTGAAAGAGAAGGGAAAAAGGACGGATTCGGAGGGATTTAAAAACGGCTCATCAACAAGTCAGATAAACAGGGAAAACAGAGAGAAAAACGGAGGAAGAGGGATAAGTCCAACAATGGGACTTTTGAACCGCCGGGAAAAAAGATAGTGGGAGCAGAAAAAAAAGGGGGAAAGGTAACAACGTCAGCGGAAGCGTCTCGAGGGAAGGGGAAGAAATGCCAAAAAGGAGAAAAAAAAAAGGAATAGTCACGGTTTCCTCTGGAATGCTAGAAACTCTCCGGTAGCGAAAGAGAGGACAAAAAATTGTCCAAATTTAAAGCCTCCAATTTGGGGGAGAAGAAAGAAGAGAGCTAAGGTTCACGGGTCTCAAAGGAGAGGGGGGAAGAAGGAGCCGCAGGTGCCAATCGACTAACCATAGGCCTGGTTGAAGGGGGAGAAGGGATGGGAATCTGTTGGATGACAATCTGAGGACATTCGGAGTACCCAAGATTTGTAGTCAAGAGAAAATGTTCGTTAGTCCCTTGGTTAAAGGAAAAAGGGAAAATATCTTAGAGTGTCGAGTTATAGGAGGAGTAAGAAATCCATCACGAAAGGACCCGGTGGTTAGAAAGGGAAAAGCTTGGCAAGGGTGAAAAAAGAAAGGAGGAGAGAAAGGTGGCGGGCACTCCTGACGGGAATAAACTCAACGGGAAGAAAGAATGAATTCCACTTAGGGGACGAGGAATGCAAAAGGGAACGCAAGGGGGAGGTCAGATACAAGCGTTTCATCCAGGACCCGGGAGGGAAGCAAAGGAAGGGGGAAAAAGAAATTTCCATGAGGGGGGGTTTGGGCGAAAGATGCCAGACATTGGGAATCAACTTTCAGATGAGAGGAGAGGGAGAAGAGGGGTTAAAAAAAACGAAGATAATCCGATCGCCACGCAAGTATGAAAAGGGAGAGAAAAAAATAAAATACATGGGAAACGGCAACGCTGGAATCACATATAACCGTTAGACCAATAGTTGGGAAGAGACTCAAAGCACAGAAAGGAGAATGTTCCTCCACAGATGAAGCGGCGGGTATACGTCCAGGGGGGCAGGGGGAGTGGAAAAACTTCGAGGGCACGCAGCGCGAATATGAAAGAGAAGGGGTGATCTATCCGTCTTGAAAAATTCATCTGGGTAAGGAATTAAAAGTGCAAAGCCAAAGCCAACCACGACAAAAAAAGTCGGAGGGAAGAAAAGAAATGTGAGGTCGTCAAAGCTGTTTTGTTCATGGAACGGGAAAGAAGAGGGATTTTAGCGTTTGGCCGGGGGGGAGTGGACAAATAAGAGATAAATTAAATCAAGCCGGTTCCATCGCAGGAACGGCACCCGGAAGGGAGACCCAAACATCGGCGGTAAATCAAGGGCCAAAGGAAAAAGAGGAAAAACGGGTTCTGCGGTTTTGGGAGGGAGAAAAGGAGCAAAAAATTAGCTTAGTAAATCTCCCCAGGGCTCCGAACCGTACAGGAAAAACGACTAAAAAGCACGCATATGAAATGATGCTCATCCAAAAATGCGATTGAGGGTGTGATATTAAAACCACTTAGAGAAGACTTTCCGACGGACTAAAAATGGCGTAGTGTAGGATATATCCTTCGGGGTTCCGGCCTCACGGAAGAGGGCAATCTGAATTGGGAGGTCCTATTAAAGGGGGAAACACGACTCGGCCAAACCACGCTAATGAGACGCCTGGAGGAAAAAAAATTAGCAAACAGAGTTGGGATGAGAACAGTCGTGAGCGGAGAGACGAAATAAACGAGAAATCAGGTTTCTTAGGAAGGACAGAGGAAAAGAGGACTGCTAAGTTGTGTGACAGGACACCTCAAGACATAGAAAAATTAGGAAGGGATGAGGACAGTCTGTGGAACGAATAGCTCGCCCTCGGCGATCGAGATCCACGAAGAAAAAAAGAAGGGGAAGCTCAGTCAAAACTCACCGTAGGAAAGCCTAAGAGCGTGAAGATCTAGAGGAAGAAAAAGGGTCACTAAAAAAGAGTAATAAAGACATCTTCGTAGTAAGCCGATGCAAGAGCTAGGTAAGGAGGAATGGAAAAGGGTAGGGAACTCAACATTAGGTGGAGCAACCTTTCACGAATGGTTATAGGAAGATCATTGGACGCAACAGTCTGGGCGTCGAGGAGAACCAGGGTCAAGGAAATCACGAGAGGAAGGGAAACTTTCAAAATGATCGTTAGATTCGAAAAGCTGAAGGCGAAAAAGAAAGGGGGGGGGGTCGGAAAAAATAAACGGGTCGATTTGGCCTTGAAACGTTAAAGAACAGGACCCCTATTACAATTAGATGGGAAAAGGAGAGGGAAACCGCTAAGGGGGAAAGCTCAAGTGGCCCTCCTCCGTCAGGGCGAAGTTGGATTACTGGGGGGGGGGGAAAGAGGGGTGACCTCCAACTCTGACAGGACTGTTGAGTCGGGCAGAAGTCTTAAATGCATAGGCAGAACAATGTTGGGAGGGTAGAAAGGGATCTCGGAACTGTCAAAAAAACCGACTTTGTGCACCAGGATTAAAGGGGATGGTACTGGCACTGATCGGGGGGGAAAGGGGGGAGGAAATAGCCCTTGGAAGGGAGAATAGAATCCTCGAACAGCGCTACTAGAGTCTGACCACGATCGGGGTAGTCGCTATGACAAAAGACAAGAGGAGAAAGGAATGAACTTAAAAAAAAAGCTGCTTGGAGATTGAGTTGGGAAGACTTGGGGGGGACTGGAAGAAGAGACTCAGACCTTAGGAGGTGACGACGGAGCGGCCATTCATCTGCCCGGAGGACTTCCTTCAGGAGGGAAAAAGAGACCAAAGGGATGAAAAAAATAAGAAAAGAACCTTCAGGGCAAA
>Ga0179591_1272396_pt1 | contig 13454 bp, 11 predicted proteins | sample CZOMad2_1_08_16f_FD_182891 | JGI IMG/M metagenome (GOLD analysis project Ga0179591, IMG submission 182891) | Vadose zone soil fungal communities from Angelo Coast Range Reserve, California, USA - CZOMad2_1_08_16fungal (PacBio error correction) | ecosystem: Environmental > Terrestrial > Soil >...
GAAGGGAAAATTGTGAACTCTGGAAAACGGCTTCCTCTTCACCGGTTGAAAAAAAAAAGAGGAACAGCAAATTGCCAGGGGGTTTCAAGGAACCCAATCACTGTTTGCATGGGTATGCGACACGGCATGGCGTCCTGCTGGCGAACACGATTTGCCTAGCGAAAAGGAAAGGGCGGGACCCTCGCGATGCAAGAGGTTCTGCCTACTGAATCAACAACAAAAAGGTAGGAGAGTTAATACTCAGGAGGACCGAAAATCCTCAAAGCATCGGGAAAACATTCATTCCGGCGAATCGCGCCAAGCCACCTCCAACCGGCGACAACCTCACTCCATAATGTATAAGCATCCCCTTAAACCGTTCAGGGGGTCAGTCAATCAAGGGAAATTCATGTCGCCGTGCAACAAAGTGTGGACCAGAGTCTGATCGGCACGTAAGCAAGGTAGGGGGAAAGACCCTTCCGGAAAACGGCGAAGTCTTCTTGATGTCAAGACCGAAGGGACAGGACACCGAGCGAACGACAAGTATTCCGCCAATTCTAGAGCTAGGCCACGTCGCTTCCACGATGGGAAGACAAAAAAAAATTCAAAAAAAAAAATACATCGCGAGCCGAAAAAACGACACAGGAGTTAGTACCTAGAAACCGGGGCCATTTGCGGGTTAAGCCGCATTTAGGTAAGATTTTATCCAAGGTATGAGCCTATGGTTCGACACCTTGACGATTGCCCTTACTCTTCCTAGTGTCAACAGGGGCTTGGAGAACAAGCTTAAGGTGCATTGGTTTTTAAGCGGGACGACACGAACTTAGTTGAAGAAAGGAAAAATCGAAGAGCCTGCAAACAAGGATCGGGCTATCAGACGATTCAAAATCGTGAGCCCCGCGAGGTAAAGGTCATCACGCGGTATACGTAGGCTATATTGGGGGCTCTTGAGACCAGACCGACGGAAGAGTTCCGATCAGTTCATCAAAATCAATAAGGCATACCTGACATCTTTTGCTCTAGGAATTTATTCGCGAGCGCTGGGGAGAATCGGAGAAGAGTCTTCGCCGACTGGCGGGGTAACTACGTGAGAGGCGCGGTTGAAAGGGGGGAAAAATCCGGTTTAGGCATCACAGAAGAAGAGCGCTGACGCAGCTCCGTGGGACAAAGATCAGGCGCTGGCGCGAAATATTCGTGCGGCGACTTTCAAGGAGCCTTGAAGCTAGAGAGAAAGAAAACAGGAGACGCCAATAAGGGGAAGGGAACTACCTCAAGCAAGCACCGTAAAAGAGCAGGCTTGCCGATCCAGTGCCGGGACCAGAATTTTTGTGGAGAAGAACGGCGTTGACGAGGAAAACAAGGGCTGACGGCGCAAGGAGATTTACAGATCAACATGAGGATCCTAAAAGAGTTCATGAGGAGGGGGGGAAGAGAACATCCGAGGGGGAAGCGAGTTCAAAGAAAGCATATTCCTTACTGTGCGATAGGAAAGGTAGGCAGGTAGATTCTAATGTGGGGAAAAAGAGTCCGGGGGGGGTCCATAAACGCGGTGAATCTGAAAGGGGACGCCTTCAGCAGAGGAGGGCCCTTTCAAAACTCTTGAGCTGCGCTCCGCGCCTGCCCTTGAAAAAAAGCCGCTAAGAGCGCGAGTCGGTATAAGACTCAAAGTCGTAGGGAGGGTCAATCCTCGTGGCTCCTCGCCAAAAAGGGCGACACTCCTGTCTGGGGAAATGGGCATATGACACGGTAAAGGCGACTAGGCGAGCAAAAAAAAAGGGAGGATGAGGAAATAAGAAATAGGAAAAAAGAGTAAATATGTTCAGCAGAACTTCAAGGAACCGACCGGAACTGTCAGCTGCGGAGAGGAGCAGATGGATCCTACTAGGCTGGGGGAAGGAAGGGGAGAGGGAGCCTAAAATCAAGGAAAAAAGGGGGGCTCTGCAATTCTTTCAGAAAGAGGAAGGAAGCCAAAAGCCAAAATGGCCCGTGTCTCGGAAGGCCGGCGTCCGTTAAAGGAAGAATCCGCGGGGAAAGACCACATCCCGTCTGCTCTGCGGGGAGGGGTGGTTGTGGTGCAGGCAAAACCGGTATGCGTGTCGTGGGGGGGGAAAGTGATCGTGGGGTGACCTGTGAGAGGTGGCGTCGATCCCCACGGTACGATCTCTCATGCGGTCGGGGGACGAGAAGGTCTCGGACCAAATCTCAGGCAAGAGGGAACGAATGAGCCCCACAAAGATCGAAAGCCTCAGCAACCAACTGTCCGAAAACATCATGGTTCAAACGGCCACAGCCGGGAAAGAGGAAAAAAAATGCTGGTCACAAGGAAAGGAATCCAGAAACCTGGGGAAAAACGGACTTGAGTAGCGGCGGACGGAGAGTCACCTAACAAGAAAAAAAATTGTCACCTGGACTCTGCTTATCGGAGAAGTCAACTAGAGGCGTAAACCGGATCAAAAGCGCAAAAATAGTAACATGAGAAATCTGACGGAGGGAGGCTAAAAAGAATGAGGAAAAGGGGGACAAGACAAATTTTCTTGCGCATCCCCATGGTCAGGGCTACTTCCCTCAAGACGTGGAAACACGAAAAAGGTACAAGGGGAAGCATGCGATTAGACCACGCGCGCATAAGGATATCGGTCATCTAAAACGAGGAAAGAATTTCGGTTTCGAAGAGGGAATAAGGGAAGTCTTAAGCTATTAGGCCGCCGGTACGAAAAGGGGACTTAATTCCAGACGACAGATATCCTAACTATGGGGGTCAGGGGGGGAACTCAGAAGAATAGTGGCAAGATGCTGGGGGCCTACTCTTAGTAGCAGACGGCCGGCAGAAGGGATTGGGCCTCTCAGCAATCTGCTCTACTAGGGGAGCGAAAACACCTACCAATTTCACTTTTGCAAATGGGGAGATTCTCACAACAACAAACAAGAAAAAAAAAAAAAAACAAAACACAAACCCAAACCCATTCGGCACAGCTTCCTTTGATCGGGAAATCTTCAACCTTGGCTTCGAAGTCGAGAAAAGGAGGCCGCTATTGGAAAGACCTAGATGAGGAACAAAAAGACGGGCCGGGTTTGGAACTAACGCCGGGGAGTTTTGCCGAAAAGATTCGCTGTATGGAAGGGTCGGTGCTTTCAGCTCATCAGGAGAGGGGACAGAGGAAGGTCGAAAGCCGTGGAAGTCTGCCAAGTCCTGGAAATACTCAGTGCCACGGACAAAGGAGGGGAGTTTTGACATCAGACAAGGACCCCGAGGGTTGGGTCTCTGGCCAAAAGCGAGGGAAGTTTGACGGGGAAGAGACTTAACCAGCGGGAAACGGTGACACGTACGAACATCTGGCCAAGGGGATTCCGTCGTACCCGTCACGGGGTCAAGGGGGGGGGGGAAATTACAAGTAGGTCGTCTGACGGCTCGATGCCGATGTTGGTTCGCGCGCGGCGACAGAGTTAGAGGGGTGAAGGGGCCGTGATTATTTGGCGTCGACTATCTAGAAACACAACAACACGGAGGAGGATAACATTTTGGTTGCAGGGGAAGCTAGAAGGGGCAGATAGACTACCTCCCCTCCCCAAACGCGCATAAAGAAGACACCGGCGCCGCGAACTGCCGAAGCAAAGAGAAAGGGCAAAAGCCGTCAACCCATACGGTCGAGGATCCATTATGACGAGGGTCACAACGGAAAGCGACGTCCGTCAATTGCAAGTGCAACTATGCCGCGAAAGGGAAGGGGGGGGAAAGAACCATCACGCTCAAGGGAAGAGTGACGGCAAACTTTCGGGGCTAGGGCGGTGGGGGTCCAGAACTAAAGGAGGAAAAGGGGAACCAGCAGCCTGAAAGAAAGACGCGACAGTCCATCGAAAAAAAGAAAAAGCTCCGATGCAAAAGAAAGACAAAAACCCCCCTCATCGCGAATGCCCAGCGAAAAAACGACCAAATTGATGAAAAAGAGGACAACCAAGGGGACATCAGCGCAGGGATGGAGAAAGAGGACGGCATGAATTTGGCGCAGGGGAGAAATACGCCCGGGACAGATTGTCACCTATCTACCGGAAAGAGGAGAGGGGTTTAACCGAGGAGCGAAAAGGGAAACATTATGATGGTCGGGGACTCTCTCCAAAACGTCTCGCTAGAAAAAAACCTCCGGCGTTAACGATACCCACTCGCCCTTACGTACAAAGATCGGCGAAGCAGCAAGGGGAGGCGACACGATTCCGGATAGCAATGAGGTCCATCAAAAAAGGGAAATTAGATGGCGCGAAGTAGCGCTTGACTAAGGTGCGAAACGGAAAGCGCGGGAACGGTCCAGGCATCAGCTCATTCCGAAACCGGTCTAGGATTCATATTGGTCTCAAGAAAGGGATGAGAGGAAGCCAGTTGGTCAGAATCGTCGAGGGGGGAGCTCTGAAACAAACTTGCTGGTCAAAAGGTCCCGCTGAAGGCCGCGGGGTTGGGAAGGCCTGCGACGAAAAAACCCTGGTATAATGCCGTCAAAAAGCAGAACTACGAGAGTGGATCAGCAACTTTGTGGGATAGTCGAGCTCGGCGGCAAGAAGGAGTGGCGTATTGGAAAATTGCCACTTAAATCTTTCCAACGAGAAGGATGCGGCCGAAAAAGACCCAGATCAGGGGAAGGTTCTCGACTTACTCCTCGAACTCCTTACTCGCGGAAAAGTCGTTTCGGAGACCAGGAACTGTTGACCAGAGTTGGGTGGGTAAGAAACAACGAACGGCGGGGTTGGCCAGTATCTGTGCACCCTATGGACCCTGACAGGGCGCTGCTGGAATAGGCCTGGGGAGGGAAAAAAAGGATGTTTGAGGATTGGGGGCGTACAATATCAATGAGGTGAGGCTCGAGATATCGAGATTAACTGCCGGGGGGATTCCCAGAGTCATACATCGAAGTCAGACCCCGGAAAAAAAGATGAAGAGGGAAGGTGTTCCTAAACCTTTCTTGAACGGAACCGAAAGCACACGGTGCCCGTCTTTAGCTGTGCTCCTTCAAAAGATCCTTCACTACTGGGAAATTGAAAAGGAGCGGGGGAGGGGTATCCTTCAATTTCTAATTTCCAAAGCCGAGGAGAAATCTCCCGCAGCAGGGTGGAACCCCTCGTGGGACTACATTCTGCAAGGTACATTAGGATCATGGCAAAAAAATCTCAGCTCAACACCTGTAAAAGAGAGAGTTGGGGGGAATCTCTGTCGATAATATGTTACGGCAGAAATGACTCAAAACTAACCGGCGATGTCGCACTGAGAGAGGAGCTGAGGTGCCACGAATGAGGGAATGCCTTGCGCAATTGGAAAGATACCTAAATAGGCGGGAATAGGCAATTCGTTGTTGCTCGGGAAGTAGCAAGATGCGCACAGCTGAAAAAAACGCATAAAGGGAAAACTGGCTGCCCCGCGAAACATGGATCATTCATCCCTTGAGGACAAAAGACAAGGGGAGGCCCTTCATCGGGTCGGAAAACTCTATCGACTTGAAGGGCGCGCCTCCGGATGAATCCGTCAGAGCAGAGGGAAGAAAAGGGTCAGGTGACTATGTGGCGACGCAAATCACGAATAGCGGATGAAGACCGGCCGGATTGTCAGGAAAAAGGACAGCGCCCTGTCCATCGGGTGAAAAGAAAATCGCCAACCGCCTGGGCGCTGGCCAAAACAGCTGGTCCAAAAGGCAGGAACCACCTAACCGCAAACGTGACTGGTATTCTAGGCCGTCCGACGGCGTTAATTACCACCTTCGTATCTGAGAAAGAATGCCTGGGCCTGATCCATTCTCCGTTGAGTCAAGCTTCAACAGGCCAAACCGAGCGCCCGCCTCCCGCCATCGCCTCGGAAGGGCCAAAACGGCTTGAAAGCGAGCGGAGGCTTGGTCGCCCTGAAATTGCTTTCGCAGTCCAATTTCAACCCCAATCCCGCGGGAAGGAGACCTCAAGCCTGTAAAAGTTCGCAGAAGGAAAGACTGATAGACCACGCTGGGATCTCTGGGTCAGCCGAACGGAGGGTACCGGACCCTTATGTGATACTCCCGGATGCAATGAATCGCCATGGGGGATCGAGCTCAGGTTCTAAGAAGTGAGCCGTGGGGAATAGCATCGTATCCGAAGAATGATGTGAGAAGGACCGGGGCTAATACAAGCCGAGTTGTCCTCTACGAGTGGAGCCTCCCGCGATGGGGGTGACCGAGCTAGATGTCCTCGGCACGCGTATTGGACGACGGCAAGGAAGAAAAAACGCGACCAAATGCACGAAAGTTGCAGCCATGCGTCGACAGGAAAAAACAGGAGGGCCAAAATGCCCAGCTCTTGGACAAAGCGGGAAACGGGTCGACAGCGGAGGTCTGAAAGAAGCATAGATTTTTGAATCCAAAAAAAAAGATGAACACACGAATCTATGTGGACGCGGGGCACTAACTCCATGTCGTTTTTGAAATAAACCGGCCTTTCGGTGGGGAGCAGGTCGGGTGGTCGACGTCGCATCGGGACGCGGGGGCCGATAGGGAGGCAACTCCGGCAGGCTGTCGATGTCAGGAAGAACCCGGTGAGTTTATCTTGGAGAAGCGAGAGAACCAGGGTTCCTCGGGGCAACCGAATGAGCGGGGACGGTTTCGTCGGCCTTCGCGGCAATAAACAGGTTGCAACGGGGCGAAAGGGGGGGCCAGGTGTGCTGCAGGGCGTCCGGAGGAAAGGAGACACTTATGCGGTGAGTCGCAATGAATGGTGGCTTCGCAGGAGAGGCGAAATCTAGTCTCGGATGCCTTTCGGGAGGCGTCGGGTATCGGGCACGACAACACAACGGGGAGTAGGGAGTAAAATATATATGGTCGACGAAAATCAAACGAGGGCATCAAGAGACAGGCAGCGAAAATCTCGTCAGGGGCACATAGGATAGTCATACGCCATAATGGGACTAAGAAAAGAACCGCTTGGGTAAGGAAGGATCAACAGAATTCGTTCGCGTGAACCTTTGTATCCTCTAAGTATTGTATGTACCGGAATCCGCGAAAAAAGATAGGAAGAAAGAGTTTGACTAATTCTTAGTCTGAACTCAAAAATCCCGGAAAGGGAAGTCAATTCACGAGACCCTAGGCCCGCGGCTACTAAGGTCCCGATGAAGAAATACCCTCCAAACTTCCCATCAAAAGGAAAGCCGGCGCCTCAAAACACTGCGTTAGGGGGCCAAGCGACAGAGAGGGTTTTTAAAGGATAACCGGGGATAACAAAAAATTCACACGCCGGCGTTCCAATAAATGACGATGGCAAAAAATAGCTACCGGCACGATGGAAAGCCGGTTTTTTTACTGGGATTAGGAAGAGACAAGCTGAAATGCGCTCGTGCGGTTCTCGCAAAAAGACCAGCTACGAGAAAACCAAAAGAGGACCAATCCCTCGCGTAGGGCGAAATATCGTCGAGATGCCGATAGCCGAGAAAAAGGCGAGGAACATCAAACATTTTGAAGACGATGGGGGGCGCGAAGAATCCGGCGCTGACCTACCGCCTCGGTCATATCGGCCATAAATAACATCGCAGGCTCACCCCTTTCTAGAAAAGTATACGGTGCTGAGCTATAAGGTAGGCGCGAGCCGCGGGGGTTAGAATCGAAAAAGACGTCTGATACAGCTTGGGCGTGGAAGGTCCCTTGGAAGTGGGAATGGGCCGCGAGAAAAAAAACGGTTATACTCCATCGCCAAGCACTAGTTAGCCACCAATTGCCAGATCGGGGGCGCTGGGATGAGGGAAATATTCGGGGATCTTGCCGGTGGCAATCCCTTGAAGCTTCGAGAGAAAATGAGCAAGGGGAGAAAGGGACACGGAGCCGATAAGGGGAACTTTGACACTCACTCGAAAAGACCGCAAGAAGTCACTCGCTGAGGTAGCCAGGGAATTGGACTGGGTGGGGGACTTAAGAAGACTTAGGTGGCCGAGTAGAGGGCACCAGGGGGTCATGGCAAGGGAGTGATTCTTTAGTAAAAGAAAAGACATCCGGTGCGGGGAGGTCCCTGAGGGGTGGCCGCGAAATAGGGGTTCGTGAAATTATGCAAAAAGAGTAAAGGGGACAAATGACCCTGTAATTGGAGTATCCATAGATGGTCGAAGGGTTGAAACCCGGAAATAAACATATGTGAATTAACGGGGAGGGGGTCCTCAAGCTTAGCTTCATGAACTTGGAAAGCAAAATTACCTTTCGGAGGGGGAGCAGGGCGGCAACCTCGAAATAAAGGTCCCACGACCGAATTGAAGGCACCAGGATCGGCGGTTTTCATCCCGGGAAATTCGAAGAAGGCAACACAAAGATGTCTTTTTAACCATCGAACCGAGAAAGTGCGACACTGGCCCGGTCTTTCAAATTAGGGCGGGAACTATCAAAAAAATTGAAACCAAAAAGGGAAGATCGAAAAAACACAAAGTGATGAGTAGAGGAGGATTTGGCAACGGGGTCGATAAATAGTTTACCGGAAAGGATGTCAGAAAGGAAACTAAGGGGCGATGGTCACCTAGGGAACATGGGGACAATTGATGTAACTGTAAGGCGCCATGCCTAGGGGGAAAAGTCAGCGGGACTGCTCGTGAGGCGGTCGTTGGTAAGGCCAGCGCACACGCTAAGGAACCTGTTTGAGCACGGCCGGGCCGAGAGGTCAAATCCTCTTTGGTGAAAACATCCCGGCATGCCTGACCATCGGGCAGACCTTCGACGATATCCTAAAAGGGAAGGATCTAGAACCCTTCCGGAAACTCGATCAAGTAAGAGCACAAGAACACATTCCTTGCTAATTAATAACAGGGAACTAGCGGGCGGGGGAAGGTCAAAGAAAACAGGGCCTCGATGACTCGACTAGCGAGGACCTGTCCCGCCATCGAAACATCTTAAAAGGGCCGTCGGAGGAAGACAACAATTCTGGGAAAAAGCACGGTATACCACGGTCTCGCTTTAACGGGAGGTTAGAACGATTGGTAGGGAGTTCCCGTCGGATCTCAGGCGGGGGCAATGCATGAATCACGTGGACGAATCTCTCTGACTTTGAAGGGAAAAGACACCTGAACATATGTAGGAGCAAAAGAGATCATTGGGCAAAAAAAAATAAAAAATCAGATCGGGGAAGGGAGGGGCTATGCTCTACAGGATTGTCAAGCAGGAAATGTGGTCGACAATCTAAGTAAAAAAGGACGGACCACTCAAAATGTTACTGGCGCAGAACAGTCGGAAACACCCGGAGAAGAAAATAGCTAAGAGAAACGATGAAATAAGGCAGTTGCACGCCAGAACCTTATAAAGAAAGAGGCTCCGTTCTCAAAGAAAAGCGCTCCGTAATTCGGACAAAAGGAAAAAAAAAGCGGTGTACCGCGCCTAGTGATGCGGCAGCAAGAAGTTTGGTGAAGTTGCTCTCTCGAAGAGTGTGCCGGCGAAAGGCGAAGCCACGCCGTTCGTTTGAGCTAGAAAGTTCGTGTAGAAAAAAGGGGGAAAACAACGACCAATGGGACGATAGGGGAAGAAAGCTTGTCCTAAGGAAGGAAACACAGGTCGTGAAAAAAACCGAGGCGAAAAAAAAAAAAAACTCGGGGCAATCGGCACGGAAAGTCGCAACAAAAAAAATGGAGTGAAGCACATAATTTTTAATCTCGCGGGCGGAGGAACACCGCAAGTGCGGGGGACGACGCCGTTCGTTTTTTCGGGAACGGTGCGCGATGGGGCGAATCGGGAGACGCATCGGGGCCGGAGAGAGGACCCAGTTCCTGTCTTCGCAAAAGGGGACCTCCCCTGTCGTCGGTGCGCATCCGCTTCGTGAAGTGGGAACATCAGCCGCCCCAACCCGATTTTTTCTAAGCTACTAGAGCGTGCTTCAGGGGGGGACGATAAATCGTAAAAGGACGCTTTAAACACGGCACGGTGGGACCGACAGCATGGCCAAAGTTGCTCGGAGTCAAACACGGTTTCCTGGGATTTGACGCCTTATGGAGAGGGACTTTTCTCCAGACGGGACTTCAAAGAGGTTAGCTGCTACCTTCAGGTCTCGATGAAACTCCGTAGCCTGGCCTATCTCAGACAACAAAGAAGGAGGGAGGAAAAAAAAAAAAAAAAATATATCTTCCGCTGAACATCCTTCAAAAAAAAAGTCTTGAAACCGGATACGGGATCCTCCTTCAGGGCGAAGCCACATCGGTAACTTAGAGACAAGTGTCGAATCAAAAATAAAGGAAAAAATGGACGTTGCGCCGGCAGCAAGGTCCTGCTGTCGTCCGCCGGGCAAGGACAAGGCCGCACTGTACTGCCACAACTCGTTAGCACTCAGAGGAAGAAAGGGAAACCTTAGGGAAAAACGAGGTTTCTAAGCTGAGGAGTCAAGATAAAAACAAATGGCAAAAAAAACGAAGCAACCACGGGGCAAAAAAGCAATCCTGTCTTCCGGCCAAGGCACGACAGGCATCGCACCCACTAGGCCCCCGATGCAAAAGTAAAAGAACGGTCGAGTAGAAGCACTTCTTGAAGGCAAAAAACGACACGCGGGATTCAAAGGGGGGGGGGAAATAGGGGGAGGTGCATCAGCCAGAACATGATCAAAATCGGGGGGGAGGGCAGAAATTTCTCCTCTTTAGGAGCACAAGGAAACTTGCACCAACGAAGAGGTTGCAAAAATTGGTGTGTTCGGCCGAGAGACGAAAAGCCTTTCCTCTTGAAAAAAAGGAGGGTTGTTCATTGAACTCAGAGGAGAACCTACCGTAAAGGACCAACGCGCCGAGCTCAAGTCAGCCGTCGCCGAGGCAATGTAGTATAACAAAGCGATGAAGGGGAACCGCGAAAACACGCTTAAGTTTCGCAATAACGGATCGCCGGGGGGACCGTCTAAGAGGATAGGGATTCCGATCAATTAAGGAGAGGAAACCGCGAAGGAAACGGACTATACTGTGAGCTTCGCTATGGGGTGAGGGTAGCCGGTTATAATCGGATTCTTCCGCACCGAAAGGGCTTTTCTTGTCCAAGAGGCCTGCGGGGTTAAAGACATGGCACAAGAAAAATCAAGGGGTTCAGCCCAAGCCATATAGTCAAATCCATCATCCTGGTTGGAGAGCGGGCGGCTGGGGAAATTGCACGGTTCTAAAAGGGGACAGTGTTTCCTCCTTAAGACGCGAGAAGGGCTCCGCTCTCTTCCGACGAAGCAAGAGCCTTACTGGCTCACGACCGACGGACGAACCTCAGGAAACTTCAAAGGGCGACAGGATGTCTGGGCCGTCCTGGGGGGGGACCGAAGGGGTTGCTGAGCAGAACGCGGTGTCCGCTTGACACCATAGGGGGCTGTTGGAGGACCAGAGAGTCAGGTAGAAATAAAAGAGACTCCGGTGGGGGTACTGCCTCTAGTTCCAAGGATTGGGGGAGACAAGAGGACAATGAGTTTCGGTTCAGATTGAAAAGAGGACGTATCTATAGCCACTTTTCGAGGAAGGCGCCGAATCTTAGGAGGGTTTTTTCACGGAATAGAAAAAGCTGGACGGCAGCACAGATTGGTGGGGGCTCAAAAGCGGGGGAAGAATCTTCACGGACGCCGCGGACACAGGGAAAAACCCAGTGTCTGTGGGGGAGGCTGGTCGACAATGACCGCTCCTGACCCGTCCCGAACGAATCTTACGATTGGAATCGGAAAAGGCGAAGGGAATTTAAAAAACCTAGGGGCTGAAAAAGACGCTCCGGCAAGGTAAATCCAAAAGGTAGGGACACGTCTGTAGAAGGAGACGGTAACAGATTTAGATCAAAGCATCTCAAAACACCAAAACCCCCGAGGGGGAGAAAAAAAGGAAGGGGGGTGAAACTCTGTCTAAACATATGTCCGGCAGAATGCTTACTACGGCAACTACCGAAATGGAAAAAGGATGCCGCGTAGACATGTATCCACGAGCGGGATCGAAACTTGGAAGAGTTGCTGGGGAAATCCGATCCTGCTCGAAGAAATGTCAGGTGGACCGGGAAGGCGCGAAGAAAAAAACTAAGCACACCAAGGGCCCCTGGGGTTTCGCCTGAACCGGAAGGCGTCCACACCGGAAATTGAATACGCGTTGAGGACCAACCGTAAAAAAAATTTGATCCGAAAAAAAAGTCAGCAAAAAAGGACTTTAGTGGGAAAGATCGACCCGTCACGGTCAAGCGCACGGGAGCCAGGGGGGAAGCATAACGAAAACTTCATTGACTAGGTGCGGACGCAACTCCGAAAAAAGAAGAGGGAGAGGAGTACTACACCCCTGCTCTTGGCGAGGGGAACTCAGCTCAAAGGGGGACTACCCCATTGGTGCAAAACGCACAAAAAAAGAACGGGCGCTGAAACAAAATGCTAAAAAGGGACTGGAACGCACGCGCGGGACGGAGAAATCGAGGGTCGTGGAGTTCCCGCAGAGAGGACGTAAGGGGGGCCGATAGCAACGGCGCATTGCATCTAGAGCTTAAGGAAAACGAAAAGCCTCCGAACGAATAAGGGGGTCAGCCGCCAAGCAAAATAAAGGAAATGAACGGCTGCTGGCACACAGCGATCTGAGATGGTCAGTCGAAAGCTACCACTGGATGGTTCCGCAGCCAAGGGAACCAACGCAACAACCTTCCGCATGGCCGGGGACCACTCAAAACTGTACCGTGCGAACATACGATGTAGAAAACTCGGCGAGCGATAAGGAGAAACAAAAGCTATACGAAACGATGAATGGCAAGAAAAAAATCCGGGAGCCCGGAGGAGGGAGCCCAGGATAGGGGGGGTCTGAAGGAGGGGCGCTTCGGAAAGAGCTTCAAAAAAAACGTTTATCAAAAACATCGTAAGAAGCACTATTTGATGAATGAAAAAACGTGGCTGATCCGCCGTAGTCGTTGGGCCTCTAATAAAAGAGCCAGAGAGCTTGTAGCGCACGCGGGCAAAAACGCCGGAGGGGGGGGAGAGACGGCGTGGAGCGTAAGAACCAAGAAAAGATTGGCATATCTGTGAATCGCGTCAAAACAACATGGCTAACAGAACAAGTAGATCTTGCAAGGCAAAAAAAGCCGGAACCTAAAGCTAGAAGGGGCGCCGAGAAGGTGTTAAAGCTTCGAAGGAAACATCCCTCAGTCATGGTCTAACGTCCTTTGAGGGGTTTGCCTGCAGCCGCTTCAACTATGAAATCTGGGGAGGGGTTGCGCATCGGTAAGCCTTATCAGGGAATGGTCCTATTACAATGGAAAGGGGGAGCTTGAGAGCCAGTCTGGATGGAGAACTGGAAACCGCTTCGGGGTTAATCGGGAAAAAGAAAAGCCGCCTTCTCTTTGAATCGCAATAGGAATGAAGCGTGCTTGACTGGGCCAGCATAGGAATTCGAGGGGAGTGGCACCGTGGCACAGGCGCGACAGCAGGTGGGGGTGCCGGCGCAACGAGTGTCCTGGGGAATGAGACAATGCTACAGGGGACGAAGCCGTACATGTGGCGAAGGAGTCGAAAAAAGGGGCTCGCTCGATGCCGCAGGAGGCGTAGGG
>Ga0179591_1239597_pt1 | contig 13452 bp, 9 predicted proteins | sample CZOMad2_1_08_16f_FD_182891 | JGI IMG/M metagenome (GOLD analysis project Ga0179591, IMG submission 182891) | Vadose zone soil fungal communities from Angelo Coast Range Reserve, California, USA - CZOMad2_1_08_16fungal (PacBio error correction) | ecosystem: Environmental > Terrestrial > Soil >...
CGCACAGTAGTCGAATATTCGGTAATCATTCAACCCAGACATCCAATTGGTGCAAAAGACGGGGGCAAACCAAAGTACAGGACGTGGCAAGGAAAAGCACAAGGGGAATACAATTGGGAGTAAAAATTACGTGTAAACAGAGCACAAAAATTGCCTGAAGAACTTGAAAGAAAATCTCAGCCCCCCCCAACTGGCTTCTTGGGATTCGGTCACAAAAAAAGCCGGCAGAAAACCGGCAACAGGACCAAAAAAATGAAATAAACTTCACACTCAAACTCGTTCGGGGGTAACTCCGCGCTGTGGGAGTAATAAATAAGAAACCTACCATTGGTCGTAAAAAATAATCCGAGCAATAGACCATAGAAGGAAGAGCCCAGGGAGATAAAGAAAATAGAACCCGCCCGGGAAAAAAAATAGAACTAAGGCATTAAACTGTAAGTAGAACTAAAAAAAAAAAACCTTTCCACAAAAATAAATTACCCCCCCGAAAATCAACATCAATCCGTGTGAAGCGCGGGCCGGAGAGGCCTCATTCAAATCCAAAGTAGAGAAATCGAAAATGGTGTAATCCTACGATACCGGTGTTGGATGTCTAAATAAAAAAAAAAAGGGGAATTCTCCGAGTGGGAAACGCCATTGGGGCCCTAGCATTGTCAAAGAAAAAGAGCAAAAACGGTCAAACGCGAAAAAATATCCCAAAGGAAAGACAATAAGCAACGAGGAAGGCGAGAAAATGCCGTCACCGAACTCGTTGAAATTCACCGGAGCCCAGCCAATCAAAAACAGTCGAGGAACACCCTACCTTCAAAATCTATGAAAAAAAAAAACGCCCTTCTAGGGGTTCGACTAGCTCGGCACAGGACTACTCTTCCACCAAAAACTCCAGTGGGACTATAAAGATCCGTAAGAAAAGACTCAATCAGCCGGGGTGAATGAGTCGGTCCCCGATCAGCGTGACACCAGACCCCCCCGCGCCGCATAGAGGCAGTAGAAGAGCTCAAAGTCCCCGACAAAGAACCAGCCAAAAAAATACGCAAAGGGTCCGATCCATGGGACCCACTTCAAAATTTGGCAACTAGCTACGGAAAAAAAAAAACAGAACACTGGAGGAATCTAAAAGTCTCGAGGACAGGGGAGGCCAAGAACCCTTAGGCGAAAGCATACCTATCCGGGGTGAAACGGGGGATTGCGGGAATTCCGAAACTGCGGGGGTCAGAGGGAAAGAAATCTTCCAGCTTGGGGTGCCGCAGTTGAGGGAGAAGAGAAAATCACCTCGACAAAAAAAAAAGACGGGTTGCACCCTCAGACCCACAGGAGAAAGAGGGGAAAACGGCGCGGAACAGTCCCTCAAAAACGGAAAAAAAAAAAAGAAGGGAAAAAAGGCTCCTTCGAGGAATGGCAAAACCTCGCGAAGTCAACATCATGGCGGGGAACGGCATTTGACCCAGGCATGGTCATAAAGCACAGTTAAGGTTGAAGCAACGCCCACGAAATGTCACTGAAACTCCCCAGACTTCGACCAGGGCAACAATGGTCATCCATAACGGGAACGACCAAGATGAAAGGGGAGGAGAATGTAAGAGCGGGAGGGCATCGAAACCACCCAACAGTGGGTCAGGGCGGGGGGTGTTCTTCCCCAAAGGAATTCATAAGGTTCAACTCCAACCAACTTTCCTCCCTTGTCAATTACTGGGGCCGTCTACCCGCCTCTTTGAGAAGGTATTCAAGCCCTTGGTCCTGTCTCAACGCTAACCATATACAAGACGGGGGCCGTGTACCCTTAGAGTGGAATTCACTGCCTCTTGGTATCTTTGCGTGTTTAGGGGGGGCAGTTGTGTTAATCTTATCGAAACCCGTCAAAGAATAAGCACGCCTTTTGCAGAAGCCCCCTCGGGGGGTCCAACCGGGGGGGCAACGGAACGTAGAGAGGGGGGCCGGTCGAGGCAGACGACTTGGGGGGGGGAACGAGAGGACACCGCTGGGGAGGTGATCAGAAGCGGGGTCGAATAAACCTCAAACAAAGAAGGGATAACGTATCCACAAACTGTGTTGAAGGGGGGGAAACAGTTGTAAGAAAGCCCAAAAAAAAATAATCACACCCTGTTGCTTTTCTGTTGGGTGGTCAAGCGGAGTTGGCCTCGGGGTGTTCGGGGCCCGACGAGGGGGAGAGGTCCGGTGAGGTCATCAGGGTAACAAAATACTCCGAGGTGGTTGGTGGTAGAGAGGGACTTCCTTGGGCCCGCAGTTTGACGGCTCAAAATACACAAACGAGACCAACTGTTACGCCTTTGTAATGAAAAGAAAAAAGGGATATTTTTCTACACGGTATTTTTCTGCTGTTGCATGCGTATGATAAGCGTCTTGGAGAGCAAGCAAACTCAGATTCACTATAATAGGGTTAATGTCCTTCAGCGCGTTCCAAAGGCGTCCTAACAGGTCTTGCTAAACGCATAGGACCACGGGCGACGCACCATGGCTCTCGGCTTTGCCCCGAGTAACACCTTGGTTCACAAGGGGTGAGGCTCTAAAAAGAATAATGTCGCCCCCACCGATCGTGAAATCAGGTAAAAGGACGTGCCTCCGGAACTCTGGAACCCGAAGGGGGGAACAACGGGGTGTATTATTGGGGGTAGATATGGATCCGGAGAAACAGTCCCTAGATTAAGCCTCATTCTTGGGGGGAAAGTCTCAAAACGGACCGAAGAAAAAGCCCTGACAGGTTTGGGTTCCCGGAGAGCGGGAAGGAGGAAAAAAACACCAACGAAAGACCGAGCAGACCAAGAAAGAAGGTAGAGCGTGCGCACAACGCGGCGGGGACCGGTTCGCACCACTTGTCTAATCACGAAGGAAACGGAACCGGCTCAGGTGTCAGGTGACCCAAACCTCCTCCAGAGTGAACTGGGGAAAAGCACGGGACGACCCGCATCATTCCAACCGGGAAAAATTGCAAAAAACTTGAACCCCGAGGAGACCGAAGGCGCGCAGGGAGAAAAAAAAAAAAACGAGGGGAGGGTTTATCCTCGAAGGTCCAGCCTCGAACCGGGGTAAGAGAAAAAAAAAAAAAGCACTGGTTTGGGAGAGAAGCTATCCTATGGGTGAGGGGCTATGTTTGGTTATCGGTGGAAAAAGACGTAAGGGGGGGGACCACAACCAAAAGGAAAAAACCTTGTTAAAAGACCCCGCCGAAAAGTAAGCAGAAAAAAAAGGTTCTACGCAAAGCCACGCCAGGGGGCCAAAAAAGAACTGTAAGGTTCGGTAGCACTGGATGGGGGATCTTGTCAACGGAAATGCGCCACTCGAAAAAAAGTCTAAAAAACAGGTTTAAAAAACTCTTCCCCCCCAACCCAAAAAAAAAGGATGTATCCTGGGGGGACACTCCGAACAGAACGAAACGGGAAAAGCACAAAAAAGAAGTTGAAAAAGACGGAGGGTGTTAAAACAGCCAAAAACTCCAATGGAGGGAACGGGGGAAGACGGAAGACACCTTTTTGAGTGAGAAGATGTCTTATCCAAGGGTACAAAAAACTCGTTGAACCGGAAATCTTGTCAACCAGAACGGAAAACAGGGAAGGATCGGGGGTCATCACAACCCGCTGGTGACAAACCATCTTCCTGAGGCCGAAGGGATAGAGGGACCTTCCAACTCAAGGAATCACCAAGTGGGTAAAAATTCAACTCTTGTTTTGTCAATGACATTGCCGGCATTAATCGGAAACCCAATACGAGGTCAACAAAATCCTTTAGGCTGGGGAGGAAAAGCAGAGACCGCCGACAGTGAAAATAGCACGTGGGGAAAACGCAGCTATGGGACCGTGGTACACAAATTTTGTGGCAAAGAAGCGAAAAAGAGCATCGCTCGACGTTTGCTGTAAAAACGAAGGTCGACACGACGGGGAGCGCGGCGAAAAACTTCCCGTGAAAAAAAAGAGGAGCCAGGTAGGGACCGCAAAGGGAGGGGAGAAAGGTGAGAGGGTGCGGAACGCCGGGGGGGGGGGCAGGGGGGGCAACTCATATCACCTGACTGAAACAAAAAAAGGGAGGGCCGACTGCGGATAGTGGCAGCACTCGGCAGGGCCGCCGGGGGCCTTCCGGGAGAAAAAACAGAGCACGGCAGAAGGAGGTAAACACTAAAAGAGGGGGGCTCGGAGGCTGTTAAAGAAAGCGGGATCAAGGAAAGAGAGAGCGGAAGTAAGCAAAATCCGAAGGACTCTGCCTTGGATGGGGGGTACCTTTAAAAAAAGTAGTAAGATGGTTTCAGGGGGTGTGATTTGTTATGTTCTTTTCGGACCACATGCTCAGGGGGCGCAACGGTGCTGTGCAACGCCTGGAACCAATCGATCAGAAACATCAAACAAAGAGCGGGAGGGGGGGGCTAACAATGTGGAAAAAAAAGGGTAGATAAAACATCTCGTCACAAAGCTTGAGGACTTGGCAAAGGAGGGGGACTCCGGCCAGGAGCGTGAACCCCGTCCGACTGGGGGGGGGAGAAACAAGAAAGAAAAAACAAGTCTGACGGTGGAGTGAAAAAACGGGAGACGGGGGGTTTGTAGTTGTTACCGGATTGAATAATCAGAATCGACGTTGGTTTTGTGGCCTGGTGACTGGTTCATCCATCGGGACGGACCTGGATTTGGGACTTAAAAAATGGTAGAACACGGGGAGCGCATGATTACTTACGCCCCAAGAGGGGGATGTAGGTGCGGAACCACCATGGCAAGAGTTCCAAAACCGCTAACGGGGGCGCCCGCGGCTATGGGAAAAGGAGAAGGAAACGGACCCTGCACAAGGGGGGAAAACTGCCTGGTCCTGGGTTTCACGAGCACCGAAACCTAGCCCATAGAGTTCGGAAAAAAATTAAGGCCGTAACGGCAAAGGCCCCAAAATCTAAAGAAGAAGACAGGTATCCGGGGGAAAAGGCAAGGTTACCCACTTAACAACAAAAAAACAAAAAAAGAACCGCGATAAAAGGAAAACGAGACACCCGAACAAAAACAAACGGGCTAAAAGATCGTTGGGGGAAAGGGGAGAACACCATTGGATGTGGGTTAAAAAGAAAAAGGAGGGGGTCACGGGACTTTAACTGAAGGATTGAGAAAATGAGGTCTTCGAAAGAAAGGAGGGAAGGACAGACCACTGGTCCCTAATGGGGGGCTGCACTTTCAAAAGTGGTGCGGGAACCCCTGGCGGGCAACACGCCTTCAATCGGAAGGGTGTGAGCGCTGTAAACAAAAGACTAGCGGGAGTTTTTGAAACAGGGAAAGCTTAGCGGAAAGCAACGGACGTGGGATCCAGCTCGCTCCGCAACGAATGTGACTTGGCTAAAGACAGAAAAGCAGGTTTCCGCGGTGAATCTGTCCGCACGAAAGATTGAAGCAAAGAATGATGGGTCGGACCGATAGCCAACGTCGGTCTCGGGAGGGGGTCATTGGGCGCCAGGGAACAGGAAGGAAGATGCCCGCCTCGAGGCGGGCGCCAGGGACAGGAACTGAAAAAACATTCGCTGGCGAACGTGAAAAAAAGAGAAATTGGGGGGGCGCCGGGGAGGAAGTGTCGATACTGACGTCGAAAGCAGGAGTTACCTTCGCGAGGACTTCGCCAAATCCGAGTGCAAAGCCTTCAAGGGGAAGAAACTGGGTGTCCGGCACCACTGGCGTGGAAACAATCCCCCAGCCTGCCTCAGGGATACTGGAAAAAAAGTCCCGGGCAGCGCTGGGGGGTTCTGACGTTGGTGTAAACGGTAGAGCAGAGGCGGTGGAGGCAGGTCTCAGCAAATACTCGAAAAAAAGTCGGCCGGACAGAAAACGAAGGCGAGGGCGAGGGGGACATCCCCCATAGTGGCAAAAAGACGTTGGATGTCAAGAAAGCCTGAGAAGTATGACAGGACCATCAAAGCGGTTCTCTGAAGGCGCTTCGCGGAGCGGGGGGGGAAGGAGGCTGGGGGGAAACAGTCCAAAACCAGAGCCTGAAGGTAGGGGGGTTTTCGCGTGATAAGGTTGCACGGGAGCGACCTCTCCTGCCAACGCTCTAAGATCGGCGGCCAACATGCACGAGGCGGTCGTTCAAGGGGAAAGGGGGGGGCGGAAGAGTGGGCCTTATAAAGTTCCACTTTTCACGAATGTGTAAAAATGTCGGGGGTGGGGGACCCTCCCATGCTGGGAGACAGAACGCCTGGGATATCGCAGAAAAAGGATGGATAAGCATACGCTGGGCTGGCTCGGGTAAGGACCATCGGGAGATCTTGAAGCGTAGTCGCAATGAGTAAAGAGGAAGATCAGTCGCTCGAGGTCACGTACTTCCACGCTTTCAGAAACAAGAAAGGTGTAACTGAATCTTCTAAACGAATCACTCTCGCTTAGAAAACTAATCCTTGGAGGGGGGTGACGCACCCAGAAAGGCCCCAGGGTGGAAGAGAGTGGACCAGGAGATATGAATCGCTAAAGATGCTTTAGCTAGCGGGCGAAAGGGGAAATGCCTGGCATGTGAGGCCATCGACGAATGAAGGAAAACTCACGGTACGGCCGTTTACGAGATCCTTGATTGAAAACACGAAACTGCAAAGGTCCCCCACCCCCAGGTTCCAGGCCGTGCCCAGGGGTAAAAAAGGGTTTGCGCCAATAATTACTTCGGATCGTGACGGAAGGGACATCCTCGGGAAAGTTAGAAGGAAATCTCAAAAAAGAAACAAAGGAAGGAAAAGTAGGAAAAAAGAGAAAAATCCCTCGAGGCAGTAAATGGTCCATAAAGAGAAAGCCTGAGCCCTCCGACCAAAAAAACGGACACAAAAATGGCCAGACTACCGGGATTTTTCATACCCTGATCACTGAAGAGGCACACTTCGGGCACTCCGTCCACCGGTCGATGAATTCAAAAGTTCCGAAGGGTGCAAAAAGCCAAAAGCCATCCCTAAAAAAACGAACTCAGAGGGACATTCGGGAAATACGGGAATCGAGACCGCGTGCGAGGGGACCGCCGGTTTGCTCACCACAACACTCGAAAAGCGAATTTCAATTCCGGAACTCAAGCCACCGCGGACGTAAAAGAAAAAAGCGAAGAAAAAAAGTTTGTTCCGAAAAAGCAGAACTTAAAACCGCGCCCGAGGGAAATCATGCGGGATCGGTCAGAGGACCGAACGGGCCCGCGGACTAAATGTTCGGCCGAAGAGAAAAGCAGCATCAAAAAAACAAACATTTAAAAAAAAAAAGGCACATCTCGGGGAAAAACAACCTACCGAATCATTCGGACGCAATTAAAAAAGGCCACTACAAATTGACCCGGACGAACGATCTGGGGGGAAAAAGGGGCCGAACGCTCTTCGGGAAAAAGTCGGAATGTCCCGAGCGAAAGATCGTCTGCGCCATACCCGAATAAGGTAAGTCACCTCTGGGCGAGGGGGAAAACTAAAACTCAAACAGGGTCCCCCGCCAGCTCGCCGAAAGTGAGCAACAAAGAAAGGGCCCGTCTTATTCAATCCGTGGTATCTAGCAGGTAATCACCCTGCTCTCACTCTCAGAACAGTCGTACACCCCCTCATCAAGGCTCACCCGGTGGGGCAAAAGGGGCGGAAATCGGGTTCTAGTATGGCTGAAAACGACCAAGACTTGTCTCCGGGGGGGGAAAACTGGTACCCCACCAGACCGAACAGCCGTGGGAACACTCTGGAAACGGAGAAAAGGCGGCAGGGTAGGATTCGCTGCCCACCATAAAAAATGAAGAAGGCCGAAAAAGAAAAAATGAGTGGAGAAAGGGAGGCGAAGAAAAACCGGGGAAACGCCTAGATTAAAAAGGAAAAAGAGGGGATAAAACCCAGAGAGAATCAACAGCTTGCAGAAGTGAAACCGAAAAAAGAAGATGGTCAGAAACGAGAGACCCTCCTCGTATGCGGAGAAAAAGAGCCTGCGAAATGGACACAGACCCAAAATCCTGACGATAAAATCAAGAGTCTTCTCGAAAATAGAAAGCTGCATTCCGAGAGACAGATTCAACGCGGGGGGAAGGGCAGGCAGGGCGGCCAAAAAAAATCGGTTAGAGGCGCCCGCGGATAACCTTCCGATGACGAGGACACCCGCCGCGCTGCACGAACCCTGAAAAGAACGGATGTATAGAAAACAACAACCCTCGCCGCGAAAGCCCAATTGCATCCAAGGCCCGAAGCAAGGGGGCGGCAAAAAGGCTTGAAATCATGCTGAGACGTTTTTGGCGACTGGGGAACCGCCAACGTCAACATGCCGCTCCCCAAAACACTTTTGCAAAATGGCAACGCAATTGCAAGAATGCGCGGTAAAATACGTACACGGGTAAAGTCATGGGGGCTAATTCCAGAACTGAAACAAAAAAAGCGGTGGGGGGGGGATTCGACAGATAAAAAAATTTTGGGGGAGATGTGAAAAAAAAACCGTACGGGCAAGGAAAACAGCGGGTTCAGCCGCCCAGAGAACACGCGCGTTCATAACAGGAAGAGGGAACATCCTTGCAAAACAGTGGGTCTGTTCTCCAGCACTCCCCGAACACAGGAGGCAAACAAAACCAAATAAAGGAGGGACACCCCCCCCACTTTGGACCATCCCGCTTGAAAGAACCGGCGGAGAATTCTACCTCCCACTGAGCCTACTTTGTTGTTGTGGGGGGGGAGTCAAGCACTCCTCTTTGAAAAAAAAAAAAAAAAAAGAAAGGGTGAAGTCAGATCAAACCCGGCAAAGAGATCCCAACATATCGGGGATTCCATACTGGCCTAGGACGATTAAAACCCTCAGTCCTCCAAACAGGGTAAAAGGAAGGGAATCTGGAACAATGAATTCGCAAAAAAGGGCAATTCACTTTTTGAAAGGGGAAAGAGAAATAGGAGGGGAAATTAATCCAGTGCGCACGAGCAATGGTGGAAGAGAAAACAAAACTGGACAACGCGTAAAACCGGGAGTCATTCCCACGAAACCCACTCCAGGTCGGAAAGGGAAACGCGTAAAAAACCGTAATCACCTCAGCGAGGGAGTGAAATCCGCGGCCAACAAAAAAGGCAAAAGACAACACCGAAAACAACAGCGGAAGGGAGAGACGCCCTAGAAAAAGGCCCCAGGTAAAGACCAGACTGACAGGCAGGACAAGAACCTGGAGGCCAGCCCCAGCGGTACCGAACCATCGAAGAGGGGCCAGAGGTCCGCCAGAAGCAGTGTATGCGGTTCCTCGTAAATCTCTCCCCCCTTAGGAAGAGAGTGAGCCAAGAGCACCCTTCGCCGACAGCCTCCTGTCAACGATACCAGAAGCCCAGACCCTCCTAAAACCGAGATAAGAGTCATTTTCGCGGGAAACGCGAGGTCTTCACACGCATGGGACTATCCTCAGAATCCGGCAAAACTGACAGAGAAGCGAAGCGGGTAGACTACGAACACGCACGAAAACCAAAAAAAAGCAACGAATAGACCAGTGGGCACGGGCTGATTCGTACCGGCAGGGAGTCGGGAGCGAGGCGGGAATAAGAGCCAGGAGGTGGGAAAAAGGGTGGGAGATATCTCTCTACAGGCCCCACGGAAGCAGGGTGCAAAAAATCACTCTCCAGTGGGGGAGATTGAAGCATTCACCGTATACATACGCATCAGATATTTCGGCTCAGAGGAAAGATGCAGGAATTTCCAATTCAAAGGTTTCAACTATCGGGGCCAGACGAAAAATGGTCAAAAATATAAAAAAGACCGGTTAACCAAGCAAAAGGGGGGGTTCTAACCGGTACCGCCATGCACCAGGGGAAGTAAAGTGTCGCCGGAAGCATGGTCACGTTTCCGGTCGGGTTGGGGGAGGGGGGGCAACAGGGAAATCAGAACAGAATCAATCTCCCGGAGAATTTGCGAGGACAAAGTGGGAACGTCAGCCGAAGGTTGATCAAAAGCCCTGTTCAAATTGGATAATACGGAACCGAAAATACAAACCGACAAGTCTGGCCCAAGTAAGGCCGGGAGGTAGAAAAAAAAGAGCGGTCACGGGTTTCATAGAAAAACACCAAATCGCCCGTGCAAAAGGGGGGAAAAACCAAATCGCAGGCCACCGGAGAGACTCTTCAAAACCGTCAGGAGAGGTAAAAGAAAAAAGGGGGCACGGCTAACCGAAGCGAAGAGGACGAACGGGCGCGCGCCCGGCACGGGTCTCAAATCGGGGGGAAGAGCCCGTAAAAGGACCCGATGCGAAAAAAGAACGCTCCAGTACGCGACAGGGGAAGAGGGGGCAGGAGCGGGGAAAAAAAGACACGTTTGAAGGTACGGCCGCCAAAGCGGAAGAAAGCCAACCGGGCAAAATAAAGAAAACTAGAGGGGGGAGATAACGCCGCGGGGTCGGAACAAGACATACGAACGGAAAAGAAACACCTGGTTACAATTGGGGGCGCCTGGCGAAAGAAAGAAGTAATCGTCAACGCCCCAAAACCTCCTTTGAGAGAAAGGAGATGTCCTCAAGAATCTCTGAGAAAACACCCCCCAAACGGAAAAAAGGGGAGGAAAAGAGATAAGTCAAAAACACGCACCGTCAACATCCGAGGACGTCCATTCTTGAGGACTTGTCGACAAGGGCCAGATGGGAAAAAAGGTGTTGGCCAATTTGCTGAGCTTAAAAAAAAAGCCCGAAACCAACGAGGGAGGAAAAGAGAACGATACGTTGGAACTCGGAAAGGGGTGGGGCAGGGAAGCTGGGAGGGGCTAGGAAAATCACAGGAACCTTCACAGCCCTCGCCGCAGCGGAAGGGGCCGCTCCGCAGAAAACACGGGACTACCTTCACTGGGCCCGATGAAGAAAGAGGCCCAGGGAAGGGCCGCTCCGCCGCTGATAGTCGTATCGGGGGAGGGGGCAATACTAACCCTTAATGAAAACCTCACGGGGAAAGAGGCGATGACAGGAGTGCTCAGATTTGGTAGGGAGGAAATTCTGAAAAAGGGCCCTCTGACCGGGGGGGGATCAGCACTCAGACAGTGTGAAAAGAAACTCCAAAACCCTCGCCGGGGGACACTGTTCCGGGTGGGTCTATTAGAAGTAAAAACACATGATCGGAAACATTCAACCCGGGGAGGAGGAAAGGAGCCGCAAGGATCAAAAAAAGGCCGGCCGGGTTAGAATACTGGTGGTTAAACGGCACCCTACCCCGGAACCGCCGCTGACAGGAGGCAAACTTGACAAGCTCCGTCATTGGGCGGAAACTGTTAGTCCTGAACCAAAGGGTGGGCTTGTCGAAAGAAAAAAGAGGGATGGGTCCGATGTCGACGAAAAGGATCGTTTGTGGGGCAACCAAAAAAAGCCGCCCCAAGAGACAGGGGGGTGGGTCAATCAGCGGGACGGACCTGGCAGAGAATTCTGGGGACTACGGGCCAGGAAGGCACGGAAATCCGTGGGGGAGACCGAACGAGGTGGAGTGACACCTGGAGCGGATACAAAACGAACCGTCAAAGAAACTTGGGAACGCTTCTAGACACCTCGAGAAGAACAAAAACGACGGGACAGAAAGAGCAACGGGGAACCGGAGAGGATTCGCACAATATTGGAGCGGAGGCCCGAAAACTAAGCGGCAAAACTGCCCGATGGGCGTCTTCTAACGTAAAACGGAGACCTAATCCTTAAGAACAAGGTTGCTAGGTCGGTGGAGACAAGTCCCGCTGTTCGCGGGAGACAAGGCGTATGAGCACATCTGGAGGCGACCGGGGGTCAGGGGTCCGATCCGAAGAAGTACACCCCTGCATTCAAAAAATGTGATATAGGGAATCGGGCCAAAATCTTCCGCCGGGGGCCTTACACTGGTATGACGGCTCGGGCACCAAAGGAAATGAGGCAGAGGACGTATGGGCGCACTCCGAAAGGAAGAAGGGGTGGGGCCTCTATGCTGCGAGAGGAAAGATGTAAGAAAGGGTAGAAATAAAAAACGCGCAGAAACACTACCCTGGATAAAAAAAAAGCCTTAGAACCCGTTGCTCCTGAGAGGTTTTTCGGGCGACCAAAAGGAAAAGAGAAAGCTTGGGCACGACGCTGGAGCCGAACAATAACAAAAAAAACAGGCCCTTCAGGTCGATCAGCATATCGGGGGGGGAAGGGACTGCGCGCAAAACACGCGAAAGGCTCGGCGCGCGCAGGGAGAAAATCTGCGGGTGGATCATCGAAATGGGGGTTTTGGAAGGGGAAAAGGGAGGAATCGCGTCTCTAGTAGGGGCGGTAGAGTATAAAGCCGGAATAGCTGGGTCAGACAGTCCACTGGCCAGGACAGCCCCCGGGGGCGGGACTTTAATTATCACTAAGGTTACGGGGGGATACTTAAAGCTTTGAAACGACTTAGTTCGGTGTGGGACGCCATCAACTCCCTGGGGGGTCAGTCACCTTAGGGTGGAAAAAACATAACAAAAAAATCCTAGGCGAGATCAAAAAAAAAAGAGAAAAACCCAAAGGAAGTCATCCTGTCGAAAACACTTCAATTAAAGGGGGTCGCCAAACTAAGCTTTACGGCCACTTTTACCCAAAAAGGGAGACAAAACCTAAATTTCGGTGTGTGGGCAATGACAACAAAAGTGTGGAAAAATTTTTAGAAATTTCAGACACATATGTACTGCCGGTTCAATCTGGCGCAAAAAAAACAGTCCGAAGACAAACAGTTATTCCCTAAAAACGGGGAAGTGACCGGGGCTCGCCAAATTGGACCGCCGCCCGTTCAGTCAGGGTCGCAGGGAAGGGAGGCTTTTATACTTGCCAGGTCGGACCAATGTGGAGCAGAGGCGGAGGAGGACATCTCTGAGCAACGGGTCTCAGTGCAATCCGCAGCGACCCCAAAGGATGGTTAAAATGGGACCAAGGCAACAAAAAAGTTCTCGGGGAGGGATGGAGAGGGAAGGGAGCCCCTTGAGGAAAATACAAAAGCTAAGATCCGTCGTCACAGGGGTCCCGGGGGACCAATGGTTAACACCACGGATGAGAAGACCTTCGAGGAGGAAAAAGAGTCCGCCTTGGAACGACCCGGGGAAGCAGGGGTGACGCCGGGGAGGATTTCTAGGAACGGATAGCGGAAAAAAAAGCCACCCGCAGTGTTTCAGGAAAGAAATCTTCGACCCACGCTTGCGGAAACGGAGCAACGGACGAACCGGTTGGGGACAGTGCTGCGCCAAAATTCGAAAAAACAAGGACGGAATTCGCGTGAACGGAGTGAAAAAAAAAAAAACGGACATAGGTCCTGGGGGTCCAGTTGGAAAAACAAAGGGAAAAATAGACTTTGTCAGAAACAGGTAAAAATCCGGGGGCGAAAGACTTCAAATCATGATCGCCCCGGGAAAGGGAAAAGAAAGGATGGGGGCCTAACAAATGATTTCTGAAAAAGGTGAATTCACCTGACCACCTCTAATCATTCAAAGGGAGGCCGCTCCAGGTAGGTTTAGAGCTTCTTGGTCAAAAAAAAAAAAAGGTAAGGATTCGGGGGACCCGGTAGAGAGCCCCTGAGCACCTTAA
>Ga0179591_1348957_pt1 | contig 13452 bp, 21 predicted proteins | sample CZOMad2_1_08_16f_FD_182891 | JGI IMG/M metagenome (GOLD analysis project Ga0179591, IMG submission 182891) | Vadose zone soil fungal communities from Angelo Coast Range Reserve, California, USA - CZOMad2_1_08_16fungal (PacBio error correction) | ecosystem: Environmental > Terrestrial > Soil >...
TCTTTTGGAAAAAAGAAGTCGCGCGGAGCTCGTCCTCGTATTCGAAAAAAGAAACTACTTGGGTTCACAGAAGCAACTCGTAGTTCCATATTGTTGGCGGGCCTGCAATGAAAAAGAGGGTCTGCAAAAAACACCTGAAATTAAATCTGGAAAAAAAGGGGGTTCCAAAGTGAAATCTTTGCAAGAGGAATGGGGGCAAAAAAAAAAACCCCACGTAATAAATTAAGTAGAAAAAGGTCCCGTCTCTCCAATTGGAGGTGCGATCAGGGTGAATTGGGGGGAGAGAAAAGGGGAGTTTCCGTCATAGGAAGGGGAAAAAAGTCTCGACCGAGGTAAAAAACACACATCTACTTCCGGGAATTAACAAAACTCAGGGGGAAGACAAAAGGCCATACCTTAAGGAGAGGCCTGTTGTGCTACTTCCCACAAGCAGATGACTAGAAGCACAGGGAAAAGCGAAGCGGTCTAAATCGGCAATGAAGGGAGGGAAAAAGGTCTTTACATCACATTCAAGCGGAAAAAAAAAAAAGAATTCCGTGTCAGGTTCTTAGGGGAGCAACAAAAACTCCCGAAAAAAATGGCGTTTCAGATACTACCGCTATAGTGCCAAAGGGAGTGCCGAAGTCTGCGGCAAAGGAAGCAACTTATTGATGGGGGGTCACGAAAGGAAAAGGGGTTGAAGAATCCATGAGGGAAAGGGGAAGGAAAAAGGCGTTGATTATAGAGCCGTATAAAAAATTGCGTTGTTCCTTGTTGAAAAGAAAGAGAAAGAAGGACCCCGGGCTTTCAGGGGAGAGTCGGGGTAGAAATCGAGGGGGGAAAAAGAAAGGGGGGCTTAGACCAGCTGGGGGGAAGTAAGGGAAAGGCTAAGTCTTGGAGAGTCGAATGCGCTTTTGTCGTCCGGGAAGGGGGAGAAGGGGGGAGGAGGATGGCATCCTTAGGGGGACGTTTCCTCCAAAAAGGGAAAGCCAGAAGAGGTGCTTCGGATAGATCGATTCTCTACCAGGAGAGGATTTCGGAGGTCTGTCTTCGCAGCTCAAGAATTGAAAGGAAGGGTCTTAAGAAAAGGGAAACGCACGACTGTTTTAACGGATACGAAAGTCGTCGCAACATTTGAAGAGGTGGTAAAAAGAAGGCTAATTCTTCCAAGAGAGGGGAGAAACGAAAAAAAAAGGGGAAGGGAATTCTCCAATCGTCTTCGTGCTAACGGTTGGCCGTATTTGCCACGGGAACGGGGGGAAGTGAAGCTATTGCTAAAGGGGGAAAAAAAGGAGGAATTGATCTTGTCCACATTCTACTCCTCTAACACCTGGTGGAAGTGAGCTTCGAAGAAATTCTTGCGAATTTCCTTGGAAAAGAGGAGGGGAAAGAAGAAAAAAGGAAATCGCCTTTTGGGAATGAAATCGTTGGTGTTCACAGCCGGAGAATGAAATTTTGTGGGGAAGGGGGGGGGAAGAGGGAGAAAAGTATTTTTACCACGAGGGAGGGAAAAAGAAGGGCAATTAGCCACGCAATAGGAACGTCCTAACGCCTACCAGAATCATGGGGAGAAGAGCTCATCCTCGACGGGAAGGGGAGGGGGCTCCCTCACCTGCAAGGTCCCGGAAACGGTACAAAAAAGGGAAATTGCACGAAAAGAAGACCCTCAATCTTTTTGGGAACTAAATTATTGGGGGGGGAGGGGAAATTTCTAACGTTCTCAAGAAGATAAGTTCGTTCGGGAACAAGTGCCATGAGAAAAAAGCTTCAAGAGAGTTCTATTATTCTTGAGAAAGGAAAAAGATTTCTGCGAGATGTTTTTGGAAAAACTTCTGACCATGGAAAGGGGGCGGCGAGCTGTTCAGAAAAGAAGGGGGGGGGGGCATCTTCCATGAACGGGACTCGTTTCGAGGCTAGAGGTCTGCCAGTCGCCCAGCACGTCAAAAGAAAAAGAAAAAAAAAAAAGAGAAAAACAAAAAGAAAAAGAAGGAAGAAAGAGAGAAAAAAAAAGAAAGGGAAAAAAGAAAAAAAAGAGGAAAAAAGAGAAAAGAAAAAGAAAAATGAAAGGAGGGAGGGGGGGGGGGAGGGGGGATCTGTCGACCAAGAAAGACTAGACTTGAAAAAAAAAATCGTGATCTCAGCAGTGAAACTGAGGAGAGAAAGGAAGGGGAGGAAGACTGATCGCGTCTGATAATTCAGGAAGCACTCCTTACTCGCATAAGAAAACAGAATCGAAAGAAGAGCAGTGTGCGGAAAAAAAGAGGAAAAAAAGTCTTCTGGTCATGATTCCAGAGCCTCAATCGGATAAAAGGAAAACGCGGGGGGTTGTGGTTTTGGGGGGGGGGGGGAAAAGGGTAGGGGTAGCAGGTCCTTAGGAATGATTCGGAAGAGGGAAGATTGAAGAAGATTGTCCATGTCGAAAGGAGGAACGCTGCACGGGCCATGGGAGAAGAAAAAAGGCTGGCGCGACTATTATTCGAACCTGATAAAGGAGAAGGATCAGAAATCAAGAGGCAGAACTTCATCCATTTCAGCGTAATTTCAAAAAAGGTTTTCCCTCGATGAATCGAAAAAACAGAGGGGGCGTTCATTCAGCGAAAATCCGTTTTGCAAAATCTCGCAAGAGGAGCAAAAAAAAGGGGGAACGTGGGAGGAAATATACACTATCGACAAAAAGGAAAAAGAGGGATTCTGGCGCACAGCGTTTTGGAAGTGGTCGCGGTGTGCTGCTGTAGGGGGGGGGAGGTATGGGGGAGGAAGGGAACGTTGGATTCATAAAAAATTCAGGAAAAAAAGAAGGAAGAAATGTTGTGACAACGCTGGGTCACCGGGGGGGAGGGGAAAAAAAACAACGCGTTAGTCGTAAAAGAGAAAAGTTTCACCATTTCGGAAGGATTCGATCTGCAAGGAGATATCACACGTACAGCAAGCACAGAAAAAAAAAAAAGAAAAACAGGCGGCGTCCGAAAAAAAAAAGCAGTGGAATTGTGTCGAGAGGAGGCAAAAAAGAGCTGGGGTGGTAAGAGATGCAACGGCGTTCGCGAGTTCAGAGAAAAATGGGCTCACGGCCTTTCATCGAGGAAAAGAAAGGGGAGAGGAGGGGACTTTACGCTTGAACTGGAGATTTTCTGCGACTCTGCAGGGAGAAAGAAGAGTCGCGGCAGCTTCAGTCAGCCAGCAGGGAAAGTGAAAAAAAAAACGATTCCCGTGAAAATGGAGAAGTCAACCTTCTATTCCGAACTAAAAATAAAGAACTTTAAGGGGAGAAAACGATTCATCCTGATTGGACAGAAGGAGGAAAAAAAAAGTGCTTAACTTCTCATGACAGAAGAAAAGCCCCACTGCTATGGAGAAAAAATGATTGATTTTAAAAAGGAGATGAGGGTGATTATTTTTCATGGCGGAGTGGGAAACTGATCAGTCTCGCCAAGAGTCATCTGAGATCCGAGAGGGGAAGGTCAGGGCAAATTTGAAAAAGGAAAAAGAGGGGTAGCTAACGGGAATAGGAGGGGGGGAGCGCATTGCCCAAGACCGCAAAAGCAAATCTAAGCTATATCATGGGAACGGTTCAAAAGGGAAAAACAAAAATGCAACGTCGGGGGGGAAAGGGCCGCAAAGTCCCTTTTCAGACTTGTCCTAAAGAAACGCGCATAAGAAGACGAGGAGATTTAGATTAACGATAAAGAAAGAAAAGGGTTATCCGCGGCCTATGAAGGAAAGCACTACCTTCCTCTGTGAGGGGGAAAAAAAAGCATTGGGGGAAAAAGGACGGTAATTGTGTCTTAACGAAAGAAAAAAGGGGGGAAAACGTTTCCGTTATCCAACGGAGGTCACTCTCGAACCGCAAGGAATTGCTAGGGGAAGTGTTGATGGCCAGTCGTCAAAGGGTTCCGGGAGAGGGGAGCCATTTGAACTTGTCGGCGTGTGAAGAAGGTCTCAATATTATACTATAACACAATGGGAGTTCAAAAAGAAAAAACCCAGACAGAAAGTCCGGTCAGGAAGACCAAAAAAGAAGAAAAGGGGGAAAAGAAAAATGATTTTCCAAGTCAATTCGCAAGAAAAGGCACCAGGTTTTCGACTTATTAGAAAAAATAGACGGAAAAAGGAAAACTTCTCAATCGAGAAAAAAGAAAGGGGGAAGGGAAACTTCCCTTTTCCAATCCGTCAAAAAGAAGCCGCTTGTTCTGCATTCTTACGATAGACACGTTAAGAGGCGATGGACAATATTTTCCCGGGGAGGAAGTGACGACCTCGAACGACGGAGCCAACCTGTCGTGCGGAAAAAACACTGAAAAGGAGTAGAAAAAAAAGGAGGAAAGAAGGACCCTCCGCCGAAGGAGCTAAGGGGGGATCTCCGAAGAACACCATGAGTGATTCAGGATAGTCACTAAGTCGGGGGGGAAGAAAGGAAGGGTCTTCTCCATTCCGCTGAAGGAAGGAATCATCAAGCTTCTCCACGAAGAAATCAGACTTAACAAAAGGAAGAAAAAGAGCATGTGGAGTAATCCGCTGATGGCGAAGTAAAAAAGGGGGGGAAAGGGGGAAAGAGGGGAATTCTGTGAAAACTTGGAAAAAGTCCGGTCTTTCCGCAAGAAGGTCCCGTTTGGCAGAAAGGAAGGAAATGGGGCGTCGAAAAACCTTTCGACGTAAAGGAAAGGAGGGGGAAAAAAAAAAAAAAATCCCTAACGTTGGCCATGGTAAAAAAAAAAAAAAAGGGGGTTTTTGTGGTCAAAAAAAGGGGGCCGGAAGAGCTTAAAGAAACCTGGCTGTTACTGACGGGGGGAGGAAAAGAAAGTGTGATTTTTTGGGGGGGGAAAAAAAAAATGAAAATTAAGCCATAAGACCTGGCCAAGAAGGCTGTAAAAGGGGGGTGAATTCTGTCAAGCCGGAAAAAACCTTCGCCGCTTCGACGATTAGGGAGTGCGCAGGAAGAAGGAAGGACGATCGTGGAAAGTCGCCGGCTTTTGGGGCATTTCGAGGGGGGAAAAAAAAGAGGTTTGTGGGAAAGGGGGGAAGGGAGGTGAACGCGGGTCGCAAAAAAGGGAACACCACTCCTTCTGAGGAAGGGAATCTCCCACTTCACCCTGGAGTTTTAGCGAAAAAAGGGCCTGACTCGCCTACTTATTTTTGCACTTGGGGTGAAAAAAGAGGAAAAAACCAGTTAAAAAAAGGAAGTTGGGAAGCTCCTTTCTTCTCGGGAATAGCGGTTTGAGGGAGTACGGACAGCCGTGCAGAAACGAGGGGGAGAAAGGGGAAAAAAGAGGGACTACTTGTTGCGAGCGAAAAGGAAAAAAAGGGGGGGCAGAATACTCATGAAAAAATACTTGTTTGAGAAAAAACAACACAAGGAGGGAGTCATTAAAGAAGAGAAGGAGGGGGAAAAAAAAAAAGGGAGGAAGAGCCGGAGCTCTGCCTTCTATTTCTTCAAAAGTCACTCGGTGAAGTGGTGGAAGATTTTTGGAGAAGAAGAAATCGTGAGAATGGCGCAGGGGGAAAAAAAGAAAAAAGAGTTACTCTCGTCTTAAAAAGATTAGGAAAGTCGGAATAGGAAATGGTTCATCAGAAAGAAACCCCAACGAGGCAGACCTTTACCTGTCCAGGAAGAAAAGGAAGGGAGAGAAAGGGGTGAAGTTGGATATTAAAGAGGGGCCCCTCAGAAGGGTCCCTCAGAAAAAAAAAGGAAATCACTCTCCCCAACAAGCGAATGGGAAAGCCTGGTCACCTCTAACTTCAAAAGAAAAGTCTAGAGAAAGGGGGGAGACTTGGACCCTTCGGGTCGCGCAGGAATACTGCTAACTAACCAGAGAAAAGGCGAATCTTCCCTCCACCTGGAAGGGAAGGCTTTACATAATTCAATCGCAAGGGGGAAGGGGAAAAAAAAGGGAGGGGGGTCATTTCTTCTGGATAAGACCATCCCTATCCCAAGTGGGGCATATAAAAAGCCAGCGTTGATTTCATAATTCTGCGGAAAAGGGAAAAAAGGCCAAAGGATACTACAATGCGACCTGGGAAGTCCAGGTAAAGGAGAATTACTCCACGAAGGGATTTATATCCGGGATATGAAAGGGGGGGAGGTGGTTCCTTGTTTTAAAAAAAAGAAGTCCGGGGGAACATTTGCAAAGGAGGACATCGCCATAAAGAGGGGGGGGGCTCTTTGTTCGGAGACCATCAAAAGACGGGTTCAGGACTTCGGGAGAGCGGGGAAGGGACGGGAAGGGACTTGGAAAAAGGAATGTTCTGGCATCAGGTCGCATCTCTCTACTGGGGGGGGCAACCTTATACGAACGAGGGAGTAAAGGATATATCTATCTGCGCAAAGATCTTCTTCTTTCTTCTTGAGAACCTCAAAAAGCATTCTAACGGGAGGGAAAGGGGGTTACTCACTACGTTTAGTAAGTTCTATGTCGTCCAACCTTTGGGGGGAGAAGAGAAGAAGCAACGGGAGAGGCTTTCCCGAAGAGAAAAGAGAAGAAAAGAGAAAGACGGCTTCGTTCTAAGGACGAGGAAAGTTTGTCCGGATTGCAAGGGAAAAGGAGAAGGGTATCGGGAGGGGGGGAAAAGGGAAGGGCAATTCCGTAATTGATCTTGGGGGAAAAAAAAGAGGCTCCTTCTAACAACCTGTGCAGACCGAGGGGAAAGGTTCGAGGCTTGGGGGGGAGAACAATAGGAAAGAGTCGTCAGGGGGGGGGAAGAGGAGGGAGGTCTTTGTTCACACAAGACGAGAGGGGAAAAAAAAAGCTCAATTGTGTTCAGAAAGTAATATCAAAAAGGAAAACAGATGTGGCGATCACACGGACGCAGTTAAAAAAAAAAGAGTTCTACGGCCAAAAGAAAATCAACAGTCCCTCAGTGAGGGGGGGAGGAATCTCTACAAGTGTGAGGTTCGAGAGTGAGAGAAGAAGGGGGAAAAAGAGACGTTTGCTCCCAAGGGTCTTACTCCAAAAAGGAGGGCCACGTGGGGGGGGGAAAAAGGGATTGTTTCTGAGGAGGGTCCTAAAATCGTCAAAGGTCGTGCTGTCCACCAAAGGGGGGGGGGAAAAGGAAAATAGGCCGCGGATCCCCAAAAAAAGGTCGATATCGTTCAAAATCTGCCTTTGAAAAAGGATCGGCGCTCATGTTGGGGGAAGGCAAAACAGGAATTCCCTGGACAGAAGCAACTGCTTTGTCTTGATCTCGGGGAAAAAAAGGGGAAGTTTTGTTTTCCATAGAAAAGGAAAAAGATTGTCCAATGCTTGAGGGAAAGGATTTGGCGCCTCAGGGGGTCTAAAAACACACAAGGGGGGGGGGGCCTTCACGCTTCCCGGTAGGGAATTTGCAGTTTGAAAAATTTCAGAAGTCTCGATCCTCAATCCTTGAAATGAGGAATGGAAAACGGGAAGTCTGATAGTCCTGATAAAAAAGACGGAAAAAAAAAAAAGATAATCTGCATCGCCGAAGACAAGAATCGCGGATCTTTCAACCAAAAAAGAACGAAGAAAAGGATTCAAAGAGGAAAAGACTCAAAAGCAAGGGGAGGAAGAAAGAGGGAAGGGAAAAGTAATTTTTTTTGGCCGCCGTGGTTCCGTTAATGAGAGAGGGAAATGAGTTCGGACTCTCCGGGGTGAGAAGGGGGGAGGAGAAAACCGGGACTTGAAAATTGCTTTGCTTCCGCGGAGGAGACGGAGAACGAACAGAAAAGGGGGGAAAGAAAAGCCTCTACTTCATCCAGTTCAGCGGGAAGGGGAAGGAAATGCATTTTCCCTCGAGGGAGGATCCAGATAAGGGGAGGGACTTCATTCAGCGCTCCCGAAGGGGAAGAGAGGGAAACAGCCACATAGATCTTGATCAAAGGGGGGACAACTCATTCCACTGGCAGGGGAGGGAACAGCCTTATTTAGGATTGGGTTTTTCTGCTGGGTTGTGATATAGAAGGAACGTTTTGGGAGTGAACTTGAGATCCGAAATGGTGACAACGAGTGAGTGGGAAAATCTCTCAACAACAACAACAGTTGAACAACGCCAATTCGTTTGTCACAGAGCTGGCGGAGGAAAAAGTGAATTCTATTAAACAAAAGGAGAAAGAAGAACACCCTCCAATCTCAATCGGGGAGAAAAGCACGGCATTTTAATTGGGGGAAAAAAATCATAGAATTCAAAGGGGGGGGAGAAGAAGGGTGGGCATGGGGGACAATATTTGCGAGATTCAAAGGGGAGGGGGGAGCGGGAAAGAAGAAAAGAAACATTCATTCGCGAATTGCTCAGAGGAGGGGAAATCCTTGTTTTACGTCGATGGACGGGGAAAAAATGTTGCGCTTATGGGGAGAAGCGGAATAATAGTCGCGCAGCGGAAGCAAGAAAAAAAAGAAAAGGCCGTCCTATTCTCCTTAAAATGCATCGGGAAATTCCGACTCATCTACCGAAAGGAAAAAAGTAAGCCCGCAAAGGAAATACAGGATTGCATCGCTATTAAAGGGCTTACACTCAAATTGGGAGGAAGAACGCATCGAGAGGGAAAAATTAGCTAAGCGAAAGAGAGGAATTGGAAAGGAAGTCCGGATGTCAGAAAGGGGGGGGAATGAGGGGTTGATCAGGACTATAGGCCAATAAGTCGATCGAGCAGTCAAAGAGGAAAAAGCGAATCTGAAAGGGAAAAGAGGGGGAGATTAACGGGACGCACGGAAAAAAAAGGGAAAAGTGCTTTTCTCATTTGCATACCGCCTGAGAAAAAGTGAAGATATTTTTCACGGGATCAAAACAAAATTGGGAACCGTCTCGGAAAAAAAGTTGAGAGGGTCATATCGTCCTTGTCCAGAGGGGCTCCGGCAACATCTCTCTCCATCATGAGACTGTATAGAAAAGACGGCTCTAATGTAAGATACAAAGGGAGAAAGGAGGCCTATTTCGTGTCGTTTTTCGAGGGGGAAGCTTCCTCTTTTCGAAAAGGAGGAAAAAAAACATTGGAGCCAAAAAACGATTGCAGGGAGAGGGAGAAAAAAGGGCGATTTTTGTCCGCGTTTCCGGGAGCCAAAGGACTCACTCTCTAACTCACACTTAGCGAGGGGGAGGACGATTTCAGGGGGAAAAGCGGTCAGAGTGTGAGGCCGTATAAAATAGTGCAGGGGGAGAAAAAAAGGAGGAGGGGCTCACATCTGGGGTCAAAAGATAGAACACAAATTTTTCGTAAACTAAGGTGGAAGGATAACAGACCTGCCAGGAGCAGGACCCAACCGGCCTAGCTTTCGAGGGGGAGGAGAAAAAAAGGAAAAAAAAAATTCTCAATAGATTTGCAGGTCGAAAAAAGGGGTTCGAAATGATTATAAAAAGGGGTACAAAAATCTGGGGGGCCCGTTCAACCGGGAGAAAGAGAGGGGGAAAAAAAAGGAAAAAGAACGTTTCCATCCGGGCAAACTGAGTAGAACGCATGGCCCTCCCTTGGGGTGGAGAAGAGTCGGGAAGAATGAAGTCCGGGAGGTCAGGATGGACAATAGAAGGGGAAAAAAAGTTTTTACTCATGCGAACGAGAAATCTCCGTACAGGACAGTGAACAGAGAAGGAAGGAGAGGAAACCTTTCGACCGGGGGGGGAGGAAAAAAATCCTCCGAGGAGCTAGACGATCCGAGAGAGTTCGGATCAGTGGAGGAGAGAGAGGCTTCGACAAGCGAATTCTGTTTGCGCCATTCCACGAAAAATCCGATCAAAGGAGGAGAACGAAGTCCTGACGTCAGACTGAGGAAAAACTTGGTCTCCGGCAAAAGGGGGAATCATGCGCTTATGGGAGGGGAAGTGAAAATTTCAGAAGAAGGGGAAGTAGGTTTAAAACCAGGGAAAAAAAGGAGCCTTTCGGTAAAGGCCCCGTAATGGCATCCTTATGTGCCGGGGGAGCGAAAACTCTGATGGGAAGTACAGGAAAGGGGGGGAAAAAAAACATCCCTACTTTTGCATTTTCCGAAAAAGAGACTTCTTCATCAATGTCTGGAGGGGATCAACCTCTTTTGGGTTGGCAGACGAATCAAGAAGACCTCCACGAAGAGGGGGGAAACAAGGAAAGGAAGAAGGCCGTTACGAAGTGGAGGGAAAAAGAAAAAAAGTTTCGCTGGGGGTAGAAGTAGGAAGAAAAGATCGGGAAGTCTCCACAAGGAAAGGTAGAGACTTTAAGTCTGGCCTTTTGGGGAGGCGCAGGTCGGCCTTCATTCCGCTGTGGGGGGTGGCTGGAGAGTCGCGACGGGCGATTGGAACAAACTCATTAGAAAAATTGAAAGGAGGGAATCTCCCACTTCACTCCTGAATAAAAGGGTAGCGCCGGGACAGGTCCAGGTAGAGGAACTTGTTTGAAAGAGGAACATTTCTCTCTTGTACGAAGGGAAGAGAAAAGAGGAAAGTTTTACGCGCTCTTCAGCTTGTTGATGGGCTGGTTTTGGGGAAAAAACAAAAGCCGCCGTTTCAGAAGAGGAGAAGGGAAAGGAAAGAGAAAAAGGGGTTTCCATTAGCGAACCTGTGAACTCACAAGGAAAAAAGGAAAAAGACTCCGGCGCCTGGGAAGCTTATCTGGGGGGGACTAAGCAAACCACACACAAAAAAGAGAGAGAGTCTTTCGGCATCACAAAAAAGGGAGAAAAAAAAGAGGACCGGAAGCTCGGCCTGCGTATTAAAATCTTGTGAGTTCCCCGGGTGGAAAAAGAATTCAAAGATGGGAAAGTTGATGAGGCAATCCGTTCTTCAACACGCCGTTAAGGCATCTAACCACCAGAAGGGATCGCTTAAAAGATAATAAATGGTGGAAAGGGATACTTGGGAGAAAATGGCGCACAAAAGCGTAATTCTGGCGAGCGACCTGGAAAGGGGGGGGGGGAAAAAAAAAAAAAACGTGATTGCGATTAAAGGTGAAGTGTGAATCTGCAGGAGCAGGGGGGGGGGGGGGGGGGGGGGGTGTCTTTCCTCAGAATGAGGGGGAAAGCCGATGTAACATCATTACAGAAAAAAATTCCGGAGAACCTAGAAAGTCCAAAGGAAGAAAATTAACTTCCTCTCATCCTGTGGAGAAGAAAAAGAGCTCATAGGAAAAGGAACTGGGAAAATGAGGAAGAGGAGGAGAAAGCTTTTCCCTCCACTGAGTACGAAAAAAGGAAAAAAAAGCCCAGGAATTTTCCAAAAAAAAAGGGTTCTGGATTAATCCGCAACCTCCCAGAAAGGCTGTGAAATAGAAAAGAAAAAAAGTTTGATTGAATAATTCCTTCTGAAACGGAGGGGAAAAAAAGAAAAAGTAGTGTTATTTGTTTGCGACTATCAAGGAAAGTTTCGAAGCCATTGTTGCGGGAAGGAGGCAAGACGGGAGGGGACGTATGGCGGACCTCACCGGAAAGAAAGGGGGGAGGAGGGGGGGGGGGGAACACCACAACACCGATGAAAAGGTGCATTTCTTTCTGTGTATGCTCTCCAAATCGGGGAATGGAGCTTGTTGTGCGGAGGGGAAAAAAAGCAGAGGGAAGGGGACGTTCCATGACCGTCGTGGATAAGATTTGCTGAGGGAGTACGACTAAAGGGGAGGAAACGCGTCTTCTGGCACCTGAGAAAAAGAAAAAGACTTTTCCGCCAAGGCCTAACGATATCATGTGTGGAGATAGAGAGAGGAATCCTTCGCGGAGGGGAAAATTTTCCTCCCCAGGGGGAGAAAACGTAGGGGAGCTCAGCGTTGAAAGGAAAGGGGGAAAGGATACGAAGTGTCGTCCAACTTAGAGGAAAGCGAAATCCCCCTGCTAATGAGGAAAGGAGGAAAAGAAAGGCTTCAGAAACGTCGTTCTAACGGGTTCGAGGAAAAGGGGAAAAAAAGGGTAAGTCGGCGGGGGAGATGGCTCCAAGGGGGGGGGAAGGGGAAGGCTGAAGTTATCTTTTCCACGTGGGGCCTTCTAACACCTTGTTCAGAAAAGGAGAAGACTAAATCTCTTGAGATAAAAAAGAAGAGGGTAGCAACGCTCGAAAGAGAGAGGGAGGAAAAAAGAAAGGGGCGTTCGGGGGGTGAAAGGGGCAACTTATTTTCCGAAAAGGGGGGAAGCAGGGATAAAAGGGGGGGGAAACAAGGTGCGATCACCAAAAAGTGAAAGGGGAAAGGAAAGAAGGGTCTACTTCCGAACAAGAAAGGGGAATCAGTTTATTTCTATAAGAATGGGGGTGAGGTGCGATCTTGAGTCGGAAGAAAAAAAGGGGACTCCCTTAAAGGTACAAAGAAGAAAAAAAATACCAACAAATCGTGGTTTGGTCGCCATGATGTTGACTGAGGGGGAGAGAAAAGGGATCAATCTCATCAGAGGGAAGCGCATACACGAAAAAAAAAATCGGATGAAAAAGAGGAAGAGAGGTCAGAGTATCTTTCCTCTAGGAAAAGGGACGGATTTCTCTATATGTTGGGGTGCATGCCACACTTCTGAAATACTAAAACTGAGGGGAGGGTCCTAGCGGTAAAAAGGAAGGGGGGGTTCAATCTTTTCCATGAGATCTCGTTTCGATTGATTGGGGGGGGAGCGTTGGGGAAAGAGGGAACCAGCAGTCTTTGCCGGAAAAAGGAGAGGGGGACGAACTCATCGTTTTGAGGTTGAAAAAGGAAAAGGAATCTCAGCCTTGACCTGCTCGATGGAGGAGATCCACTGAGGAGCAAATCCGCAGGCAACATCAATCACCCTATAAAGAGAGGGGGGGAAAAGACTCAATAATCGCGAGCTTCGGAAAAGAGATTCTCTTCTGGTCATGAAGAATGGCGGTCAAAAAGAGGGGAGGGCCAAGTCAGTATGGAGCGTGGGGGGGGGGGAAGATGGACAGGGTCCTTTAATCCTGGAGCCGGTTGTCGCATTGCCGGGAAAGTTTCGCTTTCCTCGGCGGGAACGAAAAAAGAAGGCTTGAAAAGATTCCTCTTATCCGGATAAAAAATGAACAATAAAAGATCTAAGTGGAAAAGATACTCGACGTTAACCAAAATGAATCGCCGTGAGCAATTCGCGAGAAAGGGCGTGAGAGGAAAGAAGCCTTTGCATCTCGGAAAGAGGGACAAAAAGAGGATCACCGTTTATGAACTAGACAAAGAGTGCGTTCCTTGTCACAGGTGGGGGCGGACTCCGAATGGGAGGGGGGAGGGGAGGGGGAGGGACTTTAGGTGCTGTGTGAGGGAACTTTTGATGAAAGGCAACTTTGAAGAAAGAGGGGGAAAACGCTTGCGTTTTCAACGGGATCGAAAAAAAAAAACTTAGTAGGAGGAAAAAACGCAAGCGTTGTCACCATTTAGGGAGGGAAGTGTATGGGGGAATAGAGAAATTCAGAAGAGAAAGAAAAAAAAGAAAAGGAAAAAAGCACCCTCCAAGCTAATCACGCGGAAGGGCGCGTGCGCAAGAAAAGGGGAAATTGGTGTCTATCGGGGAGAAGGAGGGGGAAGAGAGAGGGTTTTCTGGGCAATATTGCGAGAGAACTGAATTAATCAACGAAAAAGGGAAGTGCTCAAAGGGGGAG
>Ga0179591_1204077_pt1 | contig 13451 bp, 13 predicted proteins | sample CZOMad2_1_08_16f_FD_182891 | JGI IMG/M metagenome (GOLD analysis project Ga0179591, IMG submission 182891) | Vadose zone soil fungal communities from Angelo Coast Range Reserve, California, USA - CZOMad2_1_08_16fungal (PacBio error correction) | ecosystem: Environmental > Terrestrial > Soil >...
CCTCCGTGGAAAAGGATTAACGAAAGAAACATCTCCCCCAAAAGAAACAATAACATCGGCCCACCCAGGAAAAGTATCAGGAGAAAAAAAAAGGGAGCGTGCAGGGGCCCGTGTACACAAACTAACATCGCTACGTTTCCACTGCGGCAAAAACCTCAAAAGGTGAAAAAAAAAAAAGGGAAGAAAAGAAAATTCAAAACAAAACAGGGGTGTGCCAGGCGGACGGCTGGCGCCGCGGGGTGTCGACGGCACAGAGATCAGACTCACAACAACAAAAAGAAAAACTGTGCAGAGACCAATAAAAGAAAAAAGAGAAGCAGACACACAGGCCACGAATGCGCGTATTAACAAAAGGAAAATCCTCAGGGGGCCGAACAGTAGGAGCATAACGACGACGAAACAGGAGGTGGAGATAGGTGAAAAGGCAAAAGTCGCCGCCAATTGGATGGGAAAACGATACGCGGGCCATTTTTTTTGTTTTGGAACTGGGCTGGCCGCTTGAAAATGGAAAATAAACTGGAGAATGGGATTGGGGAGAGGGGACGCGAGCAAAATGCTATAATGATCCACCAGGACAGATTGAACCCACAGTTCCCGCGACGTGCGCACTCAACAAACTGAAATATAGTAACACCAAAAGGGCAGACCGTCCGATGGAGACACTCCTTGTGGACGGAGCCTGTTCCGGCTGAAAAGACCGTGAGGTTGATCGGACGCGCTACGTGAGCGATAACTCGGTCCGGGGCAAGGGAAAAGCCCTACAACCGGGGTTTTGAGGATGCAAAACTAACTCCGGGGGAAGTGGAAAAGAAAGAATCACTGATCAGTTCGTCCCCAAACGCCGTTTCGCTGTTGAACTAAGGGGGATAAAAGCCTCGAAAAAACTGCGAAAGAATTGAATCTGCGTACATCGAAAGTCGCTCCGGGGGAGAAAACGGGCCTGGGAAAACCAGAAGGAAAACCCACGCTAAAAAGGGACCCCGCTGGGAAAAAGAAAAAAAACCTGCCGCACACCCAGTGTGCGGAAAAGCGGGTTGAAACGACGTATCTTTCGAACCCGGCCAACAGGGGGTACAGGGAATATACCTGAGGGGGCTGGGAGCCTGACTAGGAGTTCAATCCAACGAGACAAGACGGTACGCGGGGAGATGGAAATCGGCGGCAAGGGACTCGCATGATCGAACGCGATAAGGCTGCGAAAGACGGAAGAGAAGCTCCCAGAATAGACAAAAATGCTGACGGGGAGACAAAAACTATCGGAGATGGGGCTCGGAAAGGCCGTTGGTCGGACCTCCTTCCAAGACGGGGGGTAAAGGGGCTAAAAAAGGGAGAAAAAAAACTACGAGTAACAAACCGCTAGAAGCTGGGAAGAGGTTTGAAACCAGCAGTGACGTTTTTCCCCGGGACAAGATCCGCTCAATCCAACACCCGGTCCTTCGTGGTGGACCCGGAACGCTCAGGGCAAAAAACGTGAAATCCATAGCCGGAGCCCTGCCGGAGAAAAACGGGAAAAAATGTGCCGGAAAACGGCGACTAACGGATACGCAAAGCGGGCCGTGGTGCAGGAGGTGGGGCTGGACGCCGGAGTATAAAAATGCGAGATCAGAAAGATCTCCTAGGGAGGGAAAAGGAGCCAAAGGGAAAGTCTTCCGCAAACCTGCTAACGCCCTTTAAAAAAAGCAGTATAACAAGAGCGACAAATAGAAAAGGTGAGGAAGAGCTGGAGAGTTCGGGAGGGGGGGGGGGGGGGGGGGGGGGGGGGGGCTGCCTGGGTGAAGGACGCGACTTTCCATGAGAAATTCATAGAAGAGGGGAACTGGAATAAAAAGGCTGGGCCAGGAAAAAGCCGCATCGTAGAGCGACCCGGTAGGCGTATCGGCAAGAGATGGTGTGCCTCGGGAGGGGCTCAAGAGGGAAGAGGGAAAATGGCCGTCTAGCCTAGGCAAGGGGGTTTCGATGAGAAAAATAGGGAAGGGCTTTGGGGAAAGACCGTGAACATCTGTGACGTGCTTCGTCTTCACCGAGAAGAATGAAAAAAAAAGAAAAAATCAGGCTTGAAAAAGCTCGAGGGCCGATGGATGTCCGACGTCGCGCTTACAGAGTTCGGGGTTGAAAGCCGAAGAACACCAGAAAAAGGGACAGTAAGGTGGGGAAAGGAAAAGCAATGGAAAAAAGTCACTTTCTTCAGACAACACGCATAAAAGTCGCTTTACGCGCGTATCGGGGGCCGGAATCCCTACGCAAGGAAATCTTGAAAAGCAGCGGGGAAAAAAGAACGGTTGGGGGCAGCCGGAGACTCTAAAAAAAAAAAACGGAGAGAAGAGAGAGATCAGTCAGGAAAAAAGACACGAGGGCGATGAAAGAACTGGGAAGCAGAGGGCGCGCGGAAAGACGATCGCTGGAGCAGGGAAGAGAAAGGCAAAGTTAAGAGAGGGAAAAAAATTTAAAAGGGATCAAAAAAAAAGCTCGCGGGGCCCACATGTTAAAGACAGTTTGAGATGCACAATACACCACCAGAGGAAAACGCGGCCTCAAAATAAGGAAGGAAAGAACGGCAAATAGGTAAAAGCTAAACTCGGAGCTGGGATCGGAAAAGAGGAGTAAGTATATTGAATAAAAACGGGCGCCGGGGTCACTGCTGTAAAGCAGAAACGGTCCGAAAGAAAAACAAAAAGGAGATACGAGTAAATAAGAAAAAGGATAGGGAAATGGTCCGAAAAGGCGTAATGCTCATGCGCCCGCGGCCAACAAATCTGGAAGGAAACCACCGCATTGACGACCTGGTCGGAAAGATCGCGGCGAGTAATGCCAGCAACGGCGTTCCCCTGACCTAGAAGAACATGGAAATGTCAAGCTGCTGACTGAAACCAGAAGGCGGAAAAGGGAAAAAAAGGTCTAAGCACGCCGGTAAGGAGGAAAGGAGCAGGGCGGGTCTGGCGTTATGTTGCCAGGCAGGGTAGACGTTAGGAATAGAAAAGAGGAGAGGGGGGTTCTAAGAGTAAAACGCGTCGAGAATGGGGGAGGAGGAAAAGAGACCGGGCAAAAAAAGAACGCAAAAACGGCACGTCGATGTGCGTTCCGTCTCTGGAAAAAACTGGAAAACCAGAAAAGGGGAGGGCCGTGGGTATGGAGGAAAAAAAAAGAACAGGAGGGCCTCAGGGGGGCCATTTCGACTACAAGAAGCGCCATACCTCACGCGGCAAAGTGGTGTGATGATGGATTGAGCGGGGGGACAAAAAAAGAAAAAACGTCAAGAGACAAAAATAACATCCTCTATCTAGGGGCAAGGAAAAGAACGGTTATTCGATGCCGGTGGCGCCGACACCATTCCATGTGAAGCGGTAAAAAAACATCCAGGGCCGTAGAAAAGAAAGTCAAGAAGAAAAGAGACAAAAAAAAGCCGGAGCGCAGCCGGGTTTCTCGACTGCGGATCGTCATACCAGGACATGAGGAGATCCGAAAAGGGAAAGAGGAATCAGAGAAACCTTCTCCGGAATAATTTTCAGACGGGACCGCTTATCCCAGCATTCCAGGAAAGGAAGAAAGAAAAAAGGCACGAGGGAAACAGGGTAGAAGGGAAGAACAAATTCATACGCTGATGGGAGATCACCACGACCAGACGTCCTTTGTGTTGTCAAATGTAGCGGGTCTAAGGGGGGGAGTGCGAGGGGGAGGGGGGGGTTCTCATGCAAGAAAAAGAGTACTACTGAAGATTATACAGAGAAGCAAGCGCCACCTGTCAATATGGCAATGCGGTTTAAATGGGGGCCTCGAAAATGAGTAGAAAAGTCGCAAAGCCGGGGGAAAATAAGAAAGAAATGATTCGCTCAACCTTTTAAACGGAGGGACGAGGGACAGCAAACCAAAAATAAGGGGGTCCTTTCTGAAAGGGGACAGCGAGATAAAAAATTCGCACCGAAGATCAAAAAACGGGTAAACAGAAAACACCGTAAATACGGGGCGGAACCACAGGGGAAAAATATCTGAAAGGGGATGCGAGTACGAAATCGGCGGGATGATCTTTCAGCTCCTACGTGACCTTGCGTTCACTACAGGGAAAAATGTTACATAAGGGATGCATAGAGAGCCAAGATATCGGAGAGAAAAGGAGAAAATACAGATCACAGAAACATGAAAGCACTAAAAAGGAGTGAAAGAAAACAAAGGCATCTTCGGAAGAAGGAAGGATCGGACCAAGAAACATTCGAACTGGTGGGGCCCGTGAGAGCGACGCACACACTCGGCTCCTGAAGACGGGGGAAAGTGCAAGAAAGTGACAATTCGTAACAGAAAAAGGGGGGTTGCCCTTTTCGGGAACGACTACTCGCAATGTGGAATCTACCTGGGGGTGTTAAGGCGGGAAGGAGGGAGCCGTGCCTAGTGGGGGGCGGAAAAATCTCTCAAAAAAAATAGGAAAACTAGATAGATCGGTGCCGTAACAAACAGAGACAAATTAAAATGAAACAACACCAAAAGGGGGAAGGATTTCTAGTAGAGGGAACGATGCGACTGAAAGGGTGTCTGGCCGCCGTGTAAGAGTATTGGTAGGAGAAAAAGAAAGAACGACAGTGATTTTAGAATGACAAAAAACTAAAAAGTGAGGGAAGAAGGTGTGGTAGGGGGGGGGGGGGGGGGGGTGGGGGGGGGGGGGGGGGTGGGGGGGGAAGGGGGGGGGGGGGTGGGGGGGGGGGGGGGTGGGGGGGGGGGGGGGGGGGGGGGGGGGGGGGGGGATTGGTGGTGGAGTTGTGTTGGTTGGGTTTGGGTGGCGTGTGGGGTGTGTGTGGTTGTTGGAGTTGTTGGGGGGTTTTGTGGGGGGCGGGTTTCCTAATACCAAAACCCTCCTCGCACCCAACAAACAGTTAAAAGTGTCAGGAACTCAGGTGGGATGTGTGTACGGTGGAGCCTAGGGCCGTGTCAGGGGTAGGTCCAAAAGAAAAGAGGGAAAGGACGAAAAAGAAAAAATTTCCCGCGTCGGCGCCCGAAAGTCCCGTAGAGAACGGCCAGCTGGAAAAAAAAAAAAAGCGGACTCAATCTTTTCCGGGAAGGATAAAGGTCCTTTTTGAAGAGAAAGACAGAAAGGATGCAAATGGCAGGTCGCACGGCCGCGAAGGATCGATAAGGGGGGTCCTAGTGCAACCGACCTACCCCCGTTCTGGGGGAATGACGAAAGCGCCCGGCCTCAGTTTGACGAATCAATTATCATAATGATTCACCTCTACATGCAGGGTTCTATGGGAAAGAAGCTCTCAAAAGGAAAAACGAAGGGAGTTGCCAGGGATTCTTCAGAGCGAATCATCTCTATTCTCAACCGGGGGGTGAGAACGGCCTGCGGCCAAAGACACAGTCAGCCGCAAGGACCCCATGAAATCGACGTTTCAGGAACAAAACCACACTAAGGGGAAAGGTCAACAAATTACGGCCCCCCACATACGTTGACTTGTGCTCGCAGAACATCAGCCGTTGGGGGAGTAAAGAGGAACATGGCTGCTGGGCTTACTCGTGGTTAGAGCGGTAAGATACTAGATTAAAAGTACGGCGTCTTCGACGGGGAAAAAGGGACGTCATCCCATGAAAGGCAGGAATCTCTAAGGGACAAAAATCAACTCAACCGGGCTCCAGCAGCCTCCCGCTGCCTTGGGGCAAGCGGGGGCACGGACGGTTTGGGGGGGCGCGGAAATGCGAATTGTGGAGGGAAAGCTTCCACCAGGAAGGGGGGGGAGAGAAACAACCAGGAAAGTGCGTCGCCGAACAAGCTGGGCCGGGCATCGCGCTCAGAGGCAAGCTCGGGAAAGAGGAAGGTTAGCCCGGGGGGACAAAAAAAAAACAAGAAGCACATGAAAAGAAAAATGGTGGAAATCGTGAGGACCCGGGCGATCGTGTCGAATGGACCACTAACAAGAAATGGGAAAGGGAAACACGGACGAGGAAAACAACTTCCAAGCATGTTGCCGGAAACTGCGACAGAGAATTATACGCACAGCTAGGGCAGTGGTTCTTCTGGAGGTGACTTCTTGGGGAAAAAAGACCGGAAAGAGAAAAGGCGTGCCGGAGAAGTACGATCTTCGGCAGTGCAAGGACAGGTCCGCTCAGGATGAACAAAAGAAGTTCCACAGCGAGGGAGAGAAAAGAAAATGAAACAGGGGACTTCTAGACTCGCTTCGTTCCGGCCGTGGTGACGGAACATGTCAGTGATCAAAGGCTTAAGTAAAGGGGGAACTAAAAGGATGGGCCTTCCTCCGCAGTCAGTAATCATACTCAAGGTCGACGTAAAGGGTATCGAACTCGATGTGGTGGCCGTCGTGGAGAAGGAAGAATTCATAGGGGGAAGTCGGGAACATGATTCGCTCCGGGGGGGGAGAAAAAAAAGAAGTTAAAAAGGCTCAAGGCGCGGCGGGGCTGTTCTAACGACCCTTTTCTCGGGACGAAAGGGCCCAGGAGGGGAAAAAACTATTTAAAAAAAAAAGAATCCGAACGTCGCAGCCGCGCGGCACGCTGGTCAGGCCCGCTAGGTATGCCAGAGGGGGGGGGGGTTGGGTTGGGGTTTGAGGGAAAGACGGGTGAAAAAGCGGGGGCAAGGGGGTAAGGCCGATAGACCAACCCTGTAGCGGAACATGCTGGCCCGAGAGCTCGAGGGGCCGAACACCGGTCCAACGTTATTGCCTCTACCAAAAGACGGGCAAGGTAAAGGAGGTACATAGTGGCCCGAACCGCGGGCCGGAATCCGCGCGCCCAGTGCGAAAGAGGAGGTCAGCATGGGGACGCATGGATGAAGGATCATCTAAGAAAAAAAAGGATTGGATTAAAAAGAAGAAGAAGGGAAAAGAACCGAGTGCAAAAAAGGAAAGGAAAAGTTGCAGAGTCGCGCGATCACCGTTCCCCGATCGCGGGTTTCGTCCAGAGGATTAAGCCCCTTATGCTTAAGGCGAAGTGGACGGGTGGTGCCCCCAGAAAAAGGAGATGAGAAAATCATTTTACCAGAGTTTGGCCTAAGTCGCCAACACCACCCAGCTCCGACCCGCACTGTCCGGAATAAATACAGCGGGCAAACCAGCGTGAAAGCTCAGCAGGAAACGGATAGAAATGCCTTTAAAAGCAAACCGAAGACGCCGACCTGCGAAACGGTCCCGGCGGTCAGACACCCCCGCGCGCTTATCTCGATGGCGACCGCGCCGAACGTGAAGCCGGTCCCGAATGTTAGCCATCCGATCTAAAAAAAAAAGGCGGCCACCACGTTCCGATACCTGCCTTGTCAAAAGATACCAGCAGCATATCCGGCAAGAGGAAAAGACAAAACGCCGTAGTAAAAGAATACTTTAAAAAAGGAAATGTCGCAACCTGGAAAGCGCGTAAACGTCACCACCAGGCCCAGAACGCAGCGAGTCGCACACAAGACAGTCATGATGACAGATATCATCTTTTCAGTATGGGGAAGGTGCCGGGGAGGGGGGGAGGAAAAGGGCAGGCGACTTGCGCCAAAAAAACGGCGTGGCTCACGTTGGACACCGAAAGGGCGGAAGGGAATTATCTCAGAAATACAAGAAGTTGCTAAAGAAAAGAAAAGCCACCACCCACGTCCGGTAGTAATCCGCATCGTGGGACCCGGGATGCGTGGCCTGTGGATTAGAAGACAGTTGGGTAAGACGACCATGGGGGGAAAAGTGCCGCGGCGAACACGAGCGCCCGGTTCAGACACCGAAGGACGTTTGTTGAGAGGTTGGGGGGAGAGGGTAAGGGGGGGTGAGGCCACGGGAAACGTCGCGGTATCCCCCACCCGCCACTCAAGACGCGGTGACCCGCCCATCCTCGTGCGAAGGCCACCAGCGTTTAAGACTTCAGAAAAGAACCCATGTCACATGGGGAAAGCGTCCCGCCCACCAGGGGCCGCAGCCCACACAGCCCGATATCAACGGCCAGCCGGAAGGGAGGCGGTAAAGGTTGGAAAAGGAGTCGAAAAAAAAGTAGGAAGACTTCCGAGTGAAATGCCCGCCGATTTACATCGATCAGCCGACGTTCATAGTCGGAATCAGAAAAACCGCTTGAATGGAAAAAAAAAAAATTGGAGGGAAACCAGAAGACAAACCACCTTTTGGAAGGCGAAAAAGCTTTCTCTAGTCAGTCGAGTTCCAACGCTGGGGTGACGGCCGCCAAAACTCGGCGGGGCAGTACTGCCGGGGGGGGGGGGGGGGGAGGGGTCAAAAAACAGCGGCGCGATTGGCCACGTGGGTGTAACAGGCCATGAGCAAACCGGAGAAAATGAAAATAAGTATTAAGAAAAAAAACGAAAGTTAGAGAAGACACGCGCGTGCGATGGGCGAAAAGCGCAACGGCCGGTCTGCCGGGGAAGAAAGGGAGTCACTAAGCCAAGGGAGCGCGCATCAAGACGGGTCGCTGGCCCGGGTGAGCATCCTAAACCACCGTTGTCTGGCGAGGCAACCCGGAAGGAGCTCGAAGCAGGAAGCAACTGGCGGAATCAACCTCACGGGTTTCAGCTAAAAGCGACATGGTCGTCCGCGGCACCGGGAAGGGATCAATTCAAAACTCGGAAGGAAGCACTGGGTGTGCCATCGCACTCTACGGGAGAGGACGTGAACGGGGAAATGTGGGAGCAGGAGGACTTGCGAGGGGAACTAAAGGAAAGAACTAGCGGGAAACGTATACCTAACGCAGCAACGCCAGTCTCGCCCCTCCCGTCGGCCACCCATAACGAACAGGAGATTGAGATGGTACGGAAAAAAGAAAAGCTTAGGAAACTGGGTGAAGGGGGGCCCGTCCGACTCACGTCAGGGACTAGGGATGCTATTCAAAGTAAGAACGGCCTCCACAAGGGGGGTGAGCTCGGGGACAGGGGGAGGAACCTACGGACTCGCCAGACCGGACCGGGTGGTGAATGTGGCGGACGGGCAGGGGGGCGCCTTTCCTGAGGGGGGGGTAAACTTCACAAGGGGGTAGAGAAAAATTAAAACAAACACACAGGAGGGATGTAACATAGGAGAGTTCAGTAACATCGGCACGTCGCATCCGCAAAAGCGCCGGACGCCATGTCCGCGTGAATGGCACGAGTAGGGACCGTAAAAGTTCCATAAGCAAAGGGGAATAAAGGCAAAACATGGGAAGCATCCCACTAACAGAGAGCGTTTAGTCGAGCACGGGCTGCACCAATCCCGGCCAATGGGATGTACTAGGACTACGCGCTTGCTCAATGGAGGGGAAAAGGTTTAGTGCTAATCAGGAGGCGGGAAAGGGAGGGGTATCGAAGAAAGACGCCCTCCCGGATCATGGAGTCCACCAGGAGCACGTAGGATTACTGCTCACTTTCAGCGTCATCACAGAATTGAGAACGAAGATGCCTGTTCAAGCAGTAGCGGCATCGAAAGGAGGGCAGGGGGAGCAAAAAAAGGAAAATTTAAGCGAAGCCAGGGGCCGGGCTGAAAATGTCCCGAGACCGAAAGGATCGAATGATCTACGAACGACGCTGCGAAAGGGGGGGGGGGAACTACCCAGGAGGGGGTGCTTGTGCCTCCACGAGAGCACGCGGACAAAGGGACGAATCACTGAGGAATACAGGTCCGCCTCACCGGCCTTTCGCGTTCCCGACTGCTGCAGAAAAAGGAAAGAGGTCACGAAAGATTTCCAGAGCGAGAGGTAATCATCGCGTCGTCATTCCGCATGGTTGGGGTGCCTGCTCCCACGCTCGGCAGACCCCATCGCATCCGAAGGGAGGAAAAACCATACAAATGCAGGCAAGGACGCAAACGTTTTGACGGCCCCCCCCCGAAAGGACGATGACTGCTCGGACCGCTTAGGGGAACCAGCAAAAGGTTTAAAGGGGGAAAATCAAATAAATAGAGGTGGGGAATTACCGGCGGGGTGCAAAGTCGATGCGTGAGAAAGAATGGACCCGCGGACGTGCTGGATCGACTCTGGAAATCAGTTCTTAAAAAAAACAGACTTGCGAAGGGAAGAAAGGTCTCTCACACGAATGCAAAGACACCTCAAATGGCGCTCCCGCCTCTCATCGGCGCTTACCTGGATGGGGCTCGGCAAGGGATACAGTGGGGCTTGACCGCCCACTGAATGGGATCAGCGACCTGCAGGTGAGGGGAAGACTCCTACAAGAGGGGGAAGGGGTTCACCGAGAGAGAGGAAAGTTGGGGTATCAAGAGGAAAGGTCCAGGACACTGTGACATCACGCAACAATCTCTCCCCAGGAAACCCGGTCGTGAGACCCGGCGCCTCGTGCGCGCCGCCAAGCTGTACAAAGTGTACAAGGAAGAAACTCAGAGGAAAAACCCTTCACGAAAAAGCAGGGGGGCCTTTTTTTTCCCCCCACGGGACAAAAAACGGCGGAAACACCGGAGACGGATCCCACTCGCGGAAGGGGGTGCGGGTCTTCAGAAAAAAAAAGAATAGAGTATCAAGGAAACAGAAAGGGGATCTTCAGGGAAGGAGAAAAGATTAGGACGGCGGCACGTAAACCCTGCCCTGCAGCACTCCCTTGCACCAACCCGCAGACAAAGCACTTCGTACCAGAACTAAAAGAGAAAGTGGCTCAACAGATGGGGAAAGGCAGGGACGGAATGTTGTGACTTACGCCGCATTGACCATGGCGCCATTAAATGAATTACGGTCCTGGAAGCGAAGCGGCCTTCCTCTTTAGCGTCAACAACAAACAGAGGAATCCCTTCTTGATAGATAGATGTGCCTAGTCGCTCTAGGACTAGTGGAAGAGCCGCTTAGGGCTTTCAAAGAATATCCAGGTGGTAACACAGCAGCGCTCTGGGGGAGGTAACCGCCGGACCTGTTTACGCTGGACCGTTCCCAACAAGTAGGAGAAAAGAGTAACAATCGGGAAAGGGCCGACGACGTAGCATATAGGAGGCAAGGCTTTCAGAGGAATGCAAAAGGGGGGGTTCATGGGAATGGAAGCTCTGACGCCTTGTACGCGGGTGGTGTGAGACAACAGTGCTTAGAGGAGAAAGGGATTAAAAGGGAACTCATTTAGGGTAGAAAACTCACTTTTCTTCCGGCCAGTGAAACCCGCTGTGCCTTTCCTATGGACACGCCCCGAAAAAAAGGGAGGGAAAAGGAAATAGACACGAGGGGACAACCGACTTTGAAACTCGTCGGTTCATCTGGACGCTGGTTGGATTCCATAGAGCTCACACAAACAAACGGAGATGTAAAAGGAGAAGAAAAGGGGAAAAGCACGCCAGCGGCACAAAGGCGAACCGCACGCTGCTGGCAAGAGGGCGCGCGGGGGAGGCGTGCCGATCGCGTCTGGCCATCATCGGAAATCGCGAGCCTATGCTGGGTAGAGGAGTAATACGGGAGCCGGAGAAAACCAAGGAAAAAAATAGAGGAAAAAAAACGCAATTGTTCCCTAAGTGGGACGCCACTAGGAAGGACCCCACATCTCAAGCAGTCGCGCGAGTCCCGTAATCAGCCGAAATCCAAGGGAAAAAAAAAACTTGGAAAGAGGGGAGGACATCGGAGACTTCGGTCCGAATCGCTGGAAACTCTCTGGGAGCAGACGACTCAAAGGAGAGGCGGGGAAATCTAACGGGGGGGACGTCGGGCCGAAAAGACCCGACCCCCGACCGCTTGGTTGAGAAGGACCCAAGTGAACAGGTCAGAAATGCAAACGAAGGGTAAAGAGACTTAATGTCTCACTCGCGCGAACCAGAGGGAGGAACAAATGAAGGGAAGATCCATCCTTCCTTGCTACGCTTGTCGAAACAGTCAGATCTCTGCAGAGGGGAAGAAACAAGGAGGGAGTGTACCACGGGAAAGGCTTCCGCTGAATGGGCGAACCATAGCGCGGACCGACCACCAGGGGCGACCCGCAGAACGGAGTAGAAACACACGCCGGTCATGGGCAAAGAGGGCGTGGGACGAGGGGGGGAACAAAAGAGGGGCGCTTGGCAAGGGGAAAAAAAAATGCACCGTCATCTCGCGGTGGCTCCGGGCCGTCGCGCGAGGAAGGAGATCGAGCGGGTACATCCAACGGTAAAGACTACCAGAAAAGAAGGAAAATTAAATACCGATCGGTGGAGCAGGGGAAAAGGAGCTGGCCGTGGTGAAAAGAAGGCCTCATTTCGACGGCGGCCAGCAGTACAGCGCGAACGAGCGCGTCCCACCGCAGAACCGGGGGGAGAAGGGTTATTGAGGGAGAAAGTTGTGTGGGGTTCCACACGGTCGAAAACGTCAGCTGGGTCCCACACCCCGGGGGGGGCACGAGGGACATAGCTGCGTGACGAAAGCCGACTGTTGCGTCCTTCCACCCCCGTGGGGGTCTATCCCCATTGACATTGGGGGAAAGTAACTCCACAAAGAGGAAGAAAGCACCACAAAGGAGAGAAGGGAGTGCAAAGAAACCTATCGCTTCTGGGAGCCGGTACGGGTCGCTAAACGTCGACGGACAATAAGGCAACGAGCGTGAGTGAAGAAACAAGGGTGAAAAAAGACTAGCCATCCGTACGACCAGTCATAGTTCTCAAGAACCCGCGTAAACTCAGGGATCACCCTGAAAGAAACCGGGGGGGGGAAAAGGGGGTGACAAAGAAATCTGGGGAAGAACATGAGTGATGTCAGCGATATTTTGGCGGTGGGAAACCACTTCTGTTTTGCAAAGGACTTCCTTGTTTTGTGGGTGAGAAAAGCATGTCGCGAATGGAACTGGCTTCTGATTTGTCGCAGGCCAAAGAAGCAAACTCGTCTACGGATTATGTCCAGAGACCAATAACATGGAAGTCTAGGAGGGGGGAAAAGAATTTGCGCGCAGTCTAGTAAACCGCGCCAAAGACGTACATGTCGGCCGGAATAAAAAGAAGGGAACTACAATTGATTGGAAAAAACAAGAAAAAAGGGGCAAAGGAGATCTGTTAGGAAGTAAAAACCAACCATCCCGGGTTCTGTAATCCTCCAGTCGGCGATTCGAGTATCCTAACGCCGGGGACTTATCACGGAAATGAAAGGGGGAGGACAGGGGGGGGGGGGGAAATTTGGGAACGACTAAAATTACCATACTCTAGAAAGAAGATCGAACGCGGTCGATTCGCGTAGGGGTTGTTCCTGGTAAAGGAAGGAAGATACTGGACAAGTGAGGCGAACTCGGTAATGTGGGAGGGAGCTGCGTGGTGGGGGACCCCAGTATCTCGCCGCGTCCGTAACCTACAAAAAAAAACAAGTGAAGGTCCCACCAAGGGGAAAAATCCCAAGTGCAGCGCTAGTTTCTGTGATCGTGTCCGGGGGGGCTGCCGACTTGAAAAGGTTTCCCTTGCAAGGAAGCCACAGAAGGAGAGGGGGGGTCTCAGGGAGAGACAACTTTCCACTAGGCAGGACTACCAAAGGTGGAGCGGGCCCTTTTCGGGAACGAAGATAAGAACACGCGACCTTGTGGTAATCTTGCCAGAGGGGGGCGGAGTTACTGCTGTGGGGGACTACAAATGCAC
>Ga0179591_1152546_pt1 | contig 13449 bp, 18 predicted proteins | sample CZOMad2_1_08_16f_FD_182891 | JGI IMG/M metagenome (GOLD analysis project Ga0179591, IMG submission 182891) | Vadose zone soil fungal communities from Angelo Coast Range Reserve, California, USA - CZOMad2_1_08_16fungal (PacBio error correction) | ecosystem: Environmental > Terrestrial > Soil >...
ATAGGGAAAATGAAGGACAGCACGAGATGGTCCGCGATAGCCTGAGCGAAGAAAAAGTCTAAAAAGCGACAGAGCAAGTGGCAGAAAAAACGAAGTAGAAAGGAAAAAATGGCCAGCACGAACAGGATCGACAATGTTCATTGAATTGGGAGAACCGTCGCGAACTAGGGGAACCATGCAACCTTGTAAAAAAAGGCTACTGACAGGAAATTTGACAGGGCAAAAAGTGGGTCGCGCCAAGACAAAATCGCGGAATGATAGAGAGCCCAACGTCGCGAAGTATCAGCAGGAAAGAAAAGGAAAACAAGAAAAAAGATGGTTATTGGAGGAACTATAGCTTCGTGCGCACTAATTCAGGCAAACGATGCCGTAGAAAAAATGACAAAAGGCCGAAAAAAAGAACGGAGCTGGGTAACAAAAAAATCAACACCCGTGACGAAGTCCACCGGCCCGGGTCAAAACTAGCAGAAAAAAGTGCGGTCGGGGAAAGAGAAAGCTCGAGCCATGCACCATACGGATCGCCGAAAGGAAACGGCAAAGAAGGGAAACCGTCTAACAGGTTCTCAAGATGGGGCCGGAAGAAAAAAAAAAGTCCGACCAAACAGCAAGAAATCAAGAACCAGGACGCCGGGGCGGACCTTCGCGAGGCATTAGGGGTCGCGATTTCAGGACCGGGCAGGAAAGTAACACACAGACATGAGATCGCGAGGAAACCAGAATCGAAAAATAAACTACATAGATGGTGAACCAACCTGCGCAGCCCGATGAAAGAAAGGAGAGGAAAACTCGCTATGACAGGCTGTATGGCGGGTAATGAAAAGGCAAAAAGAAGAAAGAAGGGGTCTGTGTAAAAAAAGGGGTAAACCAAAAACATTCGTTCATCTACGGGGAGCGATGGAAAAAGGAGGTCGCTGTAAAAAAGACGCCTGAAAGGGCTATAAACAAAAGCCGCTGAGGCGCTTTAGGCGATACCTAGAACGCCTTGAGCCAAGAGCGTGTACGAAAAATCGCCCTGAACGTGCCTCGGAAAAGGGAAGTCGGGCAAAAATAACCTGATAAGAAAAAGAAGGGTGGGGGCTCACCCGAAAGCGGGAAAGCAAAAACCTATCCCCGTCAGGACAAGCTGGAATCAGGCAATGGGAAAGAAGGGAAGAGGGGAAATCTAAAAACCGTGAAGACAAAAACCGCGAATTCCAAGATGAACCGTGGGGATTCTTGACAATAACCATGGCCTGGGGGGGGAAGGGGTCCCGGTAAAGAAACAGGAAAGAACGACAATCCTTTGGGGAGTAAAGGCTGACAGAGAATCGGCAAGTACGGACTCGGAAAACGCTAGCAAAAATGAAAGATAAAACATCCCAGGACAGCAAAAAAAGCGAAGGCCGAAGGAGGAAAGGGGGAGCCGGGTCTGAGGTACCGGGAGACAACCGGACGAGCGCGTCAAACGCTGTATTAGCGCGCGAGGCCGGGATCAAGAAACAGTCGGGGAAAAAAAAAATGCGGAGCCGAAAAGGGGGGTCGACACAATAGAAACCGGGAAAGGGGAAGAAGAGGAGACAAAAAATAATGGGGCATCCCCATCAGTCTACTTATTTCGCGGGCGCTGGTAGGAAAAGCCAGGGAAAGAAAAGGCTCGGAAACGGACGCACACTACTGCAAAAAGAGCTGAAAACTAACCGTCGAGGCTAGGAAAGGCTATTCGCGCAGGAAAGGTGAAAGGGGCAATCGAATTATCGCAAAGGAAGTAAAAACAGAAACTCAGATGAAAACGGGGCTAAAGAAGGCAAGGACAATATCAAATATTCCAACGAAGGAAAACCGAAAATGCAGGAGGTCAAAAGGTAACCCGGAAGGAGAGAGTTAACTGGCTGATATCGTGCCCGTAGCCCACTGGAGGAGTGGAGACAATGACCAGAACCGGCCCGATCTGTAAAAGAGCAGTAAAACGAGCGTGACGCACGACAAAGGGATGGCAGAACGAAAAAATCGCTTAAAAAAGGGAAAAAAAAAGAAAAGAATAACGCCTAAAAAAGAAGGCCACCGAGAGCGCGTCTCAGGGTGGTGAAATCAGAAGCAGCTAAGTCGTCACCGGTCCGCTCAAAGGGGAACAGAACGACTGAGGGTGAGAAAGGGATTTGGAAAAAACGGACAAGCACTGGATGAAGAAATACATCGTTCAACACCCAGCGACAAAACGGGAAGGGTATCCCTTGTCTGAGGGCTCTGGAAAAGAAGGGGCGAAAAAGAGAGCATATCCATGAAAAAGAACGAAAGGGACAGGGCGAAGCTCTTCCTGGATCGGAAATATCATGGCTGGTTGCCGGGCAAGAAAAAAACCTAGAGGGAAACCCGTAATAGACGGGAGGAAATGCTCTCCGGAAAGGGGAAAGTTGTAGTAGGGCGGGCTGACAGATCGGAGGACAATTCCGAGCACGGTACAGTGAGATTGTAGGCAAAAAAAAGCGCACCAGAAAAAAAAAAGACCGCCGAAGAAGCTCTAACATCGCTCAGTACGGGGAGCAAAGGCTCAGATTCAGATGCAAGAGAAGTCGATCCATACAGCAGGGGCGGGAATCTGAGGCTTGGGCAACAGACACGCAAAGCCAGAAAGGGAGGGAGACTATACCGTTGCGATGGGGGGGAAATATCAAGGAGAAAAAGGGGGGGGGGTTGTGATAAGGAACAAAACAGGATCTTAGCCTCCCCTGGAATAGCGGCTCCAGTGAGTGGGGAAGACCAAAGCATCTCAAGAAAGCAAAGCCACAGTAGGGCGCAACCCGAACATCAAAAAAAAAAACAGATCTGCGGAAAAGGGACAGAACGAAGCGTCCCGGAGAGAAATGATGAGGTCCTTGGGGAAAACGTTAAGCAGGATACAAAACATAGCAGGGAAGTGGCGATCGATAAATAATCAGCCAGGACCGTCAAAGAGGAGTGGAAAGAGAGCTTAGGAGTAAAAACCGCCCTGGAAAAAGAACACAAAGTGTGAAAGAAAAAAAAAGAAAGAGGGACATATCAAATGTTCCAGGCTCAATACCGAAAAAGTGTCCACAACTTTCTTAAGATATTAACAAAAAAAAAAGGACCAATAACATCTCGGGAGAGGAATGTAGGTATAAAGAGGGGGGAGAGACTAACGACCAAAACAGGAAAAAACAAATCTTTGGACAAGCCTTAAAGCCTAACTTAGACGTCGACAAGGGGAAGGGGAACCTTACACCATGGAAGGAAGGACTTTCCGCAGGGTTCAGCATCACTGCCTCAAAAGAAAACCTAGTAGGGGTGTTGATGGGGGGCCTCGGATCCGAGGGTAGGAGGGGGAAAAAAAGACGAAAATCACTGGGAAAGCTCCTATCATATGGCAAAAAAAGGGGGCTTTCGAGGGGAATTCCAGCCACAATTGAGGGGAAACTGCGTCCTTGTGCGGTCTATCCAGAAGTCGAGAGGGAAAAGGAAGCTAAATGAGTGATCATGGGGTGAGGGAGAGGCAAAATAGGACACTCGGCGGAATAGAGGGGAAGAGGCGCGGCTTCAAAAAGCTAAAACGCTTCGAGAAAGACCTGAAGCTACGGCCAGGTGAGCCCGTACTCACCGGCGCAGGGGGAAGAGGAAAAAAAAAAAGGAAAAATTGGAAAAAGGAAGAGGGGAAGAGGGGGGGAACATCTGCGCAATGGGAGGGAGCTAAGGAGTAACTGCGAGGCCGCAGGAGACAAAAGGGGCGAAACAAAAAAAAAAAAGAGGCGACCAGACTGGAATCAAAACTACGCACGATCAGGGAAGGACTCAATGATTACCAAGTCACCGGAGACTCGGTCCAGGAAGGGGGGGTTTGTGGGGATGGCGAATCAGCCCAGAGAGGGAGAAAACAAAACGTTAAGAAGGGTAGACTACCAAAAACACTGAAGAAGAAGAGGGAACTCAAAAAGGACGAGGGTATACGGGGGGCATTCTCTACAGGTCTGAAATCCAAAGACAGATCAAAAGAGGTGAGGGGAGAGCAGAAAAACGTACTAAAGAAAAGAGGGGGGGGGAAAGGAAGCGGTTTGAAAGGTACAGGGAAACTATTCATTGGGGAAAACAAAGTAGCGTCCGACAATGGGAAAAGAAACATGGTTCGGCCTGACGTCTTTGACACTGAAGTTCGCTGAAAGCGAAGGGAACAATTTAAACAAAAAAGGAAACATGGCAGAAAAACAATTAGACGATATCGGGGAAAAACCTCCGGCCTGATGAATACACGCGGGAGGACGGAGAGAGGGAAGAAAAAAAAAAAAGGTGCGGAAGGACGCAACAAAGAAGAAGAAGCCGTTAGATGAGAAAGAAGAAAGAGACCCGGCCGGACGAAGAGCTGGGATCAGGGGGAATGCACAAAGAAAGATTCATGCAAAAATTGCAGGGAAGACACGAAAGTACAGGAAAAAAGAGAAAAATAGTGTGAAACATCGGCAAACGTGGAGAAAACCAAGCTATAGGCTAAAAAGGCGGAAAGGAGAAACCGGGCCGCCAAGAAACCGAGGACGGAACTGAATACCGAATCACGTGGATCCTACGGAACGCGAAAGAAAAAAGTAGCACCAAAAGGATGGAGGTGCGGCGGGAAAGGACGAGGGAGGAGGCTCACGTGACGGAAAAAACAAATAGGCGACCTCCTCGGGGTTAGGGAATGGGGCGGGAAGGGAAGAAACCCAAACAAAGTGACGAGAGGAAGAAAGAGATAATCATAGTGTCATCCTGAAAGGACGAAACGTTTCAACTGAGCCAAGCGCTGAGGGAATCAAACGCGCCGAGGGGCATTCGAGGGAAGAGAAAGGATGCACGGCCCCTGGAAAGGGGGGGGGTCTAGGCCAAAACTCCTGGCATGACAGAGGAAAGAATCTCAGTATAGTTATTAAGAGGGGAAACTCAGCTCCAGGAGGGTCAGCTGGTCCTTCCGATCTCTAAGAGAATCGGAGAATGAAGTCACAGATCATCGGAGACCAAAATTTTTACGAAAAAAAGAGGGCGACAGGACGAGAGCAGTAAACGAGCGCCTGTAAATAATGGACAGGGGAATAAAGGATAGAAACGAAAAAGAAAAAAATAAGTTCTACCAAAAACCGGCTGGGTCATAAGAGGAAAAAGTTGCCGCGAGAAGGGTGATCAAGGGGTTGAGAATAGAGGGGAGAAAAACCAAAAAAAAACCCCGACAAAGGGGGAGGAGTGGGGACTGAGGCAAAAACAGGGGGAGGTCAATGCCCCTGACGCAGGACCGCTGGAGTTCCTAAAAATGACACAACAGAGAAACGAGCAGAGAAGAAGGAGAGAAGACGGAAAAGGGTCCTGCTAGTAAACTCTTTTGAGCGTCGAAAACGCCTAATGAAGAGGAAGAAACAAAACGAATCCCTCAGGGACAAGCGCTGTAAGAGCGATGGAAAACTGCGCGAAAAAACGAAAAACCTCCTAAAAAAGAACTATGATATAGGGGTACAATTATGTTGTCTGAAATTTTCAAAACAAACAAGGAAGGTTAGTCCAGGTGAAACGGTAAAGAAGACAGGGAAGCAAATCAAACTTCTTTCTTGGAGAGGAGTAGGGGAGAAAGGGGACGGCGCAGTAAACTCTCTCATTCCCGCGAAAGAAAAAAGGGACCATCCTACAAACTATCGCCAACGAGGCCGCAAGAGGGAATGAAGGTTAGAAGAAACTTGAACATGAGTGTACGGAGGAAAAAAGTAAAAAAGACAATGCTCGGAACTAAGAGACTCATCGATTGTCCGAAACTCCTTTCCAAGGGAGTCCTTCAGTAAAACGGCCGCCCAGCCCCACAAGAGGAAAATTGTAAAAGAAAACTCGCACCATAGGTTGCAAGAAATCGTGAGAGGGATGAAGGGGGGTAGGAAATCAGCCGATAACCGTGCAAGCTGGGCGCAAAAACGAAGATAAAATTAGGAGCGCATAAAATAAAACCGGCGGGAAGAAAAGGTACAGATGGAGAAGAGTGAGCGCGCCGGGCCATTGCGCTCGGCTGCATCGAGATACGCTGGCACATTGCTTTCTACGAAATATGAAACTCGGGATAAACCGGATCGGGGGGGGGGAAAGAGAACATCTATCAAGGAAAGAAAGGGGAAAAGAGATGACCCCGGGGGTTCTACCAAAGAGACCCTCATGCGATAGTAGAAAACTATGGTCGTCTTCCCAGAGCCAAAAAGGGGGAAGAGAGGGGGGAAAAAATTAGAGAGGAAAGACTTTTCCCTATAAGACACGCAGACAAAAAAACGAAACTAATTATGACATTCCTAATTTCAGAAGAAAAAGAGAGAGGGACGAAAAATATCAAGAGAAACTAAGGGAAAGAGGGGAATCACACGGGGAATTCTCAGAAAATCATTTTTGAACATAGGAAGGGAGTCAGCGCGTGTGACCTGTACGACTAAAGAAAAAAGACTCGCTCAAAAGAAGTATGAAAGAGGAAAGGGGGGGCCTCGTAGGCAGTACCAGGAGAGGCACTATCCGATTCAAAAAAGAAACCGCGATGCACGTTCCAAGGGCGGGACTGGGAGGGAGATTGAACAGGCCGAGCAGCTCGATGAAAAGAAAAGGGAGTGAACCGTGTAGGGGGCGCCTCGAGAGACTTATAGTCACCGAAGGTATTTGCCGGTGAGGGAAAGAAGAAGGGGACAGCGTAGGAAATCCAACTATAACCGAAAGGAAGAAGAGACAAACAGCGGGTAGCGCTTGGAATGGCGGGGGGCTAACGATCGGGGCTCGTGCAGGCCGGAGAAGAGGGACAAAGGGGTCACGCCATGAGGAGGAAGAGGAAAGTTCAAAGATCCTGGAAGGACACACCGCCCGAAAAGGACGCTCCATAGCTCTATTGTCTCTCATTATGCAGAGAAGAAGGGGAGATATATCAAAAAGCGGACAGAGGACAGAGGAGATTTCAAACAAATCAGGAAAAAAAAGAAGAGAATTGGAAAAAAAAAGAAAAGGTTGGGGAGGGGTTTGAAAGGCATCCATGTCGGGGGAAGAGGGGGAGGGAGTGTGAGCGGGAAGAATACTCTTAAAACCAGGAAAAGGGGAACGTCCTTACCTTAAGAAGCGAGAAAAAGAACGCGCTGGCCGACCGTCGGGCCGGGACCACCGAACAGAAGGGGGAAAAAAGGGAAGATCACTTTTCCATGAAGAGTCGGAGGGAAGGAAGGTCGGGTGTCCTGAATGAAGAGCCGGAAGAAGCTTAAGCACTTCTGGGGGGAAAGAAACAAGACGCAAAAAATCGCGATAATGCGAGATAGGAGTAATCCTTACCGGACCCCATAAAAAAAAGAACTTTTTGAGGGGCCAACATAAGGGGGAAAGAGAGGATACCGCGGTTTGAACTTAGAAAAAAAAGGGGAAGACTTGCGAAATTAAAGGGAAACTAATGGAAGACGGCGGAACGCAATTTGTCGAACGGGAACAGGAGTGTTGTTTGAAAATAGGGCAAGGGGAGACAAACAAAAAGAGAGGGTTAAAAAGCACTGGGAAATAGAAGAGGAAGTCTTCGAAGAAAGGGATATCACACTGGACCTCGGAGTGCATGGAAGAAAAAACTCGCTGTCGGAGAAAGGAAGGGAACGCAAGTTCATAAAAAAAAAAACGACCCTGCACAAAGCTGGGGGTTTGGCGTGTAGAAAAAAAAGAGAGGTATGACGTTTAAACGAATCGACCAACTGTCATATGAGAAAAGAGAGCCAATGTGGGGGGGAGGATGAGGGAACAAGCAACGAGCGGGGTTGGGGGGGCGGGGGAGTCGCTTGTCGGTCATTTACAAAAGAGAAGAAAAAGGGTCCGCACACTGGGGTGGGGGCGTAACGGGCGGATACAAATGGGGGGGAAAGACATGAGTAGGAGGAAACGTCAAAAGGTCGGAAATCTCAACGATCTCTCGCAGAGGGAATAGCCGAAAGGGAAAGAGGGAGCCCCACCTGCGCCCTAGGAGAAAGAGAACAAAACCTGAGAAAAGGATCCGCCAGACTCTTATAGGAAAAAAACCAAAAGAGCTTGCGGACATGAGAAACACAGTGCGCAATTGGAAGCCAGGGCGTGGCCACTGCTCTGGGAGGGAGAAAACAGGAAGAAGGGCTCTACTGGAGCAACTAAGAAGTTCAACGCAACTACGCCTGTTCTCGAAGAGAGGGGGGGAATTATCAGAAACATTATATCTCGAAAGAAGGGGGGGAAGCAGGGAAAAAAAAAAACAGCTAAAAGGGGAAAGTGAGGGAAGGGGGGGAACAACGTAACAGTTAGAAGGTCTTCATACAGCACGGAGCGGGAAGAGGGAATTCGGGTCCTGCTCAAAAAGAAACAGGGGGCGTGATCAAGGGGGGACATGTCGGCGAAAAAAATGACCAAAGTCAAAGGATTCTTTTAAAAGTGATGATGCAATTCCGTTGGACGGAAAACCGGAAAAAGGGGGGGGTCGACTGAAGAGACGCGGTTTTCCGGGAAAAGGAAGGTTAATAATGAGGGAAAGGGGGTACCGACAATTTCCTTAATTAGCAAGTCTTTAGCACTGCACAATGAAAAGGAGGCAGGGGAGTGGGGAAAAAAAAGCGAAGCCGAAGGCGAGGTCGGAAGGAAGGCTTGAAAAAGGAACGTCCGCCCAGGCTAAGACTCGTAAGGGGGGAAAGGAGAAAATCGTATCACAAGAGGGAAAAAGAGAGATATCGGAAACCCTCACTAATTCCAAAAAGCACTGAGTAGGAAACGAGAAAGAGAAAAGAGAATCGCCAGAAGAGGCCAAACGTAATGGGGTGAAGGGAAAAGAAACCAGCGAGCTGAAAACAGGGCAAAGGAGAAACAGTCCAGGACGTCGGAAAAAAAAGGGGGACGGCGGGAAGAAGGGGGCTCGGAAAAAATGTCAGGGGGAAAAGGCTACTTCCATGCAACACGTAAACATCTGACACAAGGGCTACAAACTTCCCGCACCTCGGCGACTGGAAGGAAGAGAGGAAGACAGTCCAAACCTGGAGGGAAGAATAAACCTTATCAAAGCGTGCTTTCGGGGACTTAAAAAAAAAGAGAAAGGCTTAAAACTCGAAGGAGGTAGAGAAACGGATGCACGGAAGAAATAAGAGGGGGGGGCAGGAACAGAAGGGAAAACTCAAAAGGAAAGAAAAAAAGGATGACGATAAAACCTGATGACATCTAGACCGACGGCAGTCTGGGGAAAGGGAAGGCCATCTTTATGGAGCACAAAGAGCGGAAGAAAAGGGCTTCCTAAAAAAGAGGATCGGAAAAAAAAAAAAGGGCGACTGGCTACGCAGGCGGAAGGGAGCGAAGTCAATAGCCGACGGAAAAGCCTCACAGGAGCAGGGGAAAGAAAATGAGACCGAAGAAAATTCAGAGAAGGCGGAGGGGACGCCTCCGCGGGGGACTAAGGAAATAGAGTAGGAGATAACCGGCATAAAAAGAGAAGAGAGGCTGGGAAGCAAAAATCACCCGAGTAAACACCTTGCCTCGGAACCAGACGCGACAATTATGAGAGTTGCGGGAATGAAAGAAAAAAGAAACCTCCAACAATGAAAAGAATGGGGGGAAAATACGTCGAAAACCTCTTTTCGGAAGCTTAGTGGGCCGCCTAGCAACTGAGAGGGGAAAATATACGCGCAACAGGATAAAAGAAAAAACATAACGGCGGGTTTGCATGCGGTGCTGACTTGAGGGACGAGAAAAAAGACAAGAGGCAGACTAACAGGAAGACCGACCTTGGCGAAAAGGAAATAAATACCATTCTTACCAAAAGGGGAAAAAGAGGAGAGGGCCGACTAAAAAAAAAAGTGTGCGGAGAGAAAGGAAACGGACTTATCACCGAATCAAGGAGGCAATCGCTAGAGATGGTAAAGCGGAGGGGGAAGTGAGAGTAGGAGAAAATTGTTATCAAGGAAGGGGAAAACGGACCGAAAGAACGCCGAATTCCGAAATTTGAGTCGAGCTCGTGAATCAGTTTGCTTCTCAATCACAATTTCCAGACTGCCAGAAGGGCTCCACCCCAAAAAGGGTCAACCGGGAACCAGAAGGGGGGGAAAAAAAGCTAGGCCAGGTGCAGGGGAGGGAGACGAACGGAGAGGAGCGTTATACGCTGACGATCCGTCTCCATAAATTAGGCCGAAAAGAATATCGCCATCTCACGGGCATCAAAAGAAAAGGGCCAACGCAAAATGAGGAGGAGGACCGACAGATGAGCGAATACGTGGCGAACGCTAGCGTATCAATTACAAGAAAGAGACGAATTTCTAGACCAGAGAAGGGGGGAGGTTCAAAAGATCCAACAGAGGGGGAAAATGGAGACACCGAAAACCACAACAATGGTAATGAATAAAAGAGCGGACGGGGGAACTTATCAGGGGTATGGGGGGGGGGAAGCCAAAAGCCGAATAATAGCACATAAGAAGAGGAATACATAATTAATAAAGCTCAACGAAATTGAGGGAAACAAGGGAAGACGCAAGAGGAGGGGGAGCCGAAGTAAAAAGCAAGTAGAGGAGAGACCGACTAATCTGAAAGAGGGACTACTCGCATCCCAGAAAAGACACACGCCAGTCCGAAAAGCCAAAGTCAATAAGATAATGAACGAGGTACCACACCCCTGAAGCGACGCGCTATTAAAAAACGAATTAAAAGGGAAAAATAATCACCTTCTCTGCAGGCGTCCCTGAAGTCAATACCTGGGCCCTAAAAGGGAAGAAAGAGATCTGTCCAAAGCGAGAGGGACAGAAACACACAAACATACGAAGAGGAAACGCTGAATGCAAAAATAAAAGAAAAGTTCGAAACACTCCTCCGAAGCAATTGTCAATACAAAACAACCTTCATGAAGGAGCCGTGGGTGTGAATAAAAAAATCGAAGCGGTCACCTCTCTGCGTTATTAGTCCGAGAAATGTGGACGCAAAGACTCAAGACAAACCACAACCAAACAATAAAAGGTCATTCGCGTTCCACTCGCATTGTTTTGACAAAACACAAGGGGGAAAAGGTACACCGTTAGAACGAAGGAAAAAAACCAGCTAAAAAAGGGCACAAGCGGTGGGAAAACTTGGAGGGCAGGCGTGGCGATGAATGCGCGATGGCAAAATAACTTCAAGAGGGAAGTCGGAATGAAGAAACGCAGGAGGGGCGTTGAGTAAACCCGCACTCCTCGAGCAAGGAGGCAAGGGCTTGAATCAGGACCACAGCTCTAAAGGGTAGGGCAACACGGATAAACACCTGGAAGGAAGTTCTCGACGCAAAGAGGGGAGAGGTGTAATAAAATTGGAGCGAAGCGGGATGCGGGAGGGGATGACGAGAAAAAAAACGTAGAGGCGATAGTACTCAGCACTAAGGCGCGAAACAACAAACACGAATTGAGAGAGGAAATAGCTCACCGGCCGCGAAAAAGGACACTATGCCTAAAATGTCGTACGGCAATGTAAAGAACACCGCTGGGATGGCCACATTGAGGGCCTGGGAGATTCATACACGCCTATAATCGGGGGGGAAGAATACGCAGAAGAAAATTAAAATCGAGCGGGAACGTCCAAACGTCCTACAGAAACCAGCGATTGGGGGGGAACTCTCCCATAGCCAGATTGGGGGAGAGGGAAGTGAACCTTCCGTTAAAAAACACAAATGTCTTTGGAGGAAACGGCAGGAACCTGCTCGGAGCCGCCCGGGTGGAAGTAGGCGTCCGCAGGGAGACGGAGCCCCGGCTCCTGAGCCGGAGCAAAAAGAGAGGGCATGGAAGAAAAGACAACGAAGACGGAAAGAAAGGGAACCCAGGGAAGACGAAATGCACACTGCAATAGCGAGGAAGTAAGGGGAGCGACCTGAGCGTAGCCCTTAGGTGGATTGCCTTTTCCGTGATAGGCCATTCAAGTCCACACGTATACGCGGCACAGAAGTAAAGGAGACGACGAAGAAACAAGAAACGTCAAAAAAGATGCGGAATTGGACTCAAACAAAACGTCAACGGACAGGAAAAAAAACACATTCCTTTTTGGTCTCCACCCAGGGTTCTAGGAAAAAAAAAAAATAAAAAAAAAGTGGCCATAAGTCCAATAGCTAGTCTTCAGCCGACCGCATTAAAGCTATCAAAGGGAAATAAGTAGCATTTTATGAAAAAACGCACGCTGGAAGCGCGATACATACTCTGGCGTGACTTCAGTGGGGGTGGAAAGGGAAGATGCAGGTATGCAGGGGTGGCGATGTAAAAAAAATCTATGTTGCGAGATAAAGACAACTCAGACAACATCTGTTAGTCTGGCGACTAATTCTACAAAGCAGGGGAATTGACCCTCAAAAATTAGGGGAGCGGTGAAAATAACCTAGGGGGGGGACCCGCTGGGAAATGTGCAAAATTCCTTAATTAAAATTTTTATGACATCTCTTAATCCAAAAATTCCGCATGCATTTGGGGTGGGAGGGGGATAGGTGTCACTATCTTACCACAAAAAGAAACGGTGCCAAAAAGAACTAGAAAGAGGAAGGGGTGGGGAAGAAGTTCCAAAAAAAAATATGATTGGTTGTGCGGACAACGTTCATAAAAGCAATGAAGAAGGGGTCAAATCGGCGCGATGGTAAGAACGCAGGTAGGTTTAAAAGAGGGGAGTACGTGGTAACGGGAGAAAAGAAGGCCCGCGGAGGGGCAATAATCGGCATCGGGGGAAAGAGCGAAACAATGCCACATAAGTAGAAAGGAAAGGGTAGCGCCCCGGTCGCCAGAAAGGAGATGGGGGGGAGGAAAAAAAAGTTCCAGAAAAACTTCAGGGGACAATTAGCAGGACGGGCAAAAATGCTGCCATCTGTTCGCAATGGCCCGGCGCCGCTGAGAGTAATGCGAGAAACAAAGGGCTCTCTGAGAAAAAAAAAAAAGCTTGGCCTAAATAAAATTCAGAAAAAAAAAAGAAAGGGGGGAGAAATGAAAAAGAGGAAGAAAGCGGCTCGAGAACGCCTTTTGTCGTTTTCTTACAGAAGACGGACCCTGTAAGGAAAAAATCAGGTGAGAGAATCATCTCAAAATCCAAAGACGATGAGCTGCCAGGGGAAGCTGGGGCAAGGCCCATCGCACCCCGAAGCACTCGGTGTGAATTCAGAGGGGGAAAGGTCGGAATCTGCGAAAAAAAATACGGAAGGGGAAAAGAAAAATAGAGAGGAAGCTAGTGAATGGAATGTCTGCACGCAAAGGGGTGGGAAGAAATGAACAGAAGGTTGTGAAAGGGAAGTTCCGATTTTAGAAAAACAAGGTTCCGAGAAAGTAAAAGCAATTCGCCAGGCGTCCGAATTTTTGAGACATTTTCTTCGCGTCCTTTTTCTTGCCCTGGCCAATGCTGGAGAAGAGGAGGAAAGGGTCCCCAAAAAACGCGAAACTGCAAGGCATCGGGAAAGAAAACATTCAGCAATTCAGTATCGCGGACTATCGACGAAGGAAAGAACCCAAAAAAAGAAAAGAT
>Ga0179591_1375098_pt1 | contig 13449 bp, 9 predicted proteins | sample CZOMad2_1_08_16f_FD_182891 | JGI IMG/M metagenome (GOLD analysis project Ga0179591, IMG submission 182891) | Vadose zone soil fungal communities from Angelo Coast Range Reserve, California, USA - CZOMad2_1_08_16fungal (PacBio error correction) | ecosystem: Environmental > Terrestrial > Soil >...
TCTTATGGAGTGCCTGAAGTCTCTCTGTGGAGCTCACAAGGAAAGATCTTCAAAGGGGAAAGAGAAGAGATTTAATTTCCTGGAAAGCCTCGACTGGAAATCTCGGATCCTAGAGATAAACCGTGGCCCTGCTCCCTTGGGAAGAAGGGACAACACTAAAAGGAGTTTAACGAAGTCTGACCCGAAAAAACCCAAGGGGGTATCACGCGAGAATTTTCGAATTAGGGGGGGATACTTTAGATGAAAAGGGAGCCCTGGAGCAACCCTACGGGGTATCGCGGTCGTTGGGGTTCCTATTCGAAAAACCCGAACAGTTGTGGAGCGGAAGCAGTTCTTAACACTGGTGGAAAAAAGAATACTGCGTATAAGCCTCAGGGGGAGATTTTGTAAAGAACACGTAACTGAAAGAACGCAAACAGTATCCAACGGCGACAAGGGACTTCTCTCTAAGAAAGAGGGATTGTCTATCTAGCAAGGGGTACTGAAAAGGAGGGGAAAAGGAGATACCAACTGCCGGGGAGAAAGCTTTTTTGGTCCCGAGGGAGGGGTCCGGCGGCTTTGAAGCAGGGGGAACAAGCTTGGGGGGTCAGTCAGGACAAGCAAGAATGTCTTAAGATTTAAACAGAGGGGGGCGGTTCCCCAAATAGGACGGAAGAAACTCAGCATCTCAAAGTAAAGATGTCAACCAGGGATGAAAAAACAGAAAAGGGACGAACAAGGGGAGGGGCGAAGAGAGGGTTTTGGGGGTGAACGCCATGGGGGGGGAGGAGGACACATCGTAAACCGATAATGGGGGGACCCGAAAAGGGGAACTGTGAGATCTGAAGGGGAGAAGCAGCTGCAAGGCGGGAAGAGAGGGGGAGGAAAATCACATATCGTGAGACGAAAGAAGGGAGGAGGGTTCCGGGAATTCAGTCCTTAAATGGGAGCGAAAAAAAGGAAGCGGTATCTTCTTCGGGGGAAGGGAGAGGGAAAGGATGCAAGATAGAAAAAAGGAAAAAGGGGGGATACGCAAATTAAGGGAGGAACCGAAAAAAATATCCGGAGAGGAGGAAGATGGTTAGTGGAAGAAGATTGAGTTTGTTAGGAAAAATCTGAGGGAAAGTAGAACTTCCTCGTCAGGGGAGGAATCCCCGAGAGGCTGCGACCGAGGGGGGGGGAAAGGGCCGGCAAAGACCTTAAACGGGGAAAGCGCCCTTCACATGTTAGTATCCACAGCTTTCTCCTTGGGTGGTGGGGATTACCGTGGAAAAAAAAAAAAAAGAAGAAGAAAAACAGAAAAAACGTGCGGGGAAAAAAATTACACCGGGAGCCTACACAGATGGGGGGGAGTCGCCGCCACTGAGATCAATCAAAAACAGAGTCAGCAGGAAGGAAAAAACCTCGCGATTGGGATAGACGCTCACTTTCTCGTGACCCCAAAGCAGGCTTGATTCTCAGCGAGCGCCGGGCGCTCATGACGAGAGGAAACAAGAGAGAGATGGGAGGGGGGGGAAGGGGTCGAGCTCATTAAGACCGGCTCTCTTGGGAGCGCTCCTAATAAAAAGGGGGCACGAAATGCAAAACGGGAAGGTGACGATTTGTCGTACTTCAACGATGGCTTTCTTGAAGGGGAAAGTTGGATTGATCGCAGGGAAAACACTGTTTGCCAAGGGGGAAAAAAAGGGGAAGGCAACTGCCTCACGCCGCGGGGTGGAAGGTCTTTGTCCTTTTGGGGGTGAGTTGACACGGTAATCAAAAAGGAAAAAACCGCGTGATAGAAAAGGGGGGACAGGGAAAAAATAAAGAAAAGGGGGGAAGTGTCTCCCGGCCAGCTCAAAGGGGAAAGTCAGTCCGAAGTTAGATGGCCAAGGATGAGCGTAAGCGCGACTGGGGAGGAGAAAGGGAAGAAATGTCACGCCGGAAAGGCTTATCTACATCGAACTGACCCCTTTCGGATCTTTGGTGGGATGACGGTGGGGGGGGGGTCGCAAGAGAAAAAGGCCGTTCACTAATTTTGTCAAAGAAGACGCTTCAGCGCATCGAGCCAAAGGAAAAATTGGCATCAACTCCCTGGCAAGGAAAAAGCTGAGGGAAAAGAAGATCTACGATCGACCCCCTGGTTCAGGAGGACAACAAAGCGTAGAGGCAAACAGGAGAAAGACGAAAAGGAAAATAGAGGGTTGGAAAAGGGGCCCAAAGAAAACGCGGGGAAAAAAACTTGATCGGGAAAAAAGGGGGGATTGCAGCAGGCGGCGGGCCGCGAGAAGCAATGACCGCGGTGCACCGAGAGGAGTGATTAGAATTAGGGGGACGTGTGCACTGGTCGCATTTGCGAAAGAGTGAGGTCGGGGCCCAAGATGGTTCCCGGTACTACCAAGCCTGGCAACTGGAACAACCCTCACAAGATTTCCATTTCCGTCTCGACAAAGGGACGCGAGTCGATGCGTTAAGTCGTAAAAGATACTAACAGAACTTTATTGAGTAAACTATAAGAAAAGGGGTAGGTCATAGGGGGGAGTGAAAAAAAAAATGCGAGTGAGAAAGTGGTGGCCGGGAAATCGGGGGACCTGCGCTTGAAACTCAACGAGAGACAAAGTGGGGGAAAAAGAGGCGTTTTCAATTGGGACTTCCACTCAAGCTTTGTCCATAAAACCAGGGGATAGGCCAAGGATGGGGACGGTGAGTAGAAGTGGCTGGTCAAGAAAGAGAGCAGACGTACTCTTCGTGTCTCGCGATGTCAGGGGGGGGGGGGTCGTTGTGCTGTCAGGGGGGGAGTGCGCGGGTTGCGTGTGGGGGTAAAGGAGATGTGTTCGGTGGGACGTTGTGAAAAATCGCGCAGAAGTCGGCGAGAGGCCCGTGGAACACTGCAAAGAAGGAGAAAGTCTCTTGCAACGTGCTCGAGCGAACGAGACAGGAGGATTTTCCATGGGAGTTCAAAAAGGAAAAAAAAATCGCTCCCCCCGTGCCAAAAAGCGATTTTTCCCAAAAAAAACGCCCTTTAGAGCTGCGGGGGAGGAGGCCGACAAAAAAGAAGGGAAATTGAATGAGCGGAAGACTATCCTTCAGAAAGGAACCAGCACTGTCGAATGAAAAAGTCAACTAAAAGAAGTCCGGTTCGTCAGATTTATGCCGAGGAAAGCTAAAAGGGGCGACACCGCCGAAAAAAAGGGGTTTCACTGATCAGCAGGGCCGGGCCGCCGCATGGAAAGGAAAAGTCGAAAGGGGGGCGAAGAAAACAGGAAGAGCAACGGAAAAGGCGAGAGTTGAGCCATAACGGGGGAACATCGAATCTGAAGAAAAGTACTGCGAACCTCAAAAAATAGAAAATAGCACGTCACGAAGACATTGTTGCAACGGGGGTCGGAAGGGGTCAAAAGAGGCTTGCTGAGGGATCTTTGGAGCCTAAGAGAAACATCAGAATGTCGCTTCTCCCCAATTGGGAACACAGGAAAAAATAGGGAAAAAAGGAGACGAGCGGGGGCCATATAAAAAAGGGGCCGCAGGAGGGAAAGCGAGCCCGACAGAAGAGAACATCACTTGTAGGTTCGAAAGGGGTGATGTTTTGCACGAAAGGGGAAAAGAATTGAGGTCCTCAGAGTGGGTGAAAGCGTAGGAAAAAAGTCTTAGTCGCCTGTAGCGCATCTAAAGAAGAGTCTGACATGGGCATTACGAATAAATCATATCGAGAGCAAGAAGACATTGGTTGTGGCGACGCGGGGCCTGAATGGGAGTAAAATCGTAGGAAAAAAGCAGAAAGGGAAAAGTGTAAAACGAAATTTCGCTGCGATCGCGAAAAGAACGCAAGTCAGGGGAAGAGAGCCCGTCTGTCTAAAGTGTTGGGGGATGGTAAAAGAAAGACTTGCGTTAAGAAGGGCATTCGCGTAAAGAGTCGCCGGAAGTGCGCATGCTCCCAGGCAGTCCTCCTTGCCTTAGAAAAAACGAAAGTCGCTGGTGGAGGGGGGTACCTTGAATGTAGGAGAATGTGGGCAAGAGAATATGTTCGCGAAGGAAAGCGTTCTCCGGGTTGGGGATGGGGTCAACAAAACAAAAGACAAAAAACGTGATGACAAAAGGTGCCGACCTACCCGGGGGGCTTTTCGCCCCGAAGGGAGAATCGAAAAAAAAGCCCTCAAAGGTCAATGTACGAAAACCACATATGGCTATTTTGTAACACTTTCGTGAAGGAGAAGGATGCAAGAGCAGGGGCGGGGTTCATGAGCCGCTTGCCGTACAGGATACTCAACAAACAACAAAAGAAGGAAAAAAAGGAGGGATAGGGAAAAAAAGCGCTGAAAAACAGGAAAGCATCCTACAAAAGGAAGCGCGTCCAAGAAGAAAAAGGAGCATCGGTGGTCGTACTTAAAGGAAAAGTTCGTGAAGGGGCATCAGTACCGCAGGGGTGTGGAGCATAAAAAGGGGGATTGATGGAAAGTAGGGAATGGAGGGAGTGTGACGGGGAAAAGGACCAACACGAAACAGTGGACATGTGGATAGCGGAGAATTCCGGGAGCCAAATTATACCGAGGAAGGGGAAAAACATGCCGGAGAAAGGAATGCGCTGGACGCATTAACTGCTACGTCAAATAAAAAGGTACCGGCATGCGAAAAAAGCCGTAACGAGGGAGGGGAAGACCGCCTGGGAAGAAGGCTCTTTTTTTGGGGGTTTGGGAGGGGGGCGCTCTCGCAGCGATAAGGGGGAGGGAAAGGGACGAGATTTGCACAAGAAAAGATGCCGCCCAACAGAAAACATGAAAGAAGGAAGAATGGGGGCACAGAAAACTCCCTGGCAGAGGAATGATAGCTAAAAGGAAAAAAGATCTCCCCCGAGGAGAGGAAGAACAAGCGTATATTCCACAGGAAAAGGGTGGGTCCTCGACCATAGAGGAGGGACCTCAAGCGGTCACAAACAAAATACTGGGGACCTACACTTGGTAGGCGCGTGAAGAAGGGAGACTTTATATCGAAGAGGGGAGGGGCGTTCCCTATTAGCCCGTGTTAAAAGGGATGGGCGACGAAGGGATAGAAGCCGCCCAAAGCTTGGAAAAAAAATCCTACAGGGAGGGGACCCACACCCGAAAAAGGGTGCATTCCTTCTCGCCAGGGGGCGGTGCAGGGGGTCGCAGGAAACTATACTGAGAGAAAAGCCCATGGGGCCATTGGGGACGGATTCCCTTTTTTGCGGAGGGGACGTGCCTTTTAGAAAAAACACTCGTCCATGCGGCGAAAAAAAGGGGGAGGATGCCGGAGAGCCCTTCAGGTCGCATTGAATGAAGGGTCCTTCGAGAGGGCGATAGGCCTGACAGGAGGGGGGTCGTTGACGTTGAGGTCGACCAGGGGGCAGCGAAAGGAGAGAAAAAAAAAAACATCAATTGAAGGAAAAGAGGCGGGGGGGGGCAGGGCAAGGAGTTCCCACTGATGGAGGTGTCCGTGGGAAAAAAACCATAGGGCCACGGGGGAGCGCTCGGAATCAGGTCCTGAATCTCCGCGGGAAAGGAAGTCCATCTCTCCAAAAAAGGGGAAGGAAGAAGAGGGAGGGGGGGTCTTGCCCGAGATTAAAGGAACGGAAGAAGAACGTTTAGGAGTTTTTCCCAACGACACCACTAAAAGTGGAACTCCTTGCCCCATTAAAACAGTCTACGCTAGGGGGAGGAGGGGAAATGCTGCAAGAGGAAGACGAATTACTAAACGGTTCTACCCTTAAACAGCTCAGAAGATCGCGGTCGTTATAGGAGGGTGCCGAGTCGGCAAACCTAGTGGAGGACCAGTCAAGCACTTGGTTTCACGAGCAAGGGGCGATCCGGGCCGCCGCAGCGCTGTGACAGTCTGAAAAAAAGGACGCAACAGGAAATGAGAATCGTCAATAGGATAACTTTTCTTGGGAGGAGGATCGCGTCGCAGGGGGCGACCGCATCTAAAAATAAAAGAAGCCGGGCGAGCAGCCGGGGGTGGTCCCCGATGGAGATGTCCATGAAAGGAACGTACCTCCGTTACAATCGGATTAGCGAATGTGAGGGACCCAGGGACAATTTGAAAAAACAGGTAGAGAAACATCTCGAGATAATTGCCGAAGGAGACCGAGCCCGGAAGGAAAAGTGTAGGAGATGGATTTGGTGTGGCCTCAAGCGGGGTTCCTTAAAAAGGAAGGACCCGACCCTTCGTAGTAGCCTTTTTAAAGGGAGCTTCAAACCAGAGGGGTCATGGGGGTTGGGCGAGAACGGAAAGACAAACAGCTTGCAGTTTTCTTCCCAGGGAAATATTGTCAAGGGCATGGGCTCAAGGTGGGGGGGGGGGGTTCTGATGATCGTGAAGTGCAATTGAATCCTTTAAGGATCGGAGAGTCGAACATGGAAGGTCAAGGTAGGAATAAAAGTCCCTCGAAAGGCGGATAGGGTGGGTCGCTAAGCGTTACTGCGTCTGGGAAAACGTCTTTGGGAACATGCAGGGGCCGAGCCCTTGGCAGCGGGCCGTTCGTCCGGAAGAGATGGTCACCGTGTTACTCTTTGGGGGGGGGGTTGAAGGCCTTCACTGAAGTGCCCGTGGAAATGTCGGGACCACACGCGTTCTCGGGGATTGTTGGGGAGAAAAACGGCCCGCTGAGTGCAGGTGTGTACTCAATGACACCGGCCATGCCGCAAAAAGGCTTTCGCCGCCGCGGACAAAGATCATCACTCTCCCCAAACGGTCACTCGTTCAATGGAGAAAACAGGGGGGGAAAGATGTGTGACGCTCAATTTCGTCAACGGGCGCAAAAACATCTTTAAGCGGCGCCGGGTTCATGATACGCCTCTTAAGATCTCGAGAAACACAACGGAGGGTAGAGTCGTACAAAGCGGCGAGCGCAAGAACTTACAGCTGGAGCATAAGAAATTGGCACGAAAGCTCACAATCTCCATACCATCGGTGTAGAGAGGGACCTTTAGGATGATCTCGACCCGACCGGCGAAAAAGCATTGTCACAGGTGTAGGAACTGACGCACGCCGAGGGGGTGGCCTGGGGCTTTGTGCTTGGACACGGTAATCCCCAAAGGGAGAGATGCGAAAGGAAGTGCCGCTGCAAAGGAGGTCGAAACGCCGGCAATCTCACCGAAAGGAGCTTCCTGCCGAAAAGTTCGATAAGGCCAAATGAAATAGATCAAGCGGGGTCCGTAATGCGAGCTTAGCGAGCAGCCACACAAGAAACCTTTTCGAGAAAACTTTTTTTAGGTCGACGGGGCAACGTATCGAGAGAGGGAGGCTACAAGACCTGGCCACGAGATGTGCACGGCCTCCCCAAAAAAAAACCGCCATAAACAAGACCTTGAATTGGGCGCGGAAAAACTCCCGGGCTGGCTCAGTATGGCGCAACAATGGAAAGATCTCCTGCAGCTGCGCTTCAGGCGGATATGCCAGCAAAGAAGACGGGTCGGGGAGGGGCGATGTGAGGATCGAAAAAAGCGCGGGTGAGGCCGAAAGCAGAATCGCAAAAAGAAAGCAGCAGGCGTCGGGCTCGCGCAGTCAAAAGGACCGCGTTGGCACTTATATCGAGATGGGTGGGGGAACGCGTCCCTATGGTTGAAAGGGGAACCAGTGGGCGAAAGTGTTGCAGGGATGGGAAGAACAAAGAGGGGAAGATACAAGAGAGAAGGTCTCCCTCGTGACAAAAAACGAGAGTGTCCAGTCCTTCTAATAGGGACCGGTCGAAGTTTAGGGGAGGACGGCAAGAAGGGGAAATCGACAAGCCCATTATTGCCTCCACGAGAGGAGAAGATTCCTGTGGGAAGGGGCCCTTTTCCGCCCTGTAAACCAGCGCGGTGGCAAGGGCGGCCCGCAGAGACAGTTGGGAAGGGTGTCTCGAGGCTGTTGGGGAGAAAAAATCGGAGGGAGGAAGCGCCTCGGCATAAAGACAGGCTGAGCAGTCTGTTTTTCGGTGAGGTCGACCTGCTGGGTCTTCTGATCAGGTTATAAAAAGCTGTGATACGGGGGGAAAAAAGGAGTTCAAACGATGGGGGGGTGAGTGGTAAAAATCTCCAGAAGACATAGGGAAAGGGGGAGCGCTCTTAATCGGGGGGGGCCTGAATCTCTCTGGAAAGGGGAAGGAATCTCTCTCAAAAACAAAAAGAAAAGATGGTATGGGTTTCCCTGGGAGATAAAAAAAGCGAGATTCATTAACGGGGCAAAGACGCTACCCCTGGCAAAGAAAAGGGGGAAATTGCTATTTTCCACACAAAGAACCCGTTTAACTCAGGGGACACCGGTAATAAACAATTGAATGAGGCTGGCTGCATCCTTAGGGGGAAACTGACCATCAAGTCGAAAACTCAAAAAACTACAACCCGACTTCTCAGCAGTCAAGTTCATGGCAGGAAGGGGCCGCCGGGAGGGAAACCCGCGCGGAGTCACGGCATCAAGAAAAAAAGAGCGGGCCGAATGTACCGCTCCAACAAAGGCACGTAAAAGCAACAGGAAGTACAGTGTCCTCTCAGACGTGGCGTCATCAAGACGATCGCGTCGACCGTAATAACCGCATCGAACCTTCAGCCGTCCCTATCCGGGATAACTGTGCACGGATGGTTAGGCTTCTCGTAACGGGAAGGCCAAAAGGTCAAATCATAATGTCGTCGACTTGGACCCTTTTAACACGAGGACAATAAGGGACGAAGAAGCATCATCGGGGAGCGCGGTCATTGGAGAAAAACTGCTGCACGAAGTTTGATGTTGTTTGCTCAAGCGTTTTTTGATGAAACGCCGGGGGACTGAAAGACGAGTGACCGAACAGTGATTTGCCAAGCTAAGGGGGGTTGAACGCGCTGGGAAAAGATCGTCGTCCTGGGGGAGGGCTCTAACAAGGTAAGACGCCCCGACAGTTAAGGTTTTTCCGCGAGGAAGAGACCAATAAGGATTCTCGGGGAGATTTAAAATGGCAAAAGATCGTGAAAAGATTTGCCGCCGTTATCGGAAGAGTCTAACCTTCTCTCCTAAAGTCGACCTAAAAAAGGGATAAAAGTCGGCTGAAAGGGTAGCTTCGCGTCTTTGGTTGCATTCCGGAAGAGTCTTTGTACGTCGCCGGCAGGCGCAGCGCCATTGGGGAGACGATACTTGAAGGGAAGCTCCCGGGAAAACCGGTGAGAGAGTGCTTGCGGGAAAAAAAGATATCTGCAGCGCCCCTGGAGGCGCTAATCCAAACACACGGTCGTTTGGGGGGAAGGTCAACGCACAAACGAAGACCCCGACCCGCGGGGGAGGAAAGCTCATGACACGGGGGAGGAAAAAAAAAAAAACACAACAAAAAGGCTTTCTCCGCCAAGGGAATCATCACGCCCCAACCTCGGTAATACAAACCGAGCGCCAACGTTATGGAGAGGCGTGCCAAGCCAAAAAAAAAGGCCTATGATGCGCAGCTGAGGCGGTTTCATTCGCTGGAATGAAGGATACCGAGGGTCAACAACACTTGAGGGAAAAATATAGAGAGGAAAGAGGACCCCTTCTCGCTTACAGCCATCCTATCCTGCCGGGGCGAAGTGCTCGAAAAGTCTTGGCGTAGAAATACCAGGCGGTCTTGAAGGGGCGTCGTGGAGGGAAAGGGAAGTCAAAGCCCATCGTAAAAGAACCAGTTGTAATTGAGTACAAAAACGCCTCCTCTGTTTTGGTCTGGGCCGGGAGTGAAAACCCCCAACCAAGATCTTGGGGTAGCGAACAGTGAATGGCAGATGCCTATAATTTTAATTGAAAAAGGGAAAAGATACCGCTTCAAGAGCGAAAGGAGCGGAGCAAGTCGAGGCCAATTGCTCTGAGTACGGCGGCAGAAAAGAGAAAATCAAAGTACGCCTTTCCGAATAAAAAAGACGCGTAACGCTTATGCGACAAAATGAGCCCCTTTCGAAGAGGGAAGACCCTGACGGTGAGTGACCGTTGAATCTCTCGCAAATGAGAAAGGAGATTTGCAAATTCAGAAGGGCCCTCGCATCGCGCCCATAAAAGCAAGACCTCTGAATTTCACTCACTCAAGCAGCTGTCGGGCTCGAAACAATGCCCCCGGAAAAAAAAAGTTCAAAAACGGCACAAAAGCGGGGATGCCAAAGGAGAGGACTCTACCATATCAGGGGGGGGGAAGTGAATGACCTCAAGGCGTCATAAAAATGATGCCAACACCATCACAAAACCCTACACGTGAGTGCATTCAAGAGGGAGCGTGAAGGAGGGGGGGGCTTGGCGATATTCTGAGTTTATGAAATGGGCACGGACCGGGTTGGAAAAAAAAAGTGGGCTACGACATTCTTGAGCGGGAAGGCCTCCCAAAGTGGTCACGGCAGGGCAAAGAACTGGACAAACCCTCACAGAGGGACAGGAAGAAAAAAAGGATCTTACGGTCGAATGGGGATCGTTCTCAGGGCGACTCGAGAAAGTCTCCACGAAGGTGCGGTCCTTCCTGTTTACGTCGTGGGAACGCCCTGGGAAAAAAAAGGGGGGGTCCATGCTTCGGCCCGCTGAAAAAAAAAAGAAAGGAGGGCCGTGAAAATCCGACGGCGGTGAGAATACACGGGCGCTTTGGCCTGAAAAAACGACCGCGATAGCCTGAGCTCGTGTTTGTTCGGTGAAAGAGGTCGACCTTTCTTGGTCTCGGGAATCTTCTGCAGTCAACGAAGGGGGTCGCTGTGAAGAAACGGTACCTGGTTCGTGGTGTCAGGCCCTAGGGCCAAGGGGCGCGCGGGCTGCCGTTCCAGGGGAAATCTCTCCTTCATCATCTCCCAGACCTCTCAACAACAACAGGAGATATGGAAGGTTACCTCCGCGAGGAGTCCAGGAAAACGGCAAAAAAGGGAGCCCCTTGGCCTAGGGGGTCCCCTGACCCAACCACTAACCATCCGATCCTTGCCCGGAAAAGTAAATACAATGATGTAACAGGAGGAGGCGTTGCTGAAAAAGATCCGGCTGACCATCACGTGTCTACCTCAAAAACGACAAGAGCGCGGAGTGGCAGATTGGCCAAAGCGATCATTCATGGAGAAGCGCGTGGCTACACGGGTAAACGGCATCACTGCTTGTTCAGAGACAATGGACAGCGCGAGTGCAAAGGCAAAGCCGCAGGAAGACAAAGGGGATCTCGGTCTTGATCCATAACGATTGTCGATCTCCGGGATCAGGCGCCTACGCGAAACCGAGGAGGACGAACGTCAACGAGGAGTGCAGCACTCGCTGTGAACCGAAAGGGGAGGGTCAGGCTGCTTCGTACCTAAAAGAGTGAATCAATCTTTGGTCTCCTCGCGCAACAAGAATGGGAAAAGGGCTCTCCCAAGGGAAAAAAAACTGGCGTGAAACAATAAACTCAACATCTCGATATAGGTGCCCCGCGGTCAGGGGAACGCGAGCCCTACAAACGAAAAAACACAGTGTAGGTGAAGGACTCAGTTTATCGCACGGTCCTTCACAAGAGGGTCGATTGACGACACGAGAGTAAGCGCCAGGCATCTCCGCTTGTTTATCTCATTAGGCACGCCGATGGTATTATCTTCGCAGTGTTGCTCTAGAGAGCCCCGAAAGGGGAATTTTGAAAACCAGGAAGTTTCCAATTCAGAGGGGGACGGGGGTCGCGATGAGAGAGGACATCGTCTCGTTAAGTGCAAAGGTCTTGAACTATTTGCCGATATCGCTGCTAGAAGAATACGACAAGGAAAAAAAGCCGTACGAAGGCGGGAGGGGGGCTCTAAGAGTTGTCGAGTCTTCTTGGTTTGCGACGCGTCTTTACCGGGAGCCAATGCGCAGCTCTTAGGGAAACTTGCCTTGCCAGGAAAAAGCTCCTTGTCACGTGAGCTTTGCCGGTAACTTGATGTGGAGGTTCAAGCCCTTAAATGTTCTCTATCAAAAGGAGAGGAAAAAGGGGAAGTGGGGATTTAACCCCGTGTCAAACGCACAACCCCCAGACCTCCCAGGGGAGGTCATTTTGTACGAAAGGGGGGGAAGGCTCGACAAGATGGCTTCGCCGCCGGAGCAAACGTCGCAACTTCAAAGAAAATCGGTCATTGATCTACACACGATCGCCCGGTAATGGGAGGACAGCGCAATGTCTTGCAAAAAAGCAGAGCGGAGAACTTGGGCATGCCGAGAACGTACCGAAGATCGCAAACAACAACAACGGCGGAGAAGAGATAATCTGTACGGAACGGCGAGCGCATACCAAAGGGGTACAAGAGCGAAATAAGATGGCACTGTGCGCGTCACAAATAGCCAGGAGGGAGGGGAAGTATCAATGGGAACGAGGACGCGGGTAGGGAAGGGGCGCTTGAATTGATAAAAAAAGACGTCTCTAAATCCATCGAGTCGGATTTCAACGGGGAAAAAGGGGGGGGACAAACTGAAAGGAAGAGTAGGGTCACTTTGGACAGGGGAGGTAATCCAAGAAAGAAACGCTGTGGATAGCCGAAAGAAGGGAGCTTCCTATAAGGGACCATCAAGGATACCGCAGCTTCACAAGGGGAACGAAGAAAATTTCTAAAGAAAAGATGACGCGGAAGGAAAGAGCAAAATACCTCTTCCGGAATAAACAATACTCCTTAACGGAGCACATCCACCCACCAGAAAGACGGACGATTATTCAAGGACTGTGGGAACATGTTCTCTCGAGCAGACGGATTCTTCAATCCGTTCACGAGATGCACTTCACGAGACTATTCTCCAAAAATCGCGCCCTTAAGGAAAGAAGGGGGCACTCGCGAACTGAGGGAGTCAACTGATCTTATATAGCAACAATGCACCAAGGGAGAAACCCTCTTGCAGCGGCGAGGCAACAAAGGCGGAAGAAGAACAAGGCTACTACTACGTTTCAAGGACGATTGCGGTTTCTGATAGAAAAAAAGAGGGAGAAACTCGGGAGGAAATTGATCGAATACACGTGGAGTGCAGAAGGGAGTCGCGTTCCTCAAGGAGCAAGTAGATCGAGATGCAACTATTTGGGGAATGTAAACTTGTACAGTGGAGCTTGATGAAGGGAGAAAGGGGCACAAAGATTGTTCCACGGCAGAGACGCAGCTCTACGGGAAAAAAACGCACAGAACAGGCAAGCAGCCCGGAGAGGGACGGGGAGGAGGGTTCGCAGGAAAGGTGCCGACGGCAATACAAGCCCCTTTATGAAAAAAAAGACATGTATGGCCGTCCTGGCGTGTCAAAGTACTGAACTGGGGGAAGCGTGCGGTGCATTCGTCAGGCCGCTCGCCAGCTTGATGAAACCAGTGTCGCCCTCAGACACGAAGAATGGAAAATTACTCGGCATAACTACAAGGGAGGGGGGAAAGGGGCGTTTGGGAGGGAAAGGGTCGACCTTGCTGGTCAGAAAAATCTTGAACCAACGCCTCATTCAATGGAAGAGTGTCGGCAGCAGGGAAAAGGAGGCACTAGGGTTTAGGGGGTGTCCGTGGGGTAAAAAAGCCAAAAAGGTTGGAGCTCTAGGAGAAAGAAAGGAAAGGAAAATCTCGCGGGCATCGCATCTGAAGTGCC
>Ga0179591_1302179_pt1 | contig 13448 bp, 17 predicted proteins | sample CZOMad2_1_08_16f_FD_182891 | JGI IMG/M metagenome (GOLD analysis project Ga0179591, IMG submission 182891) | Vadose zone soil fungal communities from Angelo Coast Range Reserve, California, USA - CZOMad2_1_08_16fungal (PacBio error correction) | ecosystem: Environmental > Terrestrial > Soil >...
ACTGTTGGGGGAGACCAGCTACATCACATGTGTCAAAATCTGAGAGAAAAGAAAACCATCGAAAGGGAAGAAAAAGAACTAAAAGTTTTTCTAAAGGGCCGTTGCGCGCGGCAAAAAATGTGAGAAGACAAGTTTTGCCCCCATTTATATGGACTCAAGTTAAGGGGAAAAATCGTGTACAAAAACAGTGTAGCAATGCGGGGGCAGGAAAGGATCACCTCGCCAGCACAAGACCTGGGGGGAGCTTCGTAAGATAGAGCTAATTTAGGCGTGGGGGGGAAAGGGGAAAATAAATCGTGGACATGTAAGCGGATAAAGACCGCCAGCTCTTAGCAAGCCGACAGTCAGACAACAGAAACTGATAGCCCAATATTCGATAATCGACAAAATAAAAAATCTAATAAGAGGTCAGAGCGCATTTCGGTATAGAAAGGGGGGTTAAGGGGTGACAATTACATGGGGCGGTCTTCCATGAGGAAGTTTTCAATATGGAGTCAAATCGAAAAGTCCTCGTCGGACTAAGAAAGGCTATGTATTCAAAAAAGACCAAGTTCGAAGATAAAAGGGGCGCTTTTATTGAAAGACAGTAGAGATAAAAATACGGCCAACTTTGGACGAATCTTATAAATCGCAGTAAGCCCGCCGGAAGCGAGGGGCATTTGTGGACTAAAAAAATACATAAGACAGAATAGTAGCAAGCAAAGCTCGAGCGGGGGATACATAATTGGATCTCTGGGAAATGGAACCTCAACGGAGCAAGGCATCCACCTTTACCAAGAACGAACTAAAAACCTACTTTTCTGGGAGGGATCGCTGAAAGAAGGGGCCGCACGATGAGAGACGTACAGATTTAAAGACCGAACAAACGCAAGAAGCAAGAAAAAGTTAAGAACCCCGAGCACACGAAGGTGGAAAAAAAGACACGAAAAGAATCCTTGAGAAGAACAAGCCACCACATCGCCTGGGCCTAGGAAAACTTTATCGACCCAAGGACTCGGAAAGTCTACCACTGGCCTGGCGCAGCAAAAGCTTGGAACCGGAAGAAGAAAGGGGGGTACTGAAGGGAAAAAGACTGACCGCGGAAATCACAAGCATGGTGGGTCATCGTGACAGCCCGAGCGAGTACGCGTTGAAAGAAACGCCCCCGTCTCTTATTGTAACGCTACGGAGACACTTAATCTACAGGGAAAAAGGAAACCGGAGGGGGAGCAGCGGGACGGGGAAGACATTAAGGGACCATCAGTCTTTTAAAGAAGGGGGCACTGGTCGAAAATCAGTCCTTGTCTAGTGCGCACAACAAAGTAGCCACGCGCAAGGGGGACAAAGTACGCGAACGGAAAAAAATAAGGGAAGAAGGGATCCTTGCACTCGCTGGACACCTCTTCTCAAAGAAGAAGAGAGAAATCGTTTGGTTTCCGGAAGAAGAAAAAAAGGGAAGACTTGCGTTTCCATAATCAAATAAGTTACAAGAAAAGGGGGCGTAGGGGACTCAAAAGAAGGGGCCTCGTGTGGAAAGAGAACTCCGAGGCGGAAAATCTCATTTAGGGAGCCTCTGGCTATGGGCGGACAAGCACGGAGACATGAAGGACGCCGCGGAGAGCCTACGAAGCGTCGCGTGTGTCCAGGACTCGTGCGGAAAGGCACGGGATAACAGGAGTTAGAGTTTGGGGTAGGGAAAAAAACTTTACAGGCAAGAAAAGAGGGCGAATACAGGTCCTCTCTCCACACAAAAAGGGAAGGAAAGAGAAAGGAACGAGTCCGCCTGAGGGAAGGGGAACTAGGAAAATGCAAACAGGGATCAAAGCACTCAGGCACGCAGCACATGGGGCGGCAGCTAATTCGAGGTAAAGGGAGTCCACTCTGGGAAGGAAAGGGAAGGGAACAAAGAGAAGCCGGCGAGGGCGATTCCTTCTCAGAGAGTGTAGCGGAACAGAGACCGATATAAACGGAATCATAGGATGAAAAGTTGGAGGGAAAAAAAGGGAGGCAGGGAAAGGCGTCCGAAAGGTTCCGGCTGTAAAAGGTCTCGACTATATATACTCGGTGGAGGAGAGCAAGTACAAAGTGAAGTCTCTCCAACGGAGAGTGGAAGAAGAGAGCCTCAGAAAAAAAAGGTCGAAGGGTTGTGTTTCATCAATCGTAAAGGAAAGTAACGTTTTTTAACGAAAAAGCTGCTACGATGAAAGTAGGAGGACAGAAAAAAGAAGCGAAGACAAGATGCGAAAGAAGGGACAACGCTATCTAGGGAAAAAAAAACAAGACACTACCAGGGGAAAGACAAACAAAAATATCACACAACACACCGCTACGTACTACGAGCGGAAAATAAAAAAAAAAAACCACTATAAAGGACACGCACAAATCGCCACAGGATAGGAAAACAGCCAAACAAAGATACTAAAAAAAAGGAGACTACAGAAAAAAAACAAAACAAAAAAAAAAAAAAAACAAAAAAGAGAAGGAAAAAAAACAGGGACAGACCAAAAAAAACTACAAGGCATACGAGGGGGGACAAAAACCATCAAAAAAAAACCAAAAAATTAGAAACTCCAGCGGGTTCTGAAAAAGAGGGGGGGAGTTGGGGGAAAAAAAAAACTGGGGTCACTCGGGTTTACCGTCTGGAGGGCAGGAAGGGCGGGTGGGGGGGGGGTGGTTTGTTGAATCGGTGCCATGAGCCAAAATCCGTTGGAAGGAGATTCATCGAAAGTTCCAAAGGGGGGGAGAGACGATGGGATCGGAGGGAGTAAATGCTCAGTGATACAGCTTTGTTTCGAGGGCTGGGGGGCTCGGTAACTGGATGAGCGTGGTGAGGGAGTAAGAGGGGAATCTCATCCAGCGTGCGAGGGAGGGGTCGGAGCGAGAGGGTCAAGGGGGGGTGGGAGAGCTTATTTGATGGTCCATGCGGATTGCCTGGATCGGTTCTGTAACGAAATATCTCGAAAAGGATGGGGGAGAGCCTCTTTGTCAATTTAGAAATCTAGGCGAAGGGTCTTCCCAAAGACAGTTGAGCTCTCGAGGTTCATTCATGAGCACGGAGCAGAGGGTCGGGAAGTGTGGCCGGAAAGAGCGAGGGGGAAGACCTCCGCTGGACTGAGAAAGGTTTGGGGGGGGGGAAAGGTATAGGAATCCTAGAGAAGAGAAGCATGACGTCATCTCGTGACATTATCGACGGAGAGAAGAACCGATGGGAAAAGCCGTATTGGACCAAAACTCGAAAAAAAGGAGCAGAAAATCACCAATGCAGATTGGGGATGGGACAATGGTCGATTCCAAAGAAACTCTTTGTGACAGGGCGCTGTCGGTGCACATGGAAGGGGCCCTTTTCGAAGGATTGGACTGTTAAATTATCCTCAAACTAAAGATTTATAGGAGAATATGACCATCGGATATTAATCACTCATCGAATCCACAGGGCACGGGAGTGGGGGAGGATGTGACGTTACTGTCGCCAACGGGGACCTCGTTGAAAGAGGGGGAATAGTTGAAAACATGACCTGGAGTAAGCATTATGGGTCATTAACTACAAATGGGGTTTTGAGCCTCACCAAACCATCACATCTGGACAACGCCAACATTTACTTACGACTTCTAGATGGGAAGGGGAAAAGATGGGGGGGTTCTTGGAGCATCACTCTCGAAGTAGAAAGTGGGATTTCGCTGGGAGGCACCCAACAGGGAAGATCAACAAACACTTGAAAGGGATAAAGATAAGGGGGGGAGTACGGCGAAAAGTGTGGGAAAAAAGAACCTGAAATAAAAAGGATCAACAGCATAAAGAGAGTTTGGGGGCTCAGAAAAAAAAGCAAGAAAAACGGAATATAAAGAAAGGGTCTAAACGTTGTGGAACTCCTGGGTTGAGGACGCGAAAACATCAAGTATCAGGCCTACATTGGGAAAGGTTGTAATGCCAGGGATACATCTGGGAAAGAAAGGGCCAAGTAGCAACGAGGTCCCTTTAGAAAGAGAATTCTAGCAAATCGGGATGGGGATAAGAAGAGGGAATTTAGTTCAACTCGAAGGGGGGGAGGAATATTAATAAGAGACAAGGGGGGTGGAGGAGAATTTAAAAAAACTCCAAGGAGTAAAAATACCCACGGACACGCAGTCGAAGACAATCTCGTGAATAGGAAAAAAACTAATCGCCATTCTCCACATAACTAAGGATATTGGAAAAAAGGGCATTGAAAGATAACCAGTGGGGGGGGGTGGGGGATCAGGCTTTAGAAATGGGTTCTTAGGGGGGAGAGGGAAAGGGGCAGAGATGAAGTACCCTTCTTGTAACTGATAGTATTCGTTGAAGTCACGTTGCGGAAAAAATCCCGTGAGAAGAGACAAGACGAGGGGGGGAAAATCTGAAAAAGAAAGCTAAAAGAGGACCCACTTTGGGAAACTGGAACAAACCCTACAGGGACACCTGAAGCGCCAAAAGGAAAAGGATAGGAAATACATCCAGCATCCGGATCTACAGGAAAAGCCGATGGAGTGATTTATCCCACATGTAAGGAAAAAGGAGGGGGAAACTGCACGCGAAAAGGAGAAAAGGAAGAAAACGACGAAACTCCAAAAATTTGGGATGAGACTACTCTGTATGTAGCATACTTACAAGAGGGACGATCTTGAAAAAACGAAAGAAGATCAAGTGAGAAAACACACGAGAACGACCGGGGAAACGTTTTCAAAAGAGAAGAAAAAAGAAAAGACTGTAAGAAGCATCTAAAATAGTCGGACGAAAAGGAAGGGAGCTCCCAGGAAAGGAAAGGAAGAAGAAACTAAAGGGACTATCCTTGGGAGAAAGGCAAAGACTAAGGGGAAAAGAAAGGGAAAGCGAGTGTTGCTCAGAGGGGCAGGAGGACCATCACTTAGCATTATCCCCCGCGTGGTTTCTTGATTTTGAACCTTTTAATCGGGCTCAGCAAGGAGGAGCTTGAGCGACTTACAATGATCGGGGCGGAAAAGGTAATGCCGGCCCTACGGGAATGCCGGGATTCACCTATGGCTAAAGCTTGCTTATAGGTTCCCGCGCTTGGGTGAAACGTTCAACCTTTTAGAGGAGGTTAAAAATCAGGAGTGGGAACTTTACGACTTCGCACAAAACAAAGAACATAGCAAATGGAAACGTAAGCTAGAAAGACAAAAAAGGACGGTCCACTAGATCATGAAGGCGCTCAAGGTGAAAACGCCGAGCTTAGATTACGCCTCGCGGTGGTAAGACAGCGGGGAAGGGGAAAAAAACCGAAATACTGGAAGAGTAAGACTCAATACTTGGAAAAAAAGAAGAAGTAGGGTGAAAAGGGGTGAATCAGGTGGTTGAAAAATCCTCAATCCATCTTAAAAAGAAAAAGAAAGTCCTATTGGACTTAGAATAGGGAGTGAGGGAAAGAGAAAGAAAACGTGAAAAAGCCCTTACGTAGAGGAGAGAGAAATCCTGAGCTAGGACGGGAAGGGTCTTGAAACTCGGAGGGGAAGGAAGGGAAAATTAAGTTCAGACAAAAAGGAAATCAGCAGCTAGTCTTATAGATCTCTCTCAAAAAACAAAATAAAAAGAAGAAAAAGAGGAAGAGAGAGGTTTTGTAAAGGGGGGCTAAAGGCTAACTCAATGGGGGGTAAGAAAGGCCTACGCACGAGTTAAAAAAAAAAGAAACAAGGAATCTGACAGTAGGATCTCTCGGGACGAGAAGAGGAGGAAAGCGGGTCTTTCTAGTTCAGGAATAAAATCAAAAACTAGGACAGGTTGATTCCTTCGAAGAGGATGAGCAGGTTAAGGTACCATACTATAGGGAAAGTGGGCAAAAGAAAGGCGGAGGAAAAGGGGTTGAGTCTTGAAAAGGATCAAAGAGAAGCGGAATCACATTCGCCACCAGGGGGATGCGGCGGAAGGTCTACGATACTCTTTTTTGTACTTATGGGGAAGGAGGAGGGCCAAGCAAGTGAATACTCGGGGAAAAAACATGAGCCCGGTCAGAGAGAGCGGAGGTGACTGGATGGGGAGCCGGTTGTCTCAACTGGAACGGGAAAACAGCCGATTGTAAATGAGCAAAAGAGGGGGAAAATGATGGAGAATCAAGGGGAAAAGGAGAACCGCTCGCAAGAGGAAAATACGGGACGAAAGGAGAATCCGCGATTACGATGAAAAAAAAGGGGGAATGTGAAGTCGTCGCATGAGGCGTTTCTCCAACCGAAACGCGGACAGAGGAAAAAAAAAAGTTCGAAACGATACCACCAGGGAGGGAGGGGGGGAGGAAAGTCGGGCCGGATGGAGCGCAGGCGGAGAACACTCCTTTCTTAAAAAGAGGTAAATGGAAAAAGGGGGGAGGGCGGGGGGTGGGGTTTTGGGGTCCAGAGGTGTGGTAAAGTGTCAAGTGGTGTCCCCAGGGGGAAATAAGGAAAAGGGTGTGGGGGGGGGTGGGGGAACGGGGGGCTTTAGAACATTGGGGTTTGGATGGAGGGTGAGGTGAAGTGGTATTCCGCCAGGGAATAAAAAATCGAGGCCGGACGGAGTGATAAAAAAGTTCAAGGGGGGGGAGCGAAAGTTTCTGTCGGGGTGAAAGGGGGAGGATGCTCCTAAAGGGACTTTTGCGGAGAATGTGGGGAAAGGGTTGAAAGGGAGATTGTGTTTGGTAAAAGAGGAGAGGAGTGAAAGTTGAAGGAGGGGAAGAGAGGAAAGGAATAATCCGATGACTAAAAAGGAAGTTTAGAGCGAGAGATGGACATAAAAGGATTGTGGTGAAGTCATTAGGTCAGGTGTGTATCTTGTAGGGGAGGGGGAACAAAAGAAGAAATCTCCAAAGGGATCAAGAACAGAGAGAGGGGTGCGGGGAGACGGAGGATGGAGGAGACCAAGGGGATGGTGACTAGTTTTGCAGGATGGGTCGGCCAAAAGGGGTTCGAGTGTAGCGAGGAGGAGGGGAGTTCAAAAAAAGCGAAGGTAAAGAGTAGTGCCAGGGGAGTTGGAAAGAGCAAGGAATAGCCTAGCAGATCGAAAGGGACATCCGGAATTCATAATCTTTAAATGAATCGCATGCTAGAAGAGAACATGGAAGAAAGAAGTAATGGAAAAAACTCAAGAAAGGAAAAAGAAAGAGAACGATGGAGAGGTTGCCATGGTAAAAAAAGAAAAATGGGGGGCAGTGCCGGTAGAGGTCTCGGGCAGTGGAAGGGCTATGTACGCTCGGGCTTGTCAAGGAAAGACGAAAACTCAAGGGAAAAGTCTCCGGGAAGGACAGCGGAGAAGAAAAACCTCTCATAGTGAAAACCGTGGGAACTAAACCACATCCGGAGGGAAACGGCGGGAAGGGGGATAAGGAGAGACACGTGGCGCGTTGGGAATACCGGGGGGGGGGCCCAATCCCTTACCTTTATGAAAGAATGGTAGGAAAAAGGGGGTGCCAGGGTGACTCTCATGGGTTTTTGGGGGGAGCGAAAAATTGAACAGAAAAACGGGATCGAAAACTTTCTGACAGGGCGGGGGATCTCAGGGTTATGAGCATCAAATCACTTGTCGAGGGATGCAATAGTGATGTAGGGGGAGGGGGTGGGCCACACTTCAGGGAAAAGAAAAACAACAAGGGGAGAATTAAAAGAGAGAGTCACGGTCGAGATACCTGGACATAACAGCCCTAAGGAAAAAGCCTTTTATTCTACAGCCATGAGCGTAAAGAAAGAAGGAAAAAAAGTTAAAATGAGTCGAACAAGAGGGACGATGTTTGGAAGACAGGGAGGGGGGCTCGCAAGTTGGGAGGAACAGTGTTGGTAAAAATGTACTTCCAATTGATAAACCGTAAATCGGTACAAAGGTAAGAAACTTAAAGGGGGGAAACAAACCTGCTCCAGCAATTCGTGGGGGGGGGGAGAGTGAATATTCGGGGGGTACTGTAAAGGGGGTTCCGACGAGGAGAGGAAATCGTAGAACAGGGGAGCGATATTGAAAAGCAAAACTGCGGAACATAAGACGGACTAGAAGAAAAGAGAAAAACCGGGGCAACAAGGCAGCGGAATAGCATTCGACTATAAGAGGTCAAGCGGGATTGGGGGGAAAGAGTTTGATAGTGCTAAGTCAGGGAAAAAGGGGGGCGAGTCCTAGAATTCAGAGAAGTCAAGATAAGTAAGTACTGTCAGGGGAGCCGGGGTGCTTGAAGAGGAACAAATAGGGAAACCATCCCAGTGGGACGAACGCAGGAGAGGGGGGATTAAAGAAAGAGAAGAGAATAATCGGAAGAAATGTGGGCCGTCGATCACAACCACGGAGAGCACCAGTGGTTGAAAATAGCGAATCGGCTACACTTGAAAAAAAGCTCGAGCTGTAGATCCATCATGGGGGGGAGGGGCGGATCGCAGGCGAAAAAAAAAAAGATCCATTCCCAAGGGGGAAAGCTAGCGCAGACCAAATAAAGGGTAGGGGTATCGGGGAGATCTCTAACTCAAAACACTGAAAGAACAAACCACGAAAATAATATCATCACAGTGAACAACAAGGGGGAAAACCAACATTCACAAGAGGAGCAACTAACGAACGAGCGAGATCGGAAAACAAATCTGGCACGAAAACTTAACAATTAAAGAGCTAAAAAGTACAAAGGAAGGGGCACTGAGACTATGGGAGGAAAAGACGAGAACTGGCAGAGGAAAGTTTCAGAAGGGAGAAGAATCGGACCGCGGGAGAAAAGAAGAGGTCTGGGACGTGTAAGACCTTAAATTGAATCGGGTCACCCGAGAGGAGCGCTTAAGAAGATAAACTTCAATCCAGGACGCAGGGTGAATGAAAGAAGTCCTGATCGAAGGGAAATTGCAAGGGAGGGGAGGCCCTGCTGAGAAGAAGCGGAAAATCAGGGGATCATCTGTTTTCAACGAAAAAACCGGTCCGTTAAGTGCGAAAAAAAGGCTCACACTAGCAAATTTAAACTCAAAGAGACACGAGAGGAGAACGAGGATCACTTTGAAGGGAAAGGGGAAGCGTAACCTCCAAACGGATACGTATGGTCAAGTGAAAAAAAAAAATGAAACTATTATGCTCATATAAGGTTTCCAGCTAAATGTTCAGACCGAACGATTCTAAGTGGACATATGGTTGGAAGAGTGACGGACAAAAAAAATCTTCGCAGAATCTCCTCAGGAAAAAGGGCTGGGACGAGGGAGATATCCTTCCCGCACGAAACGTGGAACCAGAGCTACGCCAAAGAAAGACCGGGATGCGGTTAAAGGGGAGGGAAGAACGTAGAATGAGGGGAGGGGACTTAGAACCCTTTAAAGAGAAAGGACTCGGAAGACTCGGATCGAGAGAACCACCACAATCGGGAGAAGGAAATAGTAACGCAGGGAAGGGAGGGAGGGTTGGGTGATCAGGAAAAAAGAGGGAGCAGGCAATATTACTAATAAGCAATCAAGACTATGGGGACATAGATAAGGGGGAGAGGCTTAATGTCGTAAAGGAGGGGGAGATTCGGGCATGATCACAGAGGGAAAACTCTAACAACTGAAGGGAGAGGGGGCAGGGAAGCAAAAAAAGGGTAACGCAACTGGCCAGACAGGCTGGAAAGGGGAGGACGGGGGGACTATCGCAATTATGCACAAGAACGCCGGACTGGGTCGACAAATCTTTTGGTGCAAAAGAGAGTGAGAAGATGGGGGTGAGTTAAGAGTAATTGGAAGGCTCCAGAAAAGATAAGGGGGGGGTCCCGATCACGTCGTGGGTCCCATTTGCGAAGTGGGATAAGGTTGGTGCGAAGAGGGGGAAAAAGGGGGGGAAAGCGGAAGTTAAAGAAGAGCCCAGGCGGACGAGAAGGTATGGGGGGGATGACCATAATAGCTTTAACCGGGGAGCAGCAAGCTGCAAAGGGAAAGGAGAGGTATACTATAGCCTTACAAATGAAGCCGGATTGAAGGGGAAAAAAAAGCGGTGAGACTGCGCAAAGCGGGCAGGGGATCACCTAAGGCCAAACAGAACAAAAAGGGGTGGGGTCAAGAGCGAAAAGATACAGGCAAAGAAACACTACGTGGAGTCTCAACGCCCTTGGGTGGGGGGGGGTAAGAAGGAAGAAAGAGGGGAAAGATGGCTTTATCGGTTGGGTGAGTTGTGTTGGTCGGTTCACGTAAATGTGGACTGGTTGTTTGACCATTAGGAGGGGAGATTTTTTAACCATTGACCCGCGGAGTAGGGCGAGGGGCACAGTGTATTTCCAAGGCTCACCTCAGAAACCAGACTGTAAGGGTTGCCTAGTTTGCTCTAATTCTTTGTGCGGGCGTTTCTTAATTATGGGTTGTGGTTACAACAGCAAGAGCGAACGCGGTGAACGTGGCGTGCATGAGTTTAGGAGGTAGGAAAGAGCAAACAAGGAATTCCTGTCAAACTGGGCGCATTTTCTTAAGCTTGATTGGATCGGGTGGTGGCATGCACATATTTAGAGATCGAAAGGTCCGCAGTGTAAAAACCGGGTACTGTGCAGCAGTTTCAAAACATTTGGCCAGGAAAGTTATTAGGGGGTCTGTTGTTTTGACCTGGCAAGTGTTCTGAAGATGGGACCTTTGAGCAACGCTGGCTTAAGCGCTTAATGCAATAGAGCTGTTTACCCACATGTAATCTCCACTCGTTTTATGTGTAGGTTCGGCAGGACGCCTGGATATATGGGAACGGGGGATTTGCAGATCGCGAGGTTGACACTCTGCATGGCGCTTGAAGCTAGCGAAATGGCTTCTTTTCTCTATTCATTTCCAAGCCGAGGGGTGTGTGGGCGCGCGGAGTTAACACGATAACATAAAGCATGCGTACCATTGGTGGGGCCATACTGTTCGCTGGAACAAGCGACGAAACTGGTTCCAGGGTGTGGGTGAGGGGCGTTGCAGTTTAGAGCTTTCCCATGGGCGCAACTACAGGGGATGGAAAAAAGGGTCTCCTGTAGCGGGGAACCCTCAGAACAAAGGCGAGACTTCATTGTCTCCAGCTGTGTTAGGCAAAAAAAAGTTCAACAGTGGGATGGTGTAGATATTTTTTTGAAAATCCGCCTTCAAACAAGCATTGAGGAAATTTCCACCGAGTAACCTAAACACGGTTTGTAAATGCATCCTTGTCATTAGATTGTGCACAGTTCGCTTACTGTGCGATTGAGTGCACATTGACAATTGTCAGTGGGCTCAATGGGGAGTGTGGCCAGGGAGGTATGCAAGAAGGAATCCGTGGTTACTTTCAAAGACCCTGGGGGGTCTCCGTTGGGGTCATCCGGACGAAGGGAGTACCAGTAAACCGTTTGAATGAAAGGTAGTATCAAACTGGGGGATACTTCCTGGTCATCTTACCGGCCCCGTCGCCTTGGAATTACGGTGTGTAGCAGTCCGGGCGTATCGACCAAAATGTCAAGGCAGGGTACTACGTGGTTGTAAAAGGCTCGCCGACAATATACCAGTGAAACCGGCAGTTTCCAGGGCGTTGAAGACAAAGAAGCGACGGAGGGAGGAAGGAAAGCCTAAAGGGTCAGCTCGGCGTCCTAACGAGACCGTGAAAGACGCGAAAAATGTAGTAACTATCAAAGTGTCTGATGTATCGAGGGGGGGTGTGATATAATTGTAGATATTTTAGGGGGCTGCGGGCTAGCGGTAGAGGTTCAAACTAACCCGTAATAGGTTAGTATCTGTCATTGGTGACACTGGCTAGCGTGGTGGGAGTGGGGTTTTGGAAAACGTTTGAAATATGACTCCAGGGGTTAGTTTACGGTCGTCAAGTGCCCGTCTGCAGGCAATTGTTCATCCCGCCCGGGGTTTTTTCTGATTGGCTTGGCGTGATGCGTGGTGGGGGGGATGGCAAACAAAACGGGTAGTGTATACGAGGACCAGGTTTTCGTGGGAAAAATCGGGAAGGATGGGTAGAACATCTTCAAGGTTAAAAGGAAAGGGGGTACAAAGGGAAGGGCAAGAGGGGGCAACAGGCGCGGTTAAAGCTGTGATAGAAAGAAAAAATTTTTTACGTGGCAAGAGGGCTATAGGGGGAGGGGATACCAGGCGATGAACTGATGAGGGAAAGTTAGAAGTTACAAAGTGTGTATTCCGGGGGTATAAATTGGGTAATGGTGAGGGGAGTAGAGGTGGGGGTATTGCCAGGGATGACTCGAGAAGTTGGGATAGTTGCGCATTCTTTATAGCGTGGGAAACTTTCGGTGCTGGTTTGAAAGGTATGGTAGGACCAGCCACACTTTTGCTCAAACGGGGTACCTAGGGTAGGGCGGGGGGTGACCAGCCGGGAGTTTCTTTTAGGGGAAAAAAAAGAGACAAAAAAAAAAAAAAAACAAAAAAAAAGGGTGCGGAGCTGGTGTCTCATGACCCAATATGTTTAATAGGGGAAGGGGGAGCTTTTAGGAAAAAGAAAGTGGGACTTCCTTGGAAATGGGTTCTTCTAGACGTTCCGGGGGGAGAGACACAGGGGAACGAGGAGGGGGATGGCTGGAGAGAGAGGGGAACCAGGCCTGCGTGGGTCTCTATGGTGGGGAAAACGTTAGTAGTTTGTTAAAACGTGGGAATTAGGTCTGTCCGGGGTAGTAATTCGTGGAGATCTCATAGGGGAAAAAAGTGTTCACAGGAGGATTTTCAAAAAGATTGTAGCGGAGGGATTGAGGGGGGGAAAGTCAAGTGAAGTTTATGAGGGGGGTTCAGTGAACGAAGAAAGGAAGCAGGGAGAAATCCAGGAAAAAAGGTTGCATGTAGAAAGTCGAGGAATATGTAAGCAAACGGGGCAATGGGATAAGGACTTACGCGAAGGGCGTGGAGACGGGAAAGGCTATGGAGGGGAAAAAGTTGGAAGTCGACGCATCTTAAACAGAAAGCGAAGTGGGAAGAGAAGGGCAAACTGTTTGGGGGGACGACATGCAGGAAGCAAGGACCACGAGGAGAGAAGGACATCCTTGACCAGCGAAAAAGGAAAAAATAAGATAAGACCATGTCGAACCGTGAGGGAAAAAACGATCACTACAGGAACCCTCGGGGGAAAAGAGGTAGTTGGGAGCAATTGTCTATTGCTATGTGCTGGGGGGGAAGGAAAGGGGTCGAATTGGAGTGCAGGCACGGGGGGTGGTCCGGAAGGATGGTAAAAGCGCTGGAGGTTATTGGGAAAGGAACGAAACTACAGGTCAGGGTCAGCGGGAGAGAACGAAGACAATAGAGATTCCATCATCGACGAGCACAGAAGTGTGGGGCTGAGCAAGTTTAGCCTGAGCACACTGTCCTAAAAATCGTGGAGAAAGTTTGTACAAAAGGGAAAAAGGGGAAATACTGGAAAGGAGGGGGGGAAAAACTTTGGGGGGGGGGGAGATAATGATGGTGTGGCGCAAAAAAGAATAACACCATCTCAGCGGAGGCAAAGGGGCTTTACGCAGGCGTGGGGGCGTACGCGAGGTGCGGTGGAATCCACAAAAGCGTCGGTGTGGAAAAGAGGGGATTTTAGAGGGAGGGAACAAAAAGGAAAAAGAAGA
>Ga0179591_1232647_pt1 | contig 13447 bp, 23 predicted proteins | sample CZOMad2_1_08_16f_FD_182891 | JGI IMG/M metagenome (GOLD analysis project Ga0179591, IMG submission 182891) | Vadose zone soil fungal communities from Angelo Coast Range Reserve, California, USA - CZOMad2_1_08_16fungal (PacBio error correction) | ecosystem: Environmental > Terrestrial > Soil >...
TCTCTCATTGGAAGGTGGGGGCAAAACCCCGGGCGAAAGGGGGGGTCACAGTGGGAAAACGTTACCTGGTGCATATCGTGGCTGTGAAACCGGAAATTAAGGAAGCAGGGTAAAGACCTCAACCAGGAACGAACAGAAGGAACAGAAACTAATCTAAGAAAAAGGATCACCGGAGGTCGATGTACGATCGAGGGGAAGAGAAATAGTGGGCAACTCCTGGTGGGAAAAAGCTGACAAAACACGCGGGAGTCAGCACGTTGGAAGGGAAAAATGTAGGGACTTTGCCTCAGAGCCGTGCACAAGAAGGGAAGTCTGGATTGCTCCTGGGAGAAGGAAGGGGGGAAATGAAAATCAGCGGGAGGAAACACTTTTAACGTGGGCAACCCCCCCACGTCCTCCCTGGAAGAGACAAAGCACCCTGTTAGAAAAAAGTGAATAACAGTGGGAGAAAGAACCAGGTTCAAGCCTGAAAGGGTTAACTAAAAACAAACTGCGGCTGGGTGGGAAATGGTGAACTGGATTGTTTGGTAACTCTACACAACACAACCAAAAAAAAAAAAAAAAAGGATGGAGAAGGGAAAGAGTAGATGGAAAAAACGGAACAGAAAAAAAAACTAACAGCAAGCCGGGGAAGGTAAACCATAACGGGAACCTGTTTCCATATGAAAAAAAAACTGGCCGAGGCGGGCGGGTTGGGAAAGATGGAAAAGGTACCAGGTAACGACCGCCTGGGGACCAAGGTCCCATCTCTCCAGTGGCAAAAGTAAAACATGATTCGGGGGGCAATTACAAGAAACGGCCGCCGTTGTGCACGCTCCGGGAGGAAAAAAATAACCACAAGTTCCAACCTGGCTGGAGGGCCGCGTTTGGGGAGGGCAAGGGTTACAACCATGGACCCCTTCACCACAAATTTGCTGAACAGGCTCCGGGACAATGGGACAGAAGAACGACAATCGCAAGGCGCGGGGTATTCGCGGAAAAAAATTCGGGACGTTGTTCGGGGTAACGCTTGGAGTCAATCCCAACGAACTGCAGCCACATGACGCAAGTACCGCGTACGAAACGCAAAAAGGGCAACGGCCCCTCAACAAATGGACAAAAATCGAAACGGTGTTCAGCAAGGGGTTCAATGATGGGGGGCACAACGAAACACACCGAGCACAGCCGTACTGGGGGAACGCGAATTCCGCGCCAATAAAAAGAACTGCCAGACCAGGAAGCAACTGGTGAAAAAACAAAAAGGGAACAAGACCGACAACGGCACAGTGCTCAGGAAAAGAGGGCTTGAATCACGCAAGAGCAAAACAGATAACGAAGGAATGTACCGCGACAGTCAGCAAGATGCACTATGTTGGCCCAATTGGGTAAGAAACGAAATTTGAAGCGCAAAGGCAAAAGGGACCTGAACTGGTAAACAGCAGAATGGTTTGTGCGGGAAAGCGGGAAGAAGAAGAAGAAAAACTCAATCAAGAAGTGCAATAACAAGAACCGCTTAGAAAAAGGGGGGTGGGGGTTGGGGTCATCTTACGCGGTGGAGAAAAAAAAATTCGGAGGCGTTGAAAGTAAAAAAGCAGTTCAATTTCGGGCCTTGCAGACTGTCGGAAGAGGAAAAAGGGTAAAAGACACTAGTAAAGAAGCTAAAAGAACGTTCGGAGTCAAAGGGAAAGGTGGGGTGAGAAAAAATGACGCAGTGGAAATTGGGGGCTGGGGTCGTGGGCCTTGGCAAAAACCAAGACCAACTATGACATTAAAAGAAGGCAAAACCTACCCACGGATAACCAGCCAACAGGAAAGAAGATAAGAAGCGTCAAAGAAGGCAAAGGGCCAAACCACAACGGGGGATGATGCTGAGAAAAGACAATTATGACACTCAGGGTGAACGGCAAGTACCAAACAAAAGCCTTGGCAAAAAAAAAAGTGAAAGTTTGGAAAGTTAATGAAGACGGTAAGCCCAAACAGTGAAGAAAAGTATTAACAGCGGTGAAAAAGAGTGAAACCGAAAAAAAGAAAAAACTACCGCTGCCAGGTTTTCCGGCCCTATTGGATAGTACGACGCATGTGAGGAAGAATGGAAAAAGGGGGGGGCAGACAAAAAGGAAGCCTCGGGAAACCGGAAAAAAAAAGAGTATTAAAACAGGACGCAGTCAAGGTGGGAATACAAGCCGGGAAATGGTACTACGGACAATCAGGTGATCAGGCAAATCCGAGAAAAGCGAAAATTCAAGCAAACCCCCCAAAAAGGGAATGTCGTAAAGAGAAATACACAGGACATGCCAAAAAGGACAAGGAAGGGGGTATCCGGAAAAAAGGACCCCTTGCCCAAGAACAGAGGCTCAGGAAACAACAAAAAAAAAAAACGGGAGGAGGAGGAAGAGAGAGATACTGTGCGTGGGGGGTGGAAAGGGCCATTGTACGCTTAATGTCAGGGGGTTGGGCAAAGCAGGGGCCAGGGGGAGGAGTTGGACTGAACCAATTTCAAGAAAGAGAGGAAAAGGACGGTGATTGTTGCCTTACACAGTATGACGTGGGGAGTAAAACAAAAAGAAAGCCTGGGGGGGGGAGGAGAAAACCAAAAAAAAATACTTAGCACAAGCCCAGGGGTTGTGGGACGGGGGTCGAGGCCAAGTCAAAAGGGGGACCAAAGGGGGTTTACAGTAGTTTTTGCGGCACCAAGGCATAAAGGGAGGGTGCAGCGTCATTCAAAAAACAGAAGGCAGAGAAGGGGGCACGGTGGAGGGTTGCTGAAAAGTCACGGGGCAACACAGGGTGGGGGCAAAAAAAACACTGTGGAATACTTAATTAAACGGTTGCGGACATAAGGAAAGGACTTAAAAACCCGGGGGGGGGGGAAAGTGCAGGAAAAAAACAGGGGGTTCTTGCCCGGGGGAAACACAGTAAATAATTGTTCTTTTGGGGGGAGCACCAAAATTCAAACCGGGTGAAAGGGGGGGCGCTTAAAAGGGCATGATGGGTCAGGGGGCAGCCTGCAAAGGAGGGACAGGAAGACGTGGCGACGGCCAGAACAGATTGAACGTGAAAAGGGAGATGAAAGTGAAAAGAAAAGGAAAAGCCAATTTCCATTGAAAGTTTCGGAGAAAACAAAAGAGTACGGGTTTGAATCCGAAGTAGGGAGAGAACGCCTTGAGCGGGGGGGGGGACAAGGTTGTACCACCAGGCCAGAAGACCAATCAAAGGAAAGGAAAAAAAAAGATAGGCAACCAACCTTGCTCCAGGGCCTTAAAAAACGAGAACTTGGTTGAAAGGGGGACGTAGATTGAAAAAGAACGGCGAAAGCAAAGGGGGCCAGGGGGGTTAGGGGGGGGGGGGGTAATAAAGACAAGGGGGGACAGTAGAGGGGTGTTCACACTTCAGGAATCTTCCTCACTTGACAGGAGGACAAAAGGGAAAGAAGAGCACAAGCTTTCAGGGGGGAACATGGATCAGCAGATTGCGGAAGGAGTTCCATGGCGTGAAAGGCAAGTTTCGTTCAGAAAAGGAGGAAAATGGAATCGGAAGAGGGGGAAAAAAAGAAGAGAAGCGGTACAAACCAAAAAGAAACGCTGGAGCTCTAATGTGCGGTCGGGGGGAATCAAAGGAAGGAAGGAAAAAAGCCAACCAGTGGCGTGTCAAACAAAAAAAAAGGTGAACGGGTGGGTTCACAGAGGGAAGGAAAAGAGGTCAGATGGGTTCTGGAAAGGGGGCCGATCGGCAGGGAATAGCGTTTTTAAAAACCCAGTTTCATGCGGGGGGGGGTGCCGCCGTTCAGGGTAGGGGGTTCGGGCGTCTACACCAAGTTTCAGGGAACCTTGATGAAAAAAGGTATGATAGGAAAGGGTGGAAAAGGTGGCCGCAAACGGGGAAAGACCAATTTAAAACTGTGAAAAGACTTGCAATCAAACAGGATGCAGTCCATACTCAATCTGGGGAAACAAAAATGAAAAAACCGACCAGGACGAACGAAAATTAACCCGGGTCGAAAAATAATACCCGGAAAAGAAATGTCCCTATCAAAAAGGAAATGGGACGAGCGCTTGGGGAGGTGGGAAAGCAGACCATGGGTGACGGTGGGCAAAACAAGGGGGTTGTGGAAAAATCTCAAAATGCTGGACCTCCAAGGTAGCGGGAATGTGGTCTTTTGGAGAAACAGAGCCGTGAAAAAAAAAAGGGGCGGGGGAAGGGATTAATTGAAAAACTAAGAGGAGGCTTGCCTAAGAAAAAATGGGGGGTGCCCTCGTGTTTTTAAAGTTTCCTGGGGACTGCAAGCAAAACCAGCAAAAAAAAAGAATTGACCAAGGTTTGAAAGGGTCCTAAAACCCTGGAACGGTTTCAAGCACAAGGGGAGGGGGTTACTAGAACCAACGCGGTCGTTCTCCGTTCAAAATTGGGGAAGGGGAAAGTTGTGGTGGCCCATAAAAATCAATAAAAACGGAGGAGGAAGAAAAATATTACACCAGGAAAGCAGCAAAGGACCAACGTCCCCAAAAGTTTTGTAAAGCTGTGAACCAGAACGCCTTGAACAGACTGGGGGGAAAAACAAAAATTGGTCATACGGGGGGTGCTTACCGCCCCCCCTCAGGAAGTTTAACGACCCCGCTGGGGGGGAAAGCCGGTCGAAAAGGAGGGCCCAGTGCCGCCAGGATAGAATCAACCTTGCCGACCGGGGGGGGACACGCTCGAGACAAGACCAGATTAGAAAAGACGGGGGAGGCGCCGCTTGGTCATTTGAACAACACGGTTGCCCAACGTCCAGTCAAGAAAAAAAAAAAAATCGTAAGGGGAAGACTAAAAACGCCGGGCAGTAAGACGACCCGGGTCCATGGGAAAAAAGTTCGTGGGGCAAGGGTCCGGTGGTGAAAAAGAGGGGAAAAAGTCAAGACAGTCAGGTCCAGCCATGGATCCGCCAAGTACGTCATTGGTAACTTGCGCCACCGGGCCTACACCTTGCACAAGACCGGGAAAACGGTGTTCACACAGAAAAGTACTGACTGGTTAGCAAACCACGACAGACGGGACTTAAAAAAAAAGACAGCCGGACTGGTGAAAACTGATGGCGCCTGCAGGCGATGGAACCATAAGAACTGTCAACACACTGGTAAACAACACCTTCAAGGGACTTGGCCGAAACAAACACGTTGAAAAACTAGGGGAATCAAAAAAGGGCTTATGCAAAAGAAAAGCCAAGATCGAACAAATTCGGTGTAACACAAAAATCCCTCCGATCCTGCCAGTAAACGGTGGCCCGCCCCGGGGCAGCAAGACTGGGAAAGCGCAGGAACGGACCCAATCGGTAAAAAAACGTGATCCTGGTAAAAAAAAGATGGGGCTACGTCGACGAAGAAGAAAAACCGACGGAACAAGAGTTCAATAAACATAAAAGACGGCTTTAAAAAAATGGTGCAGGTTTTTTGTCAGCTTGTACGCCATTGCTCGGGCGGGAATAACATGGGAAAGTGGCATATGCTCCTGGCGGCGACGGGGTCGTGGAGAATTCCGGTACAAAGGGAACACTAGCTAAAGGCTCATCAAACATCACTTCACGGAAAAAAAGGTGAAACGTAAGAGGGGGGGTTAAAAAAAACTGAAAAACTTGAAATTGGGGGGCTGTTGGTCCGGGGCTTGGAAAAAAAAAATGTCCCAAAAAAAAAAAAAATATTCGTTTCAATCTGCGCGCAAAGTCTGCTAAAAAGCAAGGAAGAAGGATCGGAAAGAAAGTAGAAGAACAACGGGGGCCAAACTTTATGGAACACACAGGACCAATGGAAGGAAAGTCCGAAACAAACAGCTTGGGCCGGACGTCAATGGTTTTAAGTGAAGGGAGTGACTGTACGCCAAAAAACGGGGGTGACCCTTGGGGAGGCACAGGGGAAAAAGCGGGACGAAACAACCTTACCGCGGCCAGGAGGTCGGCCTCGTTGGATGAAAGGACAGCCGAAAAAAAAGAGAAGGTAACTGGGGACATCATAAGGGCTTCTAGAAACCGGAAACCTGGGAGGGCATACAAGCGGGCGGGTTTGGGTGAAATACAAAAGGGCTGGGACTACTCAGGGACAAGGCCAAAGCCGAATCGCGCCTTACCCCCCACCAACCCCCCCCCGCTCCTGGGGGAGGCTTTGAAAAGAAAATACGAATTGCCAGGGGCCCAAAGAAAAAACAAAGTGAAAAAAGGCCCGTGCAAACGGACATTCTCTAACTCAAACGGAGGGAAGAGCAGAGTGCAGTTTTTTGTACGACTTCGCACCAGCGGGCCCTTTTGGCAGGGGGGAAAGGAGGAAGGGGGGGATAAAAATAACAAAAAAATCAGGAAGGGAGAGGGGGAAACCGTTTTGTACTTGGGCCCCTTGGAATCAAGATCCGGGGAAAAGGAGTAACAAAAGAAGTGTTAGTCAAGCCAACTCAAGAAAAAAAAAGCGTCCCTTGTAGACAACGGCCCAGGGTTTGCAAGATAAGGCTTTCAAGCCGATGCAAGTTAACAGTAGGATTTGACTCCAAGGGCAGCCCATGGGGGAGGGAATGGGGACATGGCAATCCAACGAGAGCCGGAAAGCGGCATGGTAATGTTGAAAAAGTCAAGGCACGATTGGCACAAACAGGGGAAGGGATACACGTTCGTACATTAAGGAAAAATAACTTCCAAAAAAAACCCGAACTTGGGGGAAAGCGTGTTGAAGGGACCAGGCCAAAAATAGTCAAATTTGGTCCGTTGGGAATGAAGCCAGCCATCCACCGGGGGGTTCCCGGGGTGTTCTTGGATTGAATGGACCTGGTGAGCCGGCGAGGCGACCGGGACCAAAAAAAATCCAGTGGAGCAGAAAAAGAGGGAAAAGAGAACGGGAAAAGTGGACAATACAAAGGAACACCAAGTTACAAATGTTTTTCAAAAAAAACAAGTTCTAACCCCAACCTCCGTACGTGGAGACGAACGGGTGAATTGAAAGAAGGAAATACACTATTTTGGCGGGGGGAAAAAACCGAAAAGGTTTCACCCGGGGGATCCAGCAGGGAAAGTAGTAGCCATTTGAAAATGGGAACACGAGGGAAAAACTTTTCACTTTACTTTGGAACTTTGAGTAAGAGATGGAGAAAAAAAGAGGCGAAAGCAGCTTTGTGGTGTAGTGTCAAAAAGAGAGTTGGTGAGGTCTCAACAAAATTAGGACGAAAGGAAAAAAGAAAGGTGCAAACTTACCGATCAAGAAAATGGGGAGAAGTAAAGCGCGGCTTTCAAAAAGTTCGTTAGGTAACAGTCCTCCCCAAATGAAAGCGGGAAAGAGGAAAAGAAGGAAACAAGACTTGAAGTGAGCGGGAATAGTGAAAAAATGTGGATCAAGCCGACTAAGAGCACAACGTTGCACGTTTGTCGAAAATTACTTTGCAAACCGTCTCTCAAGTTTAGGAGGGGGACGGAAGGTGTGGGGAATACGGCAGGCAGAAATCGGAGTACACAAGTCACCGGGAGTTGGAGAAGTAAAATGTGCAGGGGGGCATTGATACAAAAATAACGGGGAAGGAAACAAAGTTGGGGGGAAAAAAAGATGCTTGGAAGGGGCCAGTGACGGGGCACAATTTTCAAACGTAAAAGTACTTGGTTGCACTGGGCTTGAAAAGGACGTGGCCTTGGGGGAATCATACGGGGTAAACAAAACAATAAAGAACAAAGAACGAACGTGACCGGGGAGAAATAACGCGCACGGAAAAAGTTCGGTGGGGGAGAAAAAGGGTTCAGGGGGGAACATACAAAAAAAAAATGACGTGGGGAATGTGTGGGACACAAAAAACAAAACAAAAACGGCGGAACAGCAAAGGGGTAGGGAAAAAAGGCTCTTGTTGGACTAAAAAAAACCGGGGGACCAGTCGGAAGTGAGGAAGGAAGACGGGGGGGGAAAAGCACAGGTGGGGAAAGAGGGGTTGCGTTAACCAACTCCGCGCAAAGGGAAAAAAAAAAGATCAAGGAGGGAGTGGGGATGGGGTCATAAACCCCCACCTGGAAAACAATGGTTGACACGGTGGGGAGGTGGTACAACGACAAAAAAAAGGCAATGAATTTTGAGGGCAGGGTAGATTGGACCAATCAAAAACCAAACAAAACAAAAAACAAAAAGGGGGGAGAGGGAAACGAGAGAATGGACCAAAAAAAGTGACCATAAAGGCATACGAAGCATGTTGTTTCGAGGTAACCAAAAAGGGGAAACACGGGTTCACCAGGGGGGAGACAACGAAAATTTCAAGAAAGAGGAAGGGGACTGAACCTGGGAAAGGGACAAAGGTAACAGGAACGGCAACCAGGGGGGCCAGGGCCCCAAAGGTTGCCGCAAAAAGATTCTTCAAGAAGGACTTCACCAGCCAGGGGGGGGAAAGGGAGACTAAAAAAACAGAATGCAAGAATAAAGGGAAGGCAAACCGCGGTAAGGAGGGTTGGAACAAACACAAAAGGGGAAGGGTTCTCGCTCTACAGGGAAAACCGCATAAAGAAAGAAAAAGGGAGAGGGGTAGAACCGTCTTAGTTTCTCTGGGGGAGGGGTAACAGCAAGGAAGCCGTAAAGGGGTCAAAAAAAACCAGTTAGAAGTTTACGGAAAAAGGGGGACGGGGAAAAAACCAAACCAACCTGTCCAAAGGGAAAATCGAACACGGTTGGAATTCAAGGGGCACGGAACTGGGGGTATCAAAAAAACTCAACAGGACGACTCCGCCCCACAACGACAGGGGGAAGGGGGGAACTCTAAGCGCCTCCTGATCGAAAACAGGGGGACACCAGCCACGCCGAGCGCAGGGGGAAAACACAGGGAAAAAGCTCCCGACACGACAAAACGGTTGGTCCTACGGAAATCATGTCTTGGGGGGATCCGAATCAAGAATCAGGAAAGACGGAAAGTGCTGGTTAAAAAAATTACAGGAAGATGAAGGGAAAAAGAATGAGCAAAATACCGAAACTGGGGAAAAAGCAAGCGGCAACAAAAAAGCAATCTTACCTGAAAGGGAAACCCCAAAAACCCAAGTCAAAACAAAACACCGATTGTGCTTCGTCAAAGAAAAAGAGGGGAAGAACAAAGAAAAAAGGCAAGAAAGAGAAAAAAAAAAAAAAGGGAGGGGACGACCACCTTTTTCATCGTACAGAAAGAACTAAACCCCTAGGCAGTTAAAAAAAAAGGAAGAGGGAGGGCAAGTTTCTCAGTGGGGGAGAAGGGGGATGGGGAAAAGAGAAGCCTGAGAGCAAAAGAGGAAAGAAGGAAAAAAAACGTAAAGGGGACACGTAAGAGGGGGTGGGGGGGGAGACCAAAAACCGAAAGGGGTTGGGGCAATGGTTGGTGGAAACGGGAAAAGAAGAATTCCAAGATTGGGAGAGAAAGGCTTAGAAAAAAAACCCGAAAGCACAGGGGAAAAAGGAAGAAGAACAGGGGTACAAAAGGCAAGACGGCACAACAAAGGGGGGGATGATGGGACTGATCCATTAGGAAGTCGGGGGGTTGGAAGAAAAAGGAAAAAAAAAAAACAGTCCGAAACCAGTCAAAGGGGGGGGGGAAAAATGCTGTACCAAAACGGGGAAAAGGGAACAAGCGGAAAAAAAAAAGACGTGACGAAAAAAAAGAAAGAAACAACACTTAACGATGCATATGGTGAAAGAGAGGTGGGATGAACTAAACCGCAATGTGGGGGGCCGGCAGAAAAAAAAAAAAAGAGGGGGGGAACTTGTGCGCATGGAAGCAAGTCCCAGAGGAAAAAAAAAAGGATGGCAAGACAAAGGCGGGTTGGTAGTAAACAAAGGGATTGGGACAGCATGGGAAAAGAAAAAAAAGAAGGAACTTGAAAATGGCTGGTGAAGGAGGGGTAAGGTCACCATTGGCCACCTGGGGGAAAAAACAAAGGGGAAAAAAGGAATGGAGGAGACGAAACCTTGCAACCCGTGAAATAGACTACTGGGAAAAAAGAAAGGATGCAAGAAAAGAATCGTTGGGGCTTTGCCTTGGCCATCAGGGAGGAAATATCATTTGCAATTTGCCGGGGAAGGGAGGTATGTGATAAAGCCAATCCACAGAGGGAATACTCGAAAAAAACGGTGAGGGAAAATAACTTAATTCGAGTGAGTACCGCACGGAGGGGGGGAAAAAAAAAACACCGCGTCCCCTTGCACACTCACATTTTTGGACGGGGGTTGAAAGAACCACCAGGACAGACGGAAAAAAAAAAAAGGGGGAAAAACAAGTTCTGCAGGACCAAGGGGAGGGTGAGTTCCATCAATTCCAAAAAGAGAAAGAAGAAACTGGGGGGAAGGTGAAGGTAAGGACAGGGCACGCTTAGTTAAAAAAAAAAAAAATCGAGTAGGTTAAAGGAAAAAAGGGGGGGGGGGCAGTATACTTTCCTTAGAAAAAAAAAGGGGGGGAAAGGTGACTACAAGCTTTTTTGCAAAGGTCCACCGATTCCCAAGATTGGCTTTAAAAAGCAGAAAGGGGGGGGGGGTGCCCGGTAGGTGTGGAAAGGGTCCAGATCTTCTCCTGCTGGAGGGCGGGAGGGACACGACCAGGGGAACAGACACAGGAACGAAGTGGGCGGCGTACATACAAGAAGAAAAAAGAAAACAGAATGGTTTGTCCAGGGGGGGAAAAGTAACCATAAAAGAAGAAAACCGGGAGGGGGTATCCTCTCTGGGAAGGAACGAAGGGGACTGTGGGGGGAGAATTTCTACAAGGGAATAAACCACGGAGCAATAGAAATATGGAAACATTGATAAATACTGAAACGAAAGGGGGGGAAAGGTAAATTGGTGCGTAAGAAAAATTAAAAAAAACAAAGATAAGAATCCGGTTTGGTTTGGGAGGGGCACTCCGGGAGGGGGTGGGTGAACATCTTCGTTCGTAAGAAAAAGCACAAGAGGTATTAAGTGATAGAAGGGAGGGCTGATCAGGGGCTTCAGCAAGTGAGGGTTCTGGGGAACATTCAAAATGGGAAAAAAAAAAGAGAGCAGATCGGAGAGAGGGTAGCAACGGTGCTTGAATCGAGACTTGAGGTGAGGGGGGAGGAAAGCCGGGAGAAATGAGCAAAGGGGAAGGGTGGGTCAAAAACGGGAAAAGGTTGGGGACAACAAGAAGTCCGTATTTGGGGGGGATGGGGCGGTTCGGCAAGAGGGGGGGACGAAGGGGAAAGTGGGAAAACCTGACGGGAGGGTTGTGGGAAAGGGCACCCGACGTTGGAATGGGGGAGAAAAAAAAAAAGGAAGGGAACAGACAAGTTTCGAAAAAAGAAAGGAAGGAGCACGTGCCCATACAGGGGGTGGCGGCGGTTTAAACACGGGGGGCCGGGGAATTGGAGGATCACCGTAGTCAGGGGGGGGGAAATGGGACACCGTGAAAAACCGAAAAAGCGACATAAAAGAATGAAAGGGGGAGAAAGCAGGCAGCCGGAGGAGGGATAGGGAATGTTGTACAGACACGGGGGAAAAAAGAAAAGGGGGGTTCCACAAATGAAAATGGGGAAAGAAATCACCACAAGAAAAAAGGGGGGGGGGTATAGAAGTATTCTGGTCTTTTTGGACACAAGAGAAATCAACGAGTAAGTCAGAAAAGGGGGGAGAAAGGACATAAGCGAGAAGGGGAAACATATTTCGTAAAAGGAAAGTCAGATGGAATCCGCACCCTTCATCAGTGGATGGTGTAACAATGGGGGGGGGGGGGAAATAAACAACCTGTAAGGACAATTCCTGGGGGGGTTGGGTGGGGAAGCGAACCTGCTGAGGTTAAAGAAAGGGGGGGGTGCTGATGTTTGGGGGGAAAGATCTCACAACACCAAAAAAAGGGGGGAGGGGGGAAAATAAGAAAAAATGACAAAACAGGCAAAGACGCACCCCGGCTAACCCCGCGTTTGTGACGTTGTAAAAAAAAAAGAAGAACACTGGAACCTGGTGGGAAGGACACTAAAAAGGTGGTGGGTCGCTGCAGGGTGAGGTCAGACCGAAAGGGACGGGGAAAGGGGAAAAACCCGATGGACAAAACATTTCGACGTCCCAGATTCCCACCAGGTACACTCTGTGCGAAAGGTCAAAAGGAAACACGACCTGTGGACTGGAGAAAAAAGGAAGGAAATGATAAGTCGCGGAAGCAGTGAAAAAGGAGTTGAAAAGGACAAAAGGAATGTGGGAGCTGGAAAAACGGAAGGGAAGAACGACATCTACAGGAGCGGTAAAAGGAGAAAAACTTGCAGGGAGTCCGTGGTTACGGTTTACAAGAATTGGGGTGAAGTGAAGCACCCGGGGAAAGGGGAAAGGGGAAAAATAAAAAATTGCCCCAGGGGAAAAAAAGGAAAAAAAGGTTCCAAATCGAAAACAGTGTGAAAGAAAAAAGGAGGAACGGGGTGTGCAAAAAAAAAGACTAAAGAAAAACAAACGAGTAAAAGATCAGTCAAAGAAGAATAACTAACCCAAAGAGAAAAAAAGAAGAGACGGTGAAACAACCAAAGGGACACGCCTGACAAAGGAAGTGTTCTTTCATAGGGGGACTTGGTATCCAGAACGCAAGATCGATGAAAGGCAAAGGGGGGAAAGCTCTCTCAGGAAAAAAGCCAGGGGGAAAAAAGAATTGAAAATGCCAGCTCGGAAAAGTGCAGAAAGAGGGAACTGATTTCCTGTACCATAAAAAGGGAATTGGGGTGCAGCATGCAAAAAGGGAAGAAGAAGCAAATATGAAAAAAAAAGGGAGGGCATAACCAAAAAGGCACGGCAACTTAAGGGGGCTGGGTTGCAGTCTAAAAGGGGCTCATTGAACCGTTGGGAGGAAGGGAGCAAAATCAGAGAAGAAAGAAAGGACTGGACCAAAGCAACAAGAAAAAAGGATCAACCAATCGTAGCAAGGGAAAAAGTTTGTGGAAAAAACATGGGAAAACCTTGAATTTAAAGTTGGAGGGGGCAATTGGGGGGGAACCAACGCCCAAGAGCAGGAAGTCTGCATACGCCAAGCAAAAGGGAGGAATAAAGAAAACGATTAAAAGCGGTCAACAAAAACCAGGGAACAACTGGGAAATAACAAAAAAAAAGGGGAGGAAAGCAGCAAGGACAAAAGGATGGGGGAGAAAAAAACGTCCAGTGAAGGGGGAAAGTATGAAAGGACCAAACTCAAGGAGGACAAGGGAGGGGGGGGAAAAGATAACACAAAAGAAAGACTGCAAAATTTCCCGCTCAGTGGGGGTAGGAAAAAGGGGAAAAAAACAGCCCAGCAGAATACAAATTGTTGGATCAGCTGAAAAAACTTACTATACAAACCTTGAGTGGCTACATTAAATCTTAGGGGGTGAAACACTTTCACTCTAAACAGAGGGGGGGGAAAATAAATCGGGCGGAACCACCTGGAAGCACCCCACAAACCCCCCAAAAAACACCAACGGGGAATTCGTGATATCACGACAGTGCCTGGAAAAAAGGGGACAAGATGGGATGACGAAAAGGACCAGGGAAAAAAAAACCGACAA
>Ga0179591_1261842_pt1 | contig 13447 bp, 18 predicted proteins | sample CZOMad2_1_08_16f_FD_182891 | JGI IMG/M metagenome (GOLD analysis project Ga0179591, IMG submission 182891) | Vadose zone soil fungal communities from Angelo Coast Range Reserve, California, USA - CZOMad2_1_08_16fungal (PacBio error correction) | ecosystem: Environmental > Terrestrial > Soil >...
TATGTAGGCCATTTGAATATTCTTAACGACAAAAGTGGTCAAAAGAATTAGAGCATACGCACACATAAAAACCAAATTAGAAAATCAAAAGGAGAGTCTTCCAGGGTTTCAAAATAAGAAGGAGTTGGGGGTAGTCATCAGTTTAGATGGGCGAAAAAATTGACAATCACGGGGGGCAAAGGGGGTCTAAACCAAACTTCAGAACCTGGAAGCAGCGCAATTATCAATGGTGCGAGACTGAAAGTCTTCCGACAAGCGGGAAGACAAAAAATTTATTCCCCGGTGAAGAATTCGTAAATGGAAACAATTTCTCGAAGGAGGTGGTGAGATCAGAAGAAGTGAGAACAAAAGACGTGGGCAAGCGACTAAAAAAAAAAAGGGAAAGAGTGGGAGGAAAAGTCCATTCACCATACCTTTTAGATGTGGTTCAGAAAGGGAAGTAGCTGGGGGAAACGGGGAAAAATACCTTTACACTCTTTCCTGCATCGGAGACTCCCAGTTGGGGGAAGAAGGGGTAGGATAAAACAAACCATGTCACAAGAAAAACAAAGGGATAAGTCTCAAATTCATCAATAAACTCCCTAACAAAAAGAACAAGGGAAAGAAAACGGATAATAAAAGATAAAAGAAATTCAAAAGGGTCGATTGAAATTCGGGGGGGGAAAGTACTCAAAATGCCTTATACATTAGAAAAGTTAGTCCAAAAAGGCGGAAAAAAGGCAGGGGAAGTTAAAAAATTGAAACGAGAGGGGGATCAGATAAACATGGGTAAATCACAGAGTGGTAACTCCAGAAGGAGAGAAGGGAAAATTAAACTCAAAACGGAACTCACTTCCTCGAAACTACAAAGCTACTCGAAGGGGTAAGGGGGAATGATATAGAAAACCACCAACCAAAAACCACAAGAGGGACACGCGGAAAGGTACAATCCTCGGGGGGGGGGGGCTCGTAGGAGATAAAGAACACTTTGAAAAAAGAAAATAAAAAAAAAAAAAAAAAAAAAAAAAAAAAAAAAAAAAAAAAAAAGAAAAAAGAAAAAAAAAAAAGAAAAAGACGAAAAATCTGACTAGATCTAAAGGATATATCAACTCACAGAAGAGGACCCTCAAGCAAACAAAGCTCTCAGACTTTCGTGATCCAAAAAAGACACGATTATTTGTCGAAGATGATAGACGAGAAAAACACGAGAGGAAGGATTAAAACAACCTGGGGAAATAATAGGGAGGGGAAGTTTTTACTAAGAAGGGATGAACTTTCGTTGCTGTTTGGTTAAGATTGGTTAACTTGAGAAAAGACTTGGAAGGAGGTATTCTCGAAGGCCTGTGAGGGATAGTGGATGGGGCTTCTGCATGTCCGCTTGAAAAACGGGAGAGGGAAGCGGAACTTCAACAGCACATTCTGGGCATTGACGGGAAAAGAGTTGTGGGAAAATCCCTTCGCTGTCCCACTCTTAAGGAAACTGAGGGGAGGGTCGGAGGTTTAAAGGGGGTCCCTTGGCGGGACGGCCAGTAAGAGTAAGTAGTTGAAAAAAGTGCGGGGGGAAGAAAGAGAGGTCAGTTAGGGTTTTATCACATACAAGGGGTTAAAGTTGGAGAGAAAAGTATAACTTGGCTAGTTTAATAGGAAGACCAGGAGCGCGTTTTGATATGTAAGGGCCTTGTCCAGACAGACGGTTGGGAACCAAAATTCTAAACCGTGTGAGCGAAAGGGAAATGGTGGCTTGTCTTGTTCAACGCGTGTGTGCATATTCAAAGTGAGTTGTGCGCACATAAAGGGTCGGGATTGTTCCAAGGGCTATAAGGGGGGGGGTTGGAAGGGACAGGGGTGTATCCGAAGATCAAGGAAGTTAGGTACGAGTCCATAGTTCGGTACCCTTATAGTCCGGGTCTGTGGGGTGAGAACAGGCCAAAAAAATCCACTTTGCTTCTGTGGCCCAAGAGAGAATATAAACATGGGTGTGGGGGCCAAAAAATGGGGGTCAAGGAAGACCGAAATATGCTGTGTTGGGGTATAATTAGGGGGGTGTGATTAGATTCTAAAGAGAGGGGCAATGGCGAGAAACGAAGAGGGCTGTAGTAAATTTGATGTGGAGCCCCAGAGGGGTTGAAGAAAGGTGAAACAAGAGAAACGGCAAGTCCCAATTGGCGTAGTAGTTCTAAATGGGGTTACGGTGCACTATGAGCGGGCGGGAAAGGGGGAGTCTTAATTTAAAATGATTACATAAGAGGAAGAAAAGAAAAACTGGTGTATTTGACTATATGTGTTAGGGTTGAAACGTGTCTGGAGTTCGTTGTCGTTGAATTTTAATATGTGGGGGAGATGTGGGGCGTATTCTCATTTGACTGTGGTGCAAACCATTAGGGGACCGGAAAATTCTTCATTAGCAAAAAGTTCGTGTTGTACAGGTGTCCAATTGGATTAAAGCCAGGAGACCAACAAGGTGGATTTTATTTGAATGACCACAATAGGTAGAGGGGGGTGGTTGGGAAAAAAAACTAGGAGCGCAGTTAGTCACATGGAGATTAGAAAATGAAGGGTTCCAAACTACAATAATAAGTGGCGTTCGTGTCTTGTCTTAGAGGGGACGCAGCAAGAGATATTGATATGTTGAAACGTGGGGGTCTAACCATTCGAATTATCAAAATGGGCTTTCTTCTTATTTCACAGTTGTACGAGTATTATTTGCTGAAAGAGGGAGTCCTAGTAACGTGTATTAAAGTGGGTTTGGTTTTGCTTCGGGTTGGATAAAGCTTATTGGCAAGGTCGGACATGATGGCTTAACGACGAAAGATGTGGTTCTTGAGGCCACGCCCGCGAGTAGGAGGCGGGCTTGTAACTTTTAAAGAGATCACAAACAACTCTGATAATGAAAGACGAGATGAAAGTTGAGAGAAAGGGGGGACAAACAAAGGCGGGCGGAGACAAATCGAGAGATAAAGGTCGAAAAGACCGTATGGAAAACTCTTAAAACTGAAGATGAAAGGAGAAGAGTTAAGACGAACATCGGTCCCCCCGACGCGCCCGAAGCTAATCGGATAAGAATATTCAGAGACGGACTACTCCGCTTTGATATATGACGAGACGATATTTAGGACCTGACGACAGGGTATTAGATTCACGATAGGTTTGACGAGTTAGACGGGGGGACCCTTAAGGTAAATCAGGCTATGTTATTGCAGGAAGAGACTGAACAGAGGAGAATTGTGAAAATCAGCGAGCTTGGGGGTGGAAACTTAGTGGTAATGTGACCGCTAACTATGACTACACGCATGGAAATTAAAAGGAAAACTTGGCAATAATTAAACCTAGGGTTGCAATGAAGAATTAAGGAGTCGAAATTCACCAAAAAAGGAAATGAAATTCAAGTACTCACCAAAGAACACCCAATGATACCACAGATGAGGCTAGAAAATCCGGTTCAAGAGGAGCAAAATCATAGGGATAGTAAGGGAAAAAATGGGAGGTTTTCTACACGAAGGAGGGGAAAAAAAAAGAGAAAAAGCTTGGTTGCAAGAGAAAAGCATCATTAAATAACAATCGACCCACTTAGGAGAGCAGGTATACTTACACTCCCCAGATGTGAGAAAAAAAACGGGGGAGGAAATCACATTCTCAGAGGAAGGGGGTGGAGACTCCTGAGCAAAACAAAATCATTCTTGCATACCCCCACAAGGATGGCAGTTTATACCTAAGGAAACTACTTGCTACTAGCTTGTGGGGAGAAGATAGTGGCAGCTTGGTTACTGCAAAGCAAAGACCTTGGGAAGCTGCAGAAAGGGGACCCTTTTATTTTAGATAAACAAAAGGAAAAGAAAAAACACAGGGGAAGAGCAAAATTCCCGACAGAAAAAGACCTAAGACTAGCATAGGAGAAATAAAATCCAAAACATGGACAGAAAGGCAAAGAGGGAAAAGCTTAAAACTAGGAACTAAGAACGAAATTAAGGGAAAAAAAAGAAAAAAGGGGGGAGAAACTGACTTTGGAGTCGCTTTCACAAGATAGTAGCGGGAAACTGTTGACCCGAACTGGGGAAGCGCCGCAGGAATAGGGATACGAACACGACTACTTCCTAGAAACAAACACAGAGTCGAATTGGAAAGGAGGGGGAAAAATAAGGAGATCAGGGGAAAAGACAGGAATAAGAATACCTAGGGAAGGAACCGCTCAAGAAGGGGTCGACCCAAAAGATGGCCGGCTTAACTAATAATACAGCCATATATATAAGGGAAAGAATCTAATAAAACCCAAAAATTAAAAGAAGTGAGAAGAGATCATCTCACACACTACAAGAACACGAATCTCATAAGAGAGAGAAAAAAACAGGAGGTGAGTAAAAGAGAAGGAGAAGGTCAAAGAATCATGTTCCTTTAGTGGATCGAGACTGAGGGGGGGTAAAGGGGGGTCAACTTAAACTCCGGGCGCTTCTTAGATCACCTTTCGTCGAGGAAGAAAAGGGAAGAAAAATGATGTTGTGACCCTTGAGGTGGCGAGAAAGGGAAAATCGAGCAGGGTATGGGGATTGGTGCGGCCGTGGGGAAGGTCCACGAGGGAAGAGTTGGAGAAGCCATCTCAAAACTAACAAGGAGGAAGGAGGGGAGGGGGGTGCTCTGGGCATCGTAGGTAACATGTACTCTAAGGAGTTATTCGGGAAAAGGGGGATTTCCCCATGTTTCAGGGGGTTGAAACACGAGGAGACTGTTGAGGGAAATCGGCAGGGAAGTAAAGTTTATAATTCTTGGAGGATAGCCTTTTGGATTTGAAAGGGTCAAAAAAAGACGGTTGGGGGACCAATTGGGAAACTTTGACTCAAGTGAACGGGGGGAAGGGTGAGGGAAGGGGGAAGTGGTGCACGGTGCTTATTGAAGGGGGTTTTAGTAAGGTCGGGGACCTTGGTGATGTCGGTGTCCATTGAAAAAAGGCTTCTCTAAGGTGGTTTAAAAGGGGGGGGGGGGGAATACAATCCAAGGGTGCAAGGGGGTAAGCGAAAAGGAGACAGATACCAAGGGGAATTTAGGGACAAATAACGAGAAGGATTAGTGAAAATTGAAGAAAAAAGGGCCGACTTGTCTAAGTAGACGGGTGTTCCCCCAAGTCGAAGAGCCAGCGGCTGTGGGTCAGATTAAGGGGGTTGGGGGAGATAAAGGTCCATATCTGACAACTCTCGGGTGGAGGGGTTGGTAAGAGACGAATCAACTTCTGATAAAAGAATTGTGGGGGGATTAAAAGGAGGAGACGTAGTAAGGAGTAGAAAATTATAATCAAACAGGCGGAGAGGTACTATTAGTTGTGTCATTAAATGGGCTTTAGCACGGTTGCATGTCAAATGGTAGTAAAAATATGGACAATAAGGGAGGGGCTCGAAAAGAGAATGATTATCGGTTGAAAGGGAAGTGGTCACGACTGCTACGTGAGGGAGGGTGGGGGAGTGGTGGGCGGCTTTAATTCTTCATTGTGGACATTTTGGGTGCACTTGGACTTATAACGCTGGAGGAAAGTACTTTACACAAAAAAGTGGGGGTGGAAACGGTATGACACAGTGTTTAAGAAATCTCGGCACGCTTTTGAATCTGAAGAGGAAATCACACAACTCGCGTTTGGGGAAAAAAATGCGCCGGGAAAGGTGTCAAACAGAGAAGGAGGGTCTAAGTGGGCAATTCGACATAGCCAGATAAGGTGAGTGGCATAGGAAATTATGGTCGGGGGTGGGGAGAAGATCTTAAGTAACCGAGGGGTTAAGGGGAGAAAAAAACGGAAAGAGTGCTGGGCAAAGGGGGGAGGAGTTATGTGTCTTCGGAGTTGAAGCTTAAGGGAAAAAAAGAGATTAGGGGGCATGTCGTTTTGGGTTGTTGGGAGGGAGGGGTAACTCTTGTAATTGAAGGGGACTAGTGCTTTCATCGGTTCTTTGTAGAAAGCAGTGAGAAAAAAGTCTTAAAATCCGCATTTTCAGAGTCCGGACTTAAAAAAAGGGTGGGTCAAATAGAGACTCAAAACAACAAGGAGAATAAGATAGGTACAACGGGTAGGAAGACAACGGAAAACCAATAGAGCGGCTGGGAAGAAGAAGAACTCTGCGAAACCAGACAGTGCAGAGAATTTAACCTATAAAATTCGTATACCCCGACGCCGCCAAAACAAGTCCAGCTAACTTAAAGAAGAAGAAGGAAAGAAATCACTCAAAGAAGCTTGTGGAACTACGTAGAAACAAGGTTGGAGCCATGGCAGTATTAAGTTCACCCAGGGTTCCCCATGTTGAAAAACGGGGAGCAGAGACATCCGACCGGGTCAGGGTGGTTCCTTGTCCAATAAACTAGAGTAAAGAATTGTTTTACTACAGAGGTAAAAAACTTCGTGGGTTTGGGGAAACAAAGACGGAAGGTTGGTCGCCGCGGTCCAAAAGTCAAGCTTCTCATTGAAAGAAAAAAAAGCATGTAAGAAAAAAAGGCTAAAATTGGGTCGACTTCGAGGAGAGAGTCACGGTGGAAAAAAATTGCAAGAAGAAATTCAAAACTACCCAAATTGGGAAAAAAGTATAGCGAAGCTCCACCGGTAAGGGTCAACAAGCCTAATTTTGTAGGAAAAATTAGAGGGGAAGATTTGTCCAAACCATCTGCCCAATCAAAGGGAGAACATCGGTTGGTCGCAGAGCGCAATCTTCGACCCTGACAGACGACCTCAAAACCAGGGAAGAGCTACGAGCAGGGACGGAGCCCCACATGTTTCCCAAGTTTGACGCAGGGATAATGGGTACTTCCAATTTCGACAGAGGGGGTGGCGAACACAAGGATCCAAAAAAAAGAAACCGCTTAACAACCAAAACGAAGAATTACAGGACTATCACGGGAAAAGAAGAAGGGCTATGGTTTATAAAGCTCAGAGTTCATCTGTGACCATTCCAAGAAACTAGGGGGGACGGAACGCTAAGACACCGTTGAAGTTATTGGGTCCCCGTTAAAGCAACCCATAGAAGGAAAAAAAAGGCCCTATCAACAGCTCGCATAAATAGGCGGGAAGAAAACAACGGTGAGGGCAAAAGAGTATCAACTTAGCGTTCAAGTTGGACAAGATGGGTGTGTAAGACAAATCACTGTTACGGTAGAAAGCAAAAAAATCGAGGAATTTACGGGTGATCGCCACGTTTCGGCTTGCGGTAAAAAAGCAAGGGACAGTGGGGAAACTAGCAGCAAAAATGACATCAAGGGAAGGAAGAACTATTCCTCGCAAAAAAACCAACATAGGGGAACTCGGGGGGAACAGGAAGAGAACGCCGGAAGGGACCGGGATCTGTGGGGGAATGCAAAAGCACGAGCAGAGCCAGGGGAAAGATAACAGAATGGGACGAGAACACTATATAAGGAGAATAGAGAAAGAAGAAAGAGCGAGGAGGGAGAAACCCGAAAAAGCTTCCTTCAGGTAACCCAACTTAACACTTAGTGGGAGAATACAAGGAAGGGGAGAGTTATGCACAGGAAAGGACAATTTGTTTCGTGGGGGGTGGGAATAAGAGCGGTGCCTTCGTTTGGCTTGGGAAACTGTTTTAAGGGATCGAAGGCGTTCGGGCTCTTCCTATTCTAACTGAGAGAATTGGAGGTAACTCACGACTGTCGGAAGTCTACCCATTGATCGTGAAGGATTCCGGAAGCTCACTGTAATCCTTGGCAGTTGCTGGACCTAGTGAGCTAAACCTCTGGACCGCCTCCTTCGATTAGTTCGGGAGGGGGGGAAGAGGGTGACAGTATAGTCGCCAGTACGGGCAGTAAGGGGGGGTATCGTGAACACTGAGTCCTCCCCCCATGTGAGAGTGGTCAAAGAGTGTGGAGAATCTGGCGAGACAAGAAAGGGGCAAAATTATCGAAGGGATTTACTGCATAGGAATGGGGGGAAGGAAGGACTTTGGGCCAAATTACGTCAGAGCCTTGATGTGTCCGTGAAGGTTGGGAAGAATTTGAGGGGCTCTTTGGGTAGGGCAACGGGGGGGTCGCTGCCTTTATGCTGTGTGTAGGGGGGGGGGGTGGGGGGTAGGAGGGAGGGAGTTGGGGGGATGAAATCAGGGTGAAAATTGCTTGTTTTCTACTAAGGAAGCCAATTTGACTGGGGGGGACTCTTTCGGCAAATTAAGAAGGGGGGTGTTCATTGAACCAAGGCTGAAGTGAAGGGCCACCTGTAAAGCAGTTTGCGTGTCGAAGAAATGTTATCGGGTACAAATCACGGTCGTGGGGGGTGTATGCAAATCATTAAGAAAATGTTTTTTTTTATCCATTAAAGATCTTACCAGAGCGGATTTATCTCAAGTCGGGTGACCTGATGGGAGAGGGGTGGGGGGGGGGGGAGAAACAGATTGTGTACCTGGAAGAAACTAGGGAAAGTCTTCGAAAACAGTGGCGTTTCTTCGTGGGCGGTTAGAAGATGGAGGGGAGTTAACTAAAGTCTCGGGGTCTTTGACAGGGGGGGGTTTGCGACCCCAGAGTCACCATTTGAGTGCTATAAAATCTATGTTTGAAACGGTCTGACGACGCGCTATAGGGGGTTTAGGGTGGGTGATGGAGGGGGGGGTGCTTCTCGTGGACATGTGTTGGGGGACCCTTGACCGTATGACGTACTAGGAGGAACAAAGGTAGGGGAGTTTTATACATGGGGGAGGAGGTCCGAGGTCCAAGGATGTAATAAGTAGTAAAGAACAAAAAGAGGTAAGAGCTTTGTTAAAAAACGAATGCATTTAAAGAAAAAGGAAAAAATCAGGATTGAAGAAGATACTTGGTAAGAATGAGGAAGGTCACTTTAGGGACCATTATTTAAAGTCATGTAAAGGTCCACAAGGGAGAACCACTATGGAATTGGCTCCCACGGGAAGGAAATTGTTAGGGAGGAGTAGCTGATTGAAAAGTGGAGTCGTATCCCGCTTTATCGGAAAGGCGGCGTGGGTTTTCGGGGTAATAGATAGTTTCCTTTAGGGACATTGGGCTCCTCGCATCTGGGGAAAGAATAATTGATGGACGGATATAGTACTAGTAGCGGCAACTGAAGGGGGAAGGACGATGGACTCTCGATCAACAAAACTATGGTGTGGTAAAATGATCTCTATAGTCACCTGGTACAAGCAAATAAGATGACAAAGGATAACTTGCCTGGGGCTGTCAACGAAACATTTCTCCACAAGATAAGCTAGTAAAAAAAACAAGTAATTAGACTTACCCGAGGGTATCCCCAAAAGAAGCTCATGGAGTAACTAGGAAACTATGAATAATACTCCACGCACTTTGACTCAGAGAGGAGAAATTGGAAAGGAAAATTGTAGAATGTAATGGTCACCACTCTTTCCCTTGGGATTGTGGGAACAGGGAGCAAACGAACGATCAGTAGATTTCTAGGGGATACATCGTAGAGAATTTGCGAAAGAGTCGAAGAGGGGGGTTGGGGCCTTAGGGGGTTTTCGCCTCTTACACTGATAAAGAACGGGGAACTGAATTAAAAAGGGGGGGGCCAGTAACCACTCTGGGGGTTGAAAGAATTCAGCAGTCCATGGCAAGGGGGAAAAGGTCAAACACTCAAAACAACCGATTAAAAAAAGGACAGATCGAAGTCGGGGGAAGAATTACAGGATCCGCTATTTTATAGTCAATGAAAGGGGAGGGTTACAAGAAAAAATCACCCGTCGAAGCAGCAAAAAAATTAAACACCAAAGGCAGTCCCAGTACAACGATCGCACCGGCTAATTCTATAGCCTGGCTCTTACGCGCCCATTATGCGAAACAAAAGAAGGGGGGCTCACTCCGGAGATCCTCGATTCGTAAAAAATTTCACACAAGAATTGGCTACTAGACCTAAGAGAAAAGGTCTAAGAACACAACTAGGTAAGGTGGATAACCATTCCGAGGAAAGAATGAGAACTATAAAAGGGGCAGAAGGTACTGTTTGCACAGGGGCACAGTCAGGAACTCTTTGGCCGTAACTACTAAGGGACACGTGGTTAAAGTAACCCGCCAGGAACAAACCTGGAGGAGCAAAAAATTCAATCAACTAACGAAAGCCTCAAGGGGGTAGAAGAAACAAACGTGAGTCATGATGAGCAAACTCACCCAGGATTCAAACGTCTTAAGTCTTGGTAAATTTGGAAATTAATAAGGCAACGGCAGGATGACATAAACAAGGGCGTCGGAAAGTAGGAAGGACCAAGAGGTCCAAGTAGCGTGGTTACGAGTAAGACCAGGGGGTGTGGAGAGACCTACTTGGAACCGGACAGGAGAGAACTACGCTGCGGGATCGAACAAACATTGGGTTACGAGGGGGGGAATTACGAAAGGCGAGAGGAAACTCCGTACTTCCCATGTAAAAGAAAGTTACAGCAGAGTTTAAGGGGGTTAGAAAGCAGCTTCCATGGTCGACAAGCTACATCGGGAGGTGAAGGGAACAATCGTAAATATAACTAAGGGAGAAGAAGAAGAAGACGCAGCTGGGGGATAGACCAAAACAACGAATCCGAATTCTCTGTCGTAGGACACACTAAAAGAAAAGAGTAAAGTTTCAAATCATGAGAGCAACCAATAGAGGAAACTAGATATCAAGATGAGAAAAAAGATCGGGTTCTGGGGGTTGACTGGAAAAGAGGGGTACTTCGTTGAATGGAAACTCTGGGGGATATCTCCAAACGGGCGCTTCGATTCTCATTCTGAATAGAGGGAAGGTCACGGAGACTTGGATTGTTCGCATTAATGGAGCGACTGGTAAATATCCAGGGTCTGGTAATGGCAAGGGGAGGGGCAAAAGGGAGGGGACGAACCCTCACTATCGTTAGGGGGGACGTTGGGCAGTCGCGGCTCCTGGGGGGTGCGTAATGATGTGAGGAGGGGAAAAAAAGGGGGGTGTTACGAACAATCGGGAAGGGGGTTGAATCCTAGAAAAACCGCGTTTTGGGAAGAGTGGGAGGACTAACATATGTCCGGACCCTTGGGATAGTTGAAGATGGGGGAGATGAAATGTTGGGGGTTATGCAATCAGGGTGAAAAACTGAAGGGCTTTAGAAAGGGTCTTTATTGAACCTTTCTTGTAAAGTGTTTTAAGTTTTAAAAAGGCTAACGGGGAGTTTGGCGTGGGGGAGTCTTTGAGTAGTAATGTGTATTCATGGGGGGGGAGTGCAAAACGTGATAAATTACACCAAATGGAGGGATTAGGTACCGGAGGAGCCCAGAGTTAATTGGGGTGAAAGGGGACCAAGATGCTAATAATCTGCTGAACTCCAACAAGATTCGCAGGTAATTGTTCGGAAGGGGGTCTCCTCAAACTCTCTTTCCATAGGAGTGGTGTATAAAGGGGGTTAGTTGGAAGTTAGATCGCACAACGCTAACGAGAAATTGGGAAAGAGAATAGAGGGGAATAAACGGTGGTGGGGGGGGGGACTAGGGGGGGGGTGAAGACGTATAGATATAACTGCCTTGGAGATTGGAACGTCGGAGGTAAGATTTCTCATTTAAATCTGGGGGGATCGTTATGTGTAAGGGGGCGGACCATTGAGTGGGGATATAATCATGAGGAATCTGTAATTAAGTCGGGTCGGCTATGATGGGGGGATACGGGGGGTTATTCGTGTTGGGGTGGGGAAGGAGGGCATTGAGGTGGCAATTGAACACTTCCCTAAGAAAGGAGATCGCGGACAAAAGGGGGATTAAAGGTGGTAGTAATGACGATAACAGCTGGGGTGGAGGTAGAGGGGAACCCACCTCTTGCGGTGTTTCCCACGAACGATGGAGAGTCGGGAAGGAAAAATGTGCTAGATAATGCCATGCTCAAGAGAAGAAACGTTGTTATTCCAAGTCGGTGTCTAGTAGGGGATCTGATCCAGTTAACCCCGATTGGGATTTTCAAAAAATAACAAGTAGAACTGCTTCATTGGTCGAATATGGTATTTGCAAAGGTTAGGATGGGATAAAACCACGTCACTTATCAATACAGCAAAACACAATAGAAAAAATATAATATTAGACAGCGGGGATACAAGGAGGGGGGGAGGTAAGGCTACTGTCAAGCAGGATTACTCTCCAAGCGTTTAGCGCAAAGGGGGGATATACAATCATCAGAACAAAAACAAATTATAGAGGGATATGGATGTAAAACGTACGAAAGCCCTGTTCTGAGAAAAAAACTAAGGGATAGACTACGCGACATTATATCATGACTAAGTTGGTACAACAGACATCAGTAGGAGAAGCCCAAAACACTGAATACTTATACATAGGAAAAAATAACGGAGACGAGCAACAACAGTGACCATAACGAAGAACCCGGGAAGAAAAATTCAAGGAGGAAAAAAAGTGTGGAATAGTTGGTCACATGATCCTAGGAAAGAGATGCGCATTGACCAGATATCTAATGAGGAAGTGGGGGTGAATCAGCTATCTTGTTGCAAAAAAAAAGAATTAAGATGTTTTTTATGTCAAGCGGAAAACCACTTTCGAACAGGATGAAGAGACTAAAACCTAATTCACCCAGAAGGGGTGGCAACGAATTTTGAAGGAGCCAAGGCGACGGCAAACAATGTGTCAATTAAAAGAAAAGTGAAGAAAAACCTACTCCAAGGGAGACAAGGCCAGCCGAAAGTGCACGCACACAAAGGAAGCATATGGGATGGTCAATGGCTGTTCAGGGGGGGTGACCAACATGACGGAAACAAGATACGCTTGGGAAAGAAAGAATGCCAGTTCTGCAACGGAAAGCTAGAAAAAGGGGTTCGTGAGCAGTACTCTATTAAGTCGGCCAACGGGGGTCTCAATTTTATATCCAATCAAGAGGGAGGACTCCATTTGATCAGTTGTGATATACTAAAGTAAAAAAAATTGAGAAAAAAAAACAGAAAAACGAGGGGGGACGGTGAGAACTAATAAGGGAAATACAAAAGAGAGGGTTTGAAGATCCCGTCATAGGGGGGACCTGGGCAGAAAAAAACGGGACTGGTTGCCGAAACCTACAAATAAACCAATTTTTCCGATAAAAAAAAGTACACAGCAAAACGTAGTCACCTAAATCACGCGAGAGAGAAGAATCATCAACCACTAGTTGACGAACAAAAAATGAGTAGACTCAAGTATCTAGTTTAAAAGGGAGTGGGGAGGGGGAGGAAGAATTGACATTAGAAAAGTCTATAAAAAACGGGAGATTCAGCCAAGAAAGTGAAAAGCTTAGGATAACAAAGGAATGAATCCACGCATGTTAACGCTACAACGACAATTAGTAAACGAACAAAAAGAAAAGAATCTAAACTCGGGGAGGAAGCGTAAATAATCTAACTCAACTGCACCGAAAGGGTACATAGCAGTTTAATGCTTTCGCCACAGCGAATTGTATCCAGCCGAGGCGTATAAAGGGGAAAAATCCTAAGAAAAGACTGCTTCTTATTCCCGAGAGAAGATAGAAGAAAGAATCGCTTCGGCTGAAACAAAGAAACTAAACGAGGGTCAA
>Ga0179591_1328478_pt1 | contig 13447 bp, 10 predicted proteins | sample CZOMad2_1_08_16f_FD_182891 | JGI IMG/M metagenome (GOLD analysis project Ga0179591, IMG submission 182891) | Vadose zone soil fungal communities from Angelo Coast Range Reserve, California, USA - CZOMad2_1_08_16fungal (PacBio error correction) | ecosystem: Environmental > Terrestrial > Soil >...
AACGGCCAAAGTGATTGACCAAGAGGGGGGAAACTGGGGATCGGGGTAAAAAAAAACTTTTTGGCGGCACTTAAAGGAACCAAATTACCCAAAAACGACCTAGAAACAGCGAACAGGAGACTGGGAAAAGGGATCGGTCTATAACGGCGAAGCACCAACTGCATACACCGAATTCACGGGTGTCAACCTAGAAAAAAAAAAGGTGGCGTCAGTGCTAAACCGAAGAGGCAACCTGTGAGGGCTGGAGTCTCTGAAAACTTGCAAGAAAGTGTCGGGAGAAAACCAGGTGGAAGAAATGAAGCAAAAAAAAAGGGTGCGCAACTGGACGGGGGAAAAACGGCCCAAGAACCGGTGCCGGAAAAGGGGCTTTGTAACAGTCCATCCAAACGCAGCGACACGGGGTTATAATTTTATGGGTCGAGGTAGTGACCTGAACGACACCCAGAAAACCGGACCTGGTCACGATCAGCCAAACGAAGGGAGGGCAAAGTGTGTTGGGGCCAACCGGGTAACCACTGGCCGTCTGGAAACAGCGGGGAGTTTGGGGGGAAAACCCGTCCTTGACCAACTAAATAAAACCTGGGAAGAAAACCTGAAGGCAAAGAAAGAAAGTTCCAACCAAAGGGTGGAAAACTGTAATCGTGAGTTTCGATAAACAGGTGCCTTACACGGGGGTGTACTTGTCTTGGCTAGTAAAGTTGCCAAAAAAACAAAAAAAAAAAAAAACCCCAAGGGCGTTAGTAAACAGTGCAACCTGAAAGACCTGGGGAGCCCGGACGGGAAGCCAACGGCATGCAAGGAAAAAAAAAGGGTCGTCCATTGGCGAGCTACGAAGTCCCAGGAGGAACCTCAGGGCCGGGGGATTTGGACGCGAATAAAAGGGCCGGGTTTCACTAAACGGGAAACGGGGGCGCAAGTGTAAAATATACTGGCAGAGGATCCTTCTTCCAATTAGCCGCACCGTATAAAGTCAGCACCTAATGTTTAAAAACTGCAGGGTGCAGAAGAGTGATAGGCACGGAGTCAGGAACTCTGAATAAAAGAGACGCAGATGACACAGACGGCCCCACCAGCTAAAAAAGAGAAGTCTGTATTACAAGAAGCCGGCTGCAGCCGCGGAAGGCGGTCCATCGGTTGAATCCCGCGAAAACTAGGAAAACCAGGGGGAGTCCTTGCGCACCAGCAGTGGGGACACTAAAGGAAAGTTAGGGGACAGTCCCAACGCTTGGCCAGAGTCATGTGCGGAAATCAGGGGAAGAGGACATACACTTGAAACGCTTTCCGCAGCGAGGGAAGACCGATAGAAGGAACAGGGGAAAGGGGTAGCGCGTCGTGTGCCAAACAAGGGGGTCAAAGGTCCCCTTACCGAAAATTAAGGAAGGGGAGGAGCTATACGTGACATCAATAGACAAAAAAAGGAAAAAAAAAAAAAATTAAACGTGAGAAGGGCCTACTGCTCAGCATAGCGAAGGAAGTGGTTTCAGGAACTCGTACTGGAAATCAAGAAGCTAAACGGTTGAGAACAAAAAGGGGGATACGGAAAAAGGGGAAACGAGCACTTCCGGGGGCAGATCGGAAAATCAGAAAAAAAAAAAAAAAAAACCTGAAGTCCGGTATGTGGAACGTCGGGGATTAGTTAAAGGAAGGTTTCAAAAACTAGGGGGCGGAGTCCAGGAACATGGGAAATAATGCTTCTGGTCGGAACTTGCTAAACAGCTCGGTACAAGGGTCCCGGAACAAGCACCGTAAATGTAACGTTCCGTCGGCAAAAAAAAACCGTTCGCCACCTCAGGGGTGTCATGCCAACCGGGCGGGTGGGCAGCAATCGGGGTAGACGGTGGGAGCCTGTTGTGGAGGGGACGTCAGATAGCGGGAGTAAGGTTAGGAGGGGATGAAGAAGGAGTTAGGGAGCTCCGCCTGGGTTTTAGAGATCACCGTGTGAGGGGCCCTTGACCGTTGGTACCCCCTGAGTCTCAACCGCGGGGGGGGTTGCCGGATCAACGCGGAGGGGGTGAGGAGGGAGGTAAAAGGGGCTCAGACTGAAGGGGGGGTTGAAACTAGGCCTGCCTAGCAGGGATTGGGATTTGCACTCGCTAGTCGGGCTGGCCGCTCGCCCGATCCGGTGGACCAGAGGATCTTCGGTGGGGAAAAGAAAGCAACACAGTAAGTCATTTGGAAAGTACCAAGAAGACTGGTGCAGTTTTGCGAAGATACGCTGTGAGAAAAAAAGTTAAAACTGCGGTCAAGAGGATCTCTAGAGGGCCTCAAGGAGTTGCCCGGAAAGGAAACGGTCAGGGGGGGGCCGTGATCGAAAGCAAAAAACACTCAACTGCTGACACGAAGGAAAAAAAAACCAACCCCCCCCCCAAACACCCAAAGGAAAAGACAGAGACGGATATTAACAAAGGACCAAAAGAGTCAAAGCGAACTCCCTTGGAAACCCGTCCCGGCTGGACGTGGGGGAATGGGAAACCATCGTCCCACCGGGGTACAACAGCACTCCTGGGTCGCACTGTGAGAAGGCGTATGAGAGCAGCGCCCACGTTGGGACGCGGGGGGGGGGGGACAAGGGAGGAGGGAGAAAAAAAAGAACTCTGCGTTGCACACCTATGGGGCCGTGCCAGGGGGACCTCGCCTGAAGATAAGGATGGACTAGGGTGTTTGTCGTGGAGGATACCGGGGCCAAGTAACCGTCAGCCTCAGGAAAAGGTATTGTTTTCACTTTCCAAAAAAAAAAAGCGAAGATTTGGGGCCACACAAATGTCCAAAATCAAAATAAAAGGAGTAAGCGGGGATGCAGTGAAGAAACAGTACCCGCCGAGGAATTCTACCGTTGTGGATCGACGGTTGCTCAAATTTCTCTCGTGAAAGTTGGATGGGTACCCAATGATCAAAAAGGGTTTCCCGTTCGTGGGGAAGAGGCGCCACGGGGAGAGAAATGGTCTAGTTCCGGGAAAAGCCAGCAGAAAAGACAAAAGGAAACAGTAGGGGTGGAAAAGGCTAGACGGCAAAAACACGAAAGCTTTTGACCGGACACCAGGGAGTCCAATCGGCGGGGGCCAACTAAAGGGGGGGAGAGGGGGTGGCTGCGGGGAACACGGGTCTCACGAAGCCAACGGGCTGTAATAAATGGCAAAATTAATGAATGACCAACAAGCAGTCGACACAAAAACCACGACATCAATAAACACAGGGGCCAAAACAAACTTCTGAAGGTGCAGGTTTTCCGGATTACGATCGGGGGGGGTAAGGCAGCAAGTTGGTCAAGACCCGGGGGTATGGAGGGGGTCAAATACCCACTCGTGGCTGTGGTGTCGAAAGGGGAATGGGGAGGGGGACGGCGCCACCCGCGGCAAAACAAGGTCCAAACAAAAAAAAAAAAATTTGGGGGGCCTGTTCGGCAGGTTAGACCAGGGGAGTGAAACGTTGGGGGGTAACCGTGAGAAGGGGACGAAGAATACGGGACCAGATGCGATCCTGCTAGGGGTGTAGGGGGTGGTAAGGGATTGGTGTAGGGGTTGCGGGAGGCTCAAAAAGGAGACCGGCGCTTCCACTGTGAAACTGTCGATTCCCACACTGCCAATCCCCCTATGGGTTCTCTGGCTCAGGAGACATCGAAGGAGGAGGTGCTGAAACTTTTTGCGGGGGGGGGGCGGAAACCCAAGTCGTGTTAACACCAAAAGGGGGGGAAAGTCCGTGGCAGGCGCTAATACGTTTCTCCTTGGGAGGCCCCTGTCTGCGTCACGGGGGAGGTAAAAAAACTCTTGGGCACCCTTGAGGGGGAACTTAGTGAAAAATATGGCCGTAACAGACCGAAGAAAAAAATTCGGTGTCCCTTCTGGTGCCAGATTAGGAACCAAAACTTCCTCTTCTGGGACCCCGCTAGTGGAATCTCTCAACAAAACAACCGGGAAAGGGCCTCCTGAGCGAGTGTAAAGGGACGCCCAGTCCAGAACCCGAGCAAAAAAATGAGGGGACCCGAAATGTCGGATTGGGAAGGGGGGAGCAGGAAAACAGGGGCGAAGCCGACTGGGAAAGCAAACAGAGAAGGGAAAAAAAAGACGAGAACCGCCCGCGAAAAAAGGTGGGGGCCTCGCCCCTCGCGTAGCAGCCCTTTCGCCAAAACGGAAAAACGTCCCCCCGGGGGGGGAAAACAAGTGAAGACTGTCCCTACACTTCAGCCGAATTCGAAGGGGGTAAAAAGAAATGGACCAGATAACGAATCGGGAAAGGGAACAAAAAAAAACTACCCCAGTCGCAGGCAAGTAGACAAAAAGGCTCAGAAGTCAGCCATCCTACAGCAGTGAGGGGAAAACGAACCCGTGAACTAAAAAAACGGAAGCCAACCCCGGCTGGCAACAACCATGAAAAAAAAAAAAAAAAACAGAAAGCGGAGCCCAGAAGACCCACGTGGAGGCACAAAACACCCCAACTAGAGGGAAAAGAATACCTTTTTATCCCGACATCGGACCCGGCCTGCCCAAAGGGTGGGCGTTAATATGTTTAACACCGCACTCCAGGGGGGGAACGTTAAACGTTTACCTGGGGTGTGATGGGACCTTGGGGTTGCATGTGGTACAAAAAAATGAAAAGGTTTAAGGTTAAAAAAAGCACGGGGGAAGGCCCTGGGCTGTTCCTTTGGGGGGTCCGTCAAAACCGTAGGGAAAACCCCGAGAGGCAAGAGTCAAAGGAACCAAAGTTAGACACAAGGGGTCCCCTCCGTAAGCCGGGGGAAGAGAAACAAAAACTCATGGGGCTCAGACTTGTGCCGAGGACGTACGGGTATAAAACCACCAGAAAAGATAAGGGGACAAAAACTTGGGAAAGGAAAAAAACCGGGATTCACCATCGGGTGAAAAAAATCATCAGTAGTGGGAGGGGTTCATGAACGCCAACGGATACTATATGAAAGGGAGGAAATCACAAAAAAAACGGGCAAATATCGCTTGGGGGAGTGGAAAATTGCTGCGTGTCCTAAACAGAACAATAGCAACCCGCAGGCTGCAATGTGAAGAAGGAGACCAGGAAGGGGGATAAAAACAGAGGGCGGGACCGTCCACGGCAAAGATCTTTCCACGCCAAACGGCCTGGTGGCAAGACGGCGAAAGGGGCAGAGATTGGGGTAAAACTAAGGTTTTTTTAGTGTATATCATGTAAAGTCGGGAAAAAAACGATGTGAAGAGTTAGCACTCGGGGCATCATGTCCGAGCCACCAAAGAAAGGGGCAGAGCATCACGGCGATGAGTGATGAACGCACCGGGTCCAAGAGAGACCGCATGAAGACAGGGGCACTTCTTCGATGGCCGAACTTCCAGGCCTGGCGGCGGGGGAAAGCCGCACCAACCGACCCGGGCCGGCAAAAAAGGGGGAGACCATGGGGGGCCCAAAGGGAAAGTTACCCCTCTGCGCTTCGGGGCGGCGGGTGGAAAAACGATAAAAAAAAGCACGGGATCCCCGGCAAAGATCGTTGTGCTCAAAACTGAAGGGCCCCTAAAGAAAACAATAATAAGAGCTGAAAACGGGCCCTGCTCAACCACAATGCAGACCGGAAAGAACAAAAAACGCGTGACCTGAACTGCCCCACAGTTGGAAATTTAGTATCCTAAAGGCAGTTCCAAATAAAAAAAACGGGAAATAAGTACTGGGAACCGCTGAGTTTTCTTCACCTAAGATCGAGAAACCCGAAGGGCAAGGCCCCGCGAAAAAACAAGAACCCCCGACGAAGGTGAAAAGTGGACGTAGCTCAACGATCCGGTTAAAAAAAAAAAGAATGAGGAAAACATTGACCATCGCGTAACTGAAAACGGGTAGTGCAGGAAGAACAGGGGTGTCCCCATTCTTGGTTTGGGGTGGGTTGGCCCTCGATCAAAAACAGGACTCGTAACCCTGACGAATACATTATGGACTTAAAAAGGGGGGAATGGGGGGAAGAACGAACCCCAATCGGTCGGGTGGACACGAAACGCGGGACGGGTCAAAACGTTTAATGGCCTGCTCGGGTGTCATAAGAAAAAAAAAAAAAAGAGTTCAGAGGAGGCGTAGAAATGAGACAATCACTTCGGGGGGGGGGAGCCCACCAATTAAACAAAGGAAAAAAGTAATCCACTTTGTCCCAGGACGAGGGACGGGCCATGGGGGAAATGGTATCAGGAGTTTTTTTTAACCCATCGGCAGAGAAACCGGGAAATCCGTTCAACAGTCGCGGAAAATCGTCGGACAATGTCCGCGGGCAAAACAGACGAGAAACTTCTAACAAGGGGAAAACAAGATGGAGGAGGGGAATCTTTTGGCTTTGTGAAATCAAAAACAGAAGGGGCGGGACTGGAGATCAATGCCGGGGGGTTTCACACTTCTCTGAAAAAGGAACGTCCGAGTTCTGCTAAACGCGTACGCAATACATAGGGTCAGCAAAATTTGAAAACAATTGTCAGGGGCAAAGACAATGAACGGGTGGTACTCAAAGCCCATTATCGTACTCCAGTGGTGCACAGGAGGAGGGGAGAACCGGCGCCGTTCCACCAAAGACTTACTGTAAAAACCAATGCTGGCCTCGGTCAAACAAAGTGTCAACTAAAGCAAAAAGGGGTGGAACGAGTGGGGGTTCCGGCCCCTGAATTCCGGCTGTCGAGGGCCTGATTAAGGAAGGGAAGGGGTTGCGACCAGCGGTGCAAGAATCAGCCAAAGGGGGAGGGCCTCCGATGGGTGAACAACGTTGACTCCGCTTGAGTCTGGGGGGAAAAAAAAATCTAGAATCAACGGGGAAAAACTGGCCTTTGGAAGTCTGCCAGGACAGGCTGCGTAAAAACTAAAAAAAGTGAAAGGGGAAATCTCCCAGGGTTCCTTTGTGACAAGCGAAAGTGGGGGGGAAGGAAGTGTCAGAATTGTCCAGGCCTTACAACAAAACTTTAAGAAAAAAAAAGCATGGTTTCTTTTGGGCTTGGTCTCGTGGGCAACCCGGGTGTTGGGGCCACTGGTCCCGGTCGGAACCGTCAACAGGAAAACCAAAAAAGAGCAACACCAAAGGAACGGCGAGAGGTCTCTGGTCTTCTGAGGAACACGGCTGGGCAAAGAACGGGGGGGGTGTTCGTCCAATGAAATGGAAAATACCGCAGTTCCTAAGGGTGCTCAAAAATCGGAAAAAGGGGCACAGGGACAAATTGTAGTGAACAGCGCGCGGACGCCACCGACCAGGGCTCTGGCGGCGTCACTCGAAAAGCAAAAACACAAAAAAGGACTTCACGGGTAGAACTGACTAAGGGAAAGAAAAGGAGGGCACTTCAGACGATCCAAAAGACGCCACCGGGGGAAGTAGCCCACTTGACCAGGAATGTCGAGTGGTGGCAAAGGGAAAACAGGGAGGGGGTTTGGCGCGGGGTGAACCAAATGCCTGTAAAGGAGGCCAAAGTAATAAATGAAAAAAAAATCCACCGGTGAAATTAACAATGGACCCTGTCAAAGAACCTCCGCAAACAACAAACTAAGATGGGAAAGGAGAAAAAAAAAGGTGAATGTGACCCTACTGTAAACTTGGCGCGGTAGAAAAGTCTCCTTGGGCAACTAGAAACATCCTTCCCCCGCTCAAGAACGACCGGGGGGGAAAACGAAAGACAAATCCTGGAAAAACCGTTTGCTGATACCTGGCCTGGAAAAGGGGGGAAAGGGAGAGAAAGAAAGAGCGACCAGTTCGCTTTTCTCCACAGCGAGACGTTAGAACTAAAAGAGGTGAAGTCAGGGAAGGGGGACCCTGTCCGGGAAGCGTACCGCAGCTGCATAATAATTTTCAAGAGACCATGAAGAAGCGCCGAGCAACCGGGAAATACTCCTACAACGGGACCATCATGGACCGGATGGGGGTAAAAAAAAAACCCTAGTCCGCTAACAGCTGCTCACAGTAAAGCTGGGAGGGATTTCTGTTGCCGACCGACAGGGAAGGACTAACCAAACTCTGTGAACCAAAAAACCTCGACGGTCCAGTGGTGTGTCGAAAAAAAAAAAAAATGGGGACAGCCATCTAACTGGGAACCCCGAAGTGAACCCGAGAAGGGGGCCCGGCAAAGCGCGCCAGCAGAGGATGCGACCAGGGAAAGGTGGTAAGAGAAATGGGGGGAGTTCTAAGCCCAAGAAGAAGCGGGGATGGCGGGCGGACGCTGGATCAAGTGGGGGCACCTTTAATGGGACGGAAGGGAAAACCTGAACTGTAACAGGGGGGAATGGAAGGGGGGGGTCAAATCTTCGTCAAGTTACGGTCGGGGCTGCGAGGTGCAAAGAATTCCTTATTACGCCGGCAAGTGGGGCGGGTTTGAACCCTGGTTCGAAATACGACTAAAAAAATACGGCCAAATTACGGCGCGCGGGGGAAGGGGCCAAAATAAGCGCTAGACCCACCGTTTCAGAAAAAAGTAGAGAATGTAATTGCGCAGAATTGGGGGCATTTGCAAAACCAAACATTCTATTCGACCGGGGGGGGGGGAAAACCGAAAGAAGGACAGACCAAAAAAGGAAAAGAAACAAACTTCGCAATCTTTGAAACTAGTGGTGAAGCAATGTTAAAAAAAAAAAAAAACGGGAGGACTCTGTGGAAAACATCCGACTAAGGGGGATCCCCACTGTAGCCAACTGAGTAAAGGCCTTCTACAGAACAATAAAAGTAGACTCGGTATGGACTCGACCAAAAACACGCCGGACATGGCAAACTCAAAAAAGAGAAGAGGAGACAACTACAGTCGCTTTCCGCTCGAGGGCGAGGGAAAAAAAAAAGGGGAGAAGCACATCATTTTCTCGAAAAGTGTCGCCACCTCGACCTGAGTTGGGGTCTGCCGGCCCGGTAGGGCCCGGGGGTCTCACTCGGGTTTCGACGTGGTTACGCATCGAGCAACAAACAGTCAAAAGGGGTGAAAAGCAAACATCCAGCCGACGGCTAGCGGCCTGGTTAAAGAGACGGACTGGGAAAAAAAAGACCTTGTAAAGGACAAAAAAAAATCGAGGTGAGCGATCCTGAGGGCAAGGGGCTCGTAATCGGAACACAGAAATCCTAGGGGGGGGTCCAGGATGAGCGTAAAGAGCACGAAAAATTTTTTTCTGAAGGGGGCGGACAGGGAAAGGGGTGCAAAAAGGAAAATGCGGCCCTGAGCGGAAAAACCAGAGCCTCACCTTATTCAGGACGGGTCCGTGTAGACAAAAGTGCAAGAAAAAGCGTGAGGGGGAAAAAAGGGGCCTCCTTTAGCGTCCAGGACCTGCTTCACCAACCGCGCAAAAAAAAAAAAGAACAGAAATTCTTCCCAAAGGGGGACCTCCAGGACCGGGCAAGCCGGGGCAATTGTCGACAATGCAACTAGGGGAAAAGGATAGTTCACCACCTCCCGACGGTGCCTGGTGTGGGGAAAGGGAAGAAAAACTTCGTGCCATCACAAATCATCGCCGGATGCCTGGACGGGCCCCGTCGCGGGGGGAATAAACAATCGATAAAAAAAAAACCACAGGCTTTCACCTATCGTAAAGGGTAAGAGATAACAGAGAGACACGTCGATAGAAGGGTAAAGAAATCTACGGCAGGTGCGAAAGTCTTCCCTCCACTCCGCAGTGGGGGTTGAACAAAAGGACCAGGAAAAACTAAAAAGTCCAGCCAAGGTTAACCTTAAAAAAGGCAAAAAGCGACATTCAACCGAAGGTCCTGATTGGGTAAGTGGAATAAACCACCCAGAATGGGTGAAAAAAAACGAAAAAAGACGATATTTGCCGACTACGTAGGAAAGGGGGGGGATTGAGCGGGATCGTACTACACAGAACTAAACGGAATGATAAAGATTTGAAAGTCGACGGGGGACCAAAAAGGGAAAGAACGAGTGCAAGATTGGGAATGCTCAACCCTAAGCGGAAGGGGGGAGTTTTTCGTTATAAAAATGGGATAGTGTTGGGGGAAGAGCAAGGAAGAAGGTGGGAAACCGGTCAAGAAAAGGGTAATCCCAAGGGACCCCCTGGGAAACGGCTGCACTGGGGGGGGTACTTAACAGACGTGGGTCCATGAGGAGGTGAGGCAATACAGCGGCCGGGGTGCCGGGCGGCCAAAAAAATCCCGGGGCAGCTAGGGGTAAAGAATAAGCAGGTTAAAAAAAAACCACGGCACAGGGAAGAAAAAAGTAAAACTTGTCCACGTCACTGGCCGACCTGGGTTAACCTTAAGGAAGGGGGGGACGGGCAGGCACAGTGGCCGTCAGGGGGGGGTGGTGGGGGGGGGGGGTGGGGTGGGGGGAGGTGGAAGTCAATGAAAAAAGGGTCGGTTGCTTGGGGGGTTGTAAAGCAGGTTAAAAAAAAGAGAAAAAAGAAAACGAGGAAGGGCACCTTGCTCAAACGCACCGCGGGGAAGCGGACCGGCTCCCCCAAGCCAGCGAGCACGGTCGGGCAACTGACCACCTGTGGTCTTGAGGACCGGTGGTAGAGCTGAATGAGAGGGGACGATCAGCAGACATGGTGTCACAAAACGGAGGTTACACCTAGGACGTTTGAACCTGTCGGACGAAAGAAAAAATTCAAAGGGCTTCAGATCAACGATGAGAAAGAGGCGATGGATGGGTAACCGGGGAAGACAGACGAGGGAAACCCATCGAGCGGCTTCGTGCAGGCCGAGGGGAGCGGCCCAAAACTCGCCCCGGGTCAGGGTCCCGCTGCGGGAAATAGTCCTGGCCAAAAATCGAAGGGGCGGGGCAGGAACATTGGGGAAGGATGGCCCAGAAGAAGGCCCCTCCGATGGCTCTGAAGCCGCAAAGTTAAGAGGGCTGGAGAAAAAGACAAAAATCGCTCGGCAGCCCCGGAAAGCTATAGACAGACAACAAGAAAAGGGAAATTCATGCCCGCTAGAGGGTCCCGGCGACAGAAGCAAAGAATTAAAAAAGGAAAACCGACACATAAGTGAGCGGAAAGGGGGGAAGGACATCCGAAAAAAGCCACTTATGAACGTAACAGCAAAGGAAGCACCTAGGGGGGGTCGGGACCAGCGATTCCCGGCCACAAGGTTGCAAGGGAAAAGGAAGTTCCTAACCTCTTTACAAAGGTTCAAAGTTCGCCTGGCCAACGTAAAAACAATTGGGGGGGGGGGTCTAAAAAAAGGGAAAGGGGAATAAGGCAGCACCCCGTTTTGAGCACGGGATAAGAGGTTATAAAGAAAAGAAATAGGAAGAGCTTTAGTGTTCTCTGACCGGTACAAAAAAAGGACCCCGTCAGCAAAGAAGAACCACGGATAGGGAGTCGGTCAAAAGAATCATCGTCAGCGTTCACCAGTAAACATAAAATCGACCAGGCCCTGAACATGAACGCATCAACCCGTAGGGGGGAGAAGGATCCCGCTGACCACGAGCAGGGAGGCCAGCATGAAAAGAGGCCAAAAAGAACACTTCTACAAACCCCATCATTCGTGCCCTAACAAGGGGTGTCCAAAAATACAAGCCCCTGCCCGGACAAACAAGCGGGGAAAAATTAGCAAAAAATATCACGCCCGCAGTTGAAGGGAAATTTATGTAAGGATGGGCGGGGTGCAAGCTGTTTTATTACTTCATGGGGCCAAAGGGGGAAAACTCGATATGGGGGGAGTGCCGCAAGGACCTTTTGGGCCGGCCGGGGAAACAAATTACATAGCAACTAGAAACACAGGCCGTAAAATGGAAAACCGGCTGGCGTCAAAAACCATTTCAAAAACTGTAAAAAAAAAAAAAAAAAAAAAAACCAGGGGGCTGCAAAAAAGAGACGGAACCGTCCATCTATGGAAAAAAGAAGGGGTTTATAAAACAAAAAACAGCCCATAAGAGGGGGGGGATAAGAAATCTGCACTCGAGGAACGGCAACACGTACGAGTAGGGAAATGGGGATCGTGTGGTATTCGGGAGCGCGCCGTTAGAAGTGACATGATGTTTGGAATAAGTCTGATCGCAGGTCCGAGGGGGGGGAAGCACAAGCAGTCCAAACTGCAGAACCGACGGGGTCGGGGAAAACCGGCCTAGGGGCTAGCTGACGTCAAAAAAACGAAAAGTGAAGTCCCCACGGCGGGGATCCGGAGAAACCAGCCAGGAAACGGAAAAACTGCCCTCGGGGGTTTTGTGTATAAGAGGAGAATTGAAAAGAATTTACGAGGTGGAAAAAAAGGGGCCAATCCTGTTTGTTAGCACCGAACAACCGGGAATACATAACTGAATGGAGTGAAGAATGAACGCAGGGAAAAAAGTTGACAAAAGAGCCTCAAAGAAGAGGGGGAAAAAACGTCAAATGGCGTCCGAGGTGGGCACGAAACTATGACCGGGGCTCAAAAAAAAAACATGCAAAGCCGAAAAAACGGGACACCGGGGGGCACGGAAAGGAAGGTTTCAACCCTTCGAATGGCGGAGGGGTCCTCTCGCGCTGCGCGGTGAGGCCCACGGCAGATAAAAAAAAAAGCACCTCTTGCTGCCAACTGCTGCCCGACAGGTAAGAAGGTGCGGAGAGGGGGAAGAGAGGGAAATGTCCCCGCTCCACCAGGAACAAAAGAAAGGGGTAAAAACTAAAAAACGTAAAACCGAACTACTAAAAGTTACACAAGAAAAGGCGGGGACAAATTCCATCCTTGCAACAAAAAAGGAAAGGTAGCAGGTTTCTTCTGGCTGGGAGCACTCGATCAAAAAAAAAAACAGCGACGACACAGTGGACAGTTATATGAACAACGAATGCTCTGATCCGTACGAGCCCTGAACCACCATGAGTCGGGGCATCGCGGAAGGGGAACTCCACGGTGCAAGGTTTGAGACGGTTGTTGGTTGGGTGGACTCGTAAAAGAAAGGAACCAACGCGAATAACCTTGCAAAAAGGGGGGGCGGGGAACGAACTCCACTACAGGTCGCCGTTGAAAAAAAAGAAGGCAGCAACACCGGGGGAAAATCCCGTTTACATCGTCTGACGAGGCCAAGCGGAGCACCTTGTCAGAGACGTCGTCAGAAAAAAAGGCTGGGAGAACATTTAAACTGAACCTGGTAGAATAGCTGGAAATCCGACAGGGGGGGGGAAAAAGATCCGCGTTGTTGTACAGGTGTCAAAAAAAGGGGGTTCCCACAGGAGCGGAAATTTACCGCAAATTGCCCCGCGGGCATCCACCGGCCAACGCTTGAACTTTAAAAAGGAACTTTTTTGGGCATAGGGGGGGAAAGGTCTCAAGAGCGGACTAAAGTGAATTCTCAGCGACCTGAGAAAAGTTGCAAGGGAGTGAGGGCAACGGGGGCAGGGCAAAAAATAAAACGGTCGAAAGGGGTCGGTTGCGGCTAAACCAAAAGGAACAGGTTGTTCGACCGGATCGAAGTGACTTCGGAAGGCGTGGGGCACCGTGGCAAGGGGAAATCCTAAACGCGACCGCTACACCAGAAAAAAAAAAAAAGAAACGTTACGGTCACAAGAACGGACAGTTCGTAATCCAAGCCCGACAGTGGGGAAGGGG
>Ga0179591_1330418_pt1 | contig 13447 bp, 11 predicted proteins | sample CZOMad2_1_08_16f_FD_182891 | JGI IMG/M metagenome (GOLD analysis project Ga0179591, IMG submission 182891) | Vadose zone soil fungal communities from Angelo Coast Range Reserve, California, USA - CZOMad2_1_08_16fungal (PacBio error correction) | ecosystem: Environmental > Terrestrial > Soil >...
CTAAGGAGCGCAGAAATGACAGATCGTTTTAATCCAGAGGGGACGGCCGAAGCAAAGAAGAAATTATCCTGAATCACGTACTAGCATAAACAGGATAATCAGCCATCGGGAAGCGAAGGTCCAATAGTTTACTTCCCAACAGTAGGATTTACGAGCCGAAAGGCTGGGGAATTCTCGGACGGGTCAAAGGAAGTTCCGGGGAATGTGTTGGTGGTACTGAAAAGGGAAAAACGCCGTCACCGGGGGGGAATGGTGTCTTTCACAGTGGGGGGTGCAACGGTGGCGTGGGGGTTGTCATCATCGAATTCTGGACAGAGAAGAGAGCCATACCCGTGCCTAAGCTATAGGGTTTGACCGTTTCAAAATAACCCAGTTTCAACTAAATTCGGAGGAGCGGCTATACATCTGCCGGCCGCGGCGGGACGTCGTAACCGTCCCGCTTGTTCCAGGGTTCCCTGTACTGCGGAGGAATCATTCCTTGGAAGGGCACAACGAGAGGAACTCCGTCGCAGCCGGTTGATCCTAACGAGTCAAGGGAATGAGAAAAAACCCAAAGACAAGGAGAGTACTGCAAGGGAGGGTGGGGGAAGTCGAGTGACTAGAAGGAGCTCGTACCACATGATGAGGTGAATCCCTCAGGAGGCAAGAGAAAATAGGCCGTGAGAGGAATAGGCGTCTCCGGTAGGGTCGCTTCACCGTGCGAATCATGAACCGGAAGGGGGCGCCTCACCACACAGGCTGGTGGGTAAATCAGCAGATGACTCGGTGACTGAAAAAGCCGTACGACAAGGTCTCGATCAAGCATCTGCGGTTCTCTTCCTTAGCGAAAAAAGAGATGCAAACAACAAGGAGGGGGAAAAGAGAGGATTTCTCCGTCACAAGAGCACTCCTCCGCGGGTATCGAGAACTGTTTCTGAAGGCTTGCAAAGAAAAAGTCCATCTCAACTCAGGAGAACAACAGAGACAATGGGGGTCAAAGCAGCTCCCCGAAATTGCCGGCAGGAGAGGGCGCAGAGAAACTCCCTACCCGTCGGAGAAGTAGATACCGCTGCCACGAATAATTAGCGATGGTACGGCAATAGTCCAATATCAAACGCAAGTAACTCATGTTCTTACGGCGCTCTAAAAAAAGAGGAACAACACACCGCCTCCACTACAAGAGTGGAAGAGAATGGTGGGGGTTGAACTAAAGTCTAGAAGAATGGGAAAAGACTTCATCTCTTGATGGCTCACAGAAGGGATCCGACGTCAACGTACGGGTTACGAAAAAGCGGTCCGGTCGAAATCCAAAGAGAGCACCATTTGGCAATTGGGATACGGCACATTATGGAAAGGAAAAGGGGAAGACGTTTAGGGTGCTAGGGGGGGAAAAAATGGAACCTCGTCTAAGTCGGTGAAGTAGAGAACGCTTTCCCGGACTGGGCGAGGGAAAACGGTAAGGCAGGAAAAAGAGTTTGGGGGAGAAAAATCCCAAACACTCCATATCGGAAGAGGGGCGTTACAACACCAAAAGGGAGGGGGCTAAAAGTGACACCGTGCCTAGCCAACATCACCCGCCTGGAAGTCTTGACTCAGCTGGGGGGGAAAAGGCTTCTATGACGAACCCCGGGGATGGACGAGGACGGGGGAGGCGTTCGAAGGGAAAAGAGACGGAGTACCTCCGTCGGGGTAGAACGCAGGGAAAGTCGGGGGTATAGAACAATGTCGAAGAATCCGCCAAGCACGGGCTCGTCTTCCAGGCGGTAGGTCAAGCGTGCGCGCTCATTGAGGAGTAAAGAGTTAGCAGGAAGAAGAACAGAATGGTGTTACCTCTCTTGTCGAGGAACGCTGTATGGGAACTGACAGGGGGGAAGCGTGGAAGGGAAGCGTTCTCTGAAGGGATCTTGCGAGGGAAAAGGGAAGGGGAATGTGTTAAACAGAGAAGGAATCGAGCCAGTTGAAAAGGTAGAACGATGCCGGCAGGGGATATTCAATTAAAGAGAAACAATCTCAAGCTGATCCTAGCTCGCTCGCCCCGCAGGGGAGGTAGGGAAGGAGAAAAAGGTGGACGAGCAAGTCGTGCCGCCGGGTATCTCGAAGGGGGACGGCCCTTACATGAAACCCCTCGCGTCAGTCCAGGATTTACCGGGAAAAAACAGAGGAGGGTCTCATCGGTGGCGGAGAGAGAGGGGATTGACCCGCCAAGAACCTGAAACAAAAGGCGGAATATCTCCTAGGAAACCCCCTGAGTACCCCGGTGACGAGAGAACGCCCTTACTTGGACGACTAGGGGGGAGACGGGGGAGGGATATAAGACATGAACTGTCATGGGGGGAGGAATAATGGGAATAGACAGAGGAATATCTCAAAAACCGCAGTACTATCAGTTAACTCGGGAAAGACCCCCGGAATACCTGGGGAGGGAAACCCACCTGTCTGGAATGCCGGACAAAGTCTGTTTCAAAAAAGAGTCTCGAATGGGGAAAAGGTCGGCTCGACAAGGGGGGTCGTCCTCGTGATATAAACCCGCAAAAGGGTACCTCAAGGGCCGTCGTCTCGGTAGGCGAGGACCAGAAAGCGATAGGAGGAATCTCCATCAAGGGAAAAGGACGGGGAAGTCCCGGCGTGAGAAAAAAGCGACTAGATGGCACGGGTTTGAACTTGCGGACTAAAAACCAAGTGAAATTGGGAAAAAGGCGCCCCAGTCACGGAAGAAAAGGGGAAGGGGGAGGTAAGAGAAAATCAGAGAGAAAGAAAGAAAGATCGTAATAGGAAATAAAAAACAGGAGCGAAGGGGGGGAAAAAAGAGAGAGAGATTTCGAGGACTCTTGAAGATCAGTCCGAACGTAAACCCGAAACTGGGAAGGCGCAGGGAACCATACTTGGTGATTTCCAAGACAAGACGTGCAACCGAAGGATTAAAAAAGGCCAAATAAGAACTTGGGGTTCGTTTCCTCGGGCACTCGGGACATCCGTAAACGTGGGAAATGGGAAAGGGAGAATCGTCGAGGACTCAGACGATCACCATGGCCACAAGGTAGATCCTGATCGTCTTGAGGAAGCAGAAAAAAGAAAAAAGGACACGGGAGAAGCCTACTCAGCGCGAGAGTGGCGGCAAGACGAAACAGGGACGGCATCGTCGATTTTGGACCTGGAGAAAGGGAAGGGGAGTAGCACTCTTAGCAAGATAGCCGCTGAGACGTCCTAGAAATAAAGGGGGAGGGGGGAAGTTTTAAGGACCAGCAATCGATTACAGAGAGTGTGCCAGGACGGAGCGCTCCGAGAGGAAACCGGTGGAACTTTTTGGGCCGGTCGAGCTTCCTTTTGACTGCTGGGGGCGAGGGGAGAGAATAAAGGACAGCGAAGTGGCCTACCCGATAAGACTAGACGGGGGATGGTCAGCAATGAACTCACAATATGTAGGGGAACCAAATTTTCAACGGAAAAAGGGGGCTCGGGGAGGAGAGATACACTCAGCAGGCGACTAAGAGTCCAAACAAAAACGGAAGGGGGAAAGAAGCGTTGCTGCTTAGGGGTGTTTTCGGATCTCAATTTCTAGGAAAAGGGGAGCGAAAAGAGCTCTCTAGGGGAAAGGAAGGATATACCGGACTTAGGGGGTGAGAGAGAAAGCAGATGTTTCATCCTCCACGATCTGAGACAGCTGCTTGCATCTACACTCCACTCACTCTGACGCGGAGGCCCCTCACTGACACGACAGAAGGACCCCAACTCGTAGGGGAAAAAAGTGCGGCCGTACGGTTCTCAAAGTGGCTTAAACGAGACGTATAAAAGCAGAGAGGAATACCCCGCAAGCAAAAGGACGGAGGGAAAAAAGAGCGCGCGTAAGAGCAAAGAAGGGTCAATCAATCTCGTGAAGAAAAAAGAAAGCCCTACTTTCCAGCTAGAGGGAGGGAGAGAACTACCGGATGCAGAGCAGCGTCCCAAAAAAACATTCGGAAAGCTAATGGGAAATTTCCAACATTCTGGAAGAGGGCAAAGAGGCCAAGGCGGGTGAGGGCCCAATGGGGGAGGGCCCTCAGGGAAGGGGGCAACACGGGTCGCCGATGGGGTGGGAGAAAACAGCCTCAAAGGTTCCTTCACCTCGTTTTGGGGGGACCAACGTGATGGGGAAGAGAGCCAAATCCTCGAGGCTAGGTTAAGCGCTCGGAACTACTATAAAGAGGGACCTGCCTCTCTCTGTTAAATTCCAAAGCAACCTAACGATTTCTAAAAGGGGGGAGGGGGAAAAAAAGTCAACCTCTATAAGGGAACTGCCGATGGCAAAAAGCGTACTCTCCGAAGGCTATTGTTGAAGGTAATTCCTGTCCGGAATCGGGAGCAGGCCGTGTGAGTGCAATAATACCGACGAAGTCAGGCAAGAGAAGTGGAGATCCGACTAGTCCTTAAAGACCAACAGACTCGAACACGGTCTGGAGAAGGCGGGGGGAGGGGGGGGGGGGGGGAAGATCGCAACTGATGACTTCTCCTTACAAAAATAGGGGGAGGTCGGATCTTTAAAGCAAGAAAAACCGTCAACGGGAGGGTCTAGAGGAGTTCTTCATCGAGGAGGTCGAGAAGGAATAAGCAATGAAAGAGAGGGATGCGCCTTCAAAACGGAAAGTAATGGTGGTAGAAAGAGGAGTGAGGGGAACTGGAGGGAACCTTCTAAACGTAGCGATCAGCAGACGGCTATTGTGCTGGGACGTGAGGCATAGAGAGAAAACAAAAAAAACAGGAGGAGGGGAGGGGGAAGAAAAAAGGATTTTTCCCCAGGCATGGGATAAAAAAAAAAAAAAAATCACCTAAAAAAAAAGAAATATCACAAAGGGGGGTTGAGCGGAGGAAAAGGGGGGTTAATAGGGGGGATTGCAAAACCGATGAAATCTAACCAAAAAAACGCCAGGGGAGTCAGGAATCTCAAAGCAGATCAAAACATACATTTCCGCCCACTCACAGCGAGGGAAAGGAGGGAAATCAAGAACGTCTCGTCGCAACTAGGGGCCGAGCAACTCAGCCAGGTAAGGACTGATAAGAAAACTCTAGATAGCTCTATCTTCCCAAAAAGGACTACACGCCGCCTCCTAAGGACGAGATGTGACGGGTTTTCTAATCGTAGAGAGCGGCTTGCGGAGCACAGCGAGTTATGACACTTAACAAAAGACGATCCGAAGGACCAGTCGTGGTCTTTCAAAAACGGGGAAATCGGAAATCCCCGGAAACCGTCCCGACTCGCGCCAGAGATTAGAGCGGAAGGATGTACGGAAAAGAAATCTTGGGGGAGGTGGTTCGGCCTGGGGTTGGTGATTGCAGTATCACACACACCCCCCGAAAAAAACAAAAAACCCCCACACAACCCCCCCTCAAGAATTGGGTATTGAGCAGTAAAAAACTTAGAAGGGGTCAAGAACTACTATTAACGACGAACTGCACAAACGCCAAGGGTGGCTCCCCCTAACGCAAACATAAGGTGCCGGGGTCTTGTCACGAAAAAAAAAATCGGATGGGACGCAACTGTGACCATCCCTCATAAACAAGCAGGATCTCGTCCCAAGCTCACTGTTGCACGTACCTCGACGATAGCTCAACGTGGAGGGAAGGGAGGCTCGAAGACACAAGCAAGAGTAAACGTGGATGGGCCGGCCTCGGATCCAACCCAGAAAAAAATGTAGCGCACGCTGAACTCAAAAATCCGACTCGTCGGCAGGAGGGGCTGTACGCCGGGAAATAAAAAAAAGTCTCAGGTCCCAGCCTGCGACCGGTAACGCTCCATTTGAAGGGGGAATCCGGGGTCGCGATTCCCTTCGGGACGTGGTCAAAGAATTTTCTGCGAGCGGGCGTGGAAAAAAAGGGAAAAGGGGTATCAAGTAGGGGGGGATGATGAAACAGCTTAATCTAGCCCGGATCAAGGGTCAGAGCCTGACTGACCGGGCTAGTATGGGAGAGCAAAAAATTACTCGGAGGCCTCCTATAGGCGCTGCGGGAGCATACGGATGCTTCCGCCCGGCTTGGGAAAGAGATGATGCTCCGGGACTCGGGGGGAATTAATAAGAAAGGGCGGGCCACGTAAAAAAAAACCGGGGGATACTTAACTAACAGGAGGCTCCTCGGGCCGGAGGGCTAGTAAGGGAAAAAGAAAAATCAAAATCAAACTTCTTCCTCACAATCGGGAAAGACACCCTGAAAATAGACAACAGCCGGCCGGCACTTTCATTCTGCTGAGACAAGGACGAGCCTTCACTTCATGGGGCCTCAAAGAAAATAACAGATGCCAAAAAGTGGAAGGAAGAAAACGGAACGTGGGGAAGCAAACAAAGGAAAACGAGTGCCTTCCCTGGAGAAGCTCTCGACGAATCAAGAAAGGAGGGGGAGGCTTTATAAACGTCCTGAACCAGCCGACCCTGGATCTTGCAGTCGTTCTCGTCCGACATAGCGAAATCGACCCAGAAAAAAGAAGGGGGGACGTCCAAAAGTTCACCGCGCTAATAGTGAAGGGGAAAAAACGGGGGGGGAAATCCTGGACCATCTAAGGCGAAAAAAGGAATCTCGGTACTGCAGTGGTCGAAGAAAGGAAACTAGCAGTTCATATACGACAACCCCCCACCGGATGAGGAGGGAGGAAAAGTCTTAAAAGAGATGGGGCGTTCAGAAATCGTCGGCTACTCTGGACACACACCCTGTTTGGAAAAAAAAGCCCGAGAAGGGACAAATGAAACAGAGGACAAGGATGCCAATCCCGTTTTGCCATCTACTTGGAAGTGTGAAAGAACGGGAACACCGTCCTTAGGGGACGCGCTGCAGAGGACGAAATAGGAGAGGCCGCGCATCGAAATGCGCACCGAAAGGAGATGGCCTGGACGCGATCAAAGTAAAACTTCATCGTCTCCGGGGACTCACTTCGGCAAAGGAGCACGGACTACCGGACGGAATAGAAGAAAACGGCTTCCGGTAGCAGCGGGGAGCACGAGTTCACTCTCTCTTCAGAAGATCAAACGTCAGGGAGATCGATTATAATCCAGGGACAGGCGGGACGTGTCACTTAAAAAATCGGTGCCAGAGAGTGTGGAACGGAGGCAGAGAAAGTCAAAGATCGCGCGATCGTCTTCCGGGGGTACTGTTTCTCAACCACGAAAAAAAGACCCCGAGGGAAGGCCTCTTTGGGGCTCAAAAGGGAAAGGACACATACTGTCTACTTGAAGCCACATGGAAGCAAAGCCGATCGATGCGGCACGACTGAGAGGGACATAGACGGCATGAGGCTGGGACAGCTCTCGGAGGCTTACGGGGAGACGTGATCTCTAATGAAGAAGGCAGTCACAAGCTAATGGAAGTCGCCCAGAGAGACGATCCTGTCGCATCCACATCGAGTCAGCCGGCTGCCCTCAAGACTACGACCGCTCGCTAGGCAGGGGAAAAGAAAAAAACGGACCACATACAGCCCATCTAATCCCAATTCAGTTGTGAGCGTTAAGGCGGTCCAAGGGAGTTACGCTTAAACTAGCAAAAAAATGCTGATCTCCACTAAGAAGATGACTGATTTGGGGCGGCACGAGCCAAAGGGGACCGCGGAAATCCCTCTGGAATCATAACGGCAGAAAAGCCCTACGAGTTTAGAGCTGGTCTCGGACCGAACGAACGATCAAGAAGTAAAGCCACGGGAGCGAATGAGTAACTGAGGGGGTACATAAAATGAGAACTAGGGGAGGGGCTCCCGGCACGGGTCAAAGATTGCGCAAATAGATTGGGGGTCCCCTCTACGGCACCTATGTGAGAAGGGGGGGGGGAGTGTGGCGGTTGTGAGAGGAGGGGGGGAGAGGGCAAGCTCTCTAAGCTACGATAATACCGCCAGCTAACGAGGGTGAAAAAAAGGAAGACCGGAAAAGAGATTTTCAGAAACAAGGGTCTTTCAAGGCATAAAATAGCGAGGCGATTGCTTTAGGTGAACAGAACGCAAAAATGGTTCGGAAAAAAAGAAAGCCTGAAAGTCGGAAGGACAGCGCCTGAAAGCAACCAGAGCTGACGCCCACCACAGACTTTTCGATCCGGACTAAGGGAACGGAAACATCTCGGAAAATATTGATGGAGTTTAAATGGGGAAGACGATGAGCGCGAGAATCCGTACGCACCTGAGGGGAATGGCGAGTGCTCGAGAAAGGAGACCTTCTTAGGTCAGGAGGCTAGTCGCTTTCCGAGAATCGTAGGAGAGAGGCTAAAGACAACCTAAGAATGGAGGCAACTGCACAACGGGGGTGGTCGCCGGAGATGGACGGATTAAAACTCCTTCGAAACAGGGGTTAGCGATCATCATCGGCGAGTGATCTTCAGGGGACGGACACATCGAGCCAGACAAAAAAGGAGGTGAAAGAGGCTCCCGAGAGAAATACAAGGAAGCTGAGGGGGGGATCGAGAACTGTTGACATTGAATCAATAACCATCATGCCTCAGGCGAAACAGGAAAGTGGAGGCGCCTCCGTTCTTCTTCATTTAGGCGAAACCTCTCGGGCCCTGACCGACGAGGAAAAAGATAGCCGTAAGACTGCTGATGGAGAAGGTCGACCACTCAGTGTTCGGAAAACTATTCTCTCTCTGAATTAAAACCGCCACCACGACCGCCTCCGAGGGTAAGATTAGCGATCCGGAGGGATCGTGACGAACTTGCGACGGGAAGGAAGGAGCTTAAATTCGAAAACAGAAGCACATTCGGAACTGCAGGGACAAGGCGGACGTAGGGTAAAAACCGGAAAAGCCGAGGGAACAGTGAAAAATATAGCTGGGAAAAAATTTTCCACTGGGATAATCATAGTGTTCGGCGAGTTGGCACTCAGAGCTACGGAGGGGAGGTCATTCGGAGAGTAGCTGAGAAAAACTTGGAGCCCTACCAGGGAGCTGCACAAAAAAAGCGGCAAAAAAGAGAAGCCTCCCACAGGGGAAATAGGCTTTACGACACCCAAAAGGGAGGGAGACGGGTGAAAGTCCTCCGCAAACCTGCTCGTGACAATAAAACTTGTTCACCTTAAAAAAGGGAGGGACGAATCATCTCCCGTGATTGCGCTGAGAACGGTAAGGCAAAGGAACTCGACGCGCAGGCACCTTCGGCAGGAAGTCACTGGGATAAGCCCCCTAGATAACCAAGGAACCTGGCACACAGGTCGCCAGCTTCAACAGGGGTCGAAAAGTCTCGGGGTCGAAAATCAGATCGGGAAAAAAATCTCTTCAGACGGGAAACGAGTTCCGACGCCTGGGGGACGACTCCTAAGGCGGTTCTGTACGTGGGGAGGCTGCGCTCGGGGAGAGCGGGGAAGGCAGGAAAAAAAAAAGTGCAGGGCTGGGCTAAGAGATTGGATTATGAAAAAAGAGGGAGGGGTAAGCTCCGTGAAGCAAAACCGCAGACGAAGGGAGATAGGGGCTATCGAAAAGGCTCGAATCAATCAAAAGAGGGAGATCGTGAGAAAAGCAGAGGATTCAGGGGAATCCCAAGCGGTGGGTACATCATTCTCCTCATGTAAGGGAACTACCGACAGGGGTCGGGCTGACTAACCTTTTGGAGGTAACGCTTTAACGAAACAGACTTGCTCCTGGAAGAGTGTGACTGAGTGAAGCAAAACACGAGCACCTCAATGCCTAAAACGGATCTAGAGATCGCCAGCAAAAGGAAATTTCCCCCGGGCTATCCTGGCCATGCAAACTTAATGAGAGTATTTCTGAGTACATTATTGTCTTCTCTACCTCAGGAAGGGACTTAGGTACAGTAGAGGACTCGTGACGCAAATGAAAAGGAATGGTGACAAGATGAAACGGTCTTCGTTCCGCACCTGAACGGACTGATTCTGGGATAGGGAATTCCTGAGTAAAGAAGCGTCCGAGCGCCTTGATCATAACGGGACGAGGTGCTCTCGATAGGCACTTAAGACACGGCGCGGGGAACTCTGCCAGTCGATGGGAAGGACGTTAAAAGGGGGCGAGACCTTAATCATGCGACTTTTATTCTCAGTAGGGGAACTTCCAAAGGCGCAAAAATGGAGTGAAAAAAAGAATCTCTCATACGCGGGATGGAAAAGAGAGAAAACAAAAAAACAACTGGAGGGATTATTACCAGTAGAGAGGTTACCTTCAGTTCTTGGCTGGGAAGGACTCTGGTCAATCGACGGAACGGGGGAGAGTCAAGAAGGGCAAGAAATTCCCGAGATGCAGAAATGACCAGCTACTTCTACGGAGAACGAACTGTACTAAGGCCTTTATTTGCCGGCTGCAGATTCTCCGAATGTCGGGGGGGGGAAGATAGCGCCCGGAGGAGAGAACGGCTCTGCTGTATTACGCGATAGATTGCGAATCACGTGAAATACTCACTTCAGGAGAAAAGGGAGGTTTACGACGAATTCCTGCAATCTTACCATACCATGTAGCCCGGGATGGGAGGGACCGTGGATTAGAAGAGAGTCCGCCTGTCAAAAAATCTCCGAACGCCAATGGAAAAGGCATGGGAAGTTTTTCTCCCATCGGTGCCAGATAGGAACGGCGAGCGAGGTCAGGGGGAACTCAGGGGGTTCGGTAGTTTAAAGGATGGAGGTCTCTTTTCGCGACTAACGACTTCAGGGCCTTCCCCGAGGGCAGTAACGATAGTACGACTTGACTTGGAAAAAAGGTTCGGACAATAGAGTCTCGTAAATTGGGGATCTTCCACAAACGAGCTTCTCATCACTTCTTCACAAGAGTCACTTACTGGAGATAGAACTATCTCATCTCCCTCTTCAGGAAAGCTCGACCGGGGGCCTGCTTCCAGGGATGAATAATAACGAAACTGGGGCAATCCACATCTGACAATCTCAGGGGGTGTTTAACTAACCTTGAAAAACCGAAGGGAATAGAGGAGGACCACCAGGACGGCGGAAAAAACTTACATCAGCCTCTCTAAATGTCTTTCCCAAAGGCTTTGAAGAGCTCGGGCATTTAACTGAGACTATATCAAAAAAGAGAAATCCCTTTCATGAAGGAAGGTTTAAATATATTCAGGCGCCAGGGTACCAGGGTGCCCCGACGGAAGAAATCACCGGAGCCTAGCGAACGCAGGTTCCTAGACCTCCTACCGAGAATCTGTCCATCCCTTGGGACGTCATCGCGTGGAAAGTCTGAGGGAACCCTCCCCCAGCGGGGGAAAAAAGGGGAGGAAAGCAAACACCGCGTTAGGGAAAGACCCGTTGGGGGGGGAAAAAAAAGACTTCCGAACAGGGGCGGGGGGAAATGAGCATGGAGGTTTTTGGTGAAGCGACTCCGTCCTCTATCTGGAAGGCGGAGATAAGAGAAGAGCATTTACCGACCACGGGCTAAAAACGGTTGAAAAAGAACGCCCCTAACGGATTAAAAATGGGGTGCGTTGCAGAAGGTCAACTATAAAGTCCTGGGAGTAGGGGCTGTTAGTTAAACCCAACGTCAACGGAAGAAGAAGACCTTTGGTAATTGTATAACCTGGAGGCTCGTCGCAAGCAGGGGGGATACTCTCCTAGGTATCGGAATCAATGCGGCTTTTAGTCAGGGGGGGTTGAGATCGCGATGAAGGGAGTCTGAGCCGTACTCACATGATGAGAAAAAAAGTCGCGAGAAAGCAGATCGAGACGTCGGTTCGCGGTGCAGATGTCGTGATGTGAGGCCGGCAGGTGAAGACGATCAGGCTAGAAAGGTCGAGAAAACTGGCGAACCAACTTGTGCCAGCTGTTGGCAGCGAGATGTCTTGAGGGGGGGCGGAAAAAAAAAACCGTTCAGAAACGAGTGACGAGGACTGGCGAACAAGGAGGCACAAAACAACGGGGAGGAAGGAAAAATCTAAGGAGGGGCGACGAAAACGAAGAGACCTCCGGGAGGGAGACGGGGGAGGCAGAAGAAAAAGGCCGACCACCCGACACGTAACCCGCGACATTCTTCGGCACTAGGCCGGCATCAGAGACGCCCCTACCAGAGAGAAAGATAAGCGCCACGAAAAATGTCTGTCAGGAGAAAGACCGAACTCACTCAGGGGGTAAGGAAAAAAAAAAGACTCTAGCTCATCTCGATGGCCACAAAAGCCGAAACTCAAGTGAAGAGAATGTGCGGGTTAGAAGGGAAATAGAGGGCTTGAGACTGATACCGGGAGCAAGTTTGGCCGGAAACAGGGCGAGCTAAGACGGGGAAAGCGAACAAGGAGTACGGCGCCCCGCCCGCAAACATTCGGCAAGAAGTAGCGGACGACCAGAAAGAGGGAAAGTGGACGAGCTTTTGACGGGGAAAAAAAAAAAAAGCCGTCGGGTAAGGAAAGGGGAAGCGTTCAGGTAGATCGCTTCCTAGTAGATAGACGAAGGGACAACAAAAACCCACGTTTGTCAACCCTTCCACCCAGAAAGGGAAGCTTTTCGACCACAAAAGAGCGGGCTAACGGCGTGAACCGTGGAAACGGGGCGACAAAAAAAAGCCTGGAGCGGACGTAAAATCGCCAGAAAGAGGAGAAAACAGGCGAGACGATAAAAATCAAATGACCGCTCGGTAGGGCGAACATCGGAAAAGAGTCGGGGAGGAGGACAAAAGCACGTCCTATCCAAAGTTAAGGAGACAAGGGAGCGCCAGTCGCCTGACTCCGTCGAATGCAGGGGAGAAGCACGTCCTACGGGAAAAGCCCGTTGCGAAACGAAATTCAAGCGAGAATGTGGGGTACCAGTCGTTCGCTGGCAACGTGAGACGTCAGCGGCTTTGTCCGCAAGGGAGTAGGGAGAGAGGAGAGGCAGAAATTATCGAATGATTTGGTGATGAACAAAGCTCTCGGAGGAAGCCTTTAACATAAAAACCTGATCAGAAGAAGAATTTCGCTCAAGTCATCCTACGGGAAAGAGGGGAGACGAACGAGCCAGACCTACTTTGGTGAAGAGAGGAAAGTCGATCCATATCAGAGGAGCCGCTTAACAATGGGGCGGCCCCTCTCTCTTAGGGGAGGTTTATAGCGGGGACGTGGGGGCCGGGAGACTCGTTAGTGCGACGACCAAAGACAAAAGAAAGAATCAAAAAAGGGCGTGACTAATAGACGAACTGACAACCCCGGTAAAGCGCCCGCCGTCAAAACATAGTGGGGAGGGTGACAAGGCAACTGTCAAAGGGCTTAAAGAAGTTAGATCCGCGGACAGATAGATGCCCACGAAAGCTAAAAGGGGAAACACAAAGGACATGAATAAACCGGTATAGGAAGTCACGGGGGGGGGAGTCCAAAATCTCCCGACGGGAGTCAAGTACAGTCGGAAACCGTCGGGAGCGCGGAGAAAACAGCTCTCTAGAGCCTTGAAAGCGGCTCAGACGTAATAGACTCGCTTCCATCCACGCGGCAACGAAAAGAAACCTTCAGCAGGGGAAGAGGGGCATAAGGGAGGGGAAGTAAGCTCCAGTCTTGGACAAGAAGAAAGGGAGACGAAACAGGGTTGGGCTTTAAGATAGACACAGCTCAAAGAGAAAAGGGAAG
>Ga0179591_1256886_pt1 | contig 13446 bp, 14 predicted proteins | sample CZOMad2_1_08_16f_FD_182891 | JGI IMG/M metagenome (GOLD analysis project Ga0179591, IMG submission 182891) | Vadose zone soil fungal communities from Angelo Coast Range Reserve, California, USA - CZOMad2_1_08_16fungal (PacBio error correction) | ecosystem: Environmental > Terrestrial > Soil >...
ACCGGTAGTGACCTGAGGTGAGGGGTGGTTTTCCTCTCGTGCGGGTGGCAGGGGGGGGATACTTTGTGGGTCTGGGCGAAGCGGGGAGGGAGAGAATCTGTGGGGGGGGGGTTACCTACCTGGCCAGGGGCGGGAGGAAAAAGGGGGTGCGAACTCGGTTCTGTGGTTGGGTCGGTGGATGACGCAGAGCGCTTAATCTAGTAATGGATTGGGCAGGGAGTCTTTAAATAAAAAAAAATAAACCATTCTCAGTACAGAACTAAAAGTCTACGGGAGGGCCGGGCGGGGGTCATCGGAAAGGTGGCTGGGGCGGCAAGTGACTGGGGTGAAATGTCGTTTGATGGCCAAATTGGGGCCTCGGCGGGTGCTTAAACACTGTAAACGGCTCTATGGTTGGGCCTCACAAGGTCCTTTCGCATGACTTAAAAAACGGACAGGTCCCCTATTTTCCAATTTACAACGTGAAGTCATCGCGTTAAATTCCGAAGCCCGACGGGGGTACTCGGGATGGCTGCGGACGGGAGTCTGAGGACCACTTCTTGCACTGGGGGGAGGGGCGAGTCCAACTTGCTTACATGTTTCAAATCGGGCTTGTGGCTAGACAAATAATCATCGGAGGAAAGTTTAGGACGTGTCTCTGAGGATGAATTCCAGTGATAGCCAGAGGGGGTTAACTGTCCGTCGGAATAGCCCCTAGAGACACCGAGTAGCGTAATTAAGGAAGAGGATAATTTGTCAACATGAGACCGAGACGACAAATGGAAGTACTATTTTGTTTAAAGGTGGTAGACGTTCTCAATACTGCTAGTCGGGGCTAATTCCAACAAGGTGGTCGAGCTGTGCGTCTGTGTGGTTGACAAATGGAAACAGGAGTAAACTCTTGCCAGGTGATGGTGAAAGCCTGCAGGTGAAGTAAAAAATCACAGAGCGAAGAAAGAGGACAAAGAAAGACCACTCGTTTCTGCATACAGAGGGTTAAGTGGTTGGGCCCGCAGAGGGACCGCCTATATGATATCACACAGCCACAAACGGAGGGGAGGAAAATTATAATATGTGTCTGCCTTTAACCAGACTTGAGTAAAAGATTTAGTGGAAGAAAAAGAGAAGACTTACTCTGCCGTCTTCGGGATTGGGGTCCTGGAAGGAAGGATGTACATAGCCTCAATGACTGCCAAGCTATCCGGGAGGGAAGAAGGGAGCAAGCACAGCCTTAACAGCTCGAAAAAGCCAAGGTAGTATGAAAAGAAATAGACTAGAGGGGAAGATAAATCGTCTACCATGTCATGACCGAGGAGAAGTGGCGGGTGGGATATTCTAAGGGACAATGATACTGGAGTGGAAGGAGTACGGGCTAGCGTGGGTTCTTGCAACTTCACATTACGTTAAAACGTAAGGAAAGGTGCCAGTCTCGAACTTCGGAACGTCCGAAAAACTTGTGAGAAAGAGAAGCAATTGGGGGTCTCGATCTAAGAGTTTAAACATTCGTAGAATTAGACATAACAGTCAAGAAATTTCATGAAGAAAAGAAGAATACTAGTCCGTTGAATTACTAGGGATAGGAAGTGGGGGTTCTTTTTTGTTGGGAGGGGGGGGGTCGTATGGTTGGTGTTTGATGTTTGGGGGGGTGGTTATGAGGGGTATTGGTGTGTTGATTCTCTTGGGGGTGGGGTTTCGGTGGGATTATGGGGGGTTTGGGGGTGGTGGGGTGAACTCCGGTTGTGGGGGTGAGTGTTAGGGGTGTTCTGGATGGGTCTGGTGGAGGGTTTGGTTGCGGGGGGGTTTGAAGATGAGGTTGATGGTTTTGGTGGTGGTCATCTGTGGGTTGATGCAGGAACGGCTGGCAATTACGGTCGCTGGGACCGTCCTCTACAAGAAAACCCTGGGTGGACTCGTGCTTAACAAAAACCTCGGCGCCCGGTGATCAAAGGTAACCTTAAAATCCCGAAAGCTTGACTCGACCTTCATCAAACCTCAGTACAAAGGAAGGAAAGGCAGGTTCCTCCTAAGGAACGTCTAAACAGGAAAATTCTGTGAACTCTTGATCTCTTTGACAAAGATATCCCTTTGGGGGCCTCACGAGGGGCGTTGGGACTCCCCCCTTGGGGGGGTAACTTAAACCTCACCTTCACCCTCGGGAGGCGAGCACCTCTCAGAGTGAGCGACAAGGTGACATTTTTAAGACCGTACCGTATAAAAAAGTAAAACAAAAGCTAAGATCATTAATTAACCTCATCGGCGGCGAGACTTATGATCGGGGGGCAGGGGGTTACGTCCCTGTCTTCTGGGTGCACCACCTTCCCTCCGCTTCCTGGGACCGCTAGACCCCAGCAATAATTGAAATCTGCTACCATATAAAGTCCTAAATATACAATATCAAGGTGAAAGAACTAGATACCAATTACAATTAAGAAAATTTTCAAAGGAAAGAACTCCTTATAAAACTATCTCTCACTCAGAGGTCGGTTTCGGTCGGAGTCGGGTGGGACTGGGAAACCGTTGATTTGGGGGGTTTCAAAAGGCCCAGAATTGGTGATTCCGGAATCAGGAGAATCAAGAAAACAAAACAAGAATTTAAGATCACTTAACAGGAGGTTAAGGCCACATGCACGGGGGAGTTGGAAAATTCGCGCTCTTCAGGCCGTCACGAGAAAAGGAGGAAGCCTAAAGCAGGAAAAAAAAAAATGGACTCCGTTGAGAAATAACATATGGGGGAAGACTTCGAACCTTCCTCTTTTGGTGTAAAAGATCAAGGAAAATGACCATTTGGCTTTGGCATTCGATCTTGCATAGGTGTACCTCTATTGGGGGGGGGGGGGGGGAGGTAGAAGAAATGAGGTTCCAAAAATATAGTCGAAAAAATAACCGAACAATGGGCATTGACCTTTGTGTCGCTGACGGTGCAGGAATTTGTCCAGAGGCAATCAAGAAAAGAAGGCCGAAAACCTAGGAAGGTGAGGGCGACGTAAGAAACCCTTCAACAAAAACGGGGAAGGAAGATAGGGCGACACTCATTCGCTATTACGTGCCGGATTGAGAGGGGGGGTGGTCAGAACGCTTACAAACCGGGAAAAGCAGCGGCCAAATCGCCGATCTTCGATCTTTCTTAGGAATGCGGGGCGACGTGATCTACCAGTCAGAAAAGTAACGATCACGAACGCAAGTAAACCTTTGCCGAACGGTCTGACTTGCAGAACAAGATGGCTGTCGCAAGGGCGGCTCAAAACAATGCATTGGGCTAATAGGAGAACATCAAACTCTCGGGAGGTGAGATACGCATCTCGGGCGGCCAGGGGCCGACGGGCATTCCGGCTGAAGGAGGAGAGGCGGAGGGTCCACGGGGGATGGAACTGTGAAAAAAAAGCTTATTTTGTTTGCCTTGCTGAGCCCCGGAGGGAACGTTTGAAAAGGGGCGGATGTTCTCCCCCCACCGGTTAATCAACAATCACTAAGGGACCAAAGATCTGCGGAAATGGGAGGGGGAGGGGTATGAGGACCTTCGGTTATTAATGAACCGTGAAGTATTTGAAGGTCTAAAAAGCTCTTTCCTGAAGGTGCGGGCCGCGCGGTCGGCAAAGGCGGGGCGTCGGAGCTTGGGGGGGGGCCAGCGGGGGAAGGCCGCCAGCTAAAGCGGGCACAGATTGAGGGGCCTACTTTTCCCTGGACCAGAAACTCCCTCGGAAGTCGTCACGGGAAAAGCAACTTCAGGACACTTCTGTTGCTGCTTCTCTGGCTGGGACGGGGCGGAAGACTTGTGGGGGTCAGAATACTTTCATTTGTCTTCGTTCATCACTCAGGGGGGTAGGCATACGGGGGGAGAAATTACCTCAACCTTTAGTGCAAATCGCGCATGCGAGGAAAGAGGCAGAAGGTTAGGGGGGGAAAAAATGTGTCGGTAGTCACCTCTGTCAAGGAGGAAAAAGGATATAAACTTAGGAATTATTCTGTGGAGGGTAAAAATGCTGTACCCGGAAAAGAGTTCGAAGCATGGGGGGGGGTCAACGGGATTTCAGCGAGCTGGGGGTTGTTAGTCTCGTTCATGTTACCAGGGGAGCAAAGTTAAATAGTGAAAGAGGTCAAATTGGTATCCACCCTTTCTCCCCAGGGATCCGTGAACCTACTTTATCACCTCTGGGATCTCAAAGAAATCTTTCGTCCTGGGCTCTTGTCTGCTGATTCTTTCGGTAAACAAGAGGTGGGTTAACTCCAGGTGGGAACTAGCGGGACGCACGCGCGGCAAGGGGACTTTCTCGTTGGGTCTCTCATGGGGGACTTGTTCGGATGCTACCCAATCAAAGACCGCTGGGGGGACGGAAACTAACTTAAAACGAACATGGGGGGGGGTCCTAAATCGCCATCGCGACATAGACAAGGCCTTGGAATTTGTGGTCAACGAAGGTAAAGCGTTTCCTCCTGCTCGGCTGTGCTGAGGCCCTCGTGGTTGGGGTCTCGCCTCTTTTTTTCTGACCCTCTTGGCGAAAAGTCATTAAAAGTACGCTGGTTCCTAGGACTGCTGTGTACAACGGTATTCCTAGAAACCTCACGATAACGTGCCTAGCCATCCGCTCATTAAATTCCCACGCGGTTCTGCCCTTACTTAAAAAAATGATAAGAAAAGCACAACCCAACAAATTCGCTAGCGCTATATTTCTTCTTAAAACTACGACGAAAACCTAGGGGATGGCTAAAGGATCGTATATGCATTACGAATGGTTACCTTGCCAGAGGATTGAGAAGGCATGGACTCCTCATTTTCAGATAGGGCATAACTTTGTAAAACAACTCCTCAACCTCTTCCCAAACCATTCGCGCGAGATCACGTACTATTTATGGATACCCTCATAGTTGACAGTACTTAAACAAAAATAAGGGAGTTGGTTAGTGCTCGGAAGCCGGGAAGTATGCTTAATGAGATATATACGGTATGGGTCGTGGGTGTACTTAATTCCCTTCAGAATGGGGGGTCTTCAATTGCCAAGTGTCGACCGGTGGAGGCCATTTTTTGTGCCCCTCCAGCATCAGCGTCCTCAAGTTGTTCCAAAACGAGGAACTTTCTCTCATGGGGCCACCCTCTTTTTCCCAAAGGCGCGAACGCACCTAGGCTCAAGATGATTAAAAAAAAAACCATTCCCAGTTGTTTTGGAACATATCAAAAAAAAAAGAACTAGTGGGGCTTATGACTTCGTATCTAAAGGCCACGATTGGACTCACAATAATAGGGCCGCGGTGAACTCCCGGGGGGGGGGTGAAGGGAAATTCGGAAAGAATAAGACGGATGCAAACGCCGTCCATTTCAAGTGCTCAAGAGGGACCCAAAAACATCTTACCCAAGCTCAAGAAAAAAGTCCCTCGAATAACGGATAACAAGCAGTCAAGAGGCTGGATCTGGACTGATGCGCGATTTGTCTTCAGCAACGGCCCAGCAAGGGACACGGAGGGAAGTCAGGCGACCGGTCTTGAAACTACTTAAGATGTGCAGCGAACAATCAGACGGGTAAGGGGGATTGTCATACCTACACCAAAAAGGGGTACAACGGAGATCATCTATAAAGGACCGGCAGAGCCACGAGGCGGACCAAGAGGGGCTAACATTTGGGAATTAAAAGAGAACGGGGGGGTGAAGGGAGGTTCACGTCGAGTTCACCGCTGACCAAGCAGTGGCAAAAAAGAAAAAAGTAGGAAACCGAGACTAGGATGAGAAACGCAGATTAAAATCAATCTAAGAAGAGAAGATGGAACAAATTCGGAGGTATCAAGACTACCTAATCCTGAGGCAAAGAGAATGATGCAGGGATGATGTGGAACGTTGGAACCGGGATGTGGAACGCATGTCCCAATGTTTATGCCGAAAAGCATTCTCAACGTCAAGGAGTGAGTGTCAAAGGGCAGGGAGTGTATAAAAGTTCGGCGGCTCATCACTGGAAAAGGGCTCAAAAAGCGTCATTGGGAAAGAAGGAGTCAAGAGATGGACTCGATTCGCAAAGGATTGGGGGGATCGTCCTGCAGACAGGCCTGTGCAATAAGTGCGGCAAGGTGAAGGGCGTGCGGGAGGCAAGAAGATTGTTTCGTAAGACATTGGGAGGAGCCTGAGTCGACACAAAAGACGAAAGATCGGAGAACCAAGTGGCTATGGTAGATGGGGCCGTGATGTCTGTTTTCATCGGAAGCGAGAGGGAATCCGGCAGGGGTCGCAAGAAGGTGTAGCGTACAAACAGCGCTCTCAACAAAACCGGATTGCTATAATACTCTTGAAATCATTCAGCAGGGGCGAAGGTGCAACGGATTTGTCTAGGTGGTGAATGCCACACACAAATCACTGCCAAAGCGCAAAAACACAATTTTGACTCTCTACTGGGGAAAGTCTAAACTGGGGGGTTGACACAATTCATGAGCCCTCACCCCAGACGCGTGTAATCTGCTCGAGTCCAAAAGTTAACCCTTAAGATAGCGGCGATCAGCAAACCCTTAAAAAAAAGGTGGCCGGCCGGTCGCAGCTCAAACACAAAATCATCGTGAGCCATGGCTTCCACCTCATGAGAAAGTGGTAAAGGGCTGCCAAAGGGCGGCAGGGTCCAGGGACATTCCTTCCAGGCTACGGCCTAGGTGAAGGAAAACTTCAGGCAAGGGGAATTGACTTAGCTTAAGGGGACGATGTATTTGAAAATAAATGGTCTTCGCAGAAACCTAGCACTTTTGAGCTTGGTAACAAAATCCCTTAATGGAAGCAACGGGCAACTCCCACCATACGTCTTTAGGAACTAATCATTGTGTAAGGGCTTTGGGGAACCTGCCAATGCATTAATTTACTTTGGCCTTTCTAGGGGGTTTCTTCCACGAACCGAGGCTAGGTGGCCTGATGGGGATCGGAACAGTCGCCTGAGCGTGTTCTCGGAGTGGAAGGGTATGGGACTGGGGGCAAACTTATCCCAGATTCACGGGAATCGGAACTTGAGATAAAGGTGACTTCCGCAAGAAAGCAGGCGGGAAAAAAAAAACGTGGAATATCCTGAGAATTTAGGAACGCGTCGGGAGTTACGGTCTAAAGAAAAAGGAAGAGAAGCATGTTGTGTACTGGGGGTGGCTACACGATCAACTGAGGGAGGGAACAAAGTGGCGGGCACAGGAATCTTTGGTTGTGCGTCTATGCTGAGCTCCTCTGGGGGGTAGAAAGAAAAATGCTGCTATGAGATTAAAAGAGCTCGGATCAAAAAAGTGGGGTGTGTCTAGGCATTGACGAAAATCGTTAAAACTCCTGGAATCCGTTCCAGATCCTACCGGAGCGCTCGCTAAGTTCGGAGGATGCGGTAAGTTGGAAAATTCGATATTGGGTAAATTCGGTGAATGGGAAAAGTGGGGGGGGGGACGTGAGACGGGGGGGGTTGGTGGAATCAACCGGGAGGCGCAGCTGTGATTTACCCTGTAGCAGGAAGTTCCACGCAAGTTCAGGGGGGGGGGGGGAAGGCGGGCTTGTCCTCTACGTAAATAAGATGTAACATGGATAGAGGGGCGTGCGTCCGTCGAGTGGGGGGGCTGAAGATGGGGAGTTGAGGTTGCTGGAGTCAGTCTGGGGGGAAGGTTTTCACTCATAGGTGGAAGCCGACCAATTCTATCGGTTGAGTGGGGAAGGTTAGAGGTTACTGGTGGGCCGACGGTGAGAAGGTTAACAACCAGACAGAAGTTATCGAACCTTCGTGGTTCCTATCGGTGAATAGAGCAAAAAAATGTGAAGAGTTTGGGTTCATATGTTATAGGCATATATCATGTCGGGAGGTCTTAATAGCAAATGTGGGTTGTCAGAGGAGGGGGAAAGGGATGGGAAGCCTGATTGCACATGAGGACTCTGTGGATGATTTAAAGAGACTGGAGGGAAAAAAACTCCGAAGATGGGAGGTCAGAGGAGAGGAGGGTGAATAACATGGGGGAAAGTTTCTGTGCTCCGAACCGTATCCACAACAAAGGGTGGGAAAAATCTCGATAGTGTCCGTCGGTAAAGAAAATTCACAACCTCTGTATCTAGAGAGAGATCGTAGCGGACGAAGGGTGGGGGGTACGTCAACAGGCGCTTGCAAGAAGGCTGCAGAAAATTTCACAGAATTAAATGCGAAAGTCCAATAGAAAAACCACAGTTTGATAACAGAAAACTATAGCCTCTTACCAGTCTGAAACAACAAGGGTAGGGTGGAGAGGAACAGAGAGTAAGGAGGCAAATCGGCGAAAAGTCTTGGTGGGAGTACGATTCCGGGAAAACGGATTCTCAATGAATATACCCGGGAGAAAACTCATAACCTTGGGGGCGACGGGGGGAGAGGGGGGACTATCTCCACCGAGGAGTTGAAGGGGGAAGCTCTGCATATCGGAAAACGCGACAAGAAAATGGCATGCTCAGGAAAATAAAAGAAAGGCATAGCTACACTATTTGGGAATACAATGCTCAGTGGTAAAAGTAGTACAAAAACCACCGGACTTCACAATCAGGATGTCAGGTCCAGGGATTTTCGTGCGTACGGGGGTAACGTTGCCCTCGAAAAAACGCAGGTGGTCCGCACCTCTCTACTTTCCGCGTTAACTCAAGTGCCCCGTAGAGGGCCAGCACCAACAAGTTAAAGGACGAATCGCTGTCCATCAAAACACCTATCTAGATGCAGCAAGGACCAGGTCGGGTACATGATCAGATTAGGTTGAGAGGGTTATGCAAAATCTAACGGCAAGGGGGCACTCACCAAAGCGAGTAAAGCCCGAGCGCGGTTCTTGGCAAATAATTCCGCTCGACCTATCCCACATCGCGCTAGCACACTAGTTCCTTTATTCCTCCAGGCGCCTTATGAGCTGGGGAGAACGAGAAAAATTCTCGCCTGCTGGCCTTCAGAGACGTCTTCGGTAAACTAAGAATCTTAAAAAGGGGTATTTGAAGAGCCGGAGGGGTAGGAGTGGGGCAACAAACACCGGAATGGTCCCCCTCCTAAAGGGGGGAAATCACATCTGGGGGGGACACAGCAAGAAAGTCAATGATGTAGACCCCGAGATGAAAGGAAGAAAAAAGAAGAGTGAAACTCTTACGAACTAAGGACAAGTGTCCGTGGGGCAAAAGGTCTGATTCAGTGTGAGGGACTCCAACAGGACAACTCTGCTAGTAGCAGTACAATAGGGACACAATTATGGCGGTTGGAAGCGGTGGGCGTTGGCGTTTTTCTTGTAGACGAAGCAGGGTTTTCTTGTGTTTCAGTAGGCAGGCGCAAACCAGGGCGTGTTTTTCCACAGTACAATGAGTAGTGGTAGGGACAGGGCGGACGTGGAGAGAGGGGAGGGGGGGTGGCGCGGGAGGGCTAAAGGAGCAATAGCGCAAGTGGAGGTCGTGCACTGGCTGTGTTCGGACAGCGGTCGTGGCAAGGGGCGCTGAGTTGAAGAAAGGGGGACTCAAACAATTTCTTATTACTGAGCATCATAAGGAGAACAGGGAACATGTGGAAAAAGAAAGTTTTCTCCGCTCTCGACCGACGTGAGAAATGGACACTCCTAGGATGCGGGAGATAAAAAGATCCAGTGTGTGAAATGCCTATGGCCGGCAAAAGTCCTCATGGTTCCCAGCGCAAGATTGATACGCATTAGAGGGAGGGGTCGAAGGGCTAGATCTGCTAGCAGTTGTCGAAACCTGCATTGGGTGGGGCCCCTAAGGGGAGAAAAGAAGAGTCTACGAAAAGTAGAAGATCTGGAGGGAGGGGGGATACTTCTTGCAGTGATGTCTGGGCAGCTGCGCAAAAGAAAGGCGAAATCTCCTGCACGGTTCGAAGAAAGGAGTGGGAGGGCACGAAATCTCTCAACAACAAACAAATGCTTGTTTATGGAATACAACCTGGGGCAATCTAGACAAACAAAAACAAATCACACAAGTGCTGGGCTGGGGAAGATAGAAAAAAGAAAAGATGAAAAAATAGCTAATTAGTGTCTACTCAACATATCACGTAAACTTAGTTAACTACATCCGAGTCCCAAGTCCAAATGTTTCTCAGTAGGTTGACGGGGGGGAGAAAGGCTTATTGAGACGAAGGAAGGAGAAGCCTACCCAAGGAGAGTAGGAGCGGGAGCTCTCCAGAACGCAAGAAAACCATGAAAAAGAGAAGAGGCTCCGGTCCTGGCAATAATGTTGGTGTGGGGCAGGAGATAGCGCCACCAATCGTTCTTGTTCTCCTTGGTAACAACTATGCGCCTCTTGCTGGCTGTCCGTCCAAGGCAGCTTCTTGCGGGTCCAGTTCTACATGGGATGCGGTCTGAGGCTTGCCAGGGACGAAAAGTGAGGTACGTAAGGAATTCCTGAAAAAAGTAATCGTTCCGGGATTCGGGGTTGTAAAGCTTGTTGTATGGCAGGCTAGGGGCTGCAGTCCAACCTTATTGGCAAAAGTTGAAGGAGAGGAACCCCAATAAACAGTGTGCCAGTCAACATCACGCTACAGACACGGAACTTTCTTCTGATTAATTATATGAGCTTGGGTGGAATTGAGAACGAGGAGGTGGGGGAAGTTGGGCCGAGTACGGGAAGGCTATTTGCAGTGGGGGGGGACGCGATCGTGCCATCTGGAAGAGGGTCGGAGTGACGCGGATTCGGGCCTAAAGATCATTTGAAAGATCCTAGGTGCGTGTCGTGCGGGGTGTGAAGATAGGACGAAACACAGCAGCAGAGGGACATTCAAAACAACGTTAGAAAAACGATCACCTAAGGGGGTCGCGGGGGGGACCCAGCAAAATTTTCCGAGCCTAATTCTTGTAAAAACGGCGTCTGTCGAGGGGGACTGTAAGGGGCATTCTGATCTCTTGTTTCTTTTGCGGAGTTAAGGCGGAGTCTTGTCTGCATGGGGGAAACGCACTGAAGGTCATGTTGTACCAGTAGAGAGGGACGGTGAGCGGACCAAGAAAAGTTAGGGCACAATCAAAAGGACTGCGATGATACGGGGGATATGGGATTGCAAACAGGGCGGGGAGTAAGGAATAAGACCTAGGCAATCAAGTCCGGCACCAGATAAGAACGAGGACGGAGCTAGCTCTGGGCGTTTGGGGAAGGGCGGGGGTTGATGGAAATGTCGTTTATCAATTTGGTAATAAGGCGGGGGGTTAATTACAGTGATTAGTTTCCCCAAAGGCACCCTGTAATGGATTGTGTGGAAGACAAAATACGTACTGGAGGAAACGTAGCCGAAAAACAGTTCAAAAGACAAGGGAAGTGGGGGACCAAGGGGCTGCTCCGTTCCAAAATCGAAGCAGGTGAGGCTGGGCAGTCCTGGGGGGATTCTCGTTAAAGCTGATTGCATGGAGGAGGTGTTGCGAGGCCCCGTTTTACAACGACGGAGGGTTGTGACGAGTCGCACAATTCTATCGCGGATCAATTGTTGAGGTCCTTATACTAAGAGAGTTTCTCTCTGACCTGTCGCTCACTTTGTCACGAAAGTGAAGTGAACCCAAGACAGCGTATCAGGACAGTGCCGTCATTGGTTAATGATGAGAATAGAGCTAAAAAAATGGAAGGTGCATAAAATGGGAGAATGGAGTGCAAAGAGGCTAGGTCGTGAGACGAAACACGGTGTTTTGCGCCTGTCGAGGTGGGGGGAGAACATGGGCACAGAGGGGCAATGAGGGAGTTATATTTATCGTAACGACGAATAACAATCCTACCGGGAGAAGAGGAGCTCTGGCTTGACCAGAAAGGAGGAAAAATTTCTTTTCCAGGTGAACTACGACAATATCATCAAAAAAAACCAAAAAAAAAAGGAAAGAAGAGGAATATTATAGGGTGATGACCTGTCGCCGTTATGCCGAAAGAATCTCTCTTCCGTAGCTTCGGGTGTAAGTCACAAGCTTTCACTCACATCAATGCCATCTCTAAATTAGCCCCAAAGCCCTTCAAAGACGATAAACAAAGGGGCTGATAAGAAAGAAAGATAAAGATTTATGCATAACTCTTCACGAACATCTAAAAATGGGAAGGCAATTGTGGACGTGGGCGGAGAGGGAGAGATTAACAATGAGACTAACGGAAGGGAGATAAATGAGGGGGATTAGCGGGGTGTCGTCACGCCCTTGAAGGGTAAAACGCGAATGGACAAGAGCGAAAAGAGGAACGTCCATACCTGGTGATCACGAGTAAGTGTGCCATGCGGGCACTATATGAAAATGTCCTGTACTCGAAAGCCAAGAAAATAAGTGTCATGCTCACAGGAGAATCGATCTATCGATTGGTTAGAGGGAGGAATTAGAGAAAATCTGGAAGGCACAAAGGAAACAACATCGAAGTTGTACCAGGAGACGGGTCCCACCCAATGGTGGGCGGGGGGGGATAGGGGGTCCCTAGAATCAACGTCTGGGAAGGTGGGGAGAGTGCCCCCCCCGCACGTGTATCCTGTGGAGACTCGGTCCTCCGGTGACACCTCCCCGATCGCTGGTCGTAGGGGGTGTCCGAGTATTGTCTGTAAAGGCACTTTCCAGCACTGATCCCAAGAGAAGGTACTGGATTTGGGGGAAACATAGAAGATTGAAGTGTGAAACGGTAGGAAATGAATAAGAAGCCGGTGACAACCCATAGCGAATCGAGCACGGGTCTGTAACGGAGTCAAGAGGGGGTGGGATTAAGCTCACCTCACTTCCAAAGAAGCAGTAAATGAAAGCCAGGACAGAAAGCCTGGGACTCTCAAACTCACAAAAATCTCTATCATCAGTTCAACCGAGAAAAGCGTTATTACTCAGTATGCTATGAACATTTTCCGCAGTCTGGATTTCAACCGCGGTGAAGGTGCGCGTGCCCTATTATCAAATCTGGCAACAAGCAAATGTCACAACTATCTAGATAAATGCCGGAAAAACGGGGAGCAATAAGAAAGTAACGCGTTAGACACAAAAAAACGAAAGGAAACCGGGAATGTCCGTACAATTTCTGAGAAAGAAAAGAAAACGACGAAGATAGACTGCGCCCGCAAGGCTGTGCGGTAGGTCGTGCTGGGGGACGTGGCAAAAAGGGATTGGGAATATCGTCCCAGCTGAACAATCACGGGAATGCAAAACGGGGCACAGCAAGCAACTGAAGCGGACAGGATATGCATTCTAGTACGTGGACCCCAATGTCGGCACACAGAGAAGGAACTTCTCAACCGTCAGAAACGGAGTTGCTGCACTCAAGTAAATGATCAAGCGTAGAAGAAGGAAAGTCGCACAAGCTATTTGGGGTGACGAGAGCAGGGCCTCACAATTCCTTTTCACATAACGCAGAGAAGTGGTACTTGGCGGCTGTATACTTATAGAAATTTTTATTGGGTTTAGAGACCGATTAAGGGGCTGCATAAAGGACAGGATAGAAGAGAGAACATCAATTTTTAAAGTTTGCGAGTTTTGTAGGGGTCGGAGCAAAAATGAAATTCACGGAAATCCTCCGGCCCTGTTAAAATACGGAAGGGTATTTGGTACTTAGTC
>Ga0179591_1258211_pt1 | contig 13445 bp, 18 predicted proteins | sample CZOMad2_1_08_16f_FD_182891 | JGI IMG/M metagenome (GOLD analysis project Ga0179591, IMG submission 182891) | Vadose zone soil fungal communities from Angelo Coast Range Reserve, California, USA - CZOMad2_1_08_16fungal (PacBio error correction) | ecosystem: Environmental > Terrestrial > Soil >...
CGGAGAGAATAAGAAGGAGTGGGCAAGGGGGGGGAGGAGGCGGGGGGGGTGGGGAGGGGAGGGGTAGCGGGAGAGGGGAGGATGTGGGGGCTATAGGTAGACATGAATGAAGGAAGGGGAGGGGAGAAGGATTGGGGAAGAGAGAATTGGTGGGTGGGTAGGAGAACAGGAAGAGGGGGGGGAGGGGAGAGATGGAGATATGAAGACAAAAAGGGTTATCATCGGTACAAAATGTCTGGAAAGAGTTACCCAGACATCACCACGTCAGAGGATTTCTAAGCTGAACTGATAAAGGGAAACTAAACTCCAAATGAAGGCAAAAATACAACGTGAAAAAAGGAAAATGGAGGGGTGAAAGATAAGAACGAAAGGTGGGGAAATTTCGTGAACCAAAGGGAAAAAAACGTGAAACAAAAGATCGCAAAAATGCCGAAAAAAGACGAGGACAAAGGGGAACCAAATCAGTCCCCTCTCTTTAGAACAAACTAGTAAGTATTCTCGGAAAGGGTAGAAAAACAAGCCACATACGACCTAAAGAAGAAAGGACAAGACTTTAATTCACGAAAAGTAACCTCATCTCCCAACACAGGGGGAAAGGAAGAAGGATGGGAAGCGGAAAAGGTTACCTCGTAAAACTCAATACACCCATTCACAGAGAGGAATCACAACAAAAAGAGTAGGGCAGGGATAGGATGAATTGCCAAAAGGTCCAAGGGAAAAAGGGGGAATCCAAGTGTCGGCACTGTTCTTTGGGGGAAACAGAGGGGACTTTCTGGGTAGGCAGGACGGCGGGCTTCGGCAGGGTTTCTCGAGGGGAAAAGAAGGGGGGCCGACGGGAAGGATTCCAGCAGTCCAAGAGGGGAATGCTTTGAGAAAACGTGGGGAAAGGGGAGAATCGGAGCAAGGCCCTTTGTAAAAAAACTCAAATTTTTGTTTTCCGGAGGGAATGTGGGAGTCAATAATTAGTCATGATGAGTGCACATCGGAAAATTATTAAGCTGTCCACCTTTGGAGGTTGCAGGTTACAGGGGGGGGGGGTGATTCAAACTGGGGGAGAAGGGTGGAAACCTGAAAACTCCTTCTCCCAGGAAGGAGGTCAAATTGATGTTGAAAGGGCCAAAGGGGGAAGACAGATAGTCCCCTCACTTTACGAAGAAACAGGAAGGAGGGGGTGCAAACAAATTAACGGTAACAACAATGGGAGGGGTTTGCCCGACATCAATTGCCTATTTTTTGTGACCGGAGAAATGGTGGGGTACATTTTTGTACAAAAGAGCCCGACGGTGGGTGTAGAAATTCCGTGAGGCTCCAGATAAAGCGCGGGAGGGACTTACACAGGCCTTTTTGTAGGTGCATTTTCCCAAAAGTGGGGGGGACGAGAGGTTATGAAGGCAAAACTAAAGAGCTTGGGCCCGTTAAAAATCAAAGAGAGGAGGGTCGAAGGATTGCTGTTGCGTTTCAAAAGAGGTCCTGTTGAAGGAAGATCCCCTCCTCCTCCAATGGTATCTTCCGGCGTTTTGGGTTTTGGGGGGGAGGTGAAAATGGTACTAAAGATCGAGAAGGGGGCAAAGACTGTAGTGGTCTTGAGGGTGCCCAAGGGGCTGATGGGGGCAGGGGGAAGTGCAGAATCACTGTGGCAATTAGGAGCTCGAGGGCGAGGGGGGGGTGCTCCAGGGAAATTGGTATGGGTGCCCTCTATGGCAACGTCGGGACGTATAGGAACACTTGAGGATATTACGGTATGTGGGCTCTGACCGGTTCCGTGGGGGGGATGTGGGGATGATTTGGCCTAATTTGGGGCCCATTTCCAGGGTGGGGAATATGGGGCCTCTCGTGTAGAAAAGTTTTTGCTGTAGAAACGGTTTGCCTTTCGAGAGGGGGGGCTAACTCCAGGGGGGAGGACTGGGGGGGTATCTCCATAAGAGAACGCGAGGAAAAAGTATTTTGATCATGAACGCCACACTTCAAATTGATTAGAAAAAGAGTCCTCTATGGTGTCGGAGAAGACGCGAGATATGCTTGCGCGGAGCATCGAAAAGAGGACTAAACTATCTTATACTGCCGGAGGGGGAACGATTGACTAGGGGGACGAGCCTGGTTTTTCGGGATGGCCGTCTTGATGGGGCAGTTTCTCACCACATAGCGGTTTTGGACCAGCGGCATTGGTTAAGTACTAGATAGAGTGCCACGTGGGAGGTAGGGGAGGGGCCATTGGGACCGAAAACCTGCTATACTAGAGGAATGAAGGGGGTCCAGAAGTGGTTACTTCGAGCCCCGGGAATAGACGGGGGGGGGGGGAAAATAAGAAAGTGATTGTGCCATTGGGACGTTCTGTTTGGTCGGTTGGTGGAGGGGGGGGTGTTTTGCGGAAAAATGGGGACACAGTCGGGGCGTCGTCTCTGCACGCCGACTTGGGGAAAGGGCGGCGAGGTGGGGTGGTTGTTGGGTTAAATCTGGGCAAAAGGTATTGCGGGTCAACTCAGAGAAGGAAAATAAGGACTTCGAGGTTGAGCGGCGCTCGTTTTCAACGTAAGGGGTAGCTGGTGGTTGGAGTATTACAAAAGCTAGTAAGAGGTTGGGGGGGGGGGGGGGTCCCTCCCTGTATAGGAGGGAACTCGATGTTTCGGTATGGTGTCGGTTTAGGGAATTCGTGACATAAAAATCTTTCGTCTGGGTCAAATCGTGTGGGCGAGGAGGAGTGAATGAGGAACTGATTCAGTCTGACGCTGGTATCAGGGGATTTGGTCTCAAGTTGGAACGTAGGCTGCTGTGTTTTGTTCTGAAATGACTTATGTAACGAGTACGTAAGAAAAAAGGACGGGGGTGATTAAGGTCAATGCTGGGGCGACAGGGGCCATTCATAGGGGCCGGATCCCTGACTCTGGACGGTTGACGAAGGGGGGAACGGTGGGGGTCCTTCCAGCGGGGAAAACTGCAGAACAAGAAAAGGAAAAGTGGGGAAAGTAGTATAGGCCTAAGGGCAGATAGAAATGCGGATGAGTCCTCTAGGAACATTCCCTCATATCATTAGGAAAGAATGTCCTAAAAAGAGGGGAAAAAAGAAGCAAAACTTCTATTATGTAAGTACACCAAGGGTAAAAGGAAGACAATGCTATTCACCTAAGAATTTAACGTAAAAAAGCTACCGATAATTATTGGCTCCGGATTCAGGACCGAAAGATTAAAGGACCTCGGGGAAGAAATGGGGGTTCTTACAGGGTACAAGAAGGATGAAACGGGGCATTGTTGTCTAAAGGGTGTGGAGAGCTCACGGAGAAGAGAGCAGGAAAGGGTATAAGAGAGGGGTCAGTTGGTTCTCTAGCGAAAAAGGAAGTCCGCGAGATTGTAAAGGGGTGTCGCATAGTATAATAAAGGGGTCCTTGAGGGCCATGTCTGGAAAAGGAAAGGCCCGCCCCCTCAACGGGGACCCCCTGAACCCTATTGGTTCAAGCGGGTGGAACAGGGGGAAAGTCCTGTCATGTCATAAGTCGGGGGGACAAGAGGAGTGGGTGTAGGACTTGAGTGGTCAGGCACCTAAACAGTTTTGAGAAAGGTATTGAAAAGGTTGCTGAGACAAAGGACACAAGCTGTGATGCTAGTAGGAGTGAGGTGAGTCAGGTGGAATGAGTGGGAATTTATAGACATTAGGTGGGCTGTTCTAGTGCGTAAAACGGTTGGCCGAGAAAACAGGCGAGATGGGCCAACCAAAGAAAGGAAAGCGAGGCAGGCGGGTTAGATTAGTTACATTGACTGAGTAGAAATATCGCGGATTTATTAACAGTCTGGGTGTAGTTGGACAGGGAGGGTGAAGTAAGAAAGGGGTCGGGAAAAGGAAAAAGGGGGTGGGGGGGGGGATAAAGAAGCACTGGAGAGAGAAAAACTCGAACGGAATTTAAGAGGGTACTCTACGGAATTGGATCGGAAACTCACCCCAGGGGGGCATTTTTGTAAAACTTCCAGTGATGTATATGGGGGTCGCGATCACCGGAAAGTTTGTATGCAATGGCCCATGAAAGGGCACATCCAAAAGACCAGGGGGTTAGGGAATAGTTCAGTGTGGCACTGGATTATCAGAAGAGCCGATGAAAACTAAAGAAAATCCGCAGTATGGGGGAGGTCGAGTTGGAGCGAGAAAATTAATTCTCTGACACTTGGGACCTGTCATAAAGGGCGACGCTTGTTGGAGTGCAGGGGTAAGGAAAGTGGAGACATCAGCAAACACGATAGCCGAAGCAGTACTTCGAGATCACAAAAAGAGGAGGAGCATAGGAGTCATTCTTTGGTAGACAGCATCAGTGTTAGGGAAAAAAAATCTGACTGCATAAAACAAGCGAGAAGAGATGACTACAGTTGATAGAGGGAATCTGAGGCATTCCAAACTCCGAAAGTCCAACTAAAATGGATGAGTCAACGAGTTGAAAAAGAAACATTGCTGACGGACGGGTCCAAGAACTCCCCCGTGCAAAGGGGCCAACTATTAAAAACGGCCGAGGAAACCCTGAAGGGGAGAGAAGTCCATTGTAAAGAACAATTCCGGGGAAAAATTACTTAATTCTCATCAAAGGGGAAGTAACACACAAGGGAAAAAAAGTAGTCCACAAACGGTCTTGGTAATGCGTAACCAAATAAGCATTTACTACCAGAGAGTAGAGGCATCGGACGGGGAAAACGGATTGGGGCTCAAAATGAGAACTCTACACAACACTTCCTCACTTGGGGCCTCAACCCGCTGGGAAGGGGAAGAACATTCCCTCTTGGGAGTCCTACAATCAAAGGTAAAATAACTCGACCACAGGATGAAATCGTAAGGGCCTGGGACACAATCTCCGGAAACCGGTTTCGCCAGAACCGTTTTGGCGGGGAAATAGACTAAAGGAAAAACAAATCACACCCAGACAAACAGCCTACATCAGACCCGATAAAAACAGCAAGCGAACAGTTGGCCTAAACACCATCCAGGACCTGGAGAAAACCGGGGTCAGGGTCAGATAAATGAACCCCTGGGAAAGTACAAAACTAAGGTAGGTAGGAGTGTACGGGGGGACGGAGAAATGACGGGGAAGGAAGAAAAAGGAAAAAAGCTTCCGTACACGGTTTGCAGAGAAATCGGTGCAAGGGGGGGAAATGCCGGGGGGGGGGGACCAATAATGGGTTAAGACAGGGAACTATTGTTGGGCTTGATGGTGCGACTCGCGTATAGAGAGGACTGCAGGTGGGAAACGAGTAGTCTCCGTAGAAAAAGGAGGGGGGATACTGGACGGGGGACTATTAAGGTTAAACAGGAGTGAAAGGGGTGCAGGGCATAACGGGTAAGAAAGTCATCCTTATGAGTTAACCCAACTAGTGCCTGCCGAAAGAGGAGTCTTTAATGGTGCTACGGGGTGCTGTGTGGGTAAGGAGAAACAATCCGGTAGGTGGTATTGTGGGGAAAAAAAAAAAAGAAAAAGACGAAAAAAAAAAAACGAAAAAAAAAAAGGTAAAACTGAGGGAAATCTGCGTTGCTAGTTGAGGAAGGAACCAGGGGGTGTGCGGGGGGAGCTTGCGATCCTATCCGTTAGGGATGAAAAGAGGAAAGACATTCATACTCTCAATAGGGTACGTTGCAGTAAAAAGGCTGGGGAAACTACGGAGCTGCTAAGCATAGACAGATTGTAAGGGGCCGTTAGGCCGACAGATACAACCAACTGGGGGGAAAAGCGCAAGCAAGTATAAGGCCCCCACTTTATAAAGGCCTGCCAATCCAACGGGACGGAAGGCACCCAGGTCGCGCAGGGTGTTTTCTTAAGGACAGAAAGGACGTAAGGGTGAGGGCGGGGTCTTAAAAGTATCAAAGAGATGTGGGTGGCCTCCGGGGAAAAACAAACTTACAGAGAGTCAAGAAGAAAAGTCAGGGGACGAGACACTCATAGGAGAACTAATCCCACGGGGGAAAGGGAAAAAAGAAACAGCTGGGTAATAGGAAAGAATAAACCTACAAAAATACAAGAGGATTTCGCTAAGAAAAATACAAAAGAAAAACAGAAATTCACATACGGGTGGAAAAAAGCAAAAAGAAACACGGGGGCAAATCTCCACAAGTTGTATCACCAACGAAAGAGAAATCGGGAATAAAGGGTGCCTACCAAGTGTAGGGGACAAAACATAAGGAAGAAAGAGAGTGTAACCACAAAGACACCAAAAAAAAACCACTGAAATCTGAGCCCGCAAGGCTAAAAAATAGGAAGCTACTCAAATCGAAGGGGGATGGAGGAAATAAATCTGGGCCGGTGGGACTGCCTGCGCGCCCACACCGAAAACAAAAAGGTAAACCAGTCTGTGGATGCCACCAAACTATATTCAATGGATATATACAAGGTTGGTTGAAAAATGCAAGAGATACGAGATCGTCAACAACAACTAGGCAGGAAAAAAAAAAAAGGTGGCCACTAATCTTAAGACAATGGTGAAAAAAGAGCAACTGGACGCAACGCTTGAAGGGAGAAAAAAACGAAGACATAGACCAAAGTCAAAAATCCCGGTGTAGCGAATTGTAGTCAGAAGGACTAGGAAGGGAACACAGACGCAACGGCTTCCATCGGCAAGGGAGCTGAAAGGACATTGAGAGCTCTCTTATTCGGGGGAAATTCTGAGAGGGGGCATGAGAAAAGGGGAAATGGGGCGTATGTCAATTTAAATAGGAACAGAAAGTGCAAACTTCAAGGAGATTACTCAAAAAAGACATGGCGTGGGCAAAAGATCTAGAAATGCAAAACGTAGAAGAGCTTAAACTCTTTCAAAATGGGAGTAGGGGAGAAAACAGATAAGAAAAAAAACGACAAAATTATCTCAAAGAAAACAAACTCCCCACAAAAGATAGAAAAGACAACCCTAAGAAAGAACGATAGCAATTAGTACTAATTTACTACTGGGGACCAAGAAAGGGGGGAAAGGAAGATGGGACAAACCGCAAATCCCAAATTTCCATTCACAGAGGTGGAGAAAACCGTAAGGTTGGGCCAGGGGGGACTCTTTAATTCAATAAACCGGGATCGAGGTTCTCAAAAAAGAAAAAAAGGGAAAGAGAAAACTGCCAGGGGGATTGGAGAGACCATGGCTGGGACTGCGGTGTGCTGGCTGCAAAAAAGACCACAAAAAGGTTGTGGGGAGAGTGAGGGGATGAGAGAGGGGATAGGAGGGTGTCGTTGGGTGGGAAAGGGGCGTGGGTGTGTGGGTTTACATGAGAAGAAAGGTGTGGGGGGGAGTCAGACCTCGGGGGGGGCTCGATTTGTTAAACAAGGCGAAGGGGTTGGGTCTGGAAGACGAAGGAAAAAAAAGGGGCGTAATCAGATTCAACGCAGGGGAAAAGAAAAAGGTTCAAGTTCAAAATCAGGTGGGGAGACCTTTTCAAGGGTCAGGGGGCACGACAAAGGGTTTTCGACGCAAAGGTAGAGCTTCTAAAGGTGGGGGGACACAAAAAATCAAAACATTGAAAGGTCAAAAAGAGATAGGAACATGGCGGTGAAAATAAACAATTGGGGGGCAAACTACTTTATATCAAGAGAAAACAGAAAAGAGATAATGACCATTGTGTCGTGGGTAACGACCGAGGTGAAAAGAAGATGAGGTGGAAACAGCTCACTTTCCCCGACATCAATGCCAAGGGAGAAGGTATGGGAGGACAAATGAAAAGGGGAAAAAAAAAAAAGGAAAAAAAAATAAGCAGGAACACATAAACAAAAAGAAGAAAAGACAGGGGTGAAGGTGCTATGAAACTCAGACCATTTTTGAAAAAACCAGAAAAAGGGAAAAAAAAGAAAAAAAAAGAAAGGAAAAAATGGACTAAAAATCAAAGGCTCCAATTGAACAATAGAATCATTACGACTCGATGGCAGTAGAAAAGTATCTATGAAAGACCCCATCCAGGGGACAAGGGGGACCACAAAAAAGAACGCCAAAACCGCAAGTAAAACACCTTTAACCAAATAAAAGACACCAGAACTAACTAAAGATACCGAGGAAAATGATAGGTTAACAGAAATGTGAGTCGAAGAATAGGAGATAGATTCGCTCCACCTCTAGAGAAAAAAAAAAGGATGAGTAAAGATAAGGTGAAGTTGGGATAAAAGCGCTAGTATTATTCCAAAAAATTAACCTTTTTCCAGATTGGTCCCAAAGGAGGCAAGTTGGACTTTCTTGAGTGGGGTTAAAAGGGATACTTTGAGGGAAGGACATTCGGGTTCTTTCTCTTGGAGAGAGGGGGGGAAACCCAGGGAAGGGTGGTGGTAGTGACGCAAAGGGGACAAGATAAGGAAAGGTAGCTTAAAGAAGGAGGGAGGGATTATCAAGGGGGGGAAAGTGGGACTATCGGGGGATTTGTTCGAAAGTGGAAAGGGGCTTTTTTTTGTGGTCAACTGTTCATGGTGAGGGGTGTAAAAAAAATATAGGGCCAGGGGGGGGATAGCCATCTCCATAGGATTTGCAACCTTTTTGTGGGTTGTCAGGGGAGGTTGGGGGGGTGAACCTGTCAGTGTTGCGAAACGGTGACATTCGAGGAAGGCCTATGGGATCCTTTGCAAGGGGGATAAAGAAAAGAGAAAAAAAAGAAAAAAAGGTGCCCCTCCGATGTTAGTGAAACTAAAAGAAAGAGGGAAGCTGTGGTCCGGGGCTCGTGATATTAAGATTCCGACAAGGGGTTTAGGGGACGTTCAATGTCAAAAAAGAGAAGGGGGGTAGCCGGGGAGAAGTTTGTGATGGTTTGTGTAAAAAAACCGGAGCAAAAAGGGGGTGTGGGGGGGGTAGCCACAAAAAGGGGGGAAGTCGATAACCCGCGCCGCGCTTGAGGGGGCCACCGGACCTGGGAAAAATTGTATAAGATGGGCACTTTTCGAGTTGGGGAAATCAGGATAAAAAGGATTGTACAGAGGATAAGAAAAAGAAAAACAACGGCGGGTCGTTCGTGCTTTAATCCACGGAAGGCAGGGAGGGAGAAAGGGGGAATGTCATCCTAGGAAAATTTACGAAGGGTTTCTATCAAAAAAAAAAAACAAAACAGATTGTCGTAAAAGGTGCGGAGAGATACGGGGAGTTGGGGTTGGGGGACGAGTTCCGGAGGAAAGGGGGGGACATCAAGGGAGTGAGGGGATGGTGTTCTTGCATCCAGTACTGATGTTGGGTGCAGTGAGGGGAAGCATGAAAGCCCTTTGGGAAAAAGGAATTGATCTTGGGAACAGATGGAGGGGGGGGTTTAAAGCCAGAGAAAAGGGTTGTTCTCAAACCTGTGGAATTGGCCCTTCTAGGGGCCCAAGTAGAGAATAAGGGACGACTTGAGATCTGGACTTAGTTTTGGTTAGAAATAATTTGGGAAGGAAGTAGTTCTTGGGGTGGGTTGGGGTAAGGGGGGGCGGAAAGGGTTTTGGCAAAGTTCTTTTGGAAAGAGGTGGACCGAACGGGCTGAAAGAGGGGGGCAGCGAGTGGAGAAGTTGCAAAGGATATCTGTTTGGGGGGTGAAAAGCAGAAGAAAGGTCGTTGGGGTGATGGAACGGGGGGAAAGAGAGGCTCTCATACTTTAGGAAGGAGTTAAAGGGTTGGGAAAGAAGAAGAAAGCCATTCCAGTGTACTAAAAAATAAACAGAGGAATAGAGGGAGGGAATAAAAGTAAGGAACGCCGATGTGAGAATGTGAGCTGCCATAATCGCAACCGCTTACTGAGGGAAAGGAGGTAAAGTTGCTGGTGAAGGATAGAAAAAGCCAAAGGGGGAATTCACTGTAAAAAGGGAGGGTTGGTTGGGGACCGAGGCTCGTGTCGGGCTCTAACACAACGGGGCCGGGCCGAGGGAAGAGATTTGGGTCCATTGAGGAGAGAGGGCAGGTTCCACTGAGGGAGGTTATTGGGGTACGAGTTATAAGGGAGAGCTCGTAGAGAAAATGAAATTGTAAAAATTTCATAACTTAACTATCCAAAGGGGGAGGGGGGAACTAAACGGAGATGGTGAATTGGAAGTGGGGGGTTAGGTTGGGGGGAGGAGGTAGGGGTACTTTTTCGCGGTGCAACCAGTGGGTTATTAAAAGGGGCGGAGAGTTGATTCGCAGGTTTTACGGTATGACTGGGGGGGGGGGGTGGGGGGGTGAGGGGGTGTATCCATATGCCTCCGCTCATCTGGAGGGGGCTGTGGGAAAAAATTTCCTAGTGGGGAAAATGGAGGGGGGATGACGCTTTGCTCCAAAAAAAGGTCTATCGCCGAGGGGGGGAATTGGAGGGGGGAAGGGGGGAAAAGGGTAAAAAAGAACCATTATTTAGATGTTCCAGGGGAGAGGAATTGTGTTTAAAAGAGATAAGGTGTGTCCGATTGGGAGTTTCCGGGGGAGAGTACACGTAGGAGGGGGGGGCACTGGGCCATTGAAGGTTGGGGATATTATGGTATAACGGGGAGAAGTATGGAACTGCTTGGGGAGTCCTGGAATTGGTCAATTTAGAAGGGAGGACAAAGGGGGGGGTACAAGGGAGCGACTTATGACTCATCTTAACGGGGGGAGGTTAAGGCCAAACCGGGGCGTGGGGGGGAATGGAAGGAAAAGGTACTGGCAGGTCAATTTGATAACGGGGGGGGGGGCCGGGGGGAGAAAGACCGGGATGCTAATTTGAAAACAAGGGGGCTGCCCAAAGATTGGCCGCGGACTAACGGAACTAAAATGGATATATAAGAGAAGGAGTCAGAGGAAGGATAGAATAAAAATCCCCTTAAGACACGGCTCAAAGAAAGGAATGCTTATGAACGGATTGAAGAAGTCGGATAATATGAAGGGGGAAAACAAAGGGGGAGGAAAAAGGGAACAACTTCCAATCTAAGATTGAAAGAGTCAGGGAGACCAAAGAACATAGAAGGAGGTGGTCTCCTTATAGAAAAGCCAAAGGAAGCTAGACTAATCTGCGTTAGGGAAGAGAGGGGGAAAAAGTCGATAACAAATAAGGAAGGGGGGGGAATTAGTGTTCGACCTGGGGGGGAGATAGATAGGAAAAAAGTAAGATATACAGAAAGCAGCATGAAGACTTAGAGGGGTCATGGGGAGGGGAGAAAGAAAAGGAAGTACCGCGATGAGTAGTATTCTCATTAAGAAAGGGAAAAAAAGGTGACTTATGGAAAGGGAGTAAAAGTAGGGACCCGAAAATCTTCTCTTCCTGGCCCTGAACCCGAGGGGGAGGGAAAAAGAATTGGGGAATCGCGTGGATGTCATGAAGGGGTAATGTCGAAGTCGAATCTTTGACTTGGGGGAGGAAGTCGGGGGGAAGGGGGGTAGTCTTACCCAGTTTTTCTTGAAGGTCGTGTATGGGGGAGGGATCAACTTACAAGGAGCAGTGCGGAGGCTCGGGTCCTGGAGGGGTGATGGTGGGAAGGCATGTTTTGAGTCGTTATAGTTGAAGGGAGGGGGGGTGAAAAAAGGAAGGGGGAAGAAAAATTAGTTCTACAGGGACTTCTTATTTGGGGAAAGCAGCGAAGAGTAGCAGGAAGTAGGGGGCGTGGCGGGGGTAGTCACAATTTGGATGAGTAGACGAAAAGAAAAGGAGAGGGAGGTAGGAAAAGCTTCCCATTCGGGGGGTTTTTGGGGGCAAAAGGAGGAGAGGGTGGGAGAGAGATGAAAGGGGGGCGATTGGAAAGAAGGTTTAGACACTTAAGGGGGGAAGGGGAGGGGGGAGCTGTGGGGGCGATCTACACTGATTCTTAAAGATGTACGCTTAAAGGACGGGGGGGGGGTGGAGGTTTAGCGCGGCAACTTTTCAAGGTGGGAAAAGGAAGTTGAGGAAATTTTATTCAGAAAATGGAACCGGTAGAAGTGGTGGTAAGGGGGAACTAAAGTCATATCAGGGGGCTGCGACATTTCCATTGGTGGAGGGGGAAATATTTGGGGGGGGGGGCCGGAATTTTTCTCGCTTCATACAATGATTAGGGAGAATAAAAGGGAAGGACGGGTGGGGGAGGGGGAGAGTGGTGACAAAAATAGAAGGGATTCTCTTATGCAGAAGGGAACATGGGGCAGACGAGGAAAATCGGTGGGAATATTTCATGTTCAAATGACATACAAGTGATCCGAAAAAGGTCTAAAAAAAAAAGTTAGAGAGAAAAAAAAAAGAGGGGGGGGAGAGAGATCTTAACTTGGTAAAGCTTGAGAGGAAAAAAGATGAAACTCCAAAGAAAAAAAAAGAGGGGCGAAATATATTAAGGGGGAACATGGAGGCAAGAGATTCATGGAGCCTGGCAGAGGGACGCAACAAATAATGAGGAGTCAGGAAAAGGATTTAACGACCAATTCTGGACTTCCGTTCAAAAAATAAAAGGAAAAAAATAGCAAGAAAAAAAGGAATATACCCTTAATGGTCAACGATGGGACTGGGGGGGGGGGGAGTGGAACTGGCCAAGATCAAAATTAGGAAGGGGATATAGTCGACGAAAAGAAGCAACATAAAAAGGGTGGGTAAGCAAGGTACACACGTGGGAGCAGTCCACCTCCAGCAAAACCCCAAAACCCAAAAAAAAAAATCCACAACACCCCACAACCACAAACACCAAAACACACCCCCAACCCCCCAACTGGCAACAACAATCTTGTACGGCGTAAAATAGTAAGCATCCCGGGACTTCTCCCCGCCCCATCTGCACTTTCGATCTTACTTTTCCAAAAGGGATCGAAAAAAGAGACAACTGCACATGATCCAAATACGGGGGAACTCACGCCTTTGGCAACAATACTGGGGCAGAAAGAATCAACAATAAGATCAGGCGAGGGAGGCAACAGGCACTTGGCGAGCGTACTATCCCCAAGCGACAGGAATTAAAGAAAGGGATGTCAAAACAGAGAAGAAGAAAAAACTTGGGGACGAACGAACCGTTTTGGGGAGGGCCTCTACAGTCACAACTACATGACCGCTACGAAAAGCCACAACAACACATCCCACCCAAGTACAAACAATAAGAGAGAGACACGACAGGGCTCAAGAAACCATCACAGAATGAAAGGAAACCTGGTTCAAGTCTTCCTACCTACATTCAAAAAAAAAGGAGAGTACAAGAAGAGGGTGAAAAGTTCGATGCTACAGTTTTACTGACAAAAAAAAAGGAAGGCTTCGTTCAAAAGTTGGGGGGGAGATAACTCTTGTTCCAGGGGGGGGAAACCGGGCAGAGAACATTATTTTCAAATCTTCCCTAAGGACCTTTGGTTCGGGAAAGGAAAAAGGCGAACTCCAGTACTCTCTTACTTCTCGCTGTCGAGGCACTAACAAAGAAGGAAAAAAGGTAAAAAGGGCACGGAATGCGAGAGGATGTGTTTTATATAACTTTGGCCTCTCTAGAAGGGAAAAACGGACTCTTAATGCAAAAGAATCCTGAGAGACGGGGGGGGGGAAGCACCAGAAGCCGTACACACGGGCGTAACAGGCTGGTGGCTTGGGGGAGAAAGGAGGAAAACGACGATTA
>Ga0179591_1303235_pt1 | contig 13445 bp, 11 predicted proteins | sample CZOMad2_1_08_16f_FD_182891 | JGI IMG/M metagenome (GOLD analysis project Ga0179591, IMG submission 182891) | Vadose zone soil fungal communities from Angelo Coast Range Reserve, California, USA - CZOMad2_1_08_16fungal (PacBio error correction) | ecosystem: Environmental > Terrestrial > Soil >...
CCCACCTGGGGACTCTAATTTGTGTGAGGTGCGACAGTGACTGAGAAAAGGATCCTCATTTCTCTTTAGAAAGTTAAAAGAGAAGAAAGACTTTGGTAACTCGCCATGTCCGGATCATGTAGGGTCTTCACAGAAGGAGGATTTACAAGGGGAATGGAAAAGGGGCGGCGAAGTCTTGCGGAGGGGGAAAGGTGGCGCGTGAACTAGGGGAAGATCGGCTATCAGCGTGTCGGCCGGTCAAAATGCGGCGCTCAGCACGCCAAAATCGCAGTCTGGAACTCGAGGGACGGTGAGCAGAACACTATCTGGGATAAAATCCGAAGAAAGAATGTGCGTGGCAGAATCATTTAGCGGAATTCTTCACAGTCTAGGGGGAAATCCTTCAGTCTGTATACCAACCATGCGGAAAGGAAAACCATGACCCGGCGGTGGGACCTTGCACATTACTGCGGCCTTCTGTGTCACAGAAATCTAAATGGCGAAGCACTGGGGAATCCTCTGAATGAGGGAAGAAAGCACTGCGAAGCTCCTTAAGAAGGTCAAATCTGCCTAATAGGGGGGGTCGGATCCGAGAGAAGGCCTATCAAAGGACACAAAAGATAAATGGCAGCGTCGATGGGCTCTCGGCGGGACAGAAATCTTCAGGGAAGGGTTACTGAGGTCCTCGCCAGCCGGTATTGGGATCGAAAGTGAGGGAGGCCTCTGCACCACCTAAGTCATGGAAAGAAAATGCATTCGCATATGCAAGAGGTCCGTGAAATGACCAGAAGGTAATGAGGGTGATTAGGATATGTGAAATCGAGTCATGCTTCGGGGTTTGCGCTTCGGTCCAGGGGTAAAGTGGGAGATGGTCCGTGTGAGCTTGGAAAATGCCGTTGTTTGGAGCACATGGGGTACGGCGAATTGAGTCTTGAGAGGGAAATGTCTGACGTCTCTTTACCCGAAGTGCGATCCCGCGAACGCGTGCATAGCCGATATTGACATCTGGGAAACACGTAGGGAAAAGAGGGGGTAATATCGTAAGGTGTCTCTGGACTGGTTAGACGAGGGGGGGGGATGTGTGGGGGAGTAAATTTTAGGGGTCGTAGGGGGCTGCGTAGGGAGAAAGACTCTTGGGAACAACCTTTCTGGGGTTGGAGGTGGGTCATCATCTAAGATGTTTGCTGGGGGGGGGGGGGGAGGAGAAAAGACGCAATGACATAAGGGAACGTCATCAATAAAACATAGAATTAGAACTCCGTAGCCACAACTGGGAAATAGGAGGGGAGCAAGGCCTGACTGTGCCAGCAACTTCAAGAAAAGTGGGAAGTCTTTTAGTTTCTGAAGGGGGACTTATTTTAAAGCAGCGGTGGGCGCAAAAAGGGGCACTCACGCTCCAGAAAAGAGATTGGAGAAGAAAATAGTCCTGGTAGCCAAAATCATCAGGGTCATGAAAAAACCTCAGGTCCACCTAATTTCGGGAAGTCAAATTGCGGGCGGAGAATGAAAAGAAAAATCAGCAAGAGAAACATTAACACCCGTCCCATCGGAATCTCGCAGAGTGAAGGCCTTGACAGCCCGAATCTGTAGGCACCGTCGGCGTCCAGATGAAGAAAAAAGGGACGGCGTTGACTATGCCCTCGCAAGGAGATTCAGCTGCGCTCTGGGGCACAATTTGAAAAGGGTTAGGGCCGAGACGGGGGCAACCCCCCACCATAACGGAAGAAGTGACCGATGACGAAGGCTGGATTGCCGGGGGGAGAGGACCGAAGGGAAACTTCATTGAGCGCAAAGGGGAGATTGACACCATGACCGAGAAGTAGTCCCTCCGGGGTGGTGTCGGCAGGAGTTTAAAGAGATCAAACAACAAAAAAACGTATGATGGAATTAAAATAGAGGATGTTTCATAGAAGGTCAAGACAAAAAAGTTAACTACTATCAGCAGTTGGGAATCTCGTTGAGGAATGGAGACTATTAAGGAATTTGTGCTTCATAATGCGGAAACAAGTCTTGAGGAGTCAGTGCTTCGGAAAGTGTGGGGGGGGGGGGGGGGGGCACTCTTCATCTACCAGCGCCAATCTTGTGTATCGGAAGTCACCAGAGCGATATCGAATATGAACCGGCAAAAACAGTTCAATCATTAAGGCCTTTCGGCCCTGGCTAGGGAAGATTCCTCAATATTGGAAGGTCAATGCTTGCGCTCAAAGCAATTTAAAAGAAAATTCGATGGGAAGGTCCTTCCGGAGGAGATCTCGGGTGAGGCGTCTCTACACAGAAACAAGTAATGGTCAAGGAAAACATTTCTGTTGAAGCGTGGGTTCATGTCGCTGAATGGGGGGAATATCTATCGGGGGACAGAAATGGGGAGAAAATCGAATAGGGCGAGATTTGAAAGGTCGAGTGATACGCGCGGAAAATGAAAAAAAACTTGCGATAGCAAAACTATTCAATTGTGAAATTTTGGGGGCAAATGAGGAGACGTGGAAGACTCCATACAAATCTAGGAGTACTGGGAGAGATATATAGGGGTATGGCTTAAGGCTGCCAGCTTCTGGGGTAGGGTCAATTCAAAGCCCTCCAATCCAAATAACGGAGATGATGAAAGGTAAACGCCGGGGGGGGGGGGGCGGCAAATCGGCTCTAGCAACCTCTGCGAAGCACATTGTACTCCCAAACAGAAAGCATCTCAACCGGGGGGGACCGGAACGGCAAAGGGAATCTAACTAACTATCAGCAACATGGGAAGTAACAAGCCGGGGCCTAGAATAGAGCTATGCCGCGAGCTTCGATCAAAACCTAAAGGGGAAGACTACCGGTCAATAAATCAACAGAAGACAATTCTAGATCACACCAGTGGTGCGCAGCACTATAGCGGAAAACAATTCTCCGCACAGACGCACGGAAATACAAAGAGGGAGCAAGCACAAAGAAGAATAGAGACGAAGTAACATCCTCCTCCCTAGCACCGGCTGCCGCGCAGGCTTAAAAGGAAAAAACCAAAATGCATCCTTCACCATGCATCCGGCAGAACAGGGTCTCTGTTTGTTAAACGGCATCGTACTCAGAGTGAGGAGCCCATGATGGGAGGGAGATAAAAGAGGGAACCAGTGAAAGAAATCCTCCTAACGAGCAACATCGAAGTCTTTATTTAGATTGGTGGGAACCGAGAACGACTGGCAGGGATCAGCCACCGTCGATCTAGTCCAGGCAAGATGGGACCGTATTGGACAATCGCATCTAGTATGCCCGCTCCCGCGAATCAAGAGGAGTTAAAGGCGGGGAACTAACAAAACTCATTAGCGAAACAAGGCCAAATTCAAAGGTCAAGGTCATGCGTTTAATTACTGATGGAATCTATTCCTCTGCCTCCTGAAGCCTTCCGCGACTTCCACTTCTGACGGAAAAATAAAAGTGACTCCAGGCGACGCGTAAAGTTCCAGATCGGTTTGCTCCGGAAGACGCCATAGAAATACTTCGGCTGGGGGGGTCGTTGAAAAAGAACTCCTGGGGACTCCTAGGCATTAAGGGAAGCAAAAAAGTTATACCGATGTCATCGGGGCAGGCTGCACCATTTCCAAGAAACGGAAAGCAACTCCGCGTCAAGAACCTTGGCCTCCGCGGGAAGAAGAAGGTAAACGCTTGAAGGGGACAGGGGGGAATGCGTAGCACGAATGAAGTCGGTGGGTACGGATCCTGGAAGGCATCCATCCAGTAGAAGGGAAAAGTTAAAAAAAACACGTCCGAGACAAGTTTCATCGAACAAACCCGATTATATTAAAATGAATAGGTAACCAACGGGGGGCGGGGGGAGTGGTTTTTTTTTATACTGGGAAAAACCTACCAAATAGAACTCGCCTCGAGGAAGGGAATTAAGTCGCCCCGCCGATCTGAGGGGGGGAAGTAAAGACGCCTTACCACTAACGGGGTCAATGCAACCTCTTATATTTCAAAAAAAAAATTAAAATCTTTAATAGGGGGGGCGGATGCTTACGGCGGAAACGTTTTCCAAATTCGGCAGCCTCACTACGGCCTGAAGACTTCCTTCCATGGGAGATGTCTTGGAGGGAAGGGGTCAAAAGCAAAACCGTCCTGTCAGATTCGGAAAAAAAACGGTGGCTGGCAGGGCCAGCAAAGACAACGAGTAACGAAGGAGAACATACGGAACTTCTACTGTAGCTGAATTGCTTCAAAAGCTTTCCGAATAGAAACTTAAGGTGAGAACGGTCACAAGATGACCCGTTCGGGAAAAGTTGAGTACTACTGCGTGGTCATCTTGACCCAGCCAGACGGCGACTAATCCGGTGCGTAAACTCTTTATGAGGGCTAACGGAGCAGGGGGGAGGGAATCAGAATAAAGCCGGTCACGATCCAGAGAGGTCCTATAAGGATGCATCAACGAAGGCAAGGCCACACTATGAAGGGTAAAAGAGTCGATTTGCGACTTGCAAGCAGGAAAATGTCTGACATGGGAAAAAAAGGGCAATGCAGGAATGGGTCTTGTTTGAGAGCTAGATCGATTCAGTAAGATGCCGGCGACACAGAATGCAGTCACCTGCAATTCAAAAAGATGGCAGAGCAGCAATTTCCAACTTACGCGGCCATACGGTGGCAAGCGGTGGGAGAGGTGTGAATCGTCGAATTCATCAGGGGAGATCGTGACCGATGTTAATCAATTGCGAATGGATCGGAGATTGAGCCAACTTGAAAAACACGATTTTTTAGGGGTAAACGAAAATTGGGGGAACAAGCGAAGGAAAAGGCTTGTTAGAGGCGGCGTCCTGTCACTCTGCTCCCGAGAACTAGTAGGATTATTGGGGAAAAGGGACTTCACACTCGGATGTCGACAGCGTGGGAGGACTTGTGCGGCGGTTCGGCGATGAGTTGTGGTCGTCACGTTTCGAGAAGGGACGGTTTCGGCGAGGGACAAAACCGATGGCGCGATCCCAAGTGGTCGAGGGGGAAATACATCTGGTCTTTTGGGGGGACGGGCGGGTCAAGACAGCCCCTTGAGACCGCCCGCCTAGGTCGCAAGAAGCAGGGAATGAGAAACGGCTGCCGACGTAGTCAACGGGTAAGAAAAGGGGGGGGGGTTCTGCACGGACTGACCGTTCCCACCATCAAAGTTTAATCCGACAGGGGTTATATTGGAAGCGCGGGTGGGGGCCAAGCGGACTGACATCAAGAAAAAGCCAGAATTCTATTAGGAAAGGAAACTCAATGGGCGGAATCGCCGGAAGGAAAAAGAAAAACGAAGTCCAAAGGATGACATACTGGGAGGGCTGCGTCAGGCAGGCAGAGCACATAACCTATTTCAAAACTCAATAAAGGGCGACAGAAAACCGCCATGCGATTGGGCCAAAAGTGCGTTTGGAGATCGCCCCCTTAAAGTCTTCAAAAGAGCGGGACGTCGGTGCAAGTGAGAAAAAGTGCATACGGGGAAAGGGGGGGGGTAACGGAGGAAAATCTAAAGAAGCGAGATAGATGCGCTCTTGGGGAATCCCTCCCCCCGGAGGTAGAGTATTGCAAAGAGAGGACCAACCACCCTCAAACCAAAAGAAGGACGAGCTTCCTGTTTTCCTCAATCATGCCAGCTCATTCGCCATGGTGGGGGGAGAGGACACCCATTCCGAGGGAATCCTGGGGCGAAAAAAGAACATCTCAAAAAAAAAACAAATGATTATAGGAAAATAGGGGGGGCATATAAGCAACAACAGCGAGGAAAATATCTCAAATGGGGGGAATCTCCGTGGCGAATAGGGAGCCTGAAGGGCGAGTTGAGGTAAAGATGCCCGAACAAGGCGCGTAGAGGAAAGGGGCTCGTCACCTGGTTGGGGTGGGAACAAGCAGAAGCCCCAAGGCAAAGCATGGGGGGGATTCTGAAGAATCCTAATCTTAGTAATCCTTTTGGGCATCCGAAGACCAACGCTGAATGAACAGGGATCTCTGGACTCCGAAGGGGAAAAAATTGGAAGGCGGTAAAGTTGAGGAAAAGAAAGGGAATATCATGCCACGGAAGGTAAGGGGAGTTCTCACCGATTATAATAAATACTTGGTCGGGGGGCTAGGGGACAGCGGGAAAGATACGTGGGATGTTCAAGTCAAAGGGAGTTTGAGATTTGGCGTCATGCTCGAATGTTGGGGGCGATCGAATTCGGAGACGATTAATGGATCACGAAGTTAAAAGGGGCGGGGTTTCATTCAAACGCATACCCTGGAAAAAGACAAACGAACAACTACAATATTCAACCGTGTTACGCGGTTGAGAATGGGAAGGCATAAAACTGGAGGGAGGGGGAAATCGGTGTGCAGGGAAGGAAGATAGAAAGTGCATTTGTGGGGGACTACGAACAGTAATTCGGCTTCAATGCAGTAAAAAAACGAAAAACAAGACAAGAAACGTATTAACATCTCGTCAAAACATAGAAGGTGGGGCACTTCCCCGGGCGAGGGCGCCCCGTTCCTAACATAAAGAGGACTCATTGACGACAAAAGTACAAACTTCGACCCTATAACTAGCTTGACATCGCCCACGAGTAACAGACGTTTGAGGGAACACATGACTCCAAAGATCGGCTAGGAAGAACGTCGCTTGGCGTGTAAGCTTCTGGCCGACTCAATTCAAGATATTTAAATCACCAAAACCCAAGAAGTCTTCGAAAATGTACAGGCAGAAAAGCTCAATCGACGATCCATAACTGATTAAGCCTCTTAACTTCACGCCAGACACAAAAGAAAAACTGCATCTCCGAAAAAAAAACTGTCGACGCCTCCGAGGCACGATGTCCTCTTTCAGGAAATGCTGTGAGAGGCAGACTTCACATTGGATGAGCCAGGAAGCAGGTTGCCTCAACAGGAGGAATCGCGGAAGAAAGGGAAGTCTCACCCAAGCAGGAAGTTGGATATTACCTGAGGGCACCAAAGGGAACTAATGAAAAACCCTACTGAACATCGACTCTTGACTTGTATCTGGGGGGACATTGCCGGCTAGGAATGGCAGGCAGGCCACCAAGGCGAGGTCGGCTATGGGGACCACGATTGATCGCAATATGCAGAACTGGGGGACAGCCAAGACTGACAAAAGTGGATTCTCCGGAGAGGCGTGGCAAGGACAAGAAAAGAAGTTCTTCCTAAGCAGTCAGCTCCCTCATTCGTTGTCAAATGGAGGCAGGGATGGAAAGAGCGTCCTTCTTCCAATAAAAAAAGAGAACTTCCTATAACAAATATTGAGAAGAAGCATAGGACGGAGTGCCGGCTACTGTGTCTTAGGCGAACCACAGGAGCCTCAAAGCGGGAAGAAACGTTGATGATTGTAAAGGCCCTACCGCTGGCAAAGTTATCCTTACAGCTTAGATCCTATTGAGATAGGAAATCAGGTCCGAAAATGACTAAAGGCAAAACGAAAAAAAATCGCTCGAACCCGGTCAAGGTGGACACCCGAAGGAAAAGAATACTCTGTCCAGCATTGGCGTCTCAAGCAAAAGCGAATGAACCGGGTCCCTGGGGTTCGAGAGTTCCGGAAATACAAGAAAGGCGATGGGAGGGAATTGGGAAGACAAAGTAGCAAAAAAAGCCAATCCTATAAAATGGGGGGGGTCATCTACTCTCTCAACCAAGAGGGAGAAGGGTGTAAAATTAGTATATATAACATGTGTCTCGACTGGGTGTGTTTTGTTATAGGGGGGAGTGAACCGTCCCTACAAGAAAATCAGGAAAAAAGTTTCGCATAAGGAGAAAAAAGAGGGATCGAGTAGAGAAAGAAGGAACACCAGCTTTCCCATATTCACCGCGGGATGTCAGATCTTCGCGGAAAGGTGGCGCTGCGGGAGGGAAAATTTTGCCGTAGTGAGAAAAAAAGCCTTATCTGCTCTCATCTGTTTGTTCTCCATGGGGCGATGCGCGGAAGTGGATTCCGCACCAAAGCCGATTCCAGTCGAATGAGGCTGGAAGTAGGAAGAGAAGGAGGGGGATCCTACAAGGGAGACCATAAGGTTCCCGTTCTGAAAGGGGAGGGAAATGGCGTCAGATGTTTAAAGACGGGGAAGCGCTGCAAAGCTTCTACCTGAAACGAAGGGGAGGAATTGGCCATGGAAGTACAAGATTCGTTGAACTAGGGGGAAAAGACTCGACGCGAAGACGCAAGGATCTGGAAGGAAGGGCGAGTCTCTAATTCCGGAGACCAAGTCAAAAACCGACATCGCGAGGCTGGAGAAAGGACTGAAGAAATCCGCAACACATAGGAAGAACGTCTATGCGATAAAATTCGCCGGCATCGTCTAAGGGACCTCCGGAAGCTTCGTAATTGGGGTCGAGAAAGATGCGAAAGGCATGCTAATTTCTAACAAAAAAAACTGGAGGGGAAGGATCCTATTTTGAATGACATAAAGAGGGGAATTCATGACGCATGACGGGGCGGAGTCTTTACTCTTTGTCACGAGGCGGCGAGGTGGCTGGCTTCTATAGTGAAAGAGGTAAATAGTGCTAGGTCTTCGTTGAAACCTGGAACGGGGCAGAGGGGGGATAACTGGACGCACACTGTCTAAGGGGAAAGTCTGTGGAGAGGGAACTCTGAGGGAAATTCCGCCATCCTGCGTCCCCTAGATACTCGAGTCATTACTATTTAGGTCAAGTGGTTTTAAAAATTCCACGGGAGAGAAAAGAGGAGAGGAAGTCGCGCTGGGCGGGTCTACAGAGGGGGGGTTTTTGGAGGCAATGTTAACTGTCGGAAAGGGTGACGCGATGGCTCACGCTCGCAGGGGGATGGCGCAGGCCAAGCGGTTGGGAAAAGGGGGGTGACATCATCTCGGTGGGGGCAGGGCGGTCTACCTTGCATCGCTCGAAAAAAACTCATGCGCCCGTCAGACGAGAAGTAAAAAGGACCCTAAAACGAACACACGTGGAAGAAAATGGGTCTGCCGGATGTGAAATCCGTAAGCAAAGTCACACGGTTGGAAGCTTCGTGGCTACGGGGTTTTCTTACTTTGGTCCATCGCGGGAGAACGAAAAGGACTGAAAAAAAACATGGAGAGGGAGGAAGCAAATAGGGCTCCGAAGCGGTCGAAGCATCTCAATAAAAAACCTCCTCAAGCGAAATTAATGACCAGTCAAGGGAGAGTATGGAGCGCTGCGAGCCACCGGGGTGACGCAAGATCCATGGCAACCACCGTCGAATCTAATGCCGGGCCATTGCGGTGTTTATCTAGGAGGAAGGACTGAAAGCTTCTGGGGGTGGACCCAGCGAGTCCAAATTACCCCGGGAAAAAATCGTTGTGAATATGCACGCAAGAATATTCAAGGTAGACTGCTCCTGGGTAAAACTAAACCCATTCTTGGGGTGCATTATCGGACTGTACATCCATATCGGACCCCCAAAAACCACAACAGAGTATACACCATCAAGGAAACCCATATAGGGGAGCAGCATTGTAGGAAACCGAGGGCCCCTCAATTCGTCTTTGACAACGGAGAAAGAGCAGTAGATAAAACTAACTTCATGCAGGCTCCATTAGCCAAGATTGGACACAAAGACGTCTCTGCCCCATGTGGCCTCGTATCCACTCGCGTCCTTTGCCCAGCTGCTCAGCCCGGTCTCTTGACTCGAGGATACTTTCGTGCGCGGTAATGCTACAACGGATTGGGGCGGAAACGATACTAGGCGCTGGGGCAGAGGACGTTGCCGACATCCACAACCTCATACAACATGACGGAGGAGGGGGGGAATCCAATTGTGAAGAATGGGAAGGATAACGGTAGGGGTTGAATTCAGATTTCAGCGGAACAAGGTGCGGCAGGAAGAGTCAAATCTCTGGGTGGGGGGGGGAAAGCGAGGGAGATCCCTTCCAAAGCAGGGGGGAAAGAGGTCACACCCGATCTCAGCCGAGAGTGGGCGCGGTCAAACTTATCAACGGCCTACTTGGGCTATCTGGAGAAGACTCACTAAAAAAGGGGGGAAGCGTCAATTCGCAACTACGCATGAAAAGAGAAGCAACGAGGGGAAAAATTTTTTAGAGTGTGGGCGGAAACCATTAGGAGAGTGCGAATAAGTGCTGTTGCTCAAGTTGAGAGCAAATAAGCTACGTGCCTGGTCGAGTTGGGGGGGAGCTCTGTGCTTCTCGCTGAAGGGGGGGAGTAAGCCTTTAGAAGATTTGGATGATTCACGGAGTGCGAGAGAAAACCGATCATAACCCGCTGGAAGAAAGTAAATAAGGTCCGAGGGAGGCACGAAAATCAAATGTGGGAAAGTGCTTACGAAGTGAACAACTTACGGTGCAAGGGACCAAAAATTCCTATAGTCAGAAAGGGTGTTTGCAAAAGGAGCAGAGAGACTGCGCGCGCAGAGAATTTGATGGATGGCGCCAAGGAGTTCTGGAAGGTGAAGGGACGCTCCAAAGCCAATCCTTTATGACCTATAGTAAAAAAGAACCGGGGCGTGTGGCGAGATAGCGATGAGAATGGAAAAAAAAAACCATCTACGTCACTCCCTAAACGGCAGCATTTTCTCGCTAGAAACCATCGCCTAACGAGAGGGTAAGAAAGGGGGAAACCTCCCAAAGTATCACAACAGAGTGCACCTTTAAAAAACTCCGACAATTGAAAAGGCCGGCAGCGCCACTCTGCTCAAGCGATTTCAACCTCATGCAAGCTTTGCAAACAAGGGAGCTATTCCGACGGAAGAAGAACTAGCCCAGAGGGGTGACGAAAACCTTTTCAGAATAGAACCCTCAATTCTATCTTCTCTACAAAGTTTTGACGGATAAGATAAACCGCATTTACAGTCTACTAGAAAGAAGAGAAAACAGTCTGGATCAGAAACCCATACGCCCATGGCATCTCTATTCGCTCACACTCTCCGCAGATACAACTATGTCCTGATGTAGGAAAATGGATGCGGGGAGAGGGTCTCTCTGAAACCTTCACTCTTAAGGAATGTCGCTGTGTGGTCGGGGGGGCCGCAGAGGTAACCTGATCTTCGAGAGAAACAGACCTGGTCTCTAAATGACAGGCGGGTCACCATTCGACTGGGCATCAAAAGGAAGACTAAAGCGCTGGGGGGAAAATTTATCGGGGGGGAGTGCCCGGCGCTGAGCTCGGGCCAAACATCTCAGGTGTCGGAGATTTTGAAGCGGATTGAGGCTTAATTCGCGTGGCTAAGAGGCAATCAAAAACGGGAAAACCAATTTAAAAAATCCTCCGCGATTGGGTCCATAGCGGCTGCAAAGAGGAAGAAACCTAGGCATTGAACCATGAAATCCCGTTTAAAGCGGGGACAGGTCGCCGATTGCTAGGGTTCAAGGAAGCAGGAAGGAGAATCTGATAAAAGTAAATTGAGATCAACGGGGAACATGATGTTCGAAAAAATAGCAGAGGTGGTCCAATCGTAGGGTAAACTTGGACAAATACGTACTTTAATGGGAGTGGGAGTGCTTGTACTAAGCGAAGCTGCCATTTGAGTTTCAGTGGACTATGAATTCTTAACTGAAAAAATTTTCAAGCCGAATAGGTCCCAGAGAGAGTCAAATTACTGTCAAGTCATCGTGGAAATCATGTAAGAAAACCGTGGCATCCAGCGTATCAACCCTAAGACGAAGGGGAGGAGGGGTCAAGGCATTCCGTCATCCCATCTCAAGTTAGAGGGGCTGAAGTTTCCTACCCTTATCCACACAAAGAGGCGTCAACAACGGGGTTTCAGTCTTCCAAACAAAAAAACAGAGGAAGATAGAGATAGTGAAAATCAAAAGGAAGGGGGGTTTGGTTGTACTGTTGAGAAAAGTTAAGGGAACATAGAATAATGGCTCTGGGGGAAGGCAGATAGAAAAAATACGAAATCATTAGGAAAAAGATCCGGCATGGAGGTCTCTGGGGACTGAAACGTGTGGGGTCGGCGGCGCTCTCAAAGGTCCTCTGCCAGGGGGTAGCCAGGGCTCTATGGACAGGGTGTGTCGAGGGCGGGGCGGGGTGCATAGCAAGGGAAGGGTATCTGGAGCCAGGGAAGGACAGTTCTCTCGCCCAGCAGGGCATCGTCTTTTGAAGCCTGGGGAGCTCTCGTGACAGTTTGTTTATAATCTTTAGATGGAGATGCGGGTAGGTCTCCGAAAGCAAAACGCCGAGTCCAGGCGCGCAGGGGAGGGATGTCTTTCCAAAGAACACGAGAAGGAAGACGCGGAAGACCTAAAAACCATCCAAAGGGCATAAGAGTACGGGAGAATGAAGGCTTCAGACTTTAAATCGGGGTACATCGCGAAAGTAAAAGCATTACCCTGCGGGAAGGGGGGGCCCTTGCCAGGAGTTAGGGCCGGTTAAGCCGTACTCGCGAATCAAGGGGCAGTCCGCTTGCTTTAATACGAGTTCATCTACATGGACAATAAGGTACACCATCGCCGTAATAGCTGAAGGGTGGCCTGAGAAAATTAATAACTCCGAGGCCTACGATAAAGTTTCAGTAGAAGGGACATTCTTAAGTGGACGGCATGGGGTACCCGACCCGCAGGAATATTCTTGGGGGCGAAGATCAGATCGGAGATGCCTGTAGGAACGCGAAGGGGAGGAAGAGGACCTTCAAAGTGCAGAGAATTTCCCCTGCAGACAGGAAACAGACGTTTATAGGAGAGGCGAAGGCGTCGCCGGGGAGGATGGGCTCTTCTGTCCAATGGGGGAAATAGTGGGGATCGTCGATTGGGATCACGACCCTGGCCGGTTTGGGGAAGGGGAAAAAAAAATGTCGGAAGAAGGAATTGAGGTAGGTTTAGGGAGAGGCGGGACGTCTGTCCGCACTCGGAGAAAGATAGAGAAGTGAATATCCGTTAGAAAGAGGGGACCCAATCTCGGAATAATAAAGGGAAGCATAAAAGGGGAAAAACAGGTAGGTGCGACGCTGTTATTTGGGGGAGGACAAATGGGAGCACGTTGGCGTCGAGGCGCCGCGCGCCGAGGCGACGGAAAAAACTTTAGGGGGGACTAATTGGGGTCATCATCCGGATTGGGGGCTTGGGGCGGCGTAATAAAAAAAAAATTCGCCACAGGCCTCATAGCAAAAGGAGATTTCTCCTCCGTAGCACAACCTACTAGAGGGGCTGCGGCTGCCTTTGGCAAAGAATTGCACGGTCACGAGGGGTGAATGCTTTGTAAAATGCGAAGGTTGGGGGGGGGGGGGTGGCGAGGAAAGGTATGAAACTCATAAAAAACAGAGGCAGAGTGAGTAAGCAAAGACGTCTCAGGGAGAGCGAAAAACTTAAGCGCCTGACTAAACCGCGGGGAAAACATTGAACTGCCAGGTCAGTCGCTTGCGTCAAGAGGGGCAGAGCCAGAAGGTAGATCCGAAGGAACCGCCCGTCCCATCTAAACCAGGAAAGCGGGACGCATCGCAGGAAACGGGGAAACAAATAGGGGGTCGGCCTTCGGGGAGGCCAGCGGGAACGTCTTGGAGGGAGGGAACACGAAACCAAATATGAGAGATGCTGCGGGGTTGGGCA
>Ga0179591_1361782_pt1 | contig 13443 bp, 17 predicted proteins | sample CZOMad2_1_08_16f_FD_182891 | JGI IMG/M metagenome (GOLD analysis project Ga0179591, IMG submission 182891) | Vadose zone soil fungal communities from Angelo Coast Range Reserve, California, USA - CZOMad2_1_08_16fungal (PacBio error correction) | ecosystem: Environmental > Terrestrial > Soil >...
TCGATCAGGATCCTCAGGCTGCTTCCTCGTTGTGTGCTAGCTAGCTTGCTTGGGGGAAGAGAAGGTCAAGGAAGAAGCGTACTAATCTGCTGACTTGAAACGTCGGGAACTGGAAGAGAGTTTTGGTTTCGCTTTCAAGAACTCCAGCCCTAAAAGTGTAAAGGCGTATAGAAGGACGATGGGTGGTTTCGGAGAGCAGACTTATGAACTTCTCCTTCTTACCTTGGAGCTGACTATACTTTGGGAAGAAGGGCGCTTGCCTTATAAGGGGAGGGGCTTTCACACCCACATGAAACTGAAGAGTCCGCAGAAGGGTTCCTACTCACTTCGGGGCCTTCTCGACGGGGACGATTTAGTGCCGCGTTAATAAGAATCGGGCTCCTAAAAACCAGTCTTAAGGCACTCCCATGGAGGAATGCACGGGTGAGAATTAGAGACAAAAAAGCAAGAGTCAAATTTACTTAAATCTCACCCTACGTCTTGCGAAACGATGACCCCACTAGGGGGGGAGTTCTCTTGAAAATGAGAAGAGGGGTAATCACCTCCGGCTCTCTCAAAAAGGGAGGTCGGGAGGAAGATCGAAGGAAGTCAACGAGCGGAAGGCTGGTGCAACCTAGGTCTGCTCAGGCACTTTCTCAAGAAAGAAGCGGCGGAATACGACTTGAATAAAATCACGATACGCGAAATCAGACAACGTCGGGTAACAGATAGGAGGGTACACGAGCAGTCCACTTGGGCCCCAGTCGGGGGAGCGAGAATATATGTTCTAGGTCTCGGGGAAGAAAGGAAACCATCTCCTCGCGAGCGAGGTATTAACTATGGGAAAAGATAATTCCCCATTCGAAAAATCCTAAACTACGAGTCCTCCGGCGCTCGGAAAGGGGGGAAGGCAAGACTCCTTGAAAAAAAAGGGACGCCAGAGTGGTCGGAGGCGCGAGTGATCGAGCTGGAAAATTCTCGATTCGACACTGAACTGGAAAGGATTGGTCTATCGCTTGTCGAGGAGGGGGGAGGGAAACGAAAAGGGGTAGGAAGCACCTGGTCGGGCTTGAAAGAGCTGGCCGAAAAGAGGTTACTAAAAAAAATTATGAACTGACGATGCCATCTACGGGGAAGAAAAAGACAAAACCAGAACCGCGTGGCGGCCCTGGAAAAGTCGTAAGTCACTAACCGGAGTAACTATCCCGGAAGTACCTTCTAGGGGGGGAGTCGGAACTCGGGCTCAGGAGAAGAACGAGGGTAAAAAGAGGGAGCTTTTACAAGCCCAACCAACGCGACTTCTCGCAGAGAAAGGGGGACCTTCTTACTAGAGGAGGACTAGGTTACCTGCGACCAGGTAAAGAAAAGAAAGCACTGCAAGACTCGGACACCTCAAGCCGGGGTTAGAAGTGTCTCGCTGCGGACCTAAAAGGACAAACCTACGAGGGGAGAGAAGTCGATCGGCTGATCGTCCACTTCCTGCTAGGAAGAGAAGGAAAGAATACTTGGGAAGAGGAGGGGGACCAGCTGGTCCGACCTGATCCAGAGGACGAGGGGGCGACGACAATGGAAAACTTTCCTACCACAAGAAAAGAAAGTGATAACGGGCGTCTTCCCGATGGCGGGGGGGGAGATTCAGAAAAGAAGGAACGATAGACGCGATTCTCGCAATCCATCTCGGGGCGACTTCTAAGGGAACTCACAGAAAGAAAAGAATCTACCTAAAGGAATCTGTGATACCCGCCGCGCGGAGACAGAGCTGGGGACTTTTAGGAGAAAGAAAGGGGACGACTCATACTGAGGCGAAATCTTAAACAACGTTGGAGGAAGTTGAGACTGTTATTCTGGAGGAGATCTCCTTACCTAGAGGAGGGGGGGAATGTTGGACTCCGACCGCCCCAAGAAGCCCGGCGACTACAACCAAGAAAGAGATTTCACAGGAAGGAGAAAAGGAAGATCCGCACTATTCCGTCCCCTCCGGGACGGAAATGAAACGCAAATTCAAGGAGGAGTGACTCCCGGTTGAAGGGAGAGTGATACGTCGGACGCCGCGTCTTTGAAAATTCGCCCGGAGTACTTGGGAAAAGTTGAGAAAAGACCAGAGAAAACACGCTTTTGACATGTCAGGTCATTTGAAAGAAAAAAGAAACCGAAAACAAAGGTCTGGGCTCTCTTACCGGAGGAGAGGGTGGAGGTCCGAGCGACCTTCCACTAGCCGGGGCGCAGTTTCAGGGGGGTACTACTTAAAGCGCGGAAAAGAGAGAAGGCGAAAAGCATTCGCACAATCTTCTCCTGTGAATCCCACGGTTACAAATACACAACACACAAAACAAAACAAACTCCTCTCCTCAGACTCCTCATCGAAACCCAGTCGGCTAACGCACGGCCGCTGACTGCAGGAAGGGCGGAGTCACACCAAAAAAAGGAGGATGAAAAAGGGGACTCATCGAGAAAGGTTCAAATGTGCCGGGGTGGCGGGGAGATGGGCAGCGCGACGGATGCGGACGGAGCTAGGAAAAGAAGGAGAGTCCCGTGAAAAAACTCTGTTGAGACCTGCTGGGGTCGGCCGGTAGGGAGGGCTGAAGAAGGGAGAAAGCTTAAAAAAGATCCCCCACAGTTCCCTGGGGAAGACGGAGCGGTACTCTCCAGAACGAGATACTAGGTCCAAACATCGCCAAGCGGAGTCGGGTGTTGCTTGAAGAGGGTCCCCTTACACTGATCCGAGGTGCCTGTGGTCACAATAAATTCCTACTGTAATTTAAAAGAGGAAGCTCGGAGGTCCGACGTTAGCCACTATAATTCAACGGAGCTACAGAGTGGCGTCATCCAAGGGAAAGGAAGGAGTAAATGACACCGACTCGACGCATCAGAGGACGGGGAGTACTTTTTTTACGTAATAGAGAAGGCTTTTGGGCGTCGCTTGGGGGACGCGACGAGAGTTCAGGGAGATGAATCGCCCGACGCAAGGAACTCAGCCGGAAAACAGGGTCGCAGCGAATGTCTTAATGCTTCGAGCGGACGAGTCCGCCCGTATGCGTGATGGAAAGGTCGACTCTTTTATTGAGCGCGTATGTAGGAGGCGATGGGGGATCGTTAGGGGAAGGAGAAGCTCGCCCAGAGGAGATTCTATAATAGGAGGAGAAGATAGGGATTCTCCGGTCCTCAACGCATCGATGGGACCCTACAGACGCGAGGAACGTGAGAGCCGGCTTTCGGAAGCCGGTGTAATCCCCCAGGGGAAGGTCGACCCGATCTAATGTGAATAAAGCCAAAGAGAAAGGAAACTGATAGCCCAGGAGCTCGTAGTCGGGGGGAATCGCATGCACCCCAAGGGAGAATCAGGCCATCCTCGCGCCTAAAAAGAACGTCTGCGATGCGCGATACGAAGAAGCACACAATGCTGAGGGCCAAAATCTAGCAGGATCTCATCTTGGAAACGTGAGGGGAGAAGGGTCGAAGAGTTCCATGTCCAGCCGACAGGTACCTCTTAACTCCCATTGGATGTGAAGGCTGATAATACAAAATGCTGGGAGTTGTGGGCGCTCCGGTAACAGAGACATTCCTTCAAGGGAGACTATAAGGATCCTCACAGGAGCGCCAGCGACTGTCCCGTCCTCCTGCATAATCGGGTTAGAATCGCTTGTGGACATCCTAGCCTAAGAAGAGGGCAGCATCCAGGTGAGACCGGGCTCATTGCATTGAATGACGATGGCCGAGCGCAAAAAACTTCAGAACCGGGAGGAGAGAGAGAGAACGGCGCGAATCAAAAAAAAGTTCTCTCGGAGCTCAAAACATCATCTCCCGAGGAAAGCAGGGGCAGCACCATCGTCAGACGGCCGAGAATAAAAAAAGAAAAAAAGGGCTTCATCACGTTGCCACTCCTTGAAAACTCACAGTCTCGGGGGCGGGCCTCGCCGGGTCCAGGAACGGATATCTCCTATTACTCGCGGAGCCTCGTGGGGGCGAACTTCTTCGTCGAAGTGCAGAGACCGGCCGTATCACCGACGTGCGACGCCAAATGAAGGAGGAGGAAACGGCTCCGTCGTCAATTCGAAACGCATCTCGACGGACTCCTAACTGGCCGAGGCGGTGGTCAGTTAAGTCCCTTGGAGGAAAGAGATATCATCGGCGCTCAGGGCTCTGCGGGTCGTTGCTTCAGTGGGCCAGTCGCTGCGCTACGAGAGGGGGATGGAACTTCAGGAAAGGCGTCTGAGGGGACATGGGATTAGTGGAGGGGAGGTAGTGGTGAGTGAAGAAGAGAGAGAGGGAACTGTTAGATAAGAGGGAGGGAGAGGGAGAGGATGGGCAGGGAAGGGAGAGGAGGTGGAGAGTCGAGAGGTAAAATGAGAGGAGTGAGGAAGGAGAAGGGGGGAGGGGGGGTTGGGTAGGGGGGGGAGGAAGGTGGGGGTGTGGGGGGGGGGGGGGGAGGGATGGGGAAGGGCGGGGGGGGAAGGGGGGAGGAGAGAGGGGGAGAGGGGGTGAGGGGCGAGGGAGTAGAGGGTGGCGGAGAGGAGGGCGGGGAAAAAAATAGGCGGTGAAGGGGAAGGTTTGAAGGGGGAGGAAATGGAAGGAGGGAGAGGAGGAAGGAGGAAAGGGGATGTGGAGAGGTGAGGGGGGTAAGGGGAGAGGGGAAAAAGAGAGGGAGGAGAGGAGGGGGGGAGTGTATAAAGGCGAGGGATAGGGGGGCGGGGGGGGAAAAGAGGGGGAAGGGAGGGAAGGAAGTCGGGCAGGGTGGGGGGAGAGTTGGAAAGGGTAGAGGATGATTGGTGTGAGGGGGAGAGGAGAAGAGGGGGGGGAGAGAGTAAGTTGGAGTGAAGGAGCGCGGCGCGGAATAGTGCTGGTGATAAGGTTAGGTGGGGCGTGGAGGTGAGAGCGAGAGGGTTCGGGTAACAGGAGTGAAGGTAGCAGGGGGGAGATTAAGGGGGGGGGAGGGTGGGGAACAGAGAGAGAGGTTGGGTAGAGGGGGGGGGGATGGGGGAAGGTGTGGGGGTGGAGATATGGGTAGGGGTGGCAGGAGAGGATGAGCGGGGGGGGCGGATGGCGTCGAGCGGGGGAAGGGTACCAAGGGGGAAGTGTGCGTGGGGGGAGGTTGGGTTGACGAAAGGAAGTGGGGAGGTGTCTTCCCGGGTCGCGCTCCGATACGAGCCACTTCTCATACAGTGAGGTGATATGGTGTCGCGTCGGTTGAAGCGGGCGAAGACTGGGGGTAAGGGGGGGGACCGTTAGCTTCTAGGGAGTCTACAGATGCTTTTAGGCTCTCACTCGCTATAGGTACCTTGTCCCGGAAGGAGGCCATCATTCTGCAAAGCAATAGCTTCATTCCTGGGGGGAGCGCATGAGCACCGGTGAGGACAAAGCGACCTTCTGGCCCTGAGTTGGATTGCAGTCTCGGAACGGCGCCTTCTCTTCAAGGACTCGTGTCATTGGGGTGAAGTTCGAGCGACAAGGGGGAGGACGCATACGTCTTCGGTCGGAAGGCGGGACTGAAGGGGCAGAAGTTGAGCTCGTTTGAGCCACGAAGCGATAACCGGCAAAGGTGAGCAGGGCCGTGCGACACATCGACGCGGGCAGAAGCAAAACAGCGATCCGGAAAGGACGATCAACCACAGAATCGGCCAGTGCTGCGAGATGGAAACGCCCACGAAAATAAGGACGAGGGCTGGCCGGGAAAACTGGAGTCTCTAAAATCCTCGACCTGCCAGGGAACAAATCCCCGAAACTTCTTCCGCAAAGTTTGCCTTAAAGTGGGGAAAAAAAATCACGCAAGCGGCACGCTGGGGATAATCAAAGGCAACTCGGCGGGGAGAAGAGGATGTGCATGAGGAGAGCAAGGGTCTACAGACGGCCACACAAGAACGGAGAACCGAGTTAAGAAGGGGGGTCGGGGGGTCTATCACGCCGCCCGCAACAATCGAGATTCAAAGGGAAAGCCAGAGCGACTAAAAAGGTACCATTAATACGGACATGCCGGGCGGGGGAACGCCGAGAGCGACCAAGACTCTAAGGACAAGCTGTTGTTGGATCAGGGGGTGAGGGGGAATAATTGGGAAGGGGAAGAGGTGAGGGTGAAAGAATCGGAGGAGCTGGGTGGGGGGGGGGGGGTCAGGGAGAATTGGGGGGGCAGAGGGGGGGGCGGGGGAGGAGGGGGAGCGTAGAGGATGATGGGGAGGTGTGGGAAGAGGGGGAAGAGAAATGGATGTGGAGAGGCCGGGAAAGTGGGGGAGCGCGGAGGGGGTAGAGAGGGGGGAGGGGAGGGAGGAAGGCAAGAAGGAGTAGGGGGGGGGGGAGGGGGTATTAATATACAGTAAGTGAGATTGGGTTGTGTCGAGGGTGGGGGGGGTGGAAAATGAGGGGGGGTAGAAGCCAGCGAGTGACTTAGGTTTACAAGGCCGAAGGAAACTGGGAAGCGCACGAGCGAGTGTAGCTCAGTCGCCGAAAGCTTACTCGATACACTGGGGGGAAAACGGGACCAAGCAATTAAAAGGAATACGCTCGCCGTGGAGATCGCGAAGCTCGGCACGGAGCTGCTCGCGGGGGGTGGGGATCAGTCAGACATCTTAAAAAGGTTTTCAGGTCCAGGAAAGACTATTTGTAACGATGGCAAATGTCTCTTATCAAGGAACCGACCGAGGCGAGTCGCGCACTTTTACAATTGGGGGGGACAAAACACGGTCTTCCTGTCTGGGGATCTGAAACCGTGGACGCAGTCGGAGGTCAACCTATAAGGTGTCTTTACGGAACCCGCCGGTAAGAAAAAAGAGCCAAAGAGGGAAAGAATGGAGGAGAAAAATGGGTGGGGGGGGGGGACGGTGGGGGGTGCGGGTGGAATGGAGTGGGGAAATGCGTAAGTAAGGACAGAGTGGAGTAAAAGTGGAAAGGGGGGCTCGTAATAGAGGGGAAATAAGGGTAAAGAGAAAGGAGCAGAGGGGTGGGTAGGGGGAGAGATCTAGCGGGGGGGTGAGAAGGGGGGGGGAGGTTGTGGGGTTGGTAGGGGAGGAGAGGAGAAGAAGATGGGCTGGAGGGGGGGTGAGGGGAATGTGTAGAAGGGAGGGGTTGTGGGACGGGTGCGAGATTAAGGGTGAGGGAACTGGAGGCTGGAGGGTGATGGTTGGATGAGGGAAGGAGGTGGGGGGAAGTAAGGGGGAGGGAAGGGAAGATGGGGGAAGTGGGAGGAAGGGAGGGTAGGGATGGGTGGGCGGAGAGGGATGAGTGAGGATGGGGGGGGGAGGAAGGGGGTGGGGGGGCAGGGGAGGAGGGGGAGGGAAGGGGGTTGGTGGGTGAATCTTCAGGGGGACTGTGCTGCTCATCCTGTCATCTCAACGGGAGGGGTGGCGTGTATCCGCCGCACTGGCTAGGGTCTGGCTGGAATCATCTGGAGATTAGGGGACGTGGGATCCGTCGGCTCTGGGCCTGTCGAGATGTCTGGCTTAGAAAGATGCTCTGAGAGAGCAACTCATGATTTCAGGGCCTGGGAAAAGGGGGGGCACTTTATACCGGAATTGCTCTGCCACTTGTGAGGACAAACGAGCAATCATCAGGAAAGGGACGATCGGAGCCGGTGTTGTGGTGCTGAAATCGTCACCTTCGGTTCGTAAAGAGGCATCGAAGCGCCACGCGCGCAACGATATGCTTCGCGGATGGACGGAGTCGTCTCTACAGAATCATGCTCTTTCTTGCGTTGGGAGTGCCGGGCTTAAGAGACGAAGAAAACAAAAACCTTATTAAGGAAAGAAGTAGAGAAGTGAGGAAGCCGTTCACCGGCGGAAAATAACCTACAGGAACTATCATCTGGTGGACCGGAAACAGCGTCTAAAAAATCAGGTCTGTGTGCGAGCTGCAAGCGGCGGGCTCTCTCCCAGACGAAAGACCTAAAAGTTCCGATGCAAAGTAAAAAAAACGCGTCGAAAAAGAAGTCGTCCCGTGAGGGGTTACTGGGATTTTTGCTTCCTATCTTCGTCAATGTTCATGTCAACATCTGAGGGAAACAGGACTGTATTCCTCGATTTCAGAAGGGGAAGAAGGACTTCTTTTCTTTGGGGAAACTCGATCCACTCTCGGCGTCCGTCCTCCCGCGATAAGGAGGCTTTGGTCAAATCCGCGAACTAAAAAATCAAGGACTTCCTCTCCCTAAGGGAAAACACCGACTCGCAGTTTTGGGAAAGCAGGGGACTACGTGTCTAGAGCGTGGGCGCTTTCTCAAAGGAACTCAGGTTGCGAGGGGCAAAAAGGCGGACTTACTCTAAGTTTGTAAGAGGAGAGAAAAAGTGTACTGCTATCGAAGGCCTATTCGGGGCCTTGCATGGCGTCCCGGTTTAAAGATGTCACAAGCTCCGGACAACCGTCCGATAGGGGGAAGACGCTCAGATCTCCAACGGCTCTCGCTGATGGCGAAAACCGACATCGCAGAGCCGACGGTGTAAGAGGGGGGAGGGAGCTGCTCCCAAAAAGGATGCGTCTCTTTCTGCGCTCTGTCGACTCGAGCTGTCAACAGACATGCCCCTATCTGGCGATGACTTCGAGCGACCCTGAGGGAGGGACTTCTGGAGATGTGCTGAAGAATAATTTTACGTGGTTCTGAGGCTCGCGTGTCGGCGTTGCCAGGGGAGGGTCTGGAATTCTGTTTCTAAGACCCTTCATAGTCACCTCCACTGACTAAAAATTCAGCCTTCGTATCTCGTGGCAGGGGAGAAAAGTCGACGAGGAGAAGACCTCACTCTCCAAAGATGACGAGAGGGGACCAATTAAAGAGACTGAGAGACTGCGGAAGCGGCTTTTGTAGGGGCACTCACAGCTCAGTTAGGGCAAAATCAGGGTTGAGGGAAGCTACGACTTGAATAGGGTTTACAACTGCGAAAAAGGGGGGGGGGAAATTAAGAAAAGTTTTTTTTTCTTCGATACCGTGCACACAGCAAAAGCCAGCTCCTGCTATCAGGGGACTGCTGCGTACACCGGACGGTTATGGGGTTATCGAGGAAGCTTAACGGCATCGGGGATGGCGAACTTAGGTGGGTCAACGATAAGCTTTGTCAAGGTGCGCTTCTAAAGTTTAATCGCATTCGGTCTGGGCAATTGAAAGGACCAAACCCCCCCTGCTCGACGAGAGCTGGACTCCTCCTTCAATCGAGACTCAGACGACACGAGAGGCTTCCTCCTCTGAGAGGGGCGGCCACTAAGGATCTTTAACTCATGTCATGCGGAGAAAAGACTGGCACAATCACTCAAGCTCAGGGAGCTTCTCTCCGCGGCAGACATTACGTGCCAAGTTTCTCGATAAACCTAACCCAAGTTAGACTCGCGCCCGAACTGCTGGACACGTTCTCGGGCGCGGGCAACCTCCTCTCTAAAGGCGGAGGCAGAAATTCTCAGTCCGCCGGAGCCTCGACCCTAAAAAGGAGGGATCACGAGGACGGGATGGTGGTCTGATAAGGTACCGCGTATTCTTGAAGGAGCCAAGCCAGAAGAGCGAATCGTAGTGGAAAAAAAACCTCGACGCACGACCTTAAATAGAAATTCTAAGAGGTGGTAGAGAGATGGTCACGACTTGGCAGTACAAAAACACGATCGGTGGGGAGCGCGAAGGTCAGTCTCTCCTTTGAGGACTCTAACCTCCAGCGTGATCGGAAGCAGTGTGAAGCTTCGGAAAAAAAAGATGGTTTACGAATGAGCATTCCCCAGGAGCCTGCAACCCGTCTGACCTACTGAAGTCCTCGCTCTCTTCTATTCAGATCAGCACCTGTCATTTGAAGGCGAGGCCATAATCAAACGAGAAGAGGTCGGAGGGGGAAGGGGGGGGGGGGAGGGGAGTTGGCTACATAGCGAGGAGGGGCGACGCGCTGTAGGTGCTCGGGAAGATAGTGGTCTATTCTTGGAATATCTGAAAGGAAGGGGAAGGGATACAGGGCTTTCCAGGACTGCAAGGGAGCCGCGAAGAAAGTACGCATAGGAAGGCTAACGCAATCCAATGTCATCTACCTTCTGGAGGAACGGAAACTATTTCCTTCGATGATGTCACCATAAAAGGGAGATAAAGTATATCCCTTGAAAATTCCTTACCTTCTGCTTCGGGTCGGCCGCTAAAAGTGAAATTCTCCGAGCACCGGACGTAACTGTCGCTGTTTCATAGTCTAAAACGACGTCCTCGAAAAAAACCGCGCTACCCGGATACGAGAAAAGAGGACTGGCGCGGGAAGGAAGACAACTGAGGCACACTCTAGCGCGAGCCGCAGCCGGTTGCAGTGAGACTTCTCTCTTAGCCGAGGAAAGCCGACGCTGCATACGGTGAGCCTGGCGCTGGTCCCTTCCTAAAAGGGGAAAAAGATCGAGATCTCCTTTGATGAGTAAGTGGCCGAACTGGGCGCCCCGGCGGAGGGATCGGTCTACAAAAATGGGGGGGGGATGTACAAGCACGATCTGTCCACAAAGGAAGGGATGTTATAGGGAACGTTCGATGATTTTACCAGATGCGTGGATCGAGGGGGCTAAGCGACGAAGAAGACTCCTTCGCGAAGGAATCGTTGATGGATCCTGGGACGAAACCGATCCTCGTAATCCAATCAAGGTGGAAGACGACGCTAATGGTCACAGAAAAATCGCGGGGTTCGAACTTCTCGACGCCTCCTAAAGACTTTGGGGAGAAGGCGACTGCACGGAAAGGGGAGGTCATTGGCAAAAGAAAAAAGAATCCCTTACGCTGCTCGTCTCTGTTTCACTAACGACAACCAAAGCGTCGCTCCAGCGGGACAACCTGCCCGAAAAGCGGCTGACCTGCAAGACGCGCAAAAAGAAGGAAGCCGGCCTCTTCCTAGGGCGGGGAAGAAAACTCCGTAGAAAAGCAGGAACGTGTTTCATGGGGCATAGTTGTCTAACGTAAAAAGGTACGCAAAGGGCGGTCGGGGGAGGGGATGCAAGGAAAAGGGGCGGAGGGGAATCGGGGTGGGACCAGCGAAAAAAAAAAAAAGCGGGATCCGGTGAAGCTCTCAGCAAACATAAGAACCGCCGGGGGACTAGGGTGACACTAACGAGCCGCGGGCGTCAGGGAGACAGAGAATGGTCCCCTAGGACTGGGGGGGGGCTGTAAACGGTCGCAGAGGGGCCGCCGAGCTCTAGAAAAAGAAAAAAAAAAAAGAGGAAAAAAAACCGCGGCGCCGTCCCGCAGGATCGGCGCATGAGCGACGCCTGCGCGTCAGATGCACAGCGGGCACCCTCGGGAGAAAGGAAGAAAGGGGGCGGGAGGCGCAAAGGGTCGAGAAAAAACAACAAACTGAGAGGAGGAAAAGAAGAGACCAGCAGGCAGCAAGGGGAGGAAAAAGAAAAACGGTGTCTGAAGCGAGAGTCTCGGCAGAAAGCTTCTCCGAGAGTCAAGGGCTGGGGGAAGGAACTGCTACTCTTGTCCCTGAGGGGACGACGGAGACTCGGGGGAAGACAGGCCCATGAAGGAAAAAAAAGACCCGGGAAAAACTTACTCGTTTCCTTGAGGACGGATCGACTCCCCTCGTGGAGGCTGTCAGTGGAGCCAATAGGGAAATCTTTGATAGAGCTGTTTGCTGCGCTTCCCCGACCGGTGGTGGGTCTCGAGGGGTGAAAAAATACCCCTTCCGGGGCGGGGGGTCAACGCAGATACGCGGCTGAAGGGTTAGGACAATTCACTTGCCAAACCTGGGAGGAGAGACTGGGGGTTGGACCGTAGGGAACCCTGAAAGGGCCGACGGACTCGGAGAGCTGACTAAAGGCTCATCCTCCGTTGTGGGAGGTGTATCCGCCGGGTCGCGAGGGGGGGGCGAGTCGTTACAGCCGAAAGGTACGTTGATTGCTACCCAAAGGAAAGAGAACTGACCGGGGGGGGAAGGGTGATGGCCGGAAGTGAAAAAGCGTTAGGCTGCGCATCCTCCAAAAGTGGATGAGACCCAGCGGCGTTTACAGCGGAAAAGGGGGGGCAGGCGATCGATTAAGTGCGTCAAGGAAAGAGCACTCGTGAGAAAGAAAGCGAGGGGTATACTAGGGCGGAGACGGGGACTCGAGCCATTAATGCTCGAAGACCTCTACACCAGACAAGAAGACCCCTTATCTTACCTACCGATCGTGAAAACAGAAAAAAGGGGGATTCTACAGAGACGGAACCCGGTGCGACCAGCTAGTATACCGCGATCCCATTATCTCAGGGGGGGGGGGGATCGAGCTGGAAGCGCCTGCACCCCGAAAAGAAACTTCTTTACATCTTCTGGACGGCGCGCCGAGGCTCGATACCACGTACTAATCTCAGTCTGCTTCTCTCGGAGCGGGGAGTAGAAGCTTTCCGCGGTCTGGGCTCCTGCGCAGGGGGATCCAACTCAAGAAAGTAACCTTTGGGTAGCGCTGGACGATGCTTTTGTCACCCTCAGGGAACGGGCTACAGCTGATACTCCTCTGAAAGGCCCAGCGGGAACGGGGGCCGCGCGTCAATCGAAGGCCGGGGGAATGCATTCTTGTTTAGCTTCGTGGGGTGACAGAAGGGTCAACCCTCTTAAGGGGGATCCACGCATGTGGGGGTCTCAGGGGGGAGAAATAGGATGGACCTGGGACAAGGGAACGCCAGAGCTTTTCCGCGAGGACCTTCATCCGGCACTAAAAGCTCAAAGGGCTCATCAGCGTCCTCCTCTCTCCAGAACACGAGAGAGGCTTCAACTCCTAAAGGCATTGGGAAGGGGGACGGAGAAGGGAGCTCACTCTAACAGAAATCGATCAATCGGAGTGCCATCTCATGAGGGGGGGAAGGCTGGCACGACTAGTGAACCGGCGGATGAATCAGTCCCTCGGCCGCGTCATTCTGCTCGGATTTCATCTTCTGACGCTGGCGGTCTCTTCGAAAAATAACATCTCGTGTAAAGTCACTGCTACGCGACATTACCGTCGGCAATACTGGACGGGAGAAGCTCGCGAGGCGTCGGGAGATGCAAAGGATGTTGCAGGCCGATCTTGCTAGAAGTCGTCCCCCAGGGGAGAGGGGGCGTTCACTCGGGGTAGTTCCTACGGAGTCAGGGGGGGAAAAAGACTCTCTGCAGGAGCGCGGCTGTCTGGTTCGGGGACATTAAAAGGAGCCTCAGATAAGGACTCATACAAAAGACTTCTCCAGGAGGGGAGCTGTCGTTCACTCTCACTCCTCCCGGGGGGGCTCTATGCCGCTAGGATCGCATAGCGGGGGGGAGAAGATCAACGCGAGCTATCGAGGTGCGAGCTGGCTGGAAAAGTAAATTCTCTAAATCGTGGGCGCTGGTTAAAAGTCTCGGGCAAGTTCGCTAGCACTCTACTGCGTGGGGGAGAAGGTTCTTCCGTCAGAAATCTCCCGGATTTCAGGAGGGTTCTATTAAGAATGCTCCCAACTTGAGAGGTCGCCGGAGGAAGGAGTTCCTAACTTCACTCGTCCGCAGGGTCCTTCGGCGTCGTAAATGAGAAGGGAGGTGAGGCTTGACGGTGTGTACCGGGAGATTT
>Ga0179591_1304478_pt1 | contig 13442 bp, 13 predicted proteins | sample CZOMad2_1_08_16f_FD_182891 | JGI IMG/M metagenome (GOLD analysis project Ga0179591, IMG submission 182891) | Vadose zone soil fungal communities from Angelo Coast Range Reserve, California, USA - CZOMad2_1_08_16fungal (PacBio error correction) | ecosystem: Environmental > Terrestrial > Soil >...
TCCGGAAGGGGGCTCCTTTCGGCTGTTGCCTGTTTGCGTCGTGGGGGGGCGATTGGCAGGGTCACTCAGAAAGGCATGTCACAGGGCGCGGAATGCGGGAAAGAGGGGAACGCAAAGAATCTGGATGGGTGCCCCGTCGGGGTGGAATGTGGCGGTCAATAAAAGGAGGGAAAAAACCACTCTTAGAGGAAGAAGAAAAGTATCTTCAAGAAGCCTTCTTGCTAGGACGGGATCCGAAACCAGCGTCGAAAAAAAAAACAATGCAATATGGGGTAAAGGAGAGATCTCCCCAGTGAGCTCTTACGCGGGGGAAAAATTTCTAGAACGGAAGGGGGGAAGGCCTGGAACTCTTGATGCAGAGTGAACTGGGAAAAAAAGCACAGGAAAATAGCCGGCCTCCATCCGACCCTGCAGGGGTGGACGATCGATCGTCACCTGGCAAGAAAGCTGAGGGGGGAGGAAGGGGGGGAAAAAAGGACTTCCTTTGAAGCCCAAAAACGGGGGGGGGACCGGGAGAAAAGCCTTTTTAGGCGGCCTGGTGGGGAGTGGGAGGGGAGACCCAAAGAAATCGGGGGCCTTTGACGGCGTCTCTGCCTCCGTAAATTCCTAATGTAGGGAACTTCATCTTGGAAAGAAGGGGGGAAGTTCCTTTCCCAAGGGGGGTAGTACCGCGGTCTGAAAAATGAGTAAGGGAGGATCACCTTTGCTACTGGATTTATTCGTAAGTTGGTGCAGTATTTTTGAAACGGACTCCTGGTTTCGCCAGAAAGTTGCATTCCGACTGAAAGATAGAAGAAAGAGTCAGGTTTTCTGGGCGGTCAACAAAGGCCGTCTGCGTGAGACTACTGAGGGATTCGGTTTACCACGGGCTCTACGAGGAAATGAGAAACTCTTCCAGCAAACGAGTTGAGGACATTTCATCCTAAAAGAAATTTGAGTGGAAAAAAAGTCTCCTGAGGGGCTTTCCTTAAGGAGGGCAAAAGTCTGCGAAAAACTCTCCTGCCTCCCCTGAGTCGGTCCCTCCATTCAAAAGGTTCCTTCACCACGTCCTGTGTGGGGGGAAAAGACTTTCCTCCTCCATGGGGGGCTCTTAGGAAGCGGGGGGCAGCTTGCAGGCGTTTTTGGCATGTCTCTCTTTTGAGATGATGCCCTCTGCTTCTATGGGAGGAATAGAATTATCCCTCAGGCTGGATCTCCTTTGGAGATCCGTAGGGGGAAACAAAAAATATTCAACATTCAGTTTCCCAGGGACACCCCAGCCGGGAAGTTGTGCTCAAAGGTCTTCAAGACAGTTCGCCGGTCGTTTTAAGACCCAGCCAGGACTCCTTCGGGCATCACACCTCTCTCCTCTTTTTCGTTTTCGGAACCCAAAACCTTAAAAAACGTCCTGAGGAACAGTGAAATGATCCCAACTGTCGTTTGGGTCATGCAGACGGAAAGGTCCGAACAGGGTCAAATAAAACCGACAGCACAGGGAACGCATTCTCTTACAAAAAAGAGTTGCGGCACAAATTAACTTGAAATCTTCATCTGAAGGAAAAGGAATGGATTGGGAAGGAGTCTCCTTCTGCTGCGCGCATTGCTCTACGCAGATGGGGGGGATCGGCCCTCGATTGCGGGGGGGGAAATCTCAAACAACAAAAGAGAAGGGAGAAAATATATATATAAAAAAAGGCCTAACATCGTGCGATAGTACAGGCGAAGGAGACCTCGAGCAAAAGAGGGGACGGAGGTCTATGCAGCAATTTTCATTTAACACTTGGGAGAAACAGCTCTGCAGAGGGCTGGTCACGAATTGCGTGCGCAAGCGGTGAGTCTTTGAAGAAAGAAAACCGGGGGAAAACTGTGACGTCGAGGCGCGAACGCACAGTTGAGAGCCAGGAAGCAAGTGGCCGGTTCGAGGGGTTCAAGGAACAAAGCCCAGCTGGGATACCGGGGGATCGGGAATCATTCTATTGGAACTCAAGGAGGCGAAAATCCCTTGGGGGAGATTTTTCTTAATCACGTCTTGGGGGCAACCAAAGAGTTCAGGTCTGGAGGGGGCGGACCGGGGGAATTATAGATTCTCCTTTGGAGATTTGGGGGGGGATAAGAAAAGGAAATTTCACTATCGATACTTTTAGGTGGACATCGGGATCTGGCTCGCCTCGTCCCACCTCCCCTATCATAAATCCCACTCAGGATTATTTAGAGAAAAACGCTCTCTCTTGCTACCCTACCTGCTCTGGCGGAATATGTTTTCAGCAACGGCCGCAAAAGGGGGACCGCATCGGGCGGAAAATTTCTGATCGGTGAAGAAAAGGCACGCAAAAGCAAAGGAATAGAAACCCAGCGGCAGGCGAACTGGGAAACACGCAAAATGACTGCCAGAAGAAATTTACCGCGTCGCGCCCAGCCGCTCGCCGAATAAAAGGGGAAAACTAAGGTCTCTGAGGGGGGATCTACCAGAAAACTCCAAACTGAAGGGGGAATCTGCTCTGTCTGATGGAAAAGGGAAAGAGGTCTTTAAGGAGGATCCAAGTGCTGGGTTCTGGGGTTAAAAAAAAAAAGTCTGGGTTCCGCTAGAAAACTCACTAAGGGAGTCCCCTCGGATAAAAAGAAGGCACGTGGGGGGTCTTCCTTACAAGAAAAGAAAATTCCCCCCGGGTCGCTCCCGGGGACGAACTCACAAAGTAACCGTAAAAAGCTTTTATCTGTCCGAAGGGTAATCACGATGAAGCGTCATCAGGAGCGGACTCAACATGAAAAGGCCCGGGGGGGAAATCTAGGGGTTGAAAAAGCACCAGGACGAAGACAAACGTTTCGCTAGGACCAAGGGGAAGCCTCCCACGGAAAGTCTGTTAAAACCCTTCTTAGTCCTGCGGCAGGGCCTAAAAATATCTATCGGAACTTCGGTGAGGGAGAGGTACAAGTCTTTCAATAGCCTTTTCTACTGTCGTTTCAGGGGGCAAAGATTAAGAAGTTTTTTACCTTATCCCAGCCTTCAAGAAAGCTGCGGAAGGGAAAATCTTTCTAAGACTATTACTCGCCGGTGGGCGAAAAAGCAGAATCTTTTCCAACCGGAGGGGGAGGAAGACGGTTCGAGTCTGCGAGCAACTCTGCGAGCTTTGCCAGTCCATTTCCCATCCTTCTGTCTCCGTTGGTTCCAGGGGGAACTTGACCAAAGGGGAAAACCCCCCAAAAGGAAATTCCAATAGGAATTAAGAGATACCCCAAGATGAAAGTCAGGTGACTATGGGGGGTGAGACGGCTGGGGGTTTCTTACGGCCCGCGATAAGGAAATGCTTATGCCAGAAATCGAACTCGAGAAAGGGCATGAAGCAAAACCTCTAGATGCTAGCCAATGACTCCTTACATCTAGATCGGAGGGGCCAACGACTGGACCATCATTAACACGCGGGCCTAAATCTTACTGTACTATATCCAAGAATCTCACCACAAAGAAAGGTCGGAGGCAAAAGGGAATCTCGCAAGGCCGATTTCGGAAGCGTCGGAGGGGTTCCTGACAGGAAGTGTGCCAAAAAACCTCCCTCGAGAGCTGTCAGGGTCAAAACGCCAGAGGAGAGGTTCCCTGGCTATTCCCGGGGAGTTCGCGGGGGGTCACTGCATACCACACAGGGCCTGAGGTCTTGTTAGGGAACTGCTTGAAAATGGACCTTCATCGGCCCCTTCAAGTAATGATTTGGAATGCGCCTTGGAAATATTCTAGAATAGATTTCATCCTGGGCAGTAGAAAAGTCAACTCGCCTGAAGAATGGAGGTCTTGTCTTTTGAAGACCGGTCTACCTGAAATCCAAACGGGCGTTAAAGGGTCCTTAGAGGGCTCTCACCTACGCTTCAGAGAGGGGGAGACTATCGGAGAATTGCAAAGAGGCCTTTCGGCCGGTACACTGTCGTCCTCGAGTCAGAAACTGAAAAGGAAGAAAACAGAGATTGCCGAAGGAATCCGTGGGAAAAGTCGGGCGATGGCAAGAGCGACCATGCCCATGTCCGGGGTTTTGTTGAACATCCTGGAGGCAAAGATTCCTGGGCCTTTGAGGATAACCGAAAGTTTTCCTTTACGCGAAACGTGCTGTCTGGGAGGTTTTGAGAACAAGAGCGGGCCCTTTGACGGGAAAGTCGCTGGAAAAGAATTTTAAGGGAGATTAGGGGGGGACGAATCCCTTCTTCAGCTGGATTCTACCCTCTGAAAGCTTCCTTTGTCGTTCCGTAAAATCCGGTGGCTGAAAAGGAAATGCAAGCAAGGGATCAAGCGGTGACGACTGAGGGGGATCGCACTTTGGAGGTTTCCCCAAGGGACGCTCGTTTATCTCCCGATCCTCTTGGAGGTGTTCCCCTCTGCGGGGACAGGGGGAGGCTCTCTTCACGGGTTTTTTAAAGGGTTGATTTTTCATCCCCCTCCAAAGAGATTTGGAGAAAGAAGGGGCGTCTCCGGGGGGTACCCCAGCATTTTAGAAGAGCTTCCATTTCAGGGAACTTCACACGCGGTGCTACATTTCATCGGGGGAGGGGATTTTCCTCGGATCTGCTTGGGAGGGGCGTCCTTGCTAGAAAAACTTCGACGCCTCCCTATACAGCGGGAAGGGGACGCCTTTGATACTTGGCCGAGCAGAGGGCATCAGAGAGTCTGGTGATGGAAATCCCTCCGAATTGGGAGAGGTGTCTGTGGAGAGCGAAAGACCTCCCTTCGGTTGAAGAAACGGGACAGAAGGTTTCGGAAAAAAAATATACTAAGGAAAGCCGACCATATAGGACACGCCATCCGAATCTAACGGTTGTTGCTAAAAGAGGTTTCTTAAGGACCACTCGGGCGGGCGTTTTAAAAAATTGCTCGCGGGGAGGTCGCTCGCAGTCTATCAAACTTCTATCAAACTGCGCACTTCGTTCACTAACCCAAATCGCAGTAAATGGAAGGGGGGACCTTTCTATCAAAGGGGGAGTTTTAGTCTTTCTTTGCAGGGTCGCCGGAGATCTCAAAGGTTTCTACTTCCTTCAGAAAAAGGTTTCTCGTGACTCATAAAAGAAACCTTAAGGTGCCCCTCACTTCGGGAGGTACCAATATAAAGGATTCACCAACGGGGCAATAAAATCTTCATCGACTGGGCAATTACTGTGAGGGGGGGAGGGCTCCTCTTCGGAGAGATCTCGAGGACAGGGCTTCTAGGGTTTTGATTAAATTTGAAAAGGTAAGTTGCGGTGATCGAGACCGTACCAACAAACGCGGAGGAGATCACCGCAATCGAGGAATATCAAAGTCCGGGGAAGCCGCTTTCTCGGATATGCGGGAAGGACAGAATGTATACCTTCAAGACCCTTCATGGGGAGTCATGGTCGAAACCGTCTGTCATTGAACACGGGGGGGGTGCCAAGCTGGCTAATCGAGGCGAATTGCGTGGGCAATGGGGCTGAAAGGTTTCGGAACCCTGTTCTGGAACGGGGACTTCCTGCAAGAAAAGGGGGGCGAAAACGTCACAGGGGGAAAATGTCCGCAAGGAAGGGAAGGTAGGGGAGGTGGGTCTTTAAACAATCAGGGGGGAAAGCTTTATATGCTCGGTTGAGCGGCAAGTCCGCATTCGACACCTCTCTAATATTCTTAAAAAAGAACGGCTATTGTAAGATTGGCTTCCGTCAACAGGGGGTTTAGCCCCACCCTTCCTCTAGGGGGAGGGTTTCACTGCTGGGAAAGGGAAGAGGTCTCGATACATGGAGGTATTGGGGCTACGCCTTCTGTCACGCTCGAGATTCTGTTCAAAAGGCCAAGGAAGCTCGAAACAGACCATCTAAAACAAAAAAATCCACGAAGTGGGGGGGAAAGGAATATCGATGAAAACACGGCTCGGCCAAGGTTTCATTGAACTTCGAGGGGTTACCTGATGATCGGGGGTCTAATTGGTTCGGGGATCTTTGGGATCACTGGGTACAGGAGGTATATCCTAAGAGAAGAGCTAAAATTCTTAACTGGGAGAATTCAAGGAGTGGTTACTGGGCAAACTAGGGGGGAGGTTTCCTCTGGGAGGTCTCCCATTATTAACCAGCAGGGGGTCGAATCCTTCACAGAGGGATCCCCCTAGCGTCCGTCTCTCTGTGCTCCCTCTGAAAAAGCTCCCACAACTCTGAGGAGAGGGCGATTGTCAGGCGAAGTACCAACGCGTACAAAGGAAAAGAGTCGAGAAGAAAGTTGCGAGGAAGTCGTTCAAACGGATCACCGGGCATTACGAAAAAGGGAATCCGATGAGGAACTAACCCTGCGCCCGGCAAATCTCGGGGGATCCAGCTGCAAGGTATCCTCACTAATTGAAGGAAGACCATTCAAAAGCCGACCGGGAGAGTGGGGTCCAACTCAAACCAGAGACTCGTCCACATGGAGGAAAAATGTACCACTTTGTCGTTGAAGCAAAGTACGGGAAAGGTCTTTTCGACCTCCTGAGGCAAAAATCCGTCGGCAGGTCATTGGGCCGGGAAGTCTTAGGGGGTCTCGTTCCAACCACGGTCTAAAAAAAAAACTGAGAAAGTCAATATCTTGAAAGGGGCGACGGGAAGGGGAGCGCTCAGGACGCCAAGGGGTTACGCGCCCTTCCTAGCCGGAAGGGAAAAAGTTTCAGGAAGGGTAACCGAGCCGAAGACTTGGGGACTCTTTTTGGGCTATAAAAAGGTACTCTTGGGAAACCGGTCGGTTTTATTGAGATCTTTGTCTTGAGGCTCCCGAGAGCAAATGAAGTGCGGGGGGCGAGTTGCGGTCCTTGACGAGGCCTCATTAAGGCCGTGCGTCCAGTCTACCTGAAAAAACATTCGGGGAAGAAAGAAAAAAAAGTTCATTTTCCCGGATCCCGATTACGGTTCAATAGGCTTAAAGGGGTTTTACAAAAGGCCTAGAAAGGAATTACATTAGATCCTTGACCAGGTCAATCTAGGGGGGGAGGACTGGGGTACTCAATGTCAAAATCATACCTTCTAAAAAAAAGGGGACCCCTTGAAATCTCTATGGTTATTTCTCTTTTAACGTGTACGAAGATCAGGGAAGTAGCGGGGAAGTTCCTAATCACATCTCTAGAAAAAAAAAAAAAAGGAGGGGGGTCTTCCCATATATAGAGGGAGAGACACTGCCAATGTCGGACTCTTTGGGCATAGGAAAAAAAAAAGTCTAGGGTTGGGGAACTTCTCAGAACTAAAAAGATCCGCTAGCTGTCAGGGAAGGGGTGCTCGAAGCTGGGATCTTTGAAAAGGCGATGAAAACTTTCGGGGAGGGGTCCTTGGATTGCATCCAAGAAGAGTCTTCTTGCATTTTCAGAAGGAGCCCCGGAGGAATGAGCCCTTCCATCGGGAGGCCTTTCCCCGCAGAGTTCATTGGAGGGGGGGTTCCAGAGGGAAAATTTCTACTGAATTCCTTCTATTCATCCTGGGATTTCAAAGGGTCGCAACCGGGACCGAAGTGCTCATTAGACTCGGGGGGGAGCGAAGACCAAAAAGGACGCGAAAACAGCCGGAAAAGAGCGCTGAGAACGCCACCGATCGTCGAAAACGTAAAGGAATCGGTTCCAGAGGGTGGCAACTTTTTAAGATGCGATAAAGGGCCGAAAACCTGGACAGTCCGAGGCAAAGCAGAACTTCGCACCGGGGACTAATTCCGAAAGTGAGGTACCCTCTACGTCTATCTGAAGAGACATAAAGGAAAATTCCCTCCTGGGGGGAAGTTTTCGAAAAGAAGGGGACGTCCTTTTCGGAGGGGTTCCTTAAAAGACCTAATTTTGGGGGGAGGGGGGAGTCTTCCTTTTGCGAAAACCAAAAAGAGGTCGTAGGGGGTTGTCGGCTTCAAGGAGGAAGGACTATATTTAAAGGAAGCTGTTCCGGGCTATAAACGGTCAGGAGGTTGGAAAAAATTCACTAAGTGAATCCGTGGCTGAACAGCTCGTAAAGAAGAAAATCACCGGAGACGTATGTTGATGTTCCGGTATCGACGGGGGGCCAGCGGGCACGAGAACTCTTCGCAGCCACGGGCAAGGGCATGACAATCGACGGAGGCTCTCTCTCCTGGTTGGAGGGGGGAAGGTCGATCCAACGAAAAGGCGGCGAGGCGTCTATCTGCATTGGGGACTAAGGTATACTTCGTGACGGAGGTCCTCCACTCTTGAGAGGTTAGAGGGAAGCCTTCGCCTAGGGTCGGGGCGGCTGCTTTCATGGATGGCACCTCTTCAAAATTCTCCGTCTTCATCTGGACCTCATGAGAAAAGGGAGGAACATACTGGGTTCCAATGCATCAGCCAATCGTATTAAAAAGCGAAATCCCTCTCGGGGGCCCGTTCGAGGGGGGTCTGTGATCCGAGAGATGATTTGGGGAACGACGAAAGGGATTGACATAAGAATTGTCAGCCAACTAAAAGAAAATCCTCCTACAAAGGCACCCGGTTGAACGACACCCACCAGGGATTCCGGGGCTCAGTAGGGGAAAACCAATGTGGAAAAAGACTCTGAGGGGTTTTCCTCTCCTTGCGATCGTTGGGAGACTCAAAGGATCAGGAAGCAAACCGGAGAACACTTTGAATTTTAAAACTCAAGAGCGGCCTCTGTCGGATCATGCGTTTAGGGTCATCATCCTCCCCGCCGTGGAGAGGAAGTTTTCCTCGGGGGGAAGAGAGCCCCCCTTCAGCAGAGGGGTTGGGCCCCCAGGGACGCTGACCCGATAGCCGCGCGGGCGGCACCAAAAAGGGGGGAAAAGACGGTGCCGGAAGTAATACATGAAGGGATGGGAAAAGAAGGTCTCAGGACTGCGCCTCTCTCGGACGCCAGGCTAATGAAAAATGTTCGGGGATTCGCCCTCGATTGGGGGTATCGCTCACCAACAACAACGGGGATAGAGATAACCGCAATAGGGAAGGGGCAAAGGAAGATGAACCCCTTCGGAGAGCGATGCGCAGCAGAGGGGAAGATGCACAATCCCTTCATTTAATGCAGACTGTAACAGTCTGGGACAGTGAACACATTTTTTCCGCCCATCTCGGAGAAAGGGGGGAACAGCGAGTGATGGGGCAAATCGGTGTCGGGGGGGTTAATAAGACCGATAGTTCGGGAAATCTGCGACGAAAAGAAAAAGGGGGGAAGTCCAAAAGGTCCGAAGCTCTTTGTTTTTGGAACGCCAAAGAAGGAGGGGGGATGGATGCCGTTTTACGTCCTGATAGAGACATCACCGGAGCAAAGGAGGATTAACTTCGGCATAGGGGGAAAACTATTGGGAATCACACTCTCTTGGAGAACCTACTTCGCTTCTGAAAGAGTTTTCTCCTTTCTCTGGGTTCGGGCGTTCTAATTCTCCTATGAGACGCAAACAACCTTGTGTCACGGGTCAGAACTGCATTCAAGACCTAGTATCTGAAGAGAGATCTCAAAGGGGGACTGCTCCCAGCGGGGATTTCGGGATCTATTTCTTATTCCCTAGGTGCTGACAAGTATGTGTTAAATGAAACTTCTCATTCTGTGGAGGAGAAAAGGGGGTCTTCGGTCGGGGGGTGTCGGATTCTGTGAGGGGGGGAACTCAACGACGGGATAACTCCAGGGGCTCATTCTTAACGGGACACTAAACTTTGAAGGGGAAAGGTGCCCTCTTCATAAAAACCGTAGGGAACCACCTCAGTCGTTTCAAAAAAAAAGCCGAGAAGGTCTGGGCCGAAATGTCCACTCCAGGGAAGAGCTAATCTCGAATTACTAGAAACAGGGGGCTTCGAAGGGGAAGAAAAGGGCGCTGAAAACGTCGCTCAGAAAGTTGCAGCGACAACAATCAATGAAAACGTCAACAAAATGGGAACCGGGGCATTAAAGGGCCTACACCTGAGGGAGGGGAAGGCCGTCCCTCCCAAGACGCCCCGGTAAAGGCGTCTCAAATTCAGTTCAGGACCTCATCTCAGGGGGGCGGCATGAAGCAGAAAAAAACCCATTAACCACGACGAGCGCGATTGGGAAAGGAACGCAAACGAAGACCGCCAAAGAGTCTTTAAAGGACAGTTTTAGGTAGCCGCCAAGGGGAAGACCTGAGGGGGGGGGAACCAGTCCACCACCAACTCCCCCTGGGGAGGAAGAGATCTTCCGATCGGGTCTTCGAGGTCACCACTTTTTCTAGGAGGCCTGGGAAAAAGTGAAAAAGTTTCAGTTCAAAATGCCGCGAAGAGGGAGGACTACAGGTTGTGAAAGACAGGAAGCGACCTCTCAAGGGTTCCAGAGGGGAACCGATGGAAAGGTTGACTAAAAATTGCTCTGACGGGGTCGAGCTGAAATCTTGGGGTCTTTTCATTTGCTGGGAGGGTTCTGGGGGAGGCTCCCGAGTTTATGGGGCATTGGATACGGCGAAAGGGGAAATCCTTTCCAGAGACGACGGGACTCTACTTTCCCGGCCCAAAGAGGGGGAAAGCCCCTTCCCCTAGAGAATTACGGGGGGCCACTGGGAATACGATCTGACGTCCTTTCTAAGACCTCCTGTATGTCGAGTTCCGGCGTCCCTTGAAGCTCTCCTATTCTTTCTTCCAACTTCCATGGGAAGCGACCTTCCTTCCGGGCCATTCCCCAGGAGAAGAGCTGTACCGAGAAACAGTTGGGGACCCTTGACGCGAAGTTTCTTGCGGGAGGGGGGATTGAGCTGTTAAGGAATCCATTCGCAAGAAGGAATGCTTTACTTAATTTCCGAAAATCTCTCCTCCCAAACCGTGAGGTATGATGATCTCTCTCTGGAAAAGGACCTATTTCTGCCGGCGATCTTTCCTTCTTACGGGTCTGAGCTCCATCACCTCCTCTCTAAAGGGGCATTTTCAGGGGGGGTGCTCTCAGGGGATCTTTTCTTCATGTGTAAGGGAGCGTTTAGGGGTTCCGTGAAAAGTCATCCAGCAAGGGGATGGATGGCTTTGTCAGAAGGGGACCCCTGAAAGGGGGACCTTACCTCATAGGTAGACGTGCCCCTTCAATTTATTTGTATGGAACCTCCTGTTCAAGGGGGGGATTTAATTCTAGGGGGGAGTTCAGGCCTGATTTAAACTCGCTTGATCATTCTTGCGGGAAACTCTGGGGGGGCCTAACCCGAGGGTCATTCGGGAAAAAGACCTTAAATATTCTATCTTCTCTCACAGGGGGGAAAACATCTTCGAAGACTATCGTTTCACTCCAGAGTGGCAACGTTTCGAATTCGAAAAGGTCACAAGGAGGGGGGATCTTTATCAGAATCTGAACTGAAACGGAGGCCCGTTCCGGTTCCTACGTAGACCCCTCCGTGGAAAAGTACTATCTAAGGAGGGAGTCCACATTCCAGGGGGTCACATTTTTTGTGAATAATGGGTAATATATAACGTCAGGGGCGGCTAAAGAGACACCCTTGTCCGGGACCTCTAAAGGAGGTGGGCTTCTTCTTCCTGGGGAGGGGGGGGGGATCCACCAACCGGGACTACCTTAAGGGTCCTTTTAGTGTTTGTTCTGGGTCTTCTCGTGTAAAGGGGGATTTTCTGGGGGGGTCTTATTAAGGGAAGGGTGCATCTTTATAAAGACATTACGCTGTCCTTTCAAGGGGGGTTTCCTTCCTCAGAGGGGACTTTTTCTGAATATGCGTAATTCAAATGGTATTCACCCATCTTGAGGGGGGGACTTCATTGTTTTTGGTCAACTTTGTCTTAGGAGAAATTCGGGGGGACCCCTCAAGTACGAGGAGTATCCAGCCGACGCATTTAAATCGACCAAGAGCTTCGCTCGGGGGGGGGGGTTTTCTCTTGTCACTTAGAAGACATCTTAGGAAAGCGTCTTTGGCGAGACTTCGTCTTAGGTTGGGGGGGTACATTAAAAGGACTCTGCCAGTTATCCGGGCCGTCAGTCTACGGGGGAGCCTGCCGGGAGCGGGGGGATACTTCTTCTCGAGTTCTTTATGACGGTTTACCCCGTGTTCCGAACAAGGGAGGCTCCTCAAGGGAAAGATGCGTTCCCCCACCGAGGAGTTCTCCATGGGAATGAACAACTTGCCTGAAATCTGGCATAAGAAAAATCGAAGGAAGATCGAAATAGGTCTGAAGTTCCCTGGGAAGGCTGGTCGATCTTGCTCCTCCTGAATTCCTTCGGACGTATCGAAAAAAGGTGTCTTGTGGGAAGCCAATATTCTAAAAGGCTACTCAGAAAAAGAAAATTTCCTAAACCGGGGAACACAAGGCCGAGGGGGGGCCTCAATGGTTAAGGGTTTCCAAAGCGCAGGGCGTGGTCAGCAGAAAGGGGGGCGATCTTTGAGATGTCCTAGACCAGCGATCAGCAGGACCAGGCTATAAGAAGCTCAGGTTGGCGTTGTCACGAAGAAAGCGCGAGTTCGTACCTTGGCTGCTCCCACTTTGAGGGGTCGTGCCGATAGCAGAGCAGACGGAAAGTTGGGCCCGAACCTTGGGGAACCCTCGTATTAGCACAAAGAAAACAAAAGAATAATTTCCCAAGGGGAAACGTACCAGGTAGGATCAAGGGGCGGCACAAAAAATGACAAATTCTGGATTCATCGCACCAGGAAGTCCTGACGGTTCTCGAAGGGGGGATACTTCTAGGGCTCTCTCTGCCTCTGCAGGGGGGTCTATCAGCTTTTCGGCCCTGGGGGAGATATTTCTGTTTAGGACGCTCACAACAAAAAGAGAGAGGAACCTCTATATCTAAAGAGTGACAAATTCCTAACATCGGGAATGCCCTTCTTAAAAAGGATCTAGGAAGGTAGATAATTAGACCAAGACAATAAAGTTCAATTTACGGAGATTCATACTGCACCGGAATTTTCAGGGGTTTGGCCAGGAGGCGATCTGTTTGCGATTTCAAAGTGGTCTTAAGGTGGGGGGATTGACTCAGGAAACCCGGGTTCGGGAAAGGGACGTCTGGCAAGCAAACGCACAGTTTGGATCAAGTCCGCAAAAAGGAAGAAAGGGGGGGTTCGGGAAAAGCCGGGAGAAAATTGAGATATCAAAGGGACTGATCCAGGCGAGACTCACAAGAGCGCCGGGGGAGGCTTAAAAAGGGTCCCTTAGTCAGAGGTTTAAACTATTTGGGCATCTATTGGAAGAAAAGACCGGCATAGTAGGGGGTTCTTCACCGGGGGGGGATTAATCTTTTAGGGGGAATATGGGGAGAAGAACTAACTACACCTTCTTTCTAGCTCTATAACGGGAAAAGGAAAACTCATTCATAAAGGGAAGTCTGGCAGCACCAACATACCAGAGGTCATCCAACTAAAGGGTTCGGAGTTTCTTATGCCCGAGGAGTCTGCCAAGTGGGCAACTTAGGGGATTTGGAAGGGGAGGGGCTTCTTCTAAGTTTCGAGGAAGGGTGACGGGGGCTTCAGCTGAGATCGGGGGGGAAACTGGGGGGTATTCTAGGCGAACTTGGGGGCTTCCCTTTTAAGGGAAAGGGATAACTTTCCTCGGGGGAACCCATTAGGCCAGCAGCTCGACTTCACCAAC
>Ga0179591_1320072_pt1 | contig 13442 bp, 10 predicted proteins | sample CZOMad2_1_08_16f_FD_182891 | JGI IMG/M metagenome (GOLD analysis project Ga0179591, IMG submission 182891) | Vadose zone soil fungal communities from Angelo Coast Range Reserve, California, USA - CZOMad2_1_08_16fungal (PacBio error correction) | ecosystem: Environmental > Terrestrial > Soil >...
AGTTATTTTCTTCTGTCCCACATGGAAGTCACAATGCGGATCCGGGGAGTCTTGCACAAAAGATGGCGGCAATTCCCGGAGGAAACCCGAAAACGGAAAAGATCTAGAGGCTCCAGTCGCATGATAATGAAAAGCGGGGCTGGTTAGGGGTTTAAACTCTCAGACTTCGTTATTCAGAGTTTAGCAAAAGGGTCCTAGGGGGACTCCCTAAACTGGCACGAGATGCCACCAGGAAGCGGGTATCCCGAATTAGTCTACCAGGCAATCTTCTTTCTGCTGTGAAGGGCAGGATGGAGCATACATGAAGCGCTGCCTGATACTATCAGGATGGTGTATTGAAGACCAGCACTAAAGTGAAAGAGAATCAGCGGAACTACCGATACTTGCCAGGAAATAACGTAGAGGATTAGGTAGGACTTCGCCTAGAAATTGACGAAGGACCGCAACACCGTGGCTCAGATCGGGCATATGCAGCCCAAGGGATGACGCAGCCTCGACAGAGGATTAACGTACTTTGGGCCAGCGCTCGATCATAAAACAAAAAGGCGCCGGCGGGGGCTTTCTGCGGTGAGGAAAGAATCAGGCGCAGAGCCTCGAGCATCTGGCCGAAACTTCGAGGAAAAAAGGAGTAGGAGGCGGCCGCGCGTCCTTCCGGCCTGGAGGGAATCCTCGGGCCCCGTCAAGTAGGTAGAAAGGCGACCTCCTCGAAGCAGAAGAAACAGGCGAGGGGGGGCAACAGGGCAGGCGTCCCCAGCTGCGAGAAGTGGGCTTGGACAAAGCCTTGTCGCGAGGAGAGGGTATCGCTTAGAACATAGAGAAAGAGTCTCTCATAAGGAAGGAAAAAGAGAGAGGTTATAGTCCTATACTCTGGGCAATAAGAAACCGAAAGCACTTTTAAGGAAGCCCATGCCTATAAGTCAAATGAGAAGTGGGGCACGGTGATGAACTGCTCGAATTGAAATAGGCCAGCAGGCTATATAAGGGACTGAAGAAAAGAGAATATGAATAGTACAATGGGTCAACTCCGAATGAGTCGACTAGAGAAAGACGTAAGACCTGCTAAACAAGGATCAAGCCTTGTCGAAAGGAATTGGAAAGTGGCCTTGAACGATCTGAAGACTTATCTCATCATAAAACATCCTGTATCCGCAATGAAGGAACGAGCAAAAAGGAGAGGAATCCTTCGCAAGATGGAAGCATCTATCCTCGTGGAAAGCTAAGGACGAGTGTGCCAAGCTCTGCGTCAATTATTGGCGGTGGCGCGAGGACGAAGTACCGAATAAATAAAAGAGGGAGTCACTAAGAGTCTGAAGAGGCCAGTGGGGCGTCCTAAGCAGTTGAAGCAAACACCACTCCAGTTTTAGACGAGGATGCGAGCACACCCCTTTCGGGGGCTCAGCGAAAGACCGACCGTCAAGGGGCGCGCACAGCCTGCCTCAGCCACCAGGGGGGGGGGGAGAAAGAGGGTCTTTACTAAACTGCCGACCAGAATAAGCCGAGGTTTTTTTCAATCCTCCGGGGCTCATTCTCTGAGGTCACTACTGTGGAAATCTAATAAGGCACAGGGAGGACCAGAGGACAACTCTAGGGATGGCTTTAGATATCGAAAAAGCGGCGATAGGGGAATATCGCGCTTCTACACCACCTCTTGCGGAAAAGACGAGTTGCTGTATCCCTGGATAATTACTATGTATTTGCGAAACAGGGAAAGAAGGAAATAAAGAAAAGACGCAAGGTACAGCCTCTAACGTCGATCAAAGGGGCGGCGCGGGGCTTTCTGAATAGTAAGTTCAGCGTAGAGGTTCGAGAGTGGGAGGCTCGAAAAAAGAAGAGAGGCATAAACCATCTGAAAGACTTGGTAAGTACACTCTAACCGCCGGGGAAGCGGTAAAAAACGGAGGAATCGGAGTCCTACAGCTCTTTCGGGCCGTGTCCTGCAAAGATCTAGAGTGTAGGCGTCGACAGATGAGTGAAGGATCAAAGCATAAAACCATAGAGGTGGTCTACGTGAAAGATGGTATCAAATAAAAGGGATACGTTGTCGCAAGGGCAGCACTATTGAAGGGAGATTCGGTTATCTCGATCCATCATCTAACCTAAGAAAACAACAATGAGAGAGAGATATCACCGAGGAAAAAGGGAGGGGGTGGGAGGAGAAAGGTCCTCGCGGTCGAGGGCCTACATGATACTAAAGAGAAAACGGCGAGGTCAAGGCGACTTGAGAGAATCCAGCGTCTCTGGGAGGACGGAAAAGCACATCTTCCGCCCTAGCGTCGCGCGAAAGGACCGAGGGTGGTAACTACACCTAGCGGTTCAAACAACTAACGTCAGGAGAATTAAGGATTGGGCTAGCTAGAAAGGGGACCATAGAGACGAGACTGACAAGAGGGAGACAAGAACCAATCCGGAGAAGGAAGCCCACGGCGCAACTCGAGCGGCAGGTAAAAGGGAGGATCGCAGAAGGGGAGGACGATCCGCGCAATACCCTTCGTAATCTCTAGGGTAGAAAAATTCTTCAGCAAATCGGGGATCAAGGAGATGGAGAAGGGGAAGAGAAAGCATTCTCTATCGCAGATTCGGAGAGGGTGTAGACGAGGGCGGTAGGTGGTACCTCAGAGCGGGGCCCGGGTAGCGCGGCTAAAGGGTTACAAGCGACAGAGACTCCAGGCCGGGCCCGGAGTAAAAAAGAAAAAGACCGGAAAAGCGTGAGAGGTCGTCAAATTGTCTTCGCCATCATCGGGAGTCAGAAGGGACGAGGCGGCAAGTCGCAAAACCCCAAGAAAACTAAAGGGGACCAAATCGCCATGTTGCGGGGCTCAATAAAAGAGAGGGTGGCGATGAGCTGTTGAAGGCGCAGCAGTGAGAGAACCATACGAAGATGAAACGCAGAATATATGAAGTAGGAGTCGGCCTTCAAGGGAAAACAGGGGAGGCGGGAAGACCCCACCGTGCGGCAACAGGACACATAGATCAGGAGGCCGGGTCGATGGAAGTACCTGGCATGCCAAAAGACGCATGGCAAAAAAGTCAGGAATATTTGAGGCGATGCGGCTTAGGCGGCAGGGCACAGGCGCGCAAGGGCGAGCATCGCATCCTCGCTTAGCGGGGACCAGTGGAGTAGGCGCAGCCCCGCTGAAGGAAAATCCTGGAGCGAATCAGGAAAAAATAGGATTAAACTATTCAGCCTCCTCGCAAGATCTCCGCAAGAAAAGGATCTACGGATGGAAGAGGCCGCAGGCGTCCCACAGAAGGTCGAAAAAAAAGCCGAAGCAAAACGACGGCTCGATTTTCTCGTCGCTTCCTTGACCGAGTCGTCGGAGAAGATATCTACAAAGATGGGAAAATAGATATATTTGAGGCAAAAATGACCTGTAAAGAAAGATCCAGAACACTATCAATGGGTCTGGCACCTTCCAGCCGACCTTCAAACTGAAAGGGGGTCATCATGGGCAAAGGGGCGGCAGCTTCGTGAACAGCCAAAACGAAGCTACCTATTGATACTACCTGACGAAAGGGTAGAATCGGCGAAAAAGCTCGTCTCCTAAAAGAGAGAGGGGGAACGCTAGGGGGCCGTAACCTCTCCAGTAGGCCCGAATTACAAGCAAGAGAAACAAGCAAAAAGGAACTGCGCCGCATGATCTATCGAGGGGAAAACAGGTGCGACCAGGTTAGGTCATCGGAATATGGGGGGAGAAGATCTTCTAAAAAAGGTTCGGAAGAACCGCGAGACAGGCTTTGTGGCGCTAGGCAGCCCTACCAAGAATCTCTGGAAAGGACTCTGAACTGGGAACTGTGCACACCAGTCAACTGTTGCCCATCATGGCTGGTCAAGGCCATCACACCAGACGGGCAAAGAACCGCTGGCCATCAATGATGCTGGCGGCGACAAGAAGGGCTAGAAAGAGAGGAAACCAATGAGCTGAGGGACACATCCTGAAGAAGAACACGAGAAGCGCTTGGGACAAAGACTGGCCACCGCTCTTAGGGGGTCGTAAACAAGGTAGCGCCACTGACCATGCACGGGAGTGTCCTAAAAGAACCGCTCGGATGGCGGAAAGAGTAAGGAATAAGATGTCGTCGTGAGTTTATCGAACAGACCGGGAGCAAAAAAAGGGTTCTGCAAGGGAGCCCACCCTTCTTCGATGAGCGATGTGGGGGAGACCGGGACGCGAAAAAAGTCACGCAGGGAGACATAAGAAAACGAACTCGTTACAGGCGAGCTGACCTTGGTCGTCACGAGAGGGGGGCGGGACGATAAATGAGCGAAGGGACATCTCGGTGTTTTAGGTAGAAATCTCCAAAAAGAAAAAACCCTGCTTCGGTTCTACAGCGGTTCGTGAAATCTCCGAACTGGGAAGATAAGGAAGGGATCGTCTTCTATCGACGACTGGAGAACCCAGGGAAGCCAAGAAGGAACAAGCTCTCTCGTGCACCACCTCACAACAAAAGGGGGCATGGACCAATGACAATCTCCTGTTTTAGTCCGGCAAGGAGCCCTAGGCAGGCTGACTTTGTTCAACTCCGAGCAGCAGAGGATGGGAGGCTTGCTATAGGGGAATCTCGAGCAAAAAAAGAGGAATAATTCTCAGAATTAAGAGTTCTGACCGCGGCGAAAAAAGGCCAGCCGCAGGCTCATTATCCTAGGAACGTCCGAGGTCAAAGCCCAACTTTGTGGCGGGGGGTGCCAGAAACGTCGACGATCAGAGCGCTTGCGTCAGCTGTCCCAGACAGGAGCTCTGAAAGATTGGTCACAAACCGTCGGTCCAAGGTAAACGCCATCTGAAGGTATCGTATAGGGGGGACGTCGTGAGAGGGATAGAGGCCCTTCACCAGGATGAGTCAGACTCTCGCGGAAAGTAAGAGCCACAAGAGAGAGCACAACGACGCCTCGATGTAATTTATAGAAGTTAGATAGATCTTATTTCGAGGCGTTTCGTCTGTGGAACGTTCAAGAAGAGGCCGTAGAAGGCCGAAAAAACAAGCAATCACAGCTAGGGCGTACAAGATGGATCACGGCTGTTCGACGGGATGAAAAGCCGCCCTTCTTCGATCCCGGGCGGAGGAGCTCTTTCAAGGAAAAAAGAGAAAGAGGAACCTGCGGTATCCGGGGGATCGCTGCGAAAAAGTTGTCCTCGTAACAAGCGAGAGCCGGTCACGCGTAACCAAGAAGGTGAGGTCGGGGGCAGGATGGAGTCACGCCATCAGGAGGTAGGCGGGGAGGCCCAGCAGGAACCGATGTGCTGAAAGCGGCGGAGTACCACTACGACCATTTGGGGAGGAGACCCAGCCCTCAATATATGCCAGGAGGAGGTTTAAGGAAGCTTTTATCCACAAATAAGCACATAGCAAGATAGAGGTCCGAATCTGAGTAGGGCGTAGAAGGGGCTCCACATCCCCGGTATAGAGAAAATCTCCAAACCGTAAATTGAAAACTATGCTCACCGTCGCACATCAGACTAATGTAGATGAGTACACGTCTCTACAGCTCAGAGACTGCGGATGGAGAGGGAGAGATAATGGGACCTTCGGGCCACGTATGCAATGTCAGGCGAGGATCAACTCAATATAGAGTGACTCGCCGCCTAGTGTATGGGCGCTAAGCTGTCTTCCTTCGGTCCGGCGTCTATCTATAGGAGTCCACTAAAGGATGGAGAAGAGGTTCTACCCCCGGAAAGAGCAGCTCGGATAAGGGAAGGACATTCTAGAGAGATGTCACAGCGTCCCACAGCTCCGGAAGAGTGTCCAACACATTGGAAGCATCGGGTGAGAAGGGACAATTGAATCTCGATGTGGTGGAGGATAAGGGATAGACGATGGCTCAAAGAGTAGGAGGAAGAGGAGTATATTGATCCGAGGAAGAATGGAAAGGAGAACACCAAGGGTATAGTCATTCGGTTGGGCCTTCCAGCCTGGGACCTGGACTTCGCCTGGGGAGGAGGGCTGTGGGACGCCTGCGGCAAAGGAGTGCCAGCCTCTCACCTTTCGGAGGAGGGATCTGGTTAACATATGGAATGGGGCAATAATGATAGAAGAAAATGACGGAAGGGAGGAGCGAATATCAAGGCCGTCGACTAAACTCTCAGTCGAGGAGCAGAGGGACTTCCCGGGCAGAGGGGGGGGGTTAGGCCCCGCAAGAAAGAAAAGACCTCATCGAATGGTAACGGCCGCTCGAGCTGGCATCCAGTACGTCATCGGACTGCGAGAGGCCGGCCTCGATAAGACGGATAATATGAGAGAGAGAATCGAGAGAAGACTAGAAATGAGGGTCTTGTGCTCGGGCGACAACACAGGCAGAATAAAGCGAGACGGGATGCGGAATTACTGTGTCCGGCTCACGGTTCTGAGATGGGAAGGAAACGAGACAAAGGTCTGGCTGGGAAAAGACACACCCATGGCCTCGGAAGAAACGCCGGGAGAGGGGGCAAATTATGCGGAGAAACAATTCCGGAAACGCAGTGGCGACGACATCCTGAAAACCCTTATCCCTATCGCGAAGCCAGCTAACTTCTGAAAGCCCTGCCGAGGAGTCGGGGGAGAGGGAGTAGCGCTAAGGAAGGAAGACTACGTGCAAAAGGTGAGCAAAAGCACTAGCTCGGTTAGGGGAGTAAGAAAAAAAGGAAAGAATCGCTCGTCGGCGAGAAAAGCCCTGCGAAAGCCTCCATCTTGGCAGACAAGAGAGGGAGATAAGAATGTATCCCGTCCTTAAGAAGTTTTACGAAGGGAAAGAGGGCACGGACGAAGAGGAAAATCAGAGCTCCACCTCAGCCCTTGTACAGACTCGAGCGGCTAATTGGGAAGAGCTGATCGGTTCTTGAAGAGGGAAAGTAGCAGGAATCTCGGTGGTAGGGCTCAACTACAACCGAAGAGACTCAAACATCTGGGCAGCTTGGGGTTACCCCGACGCGCCAATACACCTGGAGGACAGGATCGCCGACCAGCTGTCGTGAAAGGGAAAAAACAGATCACGACTTCCTCTGGGTATTTCACCAACCAGCATCCTTGGCTTTGAAAAGTTAGCGGGTAGACCATCGAATGTCTCAGAAAGAGATTTCTCGACCCTATCCGAGACTTGTCCGCAGATTTCGAAGATGGTCCGGCTGAGGGATAATAAAACAACAGAGATAGAAGATCTCAAAAGTTCATCTTTGGGAGTACAGGAGGAAAAGTATCGAATGCGAGGTTCATGAAAGTAAGTATCGAGAACTCCAGAGGTGAGGCGACGCAATCCATGGGGCGCGGGGGTGCCCGAGGCTGTGAGAGACGGGCGCGGGCGGCACGGCTAAAAAGAAAGAAAACTGAAAATCGCCTGTACAGATTCTCTCACCCCGGCGGGTAGCGGGTAAACCAAGGTCGCCGTATCGAGCGTTTCGTACCGGAGTGGAGGAGCACCATAAGTCCTCAACGCCGCCACAAGATAGAGCCCACGGAGAGAAAAAAAAAACCGTATCAGAGATGTAGGACGAAAATGTCGCGGATACGATGTCAGCGGGGGAAGATTTTCACCCTTCAGAAAGAAGAAAAAGGTCCATCCCGGCGAAGCCGGTATCAGAGGCTGCACACCAGATCGGAGAAAGATGAGACTCTTTCGACCGGTACGAGAGCGGAGAAAAAAATCGAAGGGATTAGGATTCGCCAGCCACGAGCGATGGGAGTGGAGGGGGGGGGAAACCACGGAGCGGGGACAGGGGACGAGACTACCTGGCCAGCGTCCGGACGCCAAAGAGGAGCCAGAGTTTCCGAAGATCGTGATGTGGTCAGTCAGGAGGTCGAAAGTAGGAGGATCTGGGGTCCGAGGAAGGGCATTGAAGCAATCAAGAAGTGTATGATGGTGATCAAATCGCCATGGGGTTCTTGGCCAAGCCTCAGAGCTGGCAGTGAGATGGTGAAGCGCAAAGGGAGCAAGAAAAAGGTGCCATATCAGAGAGGCCAAGGGGGCCTGTAGAGGAACTCGCGCCACAAGCAATTGACGCAGGCTAAAAAACCTGTGAAGCAGAAGGGGGGGGAACAGTAACAATCGGATGAAAGCACAGCGCACTCAAGGAATTCAACAAAACACGGCCCCTGCGTGAGAGGCCTGGTTGACGTCTATGCGGATGCTGAGGAGGGCAACGGCGAGCAGGCCGCGAGCGGGGGGGCCTCCTCGAGAGAGTCTAGACAAGGTAATCGCTTCCTGAAGCAACTTGGCCTGAGAGCCTCGGATCTCCGTCGCTGCCCAGTCAAAGCGACCTCCGAGAGAAAGAGCTCCGGAAGGCGTAAGCGCCCGCATGCTTGCCGCAGTCGGACAAAGCCCATGGAGAGAAGCACTGCGAAAGTGCAATCGGTAAGGACCAGCGAAGTAGTGTCGAGGGAGAGGGGTAGGGAGAGTCCCGAGGCCGCACAGAATGGACACAGCAACAAGAGGGATTAAAAGAATAGAGATTAACACGCGACGCAGGGGACAGGGAGACATAAGGGAAATCAGAGAATCGTTCTGTTCCTTCAAAGTTGACCGGAAAGAGACGGAGAGGGTGGAAGCCTGAAGGAGACTCTCTACGATTCGGCGGCGCCTGAGGAGGGGGGACCGTTATAAAATACAATGGAAGGGACAAAGAGGAGATCGAGAGAAGGACGCGCTATCGCGGAATACTACATCAAGTGAGGGGACTACTAGAAGCTCGATTAGCGCTGTCGGAGGCATCTGGAAAGAAGGTGGTCAAGAAACGCATAGGGGGGAGGGGCAAGCCATCCTAGCGCTGGCAGTTCCAGGGTAGACAGAATTCGTCTAGACCAGCAAGAATCTGGAGAGCCTCAGAGCGGCTCCAAAAACGGGGAGGAGGGGTGGCGTCGAAAGACTCCTACCGCAAATCAAGAGCGAGGGAGACAGGAATCTCTATTGGGAAGTGGAGGACTCACTGAAGCAAACCGAGGGACCAGATGTGCTGTCGCTCAGGCACACCTTGATGACTCGGCTCACCGGGCACGCGGAAGAATTATGGAGGCGCATTCCTGCCTAGGGACCAAAAGCCCGTCGATCCTTAGACCGAGCAAACAAGAAGTAACCTCAACCCTCGCCTGGAGACGTCGACGATGACAAGGGGGGGGGGGTTTTTTGTTTCCCGCCCGGCGCAGAACCAAGAGGAAAAATCAGGGAACGGCTATTAACAACATACCCGCCAGAGAGGAGGGGGGGAAAAAAGCGTGCGAGAGGAGTTCGCCGTTTCTCTGTCACCGCGAAACCGAGGAAAGCACGCCAGCGAGGTTCTGAGAATGATCAGAGGGGAGACGGAATTACCGAAGGGGGCGTAGGAAGGGCGAAAATTGTCACGCATCAGCTCATCCCAGACCTTCATCGTACATAAGCAGAGTATGCTCAGGGGTCTGAGAGACTTGGAGGCGACTATCAGCTCGTTGCTCTATGGGTAAGGGCCTACTCCGCCAACTAGAATCTAAACCCCAAAGCGGAAGGCTGTGACCGCTACTAAGCCGGGGGAAAAGCGACGTTACACTAATGAGCCGCCGACAGCTCGGCAATCAGCCCGCAAGAGGAAAAGAAAAAAGAATCGGACCCACCAGAGCGAAGGGCTGCCGTCACGCAGTCTACAGGGAGACGCCTGGTAAGAGAATACCCCACATCCGGCAAGTTGTGCGCAAGGCGGCAAGAGATGATGTCCCATCTTGAGATCTGATATCATGATAAGAGGGAAAGAGCGAGAGACAGGGGGATAGCAAATACAACACTGAAAATAGGCAAGAAGTACTCTCAGTCGAGGGAGAAAAGAGAAGACGGCCGGAGATCCAGGAGAGGGCAGTCCCAGTGGTGGCGCTGTGGTCCCTAGCGAAATCAGGGACTCGCTCGGAGGCCACGGTCTGAGAGGATCCCAAACGAGATGGAGGATCCGCAAGAACGTGAACACCGGCGGTCGAGCGGGTGGAAAACGCTGCACGGGAGGGGCAGGGCAGGGGCTAGCTAGCAGAACCATCGAAAAAAGTATGCTTAAGGAAGAATAGCCGCCGACACGGCGCAGAGAGCGTCAAGGTACGAAAGGGGAGGGATGAGAAAGGAAGGGAACGTGCCACCATGTCGTCGTCCAATCCAGAAGGCCGCACGACGGGATCCATTCTGAAAACCTCGCTGGCGGCTGATACCGCTTTCGCAAAGGGAGAAAACAAGAAGAATGCTCCTATCCGCCCGCGCTTCGCTCGTGAAGAACCACGAGAGAAGAGAGGGGGGTTGAATCCCGAAGCGTTTGTACAGGTAGCGCGCGAGCAATGGGTCACAGAGACCTCGACGAAGCCGGCCAGGAGTGCGGCAAAAAAAGAGGGGGGGTCATCGTCATGATTTCATCCTCCATCATCTTTGCACTGATGGGTTAGACAGGCATTGAGGAACGCCATCATCAGTGGGGGCCAGGCGGAGGGGCGATCGGAAACCTGCAGACAACAACCCTCTAAGAGAGCGCCCAGTGTTGGAAAGAGTGGGGCGAGCAGTGAACCGAGAGAAGAATTCCGGAGGAATAGGCAAAACGAATGAATATTAACGCGTCCGCTCAAAATGATGGGAGAACGGCGACCTAAAAACGGAGTCGAAAAGCATATGACTGAGCGAAGGTGAGCAACGAAGTCATTGAATGGCATGACAGTATCGACATCTCAAGGCATGCAGTGGAGCTGGGACGTCGATGGTAGGAGAAACTTGGGGGAGATGGATCAAGCCTCCTCGCGATCGCCCTTCCTGGTTTAGTCGCGATACCGAATGTGATACCTGGAAGGTCTCTCGAATCCTTCGTCTCCAGGGTCGAACACCCTCGCCAAAGGGGGCGCTGCCTAACATGGGGTGTGCGATAGAGCGGAGGAGGGAGAAGGGCAAGGAAACAGCCATTCGAACAACATACTAATGAGGGACGTGAGACTTAGAGGATCGATTGTCCGCAGCTTCTCGAAGATCACATCTATATCAAAAGAAACCCGAGGGAGGGAAAGAGAAAGAGGGGAGCGCCGCTGGCAGGAAATCCACAGGACCGAGCAGCGGTCTTGAGACATCCTGATTACCAGCAACTCGCCTGGGCGGCAGATAGGGGAAAACGAGGAAGAGGCCTGCGGCCAGCCAAGCCTTTTAGGACGCGCTGCGCGAGATGAGGTCTCAGACAGTGCCGACGAGATCGCAAGCAAGGACGAAAAAGGCTATATCGACAAAGAAATTGGTTACTACTATAACGCGAGGCAATAGGAAGGAGAGCCGCGTGACCTAAGGACTAAATCATCTAAATAAAAAAAGGAATGGCCAGCCAAAGGGACTCTAGTCGATCTCTTTCATTCATTTATCTGGACTGAAACGTAACGTCCGCTTAACTCGATCGGGGAAGGCCGCACTGTGGCAGGCTCGAGAGGGGGCCGGTTTAGAGAGGGGCCGAACGGAAGCATCAAAGAGAACTAAGAATGCCATTACTGGGGTCGGCTCCGCTGAGGCCCACAACTAAAGAGGGACAGGCGGAGGAGGGAGTGCTGCAAGCAACCATGGCGAGCTCGGGCTCACCAGCCGCAAGGATTCTGGGCGGCGTCCCATGCCTGCGACGAAACAAAGAAAAGCCAGATGATTGAAACGACATCCTGAAGCGAAAAGTATCCCGATGAGGCAGAAAGCTGGGGAGCCGAGAGGTCCCTGACGCTTCGAGTTAGAGGGAAAGAAGTAAAAAACGAGTACTCCGAGGAAAGCGTAACCGTCAGTGGCTGGCGGAAATATAGAATGAAGCTGCGATGAATTTGTCGGCGGCTTCCTTTTCTCCGAGAAAGAGAAAGACGTTATCAAATAGGGGCAAGAGCAGGAGAGTGTGACTTAAGGTATCCCAGGATGGTCGCGGTGGAGACCTTTAAGGGAGAAAATTTGGCACAGCTCATCCCGCCGCCTGAAAGAAAATCTCTAGCGGATGCCGGGGAGGGCGGATCTGTGAGATGTAGCATCTCTTAATCTATTGAGGTGGGCTCCAGACAAACGAGAAAGATACCCATCAGAGAAGCTTGGCGTTACCCGCTCGACCGCTGTGTGAAGAATTGAAGGTATCGGGAGTCGAGGGCTCCGACAGCTCAGGTTTCGGAAGTGCCTCACGCGCCAAGCTGGAGGGACGGCACCAGCTCCACGACTGTGGAGTGCCGTCGCCTTCTCCATGACGGGGAGATAGAGAGGAGTATACAATTTATCGCAAGACCTCGCGAAGAAAAGAAAAATTGTCGAAGCACGGGGGGGGTGGTTAGAAGGTGATATCTCGCTCCCAAAAAAGGAAAAGAGAGATATCACCGAACACTAATTAAATGTGAGACGCGAGGAAACAAAATTCGAGGATGATCCTCTCGTTCAGAGATCCACCATTCTTCACTAGGTAAGACCCAGTGGGGATGGTGCCCGACGAGGATGGGCTTCACGGAAGACCGCCCGCTGTCTGCGCTCGAAGGAGGAGAATAGTGTACTAACGCCTACGGGGGGAATCAGAAGCCGTGTTGCGTCGCTTCGCGGTAGAGTCTAGCCCTTCACCATCGGGGAGAACTATGAGATGGGGAAGATCCAAGAAACAAGTAAAGAGGAAGACTCCACACTTCTCGCTCGCGCGGCAACTGTTACGACGGCGGAAAAGCGGGCCTTTTCGTCGTCAAAGGCCAACCACTTTCCTCGCCCTATACCTTATAGACCGGAGAAAGCCGGGAGCAGAGTGCAGCACATCTCGGCAAGATGGGGGATTTAAAGAAGAGAGGGAAAGGCCGATTCTCTATCGCCCGATGTCTCGCTCTTTCCGCTAAAAGCCACGAAGCGAGGGGCGGGTAGGGGAAGAAAAGGGACTCTGTATTCGGGTTAGACAGCGAAACGGACGTCGAAGAGATCGCCCGTCAGGCGGCCAGGTGGGCGGCTGAGCTATCGGGATCCGGTGAAGGGATGGATAACCAAGAGAAGTGCGGTCACGGTGGGAGGCAGGGAAAGAATGTGCCCCGCGGCGGCGACCTAGCTCTGCCATGGGACTTGCAGACCACAGAGTAGACCGCCCATTTGAGAGGTGTAAGCGAGCAGGAGGTATGACAATATCATATAATTCGCAAGGCTCGGGGGTTAAGAAGTTATCGTCCTAAAGACCCATCTAATCATTTACGCATACGAAAAGGTATGAGGTATCTATATTCGAAAGGCTTATAGGGCTCAAGAAGAGCCTAAGATATATGAACTCTGGAGGTGAAACGCTGAGGAAAGGGGCCTAAAAGAACTATGCGATGATACGTCGTGCCAAGATGCACGGAGAAAAAAGCCAGATCTAGCCTCTTCGCTAGTAGCTTCACCAGAACAAGGAGTGAGTTTAGTGAGGCGCGAGAATAGCCGGGGGAAGCCTTGGCGCTCTATGAATAGGCTTTCCCCATGAGGTAGAAAATAGCAACCTCTAGAAAGCGAAAAAAACAGTCTATATATCGGGAGGGTCCGGAATTGA
>Ga0179591_1179813_pt1 | contig 13441 bp, 15 predicted proteins | sample CZOMad2_1_08_16f_FD_182891 | JGI IMG/M metagenome (GOLD analysis project Ga0179591, IMG submission 182891) | Vadose zone soil fungal communities from Angelo Coast Range Reserve, California, USA - CZOMad2_1_08_16fungal (PacBio error correction) | ecosystem: Environmental > Terrestrial > Soil >...
TGGGGAAAAGCACAACCACAAAGGGGAAAATGGTTAAAAATTAAACGGGGGAAGAAAATTGGTAGTATTCGCAAGGGGGGGAAAGCGCGGTCAACAGAGTATCTAAATCAAGCCACCCCCCTCAAAGTCCGAAACTGAAGGAGAGGTTCAGAAAAACTGCTTGTGGAAATGGAAAAAGAAAAAGAAAGCTGTGGGAAAAATCCCAACATTGTTGTGAATCGGTTGGAAGACAACCAAAAAAAAAAGTTGGGAGGGACAACGTGTGGACGTCGCAAAAGAATGTTTGAAAAGATCTATAAACAAACCCAAGCAGGGGAAATGGAGAAGAGCGAAGATAAATTTGCTCCGTCCACCAAAAGGGGTGTCCCGGATCACACAGGGAGAGGGGGGTGGGGGAGGAAAAATATCAAAAGGTTTTGCTGTAGAGCAGGGGTCTATGTCACAGAAGGCACATGACCATGCAGACAGTTCTAAACTACTAAAAACAAGGAAAAAACAAGACGTGCGCTTTTATTGAGGCGACAAAACCGGTTGCTCTTTCCTTGGGCTGGAGGGAATAACTTGGCGCAGCAAAGAAAAGCCAAAAAGATTTGGATAGAAATCCGAAACCCTAAGGGGATGGCCATTTAAATTAACGTTTGATTTACTTGGGAAGGGACAAGTTCAATCTCGAAAAGAGAAGAAAGTTCAGGCTTTCCCGCAAGAAAGCTCGCCCATCCGAAGGGAAAAAAAAAAATTTGTCGAGTGAATGAGGAAAAAAAAACAAAAAATGGAGAAGTCCGTACCTGGAAGGGGCGTTGCCCACGTACCAATGGCAGGGGGGGGGACGGTGCTTACGAGAGAAGAAAAGGAGGGGTCGGCTCGGGTCTACTTGACAGATTGGTCGTGGTAGGTGATGATAGGAGTGGTTTGTCTGTGCAAATCCTCGCGAAACCCAGTTAGAAAGAGGGGCGAAAACTAACTTGAGGGAGAAAAGAAGAAAGACAGGGTGAACCTCAAAGAAGTAACAGATTAAAGGCAATCACGAACATAAAGGTCCTCGTCAGTCTCAGAAAGCCTGTGGTCCAGGGGAAAATTAAGATAAATCAAAGGAAACGCATGCTGGGAAGATGAGGTCTGTAAATAAGGAAGGGATCATGAGCCAAAGGTCCACGGCAAGACTATGAGACGGAAGCGAAAAATTAGGGTTTCAAAAAGAAAAAAAAAAAAAAAGCAGGGGCCAAAAAATGGTTTTGGGTAAAGAGTGCCGAAATCGGGGGAGGCCGGACCGGGCGGTGCGGAAAAAAAACGGGGGCAATCCCTACAGGGAAGGTTCTTTCGCGGTAAAGGAGGGGGGACGGTGAGACTGTTTGAGCTTCCACAAAAAAATAGAGAAAAGGGCACGCAAACCACTCGAAACGGAACTGGGCCAAAGGGATAAGATAAATTTCGCCTCAAGAGGTTTGGGACCGGGGAGTCACCAACGTTAACACTGAACACAGCGGAACAAAGCAGATCCTTGGGACCAGTTTAAGAGAAAACGTTTCACCAGAGAAAAAAAGACGCCTTCCAGAAGAGGGGGGGAATGTATTTCAAAGAACATAGAACCGGTCGCGTACCAAAGTAAAAACAACAAAAAAAGGAAATGGGGGGAAAAAAAGGGTGAAATCCCAACTACGCCCGGATTGAAACGGGTCCCTTCACGGTATAACAAGGTCTTACACCCAGCGACCCCCAAACGGAATCTCTACTGAAAGGTCACTGAAAAACAGAAGCTGGGCTCTAGGTCCAGGTGGGGACAAAGCAACACAGGAATCGTGCCCCCTTCATTTTGAGAATGCAGAGTCAAATCCACAAAAAAACAGGGGCGCTCTTCAGCGGAAAGGTGTGGGGTTGGAGATTATAAAGGGTCCGGCAATCAAAAAACTTGGAAAAAGAAGGCGGGGGCAGAAAAAGGAAATTTTCAAAACGAAAACACCAACAAACACACGGAAAAAATGAAGAAAAACACGAACACCCTTAGGGGGTGGGGGGAGGGGTAGTGGCGAGTTGGCTAGGGGAGGCGGGGGGGCTGCGGTCCACGTGCTGACTGATGGTGGAGGGCTACGAGCGATAAAGAAAAAAGGAAAGTTGCTTAAAGAAAGTTGAGTTCTGAAACAGAAGGGAAAGACACCGTTAACCCCATTCCAGGGGGGGAGATAGAGTGTGTCCAGTCTGGTGGGTGGCCAAAAAAACATCCATAAACCTCCTGAGAAGTAAGTTTCGAAGGAAAGAAAGGGGAGGGATGCTCGATCAGATCGCGCAAAGGGAGAACGCAGTGCGGAAGGGGGGGGGGGCTGTGACGTGAGAACGGTTACCAAAGTATTCTTCTGTGGGGACAAAAAAACGGAAAAAATGAAGGACGGCAAACTGCAAGAGTTGGTCAAAGAGTAGAAAATTTGGGGAAAAAAGAAACAGGGATCGAAGGAAGCCCTCAAAGGTGGAAGGGACCTCAATGGAAACTAATGGAGAGAAGGGGGTCCAATAAACAAGCGCTGGGTTGGGGGGGAGCTTGAAACAAACGGAGAGAAGGAAGGGTGATCTATTTGGCAGAAATTGGGGACACATTTTTTTACATGGAAGAATGGGCCCCTTCTTTCGAGGGAGGTGTAGCAGCAAGAGGAGAGGGGACCCGCCGCTATCAACGCTTCAGCGGGAAAATCCGTTGGGGATGGGGTTCACGAAAAACAAAGCAAGCTACTTAGCAAAAAAAGGAAAGTCCAGATTTGACATGTTGGGTTATAGTGAAAATCCTCGAGCCCGGAAAAGAAAAACCCCATCGTGGACACAATAATCCGCTATTGAAGGGGGACGTCCTCCTTGCGCGGTGCATTGCCACCTGGTCTGCAAAAAAGTACGGAAGACAAAAGTCTGTCAAATTAAACCTCGAAACAATGCTAACGACAAGACTTTGGGGACCAAAAACAGAAAAGAGGGATAGGCGAGGCGAGGAGGGTAAAAGAGGGGTGAAGGAGGGACGGGGGGGGACAGGGAGAGGGGGAGAGGGCGCACGGAGCACGTCCGGAACTCGAGCCAAAGAACGGGGCGCTTTTTTCAAACAACAACTGATCAAGAAAGGGAAAGGATAATACTGTGCAGGCTTAAGAAGAGATTCCTCTCTACTAAAAATTGCGACAAAAAAAGAGAGCGTGGAAAAAAAAAAAAAAAAATCCTGATCCCCGCCTATTAAAAACGACCCTGCCCGAGCACCGAAGGAAAAGGGGAAAAAAAGCACGTGACCGTATCGACAAAAGGTATGGGGTCGGTCACCAGGGATCGTTTGAGGGACGAAAAAAAAATCAAAAAAAAAAAAAGAACAAAAGAAACAAAAAAAATAACCAAAAAAAAACTGGGACGAATCATCTAACCTAACTTAAACAGAATTGTGGGCAGGGACTAATTCAAGTAAAGAAAAGGGTCGTGTAAGCTGCCAAGAGGTTGAGCATTCCTAATCAGGGAAAAAAAAAAAAGGGATAGTATAGCTGGAACTGGAAACTGGGACTGACAGGGTGGTTGGGGGTTGGGGGGGTGGGGTTGTGTGGGGGGGTGGTTTTTGTGTGGTGGGGGTGGGGGGGGGGTGTTTGAGGGTGTCCCGAGAAATCCGGACGTGTGAGGGCTATGGAGAATCAACTCACTCAACTCAAAAGATGTCCTTTAAAAAAGGACGAAAAAAGTTTGCGAAAACTTTACAAACAATAATGGGGTTGGGAAAGGGTGGCGGAATTCCGGGGGGGGGGGGGGAACAAGACGTTTGGTGCCCGGGAAAAAAGGGAAGGCCGGACGAAATAAACAGAAAAATACTGGAACCTGCTTCCGGTGAAAAAAAAAAGGGGGGGGGGGGGGGGGGGGGGGGGGGGGGGGGGGGGGGGGGGGGGGTGGGGGGGGGGGGGGGGGGGGGGGGGGGGGGGGGGGGGGGGGGGGGGGGGGGGGGGGGGGGGGGGGGGGGGGGGGGGGGGGGGGGGGGGGGGGAGAGGATAGATGGAAAGAAAAAAAGAAAAGAAAAAAAACGGGGGGGGGGGGGGGGGGTAGTACGGTCCTACACAACATTTCAGTAAGTTGTTTTGGTTACTTTTTGGTCCAGACGATCAATTCCCATCTACCATCCAGAAACGAAAAAAAAAAAAGGCAGAAAACCCCGAAACCGAAGCACATGGAAGCAGGAGGAGGGACATTCCATCTCTAATCAGCGTCATGGGACCTCGGAGGAGAAGTAGCTATCTCTCTGCGCCAAAGAGCGTTGATCTCAAACAAATCTGCATGATTATTTCAACATACAGCCAACAGGTAAGGTAAAAAGGTCGTACGATGTCATTAAAGAACACAGGAAAGAATGTTCCCCTGGAAGGTGAAAGGGTAAAACAAGGTGTACCAAAATCATATTTTGCTAAAAAAGAGAAAAAACCAGTATGTGTGGAAAAGGCCCAATAAGCTCTTGAAAAGATCACTTGGTAGCAATCGTATCTAGGGAAGGAAGAGGACGCGAAGAGAAGCATCATGAGGGAACCCAAGAAAACATTCAAAAGCCAGGGATTTGAAGACTCAAAGAAAAAAAAGGGCCGGGCACAAAAATATCGGGAGATCGAAAAAGGCCAAAAAAAAAAAGTCAAGCAACTGAAAAGAACTACCATGCACAGCACGTAGTTATACGGCAGGTTGAATAGGTTGGGCAGGAGATCAAGTCCGAAAGCAAACAACAAACTGATTATTATTGAGATAATTTCGCACCACCGGGGAAAAAAAAAAAAGAAGGTAAAAAGAGGCAGTCGGGGGGGAAGTTGCAAAAAACGGTCTAGGTTGAGGGCACGAGAGTTAAGACATTTTGCACGGCAGAAATTTAATCGGGAATTTGTTCAGAGGTAATGTGTAAAGGCAGGGTATTATGAGAATTGTTCAAAAAGCTCTGAGAGTTTCAGAAGAAAAGACCAAAAAAGGAAACGAAGAAACGACCCCAAAGAAAACGACCTAACCAAGAATGGACCGAGCTTGGAGTTATCACTATACTGTGGCAGAACGAAGAGCGTCCATGTTTTAGAAAAAACATGGGGACTTAAAAGGAGGGTAAGAAACCATTTGACCTCGGACTCAACATGATCAAAAGGGAAAGCCCACACATTAAATTCCAAGGGGTTTGAAGGGAGAGAAACCTGGCGACTCGCGATGACGACGAACTATCTATCAGAAACTTGAGAGGAGGAAGAAAAGCCTGAGGGGGAAAAGAAGGGAGGAATTTCAACAGAATGAACCGAAAAAAATGAAACGAAAAACAATTCATAACCAGGACAAAAGAAAAAAAGTTCCAGAAAGCGAACCGGGGTAGTTTAGACCGAAAAGGCCAGGAAAAAAAATAAACTGTGGAAAACAAACTATTAAAAAAAAAGAGGCATAGATAAAAAATGGGTGTCTAAAGCGAGCCGAGGGGTGAAAAAAAAGAAGAAGTGACGAGTTGATAACGCCCCTCAGATAGGAAGGAGAGTAAAAACACGACAAGTCGCAAACGCTATCATCTGAAGGAGAACTGTATCTGCGAACTCTTCCAGGGAGGGAAAGTAGGGGGAGCGAAAAGAAAACAAGAATTTAGGGCAAAAAAAAAAGGGTCATAAAGATCAAAAGGCCGCAAAAGACATTACGGGGGAACATAAGGGGGGACGGAATGGCCTTCCAGACCGGGCGAAAGGGGGGGAAAAAGTTAAACGAAGATATGGGGGGGGGGTACAGTCTAAAAATGGAAACTTGCACAAAAAAGAAAAATAGAAAAAAAAAATCAGTGTCGGGAGATAAAGCCGCCGCTTGGTATTTTGATGGGAGGAGGAAAAAAAGAAATGGCAGAAAGTTCACCGTTTAGAGGGAGGGGGAAGAAACGTCCGGGGGCTCAGACCGTCAAAGGAAAGACGAAAGGGGGGAAGCGAGGGGAAGGGGAAAAATTTTTGGGGAAAAGAGGGGACGGGGAAAAATCTAGGGTAGGAGGGACTTTCCCCCGCTCCAACCGTTGCAAAACTGGAAACAGAAGATTCAGGAGGTCTAAGTAATGGGGGAAACAAACCCTCACTGGGGATTTTGGTAAGGGGTCAAGAAGCTTTCATAGAAAAGACCGCCTTTGGGATGGGAAAGAACAGGTGTAAAATGGTTGGACCGAAACAATCCCGCACGAAAGATACTCACCTGTGGGGGGGGCCGCTAAAAACCCAAAGAGATGGGGTTAGGGGTGCCCTCTGACTTAGGGAACAGGGCCGGGGGACTCTCCAGCCCGCAAGGAAGCTCTGGGAAGAAAATAGGGACCGGCGGCGCAGGGATTTGCCGTTGGGGAAAAAAAGAATACGGGAAGGGGGGAAGCGGCAAAGCAAACCGGGACGAACGGGAGGACGGCTGGAGGAGAAGAACACAGGATAGGCCGCAAAAAACAAACCGTCTTAGACAACGGGAAATCAATGTTAACAGGAAAACCGACGAGATCGTAAACAAGAAAAAAAGGGTGAGGGGGGGGGAATGAAAGGGGGAAAGGTCGAAATCCACATTCAGTGGGCACAGGGGGATGTAAAAAAATCTCGCAAAAGGGGGGGGGATAAAAGATCGGAAAGTGGCGTTACACTGCAAGAAAGTTTCACGGTGAAACTTAGCTAACAACCTTTGTCAGTAGGAAGCGAGGGGGGATGAGGGGAGAAAAGGGCCCTATCAGTTCTTGGTGGCCAAAGAGCTCGCCGTCGGGAGGATCAGGATTTCCGTGGGGCCTGATGGAAGAATTTCATAGTGGACAAAAAAGGGAAAAAGCAACCAAACGGACCTGGAAGGGGGAAAAAAAAAGGGTTCAAACGAGTGTGGAAGAGGAAACCGGAGGAGACTGGTCTTTGAAAAGACCCTCAGAAGACTATGTGCGGACTTGTACTCTTCAAAAAAAAAATAGAAGAAAAAAAAAAAAGAGGGAGGCGAAAGGTGCCCGGTGCAAAGGGGGAATATACGCTGCGCAATCGCTTGACGACTGGAGGGAAGGGGGGGAGTAAGTAAACCTATTTTTGGAAGAAAACAAGAACCGGCTGAAAAAAGAGAAAAAAAAGATCACTTGGGGGGGGGGGGGTATCTCGGGGGAAAGACTCGATGCAAGAAAACATCGCCCAGTGGTGAAAACACGATTGGGAAAGGAAACGAAAAAAAAAAGACCACAAAAAGCGAACTTGGGAGGGGACTACGGCTGGCACGCAAATCGTCGTGGGAGAGAGGGCTCTATGAGAATTGCAAAAGGGGGGAAAGCGGGCAAAAACGGGGAAAGAAAGAGAGCCTCTGTTGTGACATGGAGGAATAGAAAGGCAGTTCACACCGACTGGAGAGGGCCTGGTCAAGGGATTGCGATAAGGGGGGGCTGAAACCAAAAAAAGGGTTTTTCACCAAGCTGATAGAGGACAAACAAAACGCCCTATGTCGATAGAACAAACGCAAAGACTGCCATAAGAGAAACTATAAGCCTAATACTAATCAAAGGAGGTGGGAAAGAAACTAGCCATGCCATTGGAATGGGAAGAAGATAAAACGGCAACGCATGTGGGTAGAAGACGAATTTCAAAAAGACCGGAGGGGACTGGGGGCCGGGACAAAAAACTAAAAATTCAAACAGGAGGGAAAAATAACAAAAAAAAACCTCAGTACACAGTCCTAAGAAAGAAAGGGGGGTGAGATTTATACTCTTGGAAGAGGGGAACAGAGAAAAACGCTAGGTCTTACCAATAACCCAAGAGAAAAAAAGAAGACGGTTAGGATAGTCTTTGACGAACTGCTTTAGGGGGAAGGGGGAAAAGAAAAAACTAATGCCCTTGAAGGCCAAACGGGTTGGAAGGTTAAGAAAAAAAAAAAAAGGGTTGGCGCGGTCAAAAAGGGGGGGACGCCCGACAATGTATCCTCTTCCTCAAAAAAAACAAACGAACAAACAAGGAAGGTGGCGTCGGCAAAAAAGACAAAAGAGCAGCACCCGGGAGCATAGAACGGCGCGGGGGGGGGGGTAGGTCGGTACAGTCCCGGGCGAAGGTACCCGCGGGCTTCTTAAAATACTCCTACATTTCGAATGTCCCCACACACTCGGGAAAGCGGACCAACAATGTCAGTTTTTTGTTACTGGATCTCAAAGGGGGGAGAAGGGAGCCTGGTGATTTCGAAAAACCAAGGCACCGGGCCCATTTTCGAAAACTACTACAAAAGTACAAAGAAACGGCAAAAGCTTTTCCACCAAGTGGGGGGGGCTGGGGGGAGTAGAGGGGGTAGGAAACATTTCTCGTTTGCAGTGCCATGCGAGAAATAAAAAAGAACGCAAAACCCTTTCTGGACAGGATAAATGACGAGGGATGTGTAAGTGGAGAGCTCGATCAAAGAAAAAAAAAAGGAAACTGCCCGTTCTCGCAAAACCTGCTTCCATTCCGCTCAGAAGAAAAAAAAAAAGGACAGGGCCAAAGAAGAACGGGATTCCAACTGTAAAAACAACCTTACATGGGGGCAAAGGGGGATGCGTTCCTGAAATCCGGAGAATCGGTGCGAAGGGACGGGGAGCAGGGTGGAAATAAAAATCAGCCGACTGAGGGGGAAGGGTTCCAGCCAGCAGGACAGTGAGCGGCCCATCGCATAAAAAGAGCAAAAGGGAGAAAATGAAAATAAAGTTCAATCGGAAAAAGCCAGGCCGGCCGGGGTTAAATGACGGAGAAAGGAAAGTGGGAAAAAAAAAACAACTAATAAGGGGCTCTGGGGTAGGGGTCAATCGAAGTGTATGCCCGACCTTTGGAACAAGGGAAGAACTGAAAAGGAAGCTGGACTTCTTCGTTGAGGGAAAAAAAGAAGAAGGGGGCAGAGGGATGGCCCGAAGTCAAGTAAAGAAAAAAATGCGAAAAAGGGCGGGGTCCACAAAAAAGGATTTTTTTTTGTTGTAACGGGGGGGGGGGTAATGAAAACCAGCCGCAGGCTTACTACAACGTTCCTAAAACCATTCCCCCAAAACCGACGGGGCAAACCCCACAAGGACTGGTTGCTTCCAAAATATACTGAAGGGCCAGGCGCTAAAAATACGAAAGGGTTAAGTAAACTAAAAAAGTTCAGGACGGTACTAGGAACGATGGAAAAAAAGTGCCTGCGAAAAAAAAAAAAAAACGAGCCCACGCCATCAAAGTTAGACGGGGGGGAAATCAACAATCACGACAAAACAAAAAAAGGGGAAGGAAATCTGCAACTATTGTAAAAATACATAGCGACAAGGAAGGGAAAGGTAACCACAACTCTAACAAAGGGACTATCAATGAAAAGGAGCGTTATGCTTTGTACTGGCCTTCTAAGAAAGAAGAAAAGGTCAAAATCAAGGGGCAACCACCACGAATTGAGAAGAAATATATCAATGAGGAGAGAGGTTGGCACAAAATAAAAAGGATCTTGGGCCTGACCATCACTGCATCAAACGTTATGGTTCTAGGGGGGGGCTCCCTCTTGTGGTTTGTGGGCACTCGGAAAAGGTTGGACGGGGGATTTGATCCATAGGACAGCACCAGGGGAGATGCCGTTTCAAAAAAACATTAAAAACATTTTGACACCCAGGAAAAACAGAAAGAGAGCCGACAGCGATAGAAAACAGAAAGGCAACTGGGAAGGAAAGTTGGGTATTTCTAAAAATCAACAGGTACATCAACCAAACGCACAGGTCTCCAGGTAGTTGGTGATAGATGCGGCGTCTGGGGAAAAAACATAATACAGGCAGAAAAACTGGAGGAAAGGGCAAACCACCAGTTAAGATTTCGACAGGGGAGGAGGAAAAACGGTCGTCCTCCCTCAAGGTGGCGGCCGGTTTGCCTTGGAAAAAAGAAAAAAAAACGGAAAAAGTAGTCAGAGTGGGGGTGGAAAACGGCCCCAAAGAAGAAAACAAGTAGAAGCAGTCACAGTAGTCCACTGAAAAAAAAAAGGAGAAAGGGGGCATCTGGGCTCAAGAGAAGACTCCTTGGGGGGTACTCTGATCCTTTCGAACTAGGGAAAAAGGGAAAAAAAAAAAGAGTACGACCTTTTGTGGGTGAGCGAAAAAAAAAAAAGGCAAAGGGCCCTTAAGGGGAGACTTAGTTTTAGTTTCGCCACTTGGGTGGTTAGTATAAGCACTAAAAACGTGGCAGTGTGGTGACACATGAGAAAAACTAGTGTAAAAACGACTCCTCACAAAAGAACTTGGGGATTGGGGGATACATACGTACTTAGCACGGTAACAACGAGAGAATTTGAAGGGGAGCAGGGAATATTAGACACCTAAAAGGACGGGGGGTCTTAAAGGTCGCAATCAGTTGAAATCAATCCGCGATGTACGGAGAAAAAAGGTTGCTTCAACGGGAAGGTCTAAGTACGGAAAGGTCTGTGGGGAATTCATACGATCAAAAGCTAACAGGGAGTTGAATGAAGGCCCACACCGGACCGGACAAAAAGTGGGGCGGATAGGAAATAAAAAATAACAAGGAAAAGGGGTTAGCCACAACGAACTGATATTCCAGGGAGAAGGGGGATGGGCAAGAGCACATGCCTGATTCACAATACGCAAAGAGGATAAACAATTAGAAGCGTGGGGACAAACGGACAAACAAAAGTACTTAATCCACGGGACCCTAAGAACCTAAGGAAAAGGCCCCGACGTACAGGAAATCAGTACCATATAATGGATGGGATGAACGTGAAAAAGCGGTGATGAACAAGGAGCGGGGACAGCAAAGAAAAAATTGGGGCGACTGGTTGGAAGGGAGGAGACGGAAAAGAACGACCTTGGCCTCACGGGGAAAGGGGGTTTCGGACCGAGCAAAGGCCAAGGGTAAAAAATGAAGCAGCGGACCTTTGAGAACGAAGGGGGGACATCCTTGGAATCACGAGGCAGAAAAAAAGGATAAGCTCCTTTGAAGGTGAAGTCTCCGTTGGCAGAACGAAACTGTTTTGTGTCAAACATGGTGCGGTGCGGTAAAAAATAGTGGGTGGGACCGCGTGGGGGGGGAGAAAAAAACCAATGGGGAAAGATCCACTTGGGGAACGGGGAATCATACCTTTACGGGTCGGCGGGAAAACTTTTCTGGAACGGTAAAGAAGTGGTGGTGGACGATTTTTTGCTGGGGGGCAGTCAAGAAGTTGTGGACACAGACAGCTAAAAACCAGCATTTCAGAGGGAAACAGGGACAGCAAATCTCTAAAGACTAAAATAGAGTATGCGTCACGACCGCCCGCGCAATAAAAGAAATCGACGCCACAAGGAAAAAACTGGCTTGATTATGGACTAAAAAAACAATTTGATGACAGTAAGGACCAAGAGGTCCAGGAGAAAAAGACTATTCCACAAAACTTGTGAAAAGGAATCCACAAGGGGGTATGAAAACTAAAAAATTCCAGCTCAAGGGAATTCCTTTTCTGCCACCGGGTAAGAGGGAAAAAATACGCAAGACGTTGAAAGAGGGTGTGAGGGGGGCAGAGGGAAATCGAGAAAGGGAAAAGACGCAATAAGGACTGGAGGCCGTCACATTTGTACTTCTCCCCCAGGGGTTGAGAAATCCAAAAAAAAGTGGGAAGAAATTGGGGAAGAACCAAAAAGAAAAAATCGCAGAGGAAGGAGGTGGGTGCCGCCACAAAGAAGAAGTACTGGAAAGGAATACCTAAAAAGATCAGGAGTTGAGAAGCTTGTCATAAAAGGGGGAAAGGGAATAGAGTAGTCAAAAAAAAAAACGGGAAAAGTATGGGGGGAATGAGAAGTTTCCCCCCTTATACCCGGGAGTTCCTTGGGGGTACGACGTTTTCCATGACTGGTAGGATGGAAAAAAAGCGAAGATCATTTTCCGGAAATTTGTAGGGGGCTAAAATGGGAATGGTTATCAAAGTAGGGGCACAAAAGGAGAGAAAAGGGGTCAGGGATTTTTCAGCTGTAAAAAGGAGGGAAAACAGAAAGAAGATCAAACTAGATATGGAATCGAGGACTGGGGGGAAAAAAAACAGAGGCGGGTAGGGAACCCAAGAAAAAGGGGAAAATTACCATCAGTTTCAAGAGCTGAAAGGAACTAGAAGGAAAAAGGCACAATCAATTTATTTTCGTCAATAAAAGAAAAAAAGGGGGGGGGGAATGGAAATGAAACTATTCAGCGACTAATATAGAAACGAAATAAAAAGAAGCACGAGGATAGCTGGAAGGTCCGGCAGTCAGTTGGAGGGGGAGGATTGCTAAAGGGGGACCACCCCACCAAAATAGACCCAAAAGAGGGCTGAAAAAAAAAAGTTAATTACATCTACTAGGTATGGAGGCGGAAAGATCTATCTGTGCAAATCGGGTTCCTCCCCTCTTCCCAAGGAAAAGGGAAGTTGAGAAAGAAAGGAAAAGATAGCAGTAAATCTGAGGAGAATTAAAATTGCAAACCAAAAGGGTAGAGAAAAATAAAAAGTTATCTCCAAACAAAGTCAACTCAACTTAGTCATGGCAGCGGGCTCGGCCAACTGAATAAACAGAGGAGAAAAACATGAAAAACAAAGGGAAGTCTTTAGATAGAACTTTGACCTAATGGGGGCGAAAACGCAAAAAATTCATACAAATATAAAGGGGGGAACATCATTATGGGGGGTAAGTCACGGAAAAGGGGAGGGGCTTTCTCTTGCTAGGAATTGGGAAAAAGGGGAAAGGATGCAGGGAAAGAAGAGAATTGGTTGTGATCCACGTCTCTATGAGCAAGGGGAGGGGAAGGTCAACATAAAAAAGAAGGGAAGAAAAAAGAAGAGGCAGGATAAAGCGCAACTGGATGGGAGTGGGCTAGCGCGGCGGATTTCCAGAAAAAGTGGAAAGGGGGTAATTGAAATCGGAAGGGAAAGACTTCCTTACCTCCGCGCCGTCAACAGCGGGAAAAAAAGTAAGAGTCAAATTGGGGGAAAATTTTCGGACAGATATCGCTGGGACCCCGATCAACTGCATCCAGTAGAGAAGGGGGGGAAAAGAGGAAAAGGAGATGGTATCCACCCTAAAAAAACGGAAAAGGTTGGGGTGAATGTAACTCCGGTCGACGGGAAAACGTTTATATTGGGTAATACAGGCCAATTGCAAAAATCCGGCCCTCCCTCCGACTAGAAGTTTTTCAGGGAACCACAACCGAGGGGGGGGGGGGTTTATTCACCCGAGGCTCGTCGGGGAAAGAAAAAATTACTAAACTGAAACAAGGGAAAGATGAAAAAAACGATTGAAGGTAAAGTCGGCGCAAGGGAAGTTACGTTGAAAAGAAAAAAGAAGTGAAACCAGCAAAGAAGGGAAGCACTTACATGGCGGGGAATTAGAAGCAAAGGGGGAAACACGTCTCTTCCGCAAGTGGAACTAGGGGGGGGGACGGAAGACTCTATCGAAAAACCATAAAGGACTGTTTTGACTTTGGGGATGGAAACAGGGGAAAGAACTTCGTCAAAGGAATTTTTTTGCTCCTCA